>Ga0187891_1001476_pt1 | contig 20030 bp, 19 predicted proteins | sample June2016WEW_21_4_FD_132990 | JGI IMG/M metagenome (GOLD analysis project Ga0187891, IMG submission 132990) | Peatland microbial communities from SPRUCE experiment site at the Marcell Experimental Forest, Minnesota, USA - June2016WEW_21_40 | ecosystem: Environmental > Terrestrial > Soil >... | reverse complement strand
GCCTGATCCAGCGCGCGGCTTCGATGAAGGCGACGCCGTAGCCGCTGTGCTCCTCCATGCCGGTCGCCACGGCAAAGATATTCGGATCGAAGATGATGTCCTGCGGCGGAAAGCCGACGCGGTTGACCAGAATGTCGTAAGCGCGCGCGGCGATCTTGGTCTTGCGCTCGAAGGTGTCGGCCTGGCCGGCTTCGTCGAACGCCATGACCACGACGGCAGCGCCATAGCGGCGCACCAGCCGGGCGTGATGGATGAAGGCGTCCTCGCCCTCCTTGAGCGAGATCGAATTCACCACTGCCTTGCCCTGCACGCATTTGAGGCCCGCCTCGATCACCGAGAATTTCGAGGAATCGATCATCAGCGGCACGCGGGCGATGTCCGGCTCCGCGGCGATGAGATTGAGGAACGTGGTCATCGCGTTTGCGGAATCGAGCAGGCCCTCGTCCATGTTGACGTCGAGGATTTGCGCGCCGTTCTCGACCTGGTCGCGGGCGACGGCGAGCGCGGCCGCGTAATCGCCGGCGGTGACGAGCTTGCGGAAGCGCGCCGAGCCGGTGACGTTGGTGCGCTCGCCGACATTCACGAACGGAATCTCCGGCGTCAGCGTGAAGGGTTCGAGCCCGGACAGCCGCAGCAGCGGCGCGACGCTCGGCATCCGGCGCGGTTTCTTGCCGGCGACGGCTTCGGCGATGGTGCGGATATGGTCGGGCGTGGTGCCGCAGCAGCCGCCGACGATATTGACAATGCCTGAAGCGGCGAATTCGCCGATCAGCGTCGCCATGGCCTCCGGGCTCTCGTCGTAATGACCGAACTCGTTGGGCAGGCCGGCGTTGGGATAGGCGCAGATCAGCGTATCGGCGACGCGGCCGAGCTCGGCGACATGGGCGCGCATCTCGCGCGCGCCCAGCGCGCAATTGAGCCCGACCGAGAGCGGCGTAGCATGGGCAACCGAATTCCAGAATGCCTCGGGGGTCTGTCCGGACAGGAGCCGCCCGGAGCGGTCGGTGATGGTGCCGGAAATCATCACCGGCACGCTGCGGCCGCACGCTTCCATGACTTCGGTCGCCGCGAAGATCGCGGCCTTGGCGTTGAGCGTGTCGAAGATGGTCTCGATGAGCAGCGCATCGACGCCGCCGTCGATCAGGCCGCGGATCTGTTCGGCGTAGGCGATGCGCAGCTCGTCGAAGGTGATGGCGCGGAAGCCGGGATTGGCTACGTCGGGCGAGATCGAGGCGGTGCGATTGGTCGGGCCGACGGCGCCGGCGACAAAGCGCGCGCGGCCGTCCTCGGCCTCCGCGATATCCGCGGCCTCCCCCGCCAGCCGGGCGCCTTCGAGGTTCAGCTCATAGGCGAGCTCCGCCATGGCATAGTCGGCCTGCGCGATGCGCGTCGAGGAGAAGGTGTTGGTCGAGACGATATCGGCGCCGGCGCGGAAATAGGCGAGATGAATGGCGCGAATGGCGTCCGGCCGGGTCAGGTTGAGGAGATCGTTGTTGCCGCGGACCTCGCGGTTCCAGGCGTCGAAGCGCGCGCCGCGATAGCCTTCCTCGTCGAGGCTCAGCGCCTGGATCATGGTCCCCATGGCGCCGTCGAGCACGAGTATGCGCTCGGCCGCGAGACGGCGCAGCGTCGCGCCTTTGGTCGACTCGATTACTGATGCAGCCATCGGCTTACGCTCGCTCGGTCTCGGCATGAGGATGCGCGCCGGCGCCGTGTTGCTTGGCGGGCCGCAGGCCCAGCAAGTGGCAGATCGCGTAGACCAGGTCGGCGCGGTTCATGGTGTAGAAGTGGAAATCGGTGACGCCGTGGTCGACCAGATCGAGCACCTGCTCGGCGGCGACGGCGGCGGCGATCAGCTTGCGCGTTGCCGGATCGTGCTCGAGGCCGTCGAAGCGGGCGGCGAGCCAGTCGGGCACCGAAGCGCCGGCGCGCGCCGCGAAATTCCTGGTCTGCGCAAAATTCTGCACCGGCAGGATTCCGGGCACGACGGGAATATCGATGCCGGCCGCGCGCACGCGGTCGAGATAGCGGAAGTAAAGGCTGTTCTCGAAAAAGAACTGGGTGATCGCGCGCGTCGCACCGGCATCGACCTTGGCCTTGAGCATGTCGATATCGGCGGCGACGGTGGCGCTGTCCGGATGCTTTTCCGGATAGGCGGACACCGACACTTCGATGTCGGCCAAACCTTTGATGTCCACCAAGCGCTTGATGCCGGCGACAAGGTCGGCAGCGTTAAGGTAGCCGCCGGGATGCGGGGCGTAGCGCTCGCCGAGGCCGCCGGGCGGATCGCCGCGCAGCGCCACGATGTGGCGCACGCCCGCCTGCGCATAGGCGGCGATCACCGCATCCACCTCGGCGCGCGTGGCCGCGACGCAGGTGAGATGCGCCGCCGGCGTCAGCAAGGTCTCGGCGAGAATGCGCTTGACCGTGGCGTGCGTGCGTTCGCGGGTGGAGCCGCCGGCGCCGTAGGTGACGGAGACGAAATTCGGCTGCAGCGGCGTCAGCCGCCCGATCGCGTCCCACAACGACCGTTCCATTTCCGCGGTCTTGGGCGGAAAGAACTCGAAGGAGACGCGGATGCCGCGCGGCACGCCGGCCTCGGTGAAGCGGCTGGCCCGGGCGCTGCTCATCAGGCCACCTCGCGCTTGGCCGGCGCCGCCAGCGCGATGCGCGGGTCGCGCCCGAGCCACAGCGACACCGCGATCTTTCCTTCCGGTCCGGGCGGCAGCGTCTGCTGCCGCACCACATCGAGCCCGGCGGCTTGCATCCACTGCTGCACGGTCTCGGCGGCGAAGCCGAGCCGGCGATGGGCGTGCTCCTCGCGCAGGAATTCGAGATCGTGCGGCGCAAAATCGACGACCAGCAGGCGCCCGCCCGGCCGCAGCACGCGCGCCGCCTCGCGCAGCGCCCGCGCGCTGTCGTCGAGGAAGTGCAGAACCTGATGGACGATGACGACGTCGAACGAGTCGCGCGGCAAAGCGAGGTCGTAGATGTCGCCGTGACGCACGCTGCAGTGCCTGAGCCCGGCGCGGTCGAGCCGCGCGCGAGCGAGCGCCAGCATGTCGAGCGAGAGGTCGAGGCCGAGCCCGCTTTCGATGTCGTTGGCGAACAGTTCGAGCATGCGACCGGTGCCGGTGCCGAGATCGAGCAGGGAACGGATCGGCGCGTCGCCGAGCGCGGCGCGGATCGCCTCCTCGACCGCGGCGTCGGCGACATGCAGCCGGCGGATGCGGTCCCACTCGGCGGCGTGGCGGCGGAAATAATTCTGCGCGGCGGCGGCGCGGGCGGCGCGAACGGCGGCGAGCCGCTCGCGGTCGCGGGCGATGATCGGATCGTCGGGATCGAGCCGGGCAATCAGGGCGCGGGCAATGTCGGCGACACTGCCGCGCTCGCCGAGGCGGAAGAACGCCCAGGAACCCTCGCGATAGCGCTGCACCAGCCCGGCCTCGGCGAGAAGCCGCAAATGGCGGGAAAGCCGCGGCTGCGACTGGCGCAGGATGGCGGTGAGATCGGAGACGGTCAGTTCGGCTTCGGCGATGAGCAGCAAGAGCCGCAGCCGCGTCGCCTCGCCCGCGGCTTTGAGCGTCGCGGTGAGGGCCGAAAATGACAGTTGGGCAGAATCCATCGAACGGGCCGCCAGCGTTGCCTTGCATATAAAGATATCTTTATGCGCTTAAGTTGGCAAGGGACCTCCGATAAAGGCCCAAAAATGCGCATTGTCCGGGCTTGCCTGGGCCAACCAAGGACTGGTGGCCGCGCCGGCTGCATGCCAATTTGCGCTCATGACCGGGGCAAAAGCGGCCGACGAAGCAAACGATCTGCGTGAGGGCGAAGTCGCCGTCGACCTGCCGGCCGCCTTCGATGCCTCGCTCTATTACATCGGCCGCATCCACACCCCGTGGAAGCGGCGCGAGGATTGTCCGAAAAACCCGCGCGAGACCGACGCGGTGTGCACCGTGGTGGTCGATCCGCGCTGGGTCGCAGGTCTGCGGGGGCTCGAGACCGTCAGCCACGTGGTCGTGCTTTATTGGATGGACCGGGCGCGGCGCGACCTCGTGCTGCAGGCGCCGCATCATTATGCCGAGCTGCGCGGCACCTTCGCGCTGCGCTCGCCGGTGCGGCCCAATCCGATCGCCGTTTCCGTGGCGCGGCTCGTCGGCATCGAGGGCAACAGGCTCTCGGTCGTCGGCCTCGATTGCGTGGACGGCACACCGCTTCTCGATCTGAAGCCCTATTTCGCCTCCACCGACTCGGTGCCCGACGCCGCGGTCGGCTGGCACGCCGGGCGGAAACGGTGAAATTCAATAGCCCGTAGCCCGTAGCCCGTAGGATGGGTGGAGCGAAGCGATACCCATCATCGAGCGGCGAGGATGAACGATGGGTTTCGCGAGGGCTCAACCCATCCTACCGCGCTACGTAACGGCGGCTGGCCGCAGAGTTGTCGTTGTGCGCGTCTTCATCAAGAAGACGCGGAAGACCCCGCCTCGTGAACTCGAAATCGCCCGGCAGCGGGCCAAGGAGGTCGCATGACCAAACTCAAGGACTTGAAGGCGCGGTTGTTGAAGGACCCGGAGGTGCGCGAGCACTACGACGCGCTGGAGGAGGAGTTCGCGCTGATGGCCGCGGTGGCGAAGGCGCGCGCGCTCGGGCTTGAGCCAAGCCGAACTTGCCAAGCGCATGAAGACGACGCAGAGCACGATCGCACGGCTCGAAAGCGGCCGCGGGCGGCCCTCGACCCGCACGCTCGCCCGCTTCGCCAAGGCGACGGGGCACCGGCTGAAGATCGGATTCGAGCCGGTGCGCAAGAGGGGATGACGGGGCAGCCCGCCTGGAGTGAAGCGACATCCGGGGTCTCTGCCTCCCCGACTGTAACCCCGCATGTCGCCACGCTCATGCGGGCTACTTGCTCGATTGCGTGGACGGGACGCCGCTCCTCGATCTCAAGCCCTATTTCGCCTCGACCGACTCGGTGCCCGACGCCGCGGTCGGCTGGCACGCCGGGCGGAAGCGGTGAGTCACGGTCGGTCAAGCGCCGTGCCACGTCAGCGTCAGCGCAAACTGCAAGTCAGTATGTGGCATGTTTCTCTTTGCCCACCCTGCGCGCTCGCTGCAAAAACATCCGGAAAAGCTCGATCTAAAAGCCGCGGCGGCGGCGTATAACGCGATGGCGGATGCGTTCCCGTGCAAATGATCAGGCCAACACAGAGCCAATCCGGAAAGTCTCGACGCGCCTATTTTCAAAAGGGAGTATATTTGGCAGAATACAACCACCGCGTTTTGGGAGGGCTCGATGGCGGGTTTCAGGCATGAGCACGTCTAAGCGCCTTATGGTTTTTGTACCGTTGGTGTCTGTTTTTGTCGCGCTGTCGCTTTCGGTATTGGCGCAAGAACCTCCACCGCAGAAGCCAGTACAAAAAACTCCGACAGTCCAGCAGAGGGGCCCAGCACAGCCGCAAGTGCATGGGGCGGCAATGCCGTTTCATCGTCTCCCGTGGCAGTCGGGGAGTTTGTCTTTGCCGTACTTTTTGCCGAACCATGTCCTCACCGCCGAGGAGCGGAAGCGTTGGGGCGGCGGGCATTGGCGTCCATACGAGTGCCACTTTGGACGCTGTGGCTGTTGGTGGTGGTTCGATGGCTATTGGTATTTCTACGATCATCCTATGGAGGGCGCGCCGAATATCGTTTCCGATGTCGTATACAATGGACAAGGCTATCCGGTGTCAGCGAAAGTACCACCGCCAACGGTAATCTACCGTGCCCTTAACGCCCGTGACGCCCGTGCCGCCGTGGCGTCAGCGGAAGCACCACCGCCAACGGTAGTCACGCCTGCCTTCCCTGGCCCCTTGGTCGCCATTAAACCCGCGCCGCAGCCAGTCGAGCAAAAGTCTGCCGATCAGATTGAGCCGTGGCCTCCCCCGATTGCGACGCCCTCCGAAACATTCAACAAAATCGACGTGCTTCGCCCCGATCTCAAGACGGTCGGTGAATTCGCGAACGAATTGCATCGTCGATTAAATGCAGCTGGCAACTATGAACCGCGCTACTGGGGGGCACCGAACGGTTTCGCATTAGTGACTAGGTGTGGGGCAATCGATGAGCGCGGTCGGTCACTTGACATTGTTGAGTCGCGTGCCGGCTTGGCGGTCAGTTCAGGATTCTTCGGAGGACTTGTCGGCTCAGTAACCGAGGGCGCGCGTATGCTTCTCGCCTCGCCATTTCGAGACTCGCGATTATTTCTGTTTGTACTTACCGACGATCCTGGGGTAAATGATCCCGAGGCGACTATGACAGAGGCCATTGCAAATAGATGGTTCAGGAAAGGCAAGTGGACACTTCCGGAAATTGATCGATCCGCCAAACTGACCTCTAATCACTTGGTAGCGGTGTTCGTCTATCACTTCCGGAAAGATTTCTCTGGTGAAATTAAATTACTTGAGAGCAGTACTTTATCTGTCGAAGATTATCTGAACGCTTCCAATATCAAGATCGATGGACTGATCAAATGACGGTCGGACGAGGGCGTTCGATTTTGTCGTTGATTTGGGTGATTATGTCGCTGCCATTGATGGCGATCGTATTCTTTCAAACCATCACGGGAAGATATGGGGCATGGGAGATCGGCTTCGCTTGGCTCATTCCTTTGTTATTGCCCGTCTTGTCCTTTATCGTCGCAACATGGACTGTAGCAGAATCACGAAAGGACAAGATTTTGTTGCAAAATGCATATGTGTTTTACGCAAGCGTCGCATTTTCGGTTTTTTATCTGGCGTTACTATACGTTGTCGTTGCACGGTTGCCGCGAGATCTCGTTGAAATAAATGACTATGTCGCAAATGTTATGCGTCCCTCATCGTGGTATCTCGGCACCTTGCAGGCACTTGTTGTCGTTGCCGTTGGAAAGTTCTTTCTCGAAGAGATCGCCGTGAACGGGGGGCCGGGGCAGCCCAAGAGCTAGTGATCGAGCAAGAATAATAACGCGATTTGATGCCGAGGCGTGGGGACGGGTCGCTAAGAGGCGATGGCGTATTGCTTCACGAAGCGAGCCTACAAGTCACTGGTCGTGAGACGAGCACTTGACATCCGTCCCCGCTTCCGTTACATCATTGTGAATCTTGCCCATCAAGGACGTCAGCCGGGTGACGCCGGCCGATGGGGCAGGAGCGGTTCCCGCGGGTGGGGGCTCGTCACCTCCGCTCCCGGGCGGCTAACGGGAAGACGCCCGGCCGGCACGATGACCGGTCTGCGACTTTGTCGCTGGACTGGGACAGGTCGCCTTCAGGTAACGCCTGGAGGATGCCGCGTCCCAGGAAGCGCGTTCTGGAGCTGAGTTGCGGCGTTGGCTCGCTGCAACAAGTGCCGCGGTGGAACGCCGTCAGGCGAGCGCGCTGCGATCAGCGCGAGCCGCATCCGAAGCAGATGGTTTGCGCAGACTGCGTAAACTTGTCTGCGATGCGGACCATCGGAAGACATGCGCCTGGCGGCGTTCTGCTTCCTTTTTATTTGTCGAGCATGATCCGGAAAAGTGGATACCGGTTTTCCGAAAAGATCATGCTCCAATAAAGCGCTGGCATCATTGAGCCGAAAGCCGGTCCCACCGCCGGCGTAGGCGTGACGCGATGGTGCTCGGCGGAGTGATTGACTGTCTTTTGCGCATGATCTTGTCCGAAAACCGGTAGCCACTTTTCGGGATCATGCGGTTGTACGGCATGCCTCGGGCGCGCATCGCGCCGCGAGAAGGGTACTCTATTCGTCATTGCGAGGAGCGAAGCGACGAAGCAATCCAGCCTTCGCAGCTAAAAGCCTGGATTGCTTCGCTTCGCTCGCAATGACGAGGTCGGATCGCGTCGCGAGAGAAGGGAGCGTGCCCTGAGCATCGTCTCAAAACAGCGGCGGCGCATCGCCGACCCGCAACATGCCGAGGTAGATCGAACCATCGGCGAAGCGCAGCGGCAGCATAACGGCTGGCTGGTTGTCGACGGTGGTTGGCTGGCCCATTTTCTTGATGTTTTCGATCAGGCTGGCGTTCGCGGTTTCGCGAACGGCCATGCCCAGCCCGGGCATCAGGCGGTCGAGCGCCCCCAACCCTTGCGCAACGGAGGGGTCCGCGCCCGACAGCCGGTCGATGCCTTGCCCGATCAAACGGTCGATGCCGAGAAGCGGGACGATATGCTCGAGATCGACGATGGCGACACGAATGACGCCGTCGAGCTTGCCGTGAGCGTTCACGCTGAGCGTTCCGGTGCCGACGACGATGGCGCTGCCTTGCGTGAAGCGCAGCGATTTGATCTCGAGGCCGCCGCCCGCCGCCTGTATTTCGCGGAAGCGCTCGGCCCAAGACTTTGCCGGCGACAGATCCTTGAACCCGCGCACGACGGCATCGAGGTCAACGTCGATCGGGGCGGCCAACAACGGATGCAGGGTCGGCGCCGTGGCGTCAGCAAGCCTTAGAGTAGCCTCGATCACCGGATGGTCATTTGCCGCGCCAGCGGCAATGCGGCCTTCGAGGTTCGCCTGCTTGGCCGTAAACATCGTTTCGCCGTCACCGCCGGCGGCGCCGACGCGGCCGAGCTGCGGTGCTTCGAGTGAAACGGAAAAGCTCTCCGGATTGGGCGGCCGGCCGCTCACGCTCAGACGCGCGCGCGCCCAGTCGGCGACAAGACTCGGCGGCCGGCCCACTTCCGCCAGCGTGAGCGGACCGGTGACGTCGCCGGTCAAGCCGGTCGGATGATAGAGCTCCGCCGCAAAGACGACGCTCTTCGCCTTGATGGCGTAGGGCGGCAGATTGCTTTTGATCTCGGCTGCGGCATCGGCGCAGCGCGCGGCAATGCGGAACGGAAATCCGCCGATCGACTGCGCGCCGCAAGAATAGATGCGCCCGGCGGCCGCCTCCCGGTCTACCCAGCCGGCCAGCGTGCGGTCTGCGACCGCGGCGGCGTAGTACCATAGCCACACCCACCCGAGAGCGATCACAATGACGATCGCCACGAGCGTGAGCAGCGGCCGCCAAGGGCGGCGGGCGGGTCCAGTACCGGGCTTGCGCGCCTGCCGGGCCGCCGGCCGCATCATGCTGAGGGGGGATTCGCCTGGCATTGGTCTTCTTCGCCTGCCGACTGCGGCGTTTCAAAGACTGGTGTGGGAACTTCAATACATTGCCCTAGATCGCCGGCCGTGGCACCGCCATGATCGGGCTGTTAGGCGAGCGCAAGTCCGGTCAGGAGTCAACGCGGGTGGCCGATCTCATCGACATGCACGAAAACGCCGACCTCTGGGTGTTCGGCTACGGTTCGCTAATGTGGCGTCCCGGCTTCGACTTTCTCGAGCGCGTGCCGGCGCGGCTCATCGGCTTGCATCGGGCGCTTTGCGTTTATTCGTTCGTCCATCGCGGCACGCCGGAGCGGCCGGGACTCGTGCTCGGCCTCGATCGCGGCGGCATGTGCCGCGGCATCGCCTTTCGTGTTGCCGCCAAGGCGCGCGCCAAAGCGGTGGCGTATTTGCGGGCCCGGGAGCAGGTCACCACCGTTTATCTGGAGACGATGCGGCGGATCGAGCTGGAAGAGAACGCGCGGCGGCAGGTGCGCGCGCTCTGCTTCGTCGTCGACCGCAGCCACGCGCAATATGCCGGGCGGCTCGCGCTCGCCCAATGTGTGCATCATGTCCGGCAAGGGCACGGCCGCTCAGGTGCCAATCGCGACTATGTGCTGGAAACGGTCCAGGCCCTGGAAGCGCTGGGCTATCGCGAGACCGATCTGCATCTCATCGCCGAGCGGCTCAAGGGCGTGCACCAGACGGAGGTCGCCGCGCCGTCATCGTAATTGCCTTCGTCCTTCGGCGACGAGCCGGGTGGTCGCTTCCTCTACGACGCTTTGCAGACGGCGGAGGAAGGTCCGCTTGTCGAGGCCGGGGGCGATCGGATCGAGGACTTCGACGAGCACGGTCCCGGGATAGCGACGCAGCGAGCGGCGCGGCCAGAACAGGCCGGAATTGAGCGCCACCGGCACGCAGGGAAGCCCGGTCTCGGCATAGAGATAGGCGATGCCGGGCAGGTAGCGCGGCGCGGCGCCCGGCGCCCGCCGCGTGCCCTCGGGAAAGATCACGATCTGGCGCGAGCGCGCGATCTCCTGCCGTGCCGCCGCAGTCATCCGCGCCAGCGCCGTCGCCCGGGCGCCGCGGTCGATCGGGATCATGCGCGCCTTGCGCGCCAGCCAGCCGAACAGCGGAATCCACATCAACTCGCGCTTGAGCACGTAGGTCGGATCGTCAAGGAGCGCGAACAGCGCAAAGGTGTCCCAAAACGATTGGTGCTTGCAGGCGACGATGCATGCGCCCTTCGGGATCTTTTCGCGCCCGCGCCATTCGACGGTGATGCCGCAGACGACGCGCAGCAGCCAGAGACTAGACCGCGCGTAGGAGCGCAGCACCGCGAGCAGGAACCGATGAGGCAGTACGAGGGTCGGCAGCGCAACCAGCATGCGAACGATGATGTTCACATAAAACAGCGCGTTGAACAGAATCGAGCGGGCGAGAAGAGCGAAGGAACGAGACAAAAGATGGCCCGAGTTAGTGAAATCAGCGGGGTGAGCGCGCATCGGAAACGCGATTGTTGCCGGCGTCGGCAGCCGACGAGACCAAGCGCATGCGCACTTGGGCGAAAAGATATTTGAAATATTCCGACAACACCAGCCGGGTGGTCGCGCCGTTCGACCACCACGGCTCGATGCGCAGGCGGTCGGAGACGACCGGGAACGGAATCAGCGTGACATCGGGAAGCTGGTGCGCGATTTCCGCGCGCGCCCGCGGCATGTGGTAGGCGGACGTGACGATGATGAGCGAGCGGAAGCCGCGATCGACGGCCCAGCGGCGTGTGCCCACGGCGTTGCCCAGCGTGTTGATCGCCGAATAGTCGAGGTCGACGCAGCAGGCCAGCAGGCGGTCGTAACCGGTGACCTGCCGCGCGATATCGGCCGTCGTCGTTCCGGGGTTGACGCCGGTGATGAGCAGGCGCTTGCCGCGACCCGCCGCCAAGAGCTCGAGCCCGTCGATGACGCGGGAGGTGCCGCCGGTCAAAACCACGATACCGTCGGCGCTGCGATTGAGCACCACCTCCTGGCTCGGCAACAGCCAAAGGAAGCCCATGAAGCCGAGGACGATCGCGATACCGCCAAGGACGGCAAATTTGATGGCGAAAGATCTGATCCGCCGCGTTTTGACGGCGGCCTTAAGGCTGAGCATCGCCGCGCGCGTCCCAAACGCCCAATTTTGTTCCAACAGCCGGCATCGGCATCATAACGGCAATTCCGGCGGCAAGTTGATCCTGTTTCGGTCGTTTAGTCGATGGTCTCCAGGGTGCGATTGACCGTGCGGCGCGAAGCCAGCGCCGTGACCATGGCCATCAACCCGATCTGTCCCAGGATCGCCAGGTAACCGGCAACCCCGATGGAGAAATTCCCGAACAGGGCCGCGATCTCGTCACCGGCCGCGCTCCGCGCGAGCCAAGCGTTCGCCGCTTCGGAAACGCCGAACAGCAGGATCGCCGCGCCGCCGCCGAGCGCGCCGCCCTTGAAGCCGAGTTGGAGGAAATGGCGCTGGAATTGCTCGGCGATGAAGCCGTCGGTCGCGCCCACGTAATGCAGCACTTCGACGATCGGACGGTTGGTCGCCATGGCGCCGCGGGTGGCGAAAGTGACCGAGAGCACGGTCACGGCCAGCACCAGCGCCAAGACGGCGACGCCGGCCGCAATTGCCGCCGCCCCCATGGTGCGCATGCGCTCGATCCAGCGGCGATGATCGTCGAGGCTGGCGGTGGGAACGCGCGCTGCGAGCGCCTGCCGCAATGACGAGAAATCCGGCCTGCCGCCGGAGGCCAGCTTGACGACGATCAGGCGCGGGATCGGCAGGTCGTCGAGCGCGATGCCGGCGCCCAGCCAGGGCTCGACCAACTGCGCGGATTCCTCCTTGGTGTAAGCGCGAACCTCGGCGATGTCGGGAGCCGCGCGCGCGATCTCGATGGCGCTGCGCACATCCGCCTCGATGTCGCGCCCGGGTGCGGGCCGGACCTGGATGGTGACCTCGTGTCCGACCGCCGATTGCCAGTCGTTGGCGGCGCCCACGACCAATATCACGGCGCCGGTCGTCAGCGCGGCGAGGAAGGTCATGATGGCGACCACCGCGGCGAGCGAACGCCCGGCGATCGAGTTTCGCGGGACGAGCGGCGTCAAAGCTGGCGGCACGCGCACCAGCGCTGCCGCTTGCTCAAGATGGTCCCACGGTTCCGGCATGGTCCCGACCGGTTCAGTCGTAGACATGCAGGCGTCCCTCATGCAGGACCAGCCGGCGCGCGTCGTATTCGTCCATCAGCGCGATGTCGTGGGTGGCGATGATGACGGCGGTGCCCGACTTGTTGAGCTCGACGAACAGCCGCAGCAGTCGCTGGCCGAGACTGGGATCGACGTTGCCGGTCGGCTCGTCGGCCAGCAGGAGCTGCGGACGCGCGATGACCGCGCGCGCGATGGCCGCGCGCTGCTTCTCGCCGCCGGAGAGAACCGGCGGCAAAGCCCCCATGCGCTCGCCGAGCCCGACCCATTGTAACAGCTCGACGACCTCCGACCGGTAGTCGGCTTCCTCCTGGCCGAGGACGCGCAACGGCAGCGCCACGTTCTCGTAGGTGGTCATGTGGTCCAGCAGCCGGAAATCCTGGAAGACGATGCCGATGCGCCGCCGCAGGCTCGCCCGGCGATCCTTGCTCAAGGTCGCCGTGTCATGGTCGAACATGCTGATCAGGCCGCGCGTCGGCCGCAGCGCCAGCAACATCAGGCGCAACAGCGAGGTCTTGCCGGCGCCGGAAGGGCCGGTGAGGAACTGGAAGGAGTGCCCGTCGATCCCAAAGTTGAGGTCGCGCAGCACCTCGGGCCCGAGCCCATAGCGCAAGCCGACATTTTCGAACCGGATCACGCCGTCCTCCGAAAAGCCTCCGGGACCTTGGCGGTGGGCCCGCGGCTGATTCGCGGCCTTCCAGCCAGCCTCATACCATGCCGCCCCGATGCTTACGGGCCGCTATGGTTTCCAATTCGTTAACAAATCGGAGGCTAGGTTTGCCGGGAAGGTGACGCGCCGTTGATTCGCCGATGCTGATCGTTTGCCCGTCCTGCGCTACATCCTACGACGTGGAGCTGGCGAGCCTGCTCCCCGAGGGGCGCTACGTGCGCTGCCTGCGCTGCGATATGGTTTGGCACGCGGCGCCCAGCCATGCGGACAAGCTGCTCGCCGCCGCGGCGGCGCTTTGCCCCGAGCTCATCCTCGTTGACCGCGCGCTGGCGGCCCAGGCCCAGGCTTCGCAGCCGGAATCTGCCGCTGAAGCGGAGGCCGACGTGGCCTGGTCCAACGAATGCACAGGCGACATGCTCGACGGCGAGCCGCCGCTGGAGGGCGAATCGTTCGCAGCAGCCGCCGACGATGGGCAGCCGGCCGAGGATGGGTTGGTCTTCGCGGTCGCCGATGATGAGCAGGCCGAGGACGGATCGGTCTTGGTGGCGGCCGACGATGCGCAGGCCGCTGAGGACGGATGGTTCTTACCGGCTGCCTATGAAGACGAACCCGCCAACGCGGATGAGACTCCCGCCGACGAGCCCGACGAGTCCACTGAGATCGAAACGCCACCGATCGCGCCGGTCGATCTCGATGAAGGCCGGTTGCCGATCGAGATCGACGAAGATCGTCGCGCCTATTCGGCGGCGCCGCTCGAGGCGATCCGAAGCTTTGCCGGATGGCCGCACTTGCGCCGCGTCAGACACTGGTCGCCGCCGCGCTGGCCGCTGTCGCGCCTGCACACCGGCATCCTGGCGCTGCTCATTGTCGATTGCATTCTCGTCGGCTGGCGCGGCAACGTCGTGCGCGCCTTTCCGCAAACCGATTCCTTCTACAAGCTGGTGGGCCTGCCGGTGAACCTGCACGGCCTTGCCTTCGACGGCATCACCACGATGACCGAACGGCACGAGGGCGTGCCGATTCTCGTGGTCGAAGGAAATATCGTCAACAGCGCCCGCAAATTTGTCGACGTGCCGCGGCTCAAGTTCGTCGTGCGCAACGCCGCGCGGCAGGAAATCTATTCCTGGACCGCCGTTCCATCGCGCACGCCGCTGCCGCCCGGCGAGGCGGTTGCCTTCCGCACCCGGCTCGCCTCGCCGCCGGCCGCCGCGCACGACGTGGTCCTTCGCTTCGTCGATCGCCGCGACATTGTCGCGGCGGCACGCTGACCGCCATGGCGCGCATTCTCATAGCCGAAGACGAGGAATCGTTATGCGCGCTGTCGGCACGCGCGCTGGCGACCGACGGCCACGAGGTCAAGACCGCAGCGGACGGCCGTGCCGCGCTCGACCTCATCATTCGCGAAGAGGGGCGCTTCGACCTTTTGCTCACCGACATCCGCATGCCGGTCATGGACGGCATCGCGCTGGCGCTGGCGGCGGCGCGCGATTATCCCGATCTCACCATCCTGTTGATGACCGGCTACGCCGATCAGCGCGAACGCGCCCAAGGCCTCGACGCCATCATTCACGATGTGCTGGCGAAGCCGTTCTCCGTCGCGGTGCTCCGCGGCACGGTCAACGAAGCGCTGGCGGTCAGGGCGCGGCACTAACCCGTTCAGCTTTCATCCGAGGCGGCGTAAGGCCGCGGCAGCGGCTCGACCGGGAGGTCGGGATGCGGCCGGCCGAAATCGGGCGCCGGCGAATCCTGTCCGATCTGCACGATGCCGCGGCGGATGGCGCGGGTGCGGGTGAAATGCGCAAACAACGCCTCGCCGTCGCCGCGGCGGATGGCGCGGGTGAGCTGCGATAAATCTTCGTTGAAGGTGCCGAGCATTTCCAGCACCGCGTCCTTGTTGGCGAGGAACACGTCCCGCCACATGGTCGGATCGGACGCGGCAATGCGGGTAAAATCGCGAAAGCCGCCGGCGGAGAATTTGAGCACCTCGGAGCGCGTCACTTCGGCGAGCTCGTCGGCGGTGCCGACGATGGTATAGGCGATGAGATGCGGCAGGTGGCTGGTGATCGCCAGCACGAGGTCGTGGTGTGCGGCTGGCATGGTCTCGACGGTGGCGCCGAGCGCGCGCCAGAACGCGGCCAGTTTTTCCACGGCGCCGGGATCGGCACCTTCGGGCGGCGTGAGGATGCACCAGCGGCCGACGAACAAGGACGCAAAGCCGGCATCCGGACCGGAATTCTCGGTACCGGCGACCGGATGCGCCGGGACGAAATGCACGCCCTCGGGCAGATGCGGCGCCATGTCGCGAATGACGGCTCCCTTGACCGAACCGACATCGGAAACGGTGGCGCCGGGCGCCAGATGCGGGCCGATCTCGGCGGCGACGACACCGCAGGCGCCGACCGGAACGCAGACGATGACCAGATCGGCGCCCGCGACCGCGACGGCATTGCTCTCGACCACTTGGTCGGCAAGTCCGAGCTCGGCGACGCGCCTTCGCGTTTCCGCCGAACGTGCCGTCGCCACGATCTCACGCACGGCGCCCTGCGCCCGCGCCGCCCGCGCGATCGAGGAGCCGATCAAGCCGACGCCGATCAAGGCGAGGCGGTTGAACAAAGGTGCGGATTTGGTCATAGCGTCACGCCGCTCGCCCTAAAAATTCTTTGAGCGCGGCGACGACGAGGTGGTTAGCCTCCTCGGTGCCGACGGTCATGCGCAGCGCGTTCGGCAACTTGTAAGGCCCGAGCTGGCGCAGGATGAGCCCGCGCGCGGTGAGGAAGGCGTCCGCGTCCTTGGCGGTGCGCCCCCTGGCGTCGGGAAAGTGGATCAGCACAAAATTAGCGACGCTCGGCGTCACCTTCAGCCCAAGCTTGCCGATCTCCAGCGACAGCCAGGCGAGCCAGCGGGTGTTGTGCTCGCGCGCGCGCTCCTGGTGCGCGTGATCCTCGATCGCCGCGATGCCGGCGGCGATCGCCGGCGCGTTGACGTTGAACGGGCCGCGAATGCGATTGATGGCGGCAACGATGTGGGCGGGGCCAAACATCCAGCCGAGCCGCAGGGCCGCCAGCCCGTGGATCTTGGAGAACGTGCGGGTCATGACGACGTTGTCGTTGGTGGCAACGAGCTCGATGCCGGACTCGTAATCGTTGCGCCGGACATATTCGGCGTAGGCGGCGTCGAGCACGAGCAGCACCTGCGGTGGCAAGCTGCGGTGCAGCCGCTTGACCTCGTCGAAGGAGATGTAGGTGCCGGTCGGGTTGTTCGGATTGGCGAGAAAGACGATTTTCGTCTTCTTCGTCACCGCGGCCAGGATCGCGTCGACGCTCGCGGTGTAATCCGTTTCCGCCGCGACCACCGGGCGGGCGCCGGTGCCGAGCGTGGCAATCGGATAGACCAGAAAGCCGTGCGTGGTGTGGATCGCTTCGTCGCCGTCGGCGAGATAGGCGCGCGCCAGCAAGTTCAACAGATCGTCGGAGCCGGCGCCGCAGACGATGCGCTCCGGATCGAGCCCGAACGCCCGCCCGATCGCCTCGCGAAGCTCGCTCGCCGAACCGTCCGGATAGTCCTCCAGATGCGCGGCGACGGATTTATAGGCCGCGATTGCGCGCGGGCTCGGCCCGAGCGGGGTCTCGTTCGACGACAGCTTGAATACCTTGGCCAGGCCCGGCGCGCTGCTCTTGCCGGGCACGTAGGGCTCGATATCGAGCACGCCAGCCCGCGGCTGGGGATGTTGAACGGCGGACATTTCAGACAAACTCCGGACCTTGGCGCCCTACCTCCCTCCTTACAGGGGGAGGCATCGCTACTTGTGCGGCACCGTATAGCGGGTCGCGTGGCTGCCGACGAGGGCCCTCGAGCGGATCGAAGCGCCGGTCGCAACAAGCGCGTCCGCGACCGGGCCGATGCCGCCGCGCGCGACCGAGATGAGCAGGGCGGCGCCGTCGAAGGCGCGGTCGGGGACCGCGATGGCATCGGCGAGGCCGGCGAGCCTGTCGATCGAGCCTGCGCTCCAGCCGGAGACCCGCACGCTCCACACCTCGGTTTCGGTCACCATGGCATCCGCCGCGACCCGCGAAACCACGAAAACCGGCATGCCGGCTGGATGATCGGCGCGTTCGACGAACGGCAGCCGCGCAATGATTTTCGGCGCGGTGTCGAATTCGAGCGCCGTCCACCACGGACCGGAGCCGGCGATCGCGAAGGCGGGAACGAGGCCGAGATCGCCTTTCGACGCGGTCACCGCCTGGACCACGCTCGCCGCCCCCATATGCGGCACGAACGGCACGGTGAAACCGAAATGAAACCGCGCGGAATCGCGCATCAGCGCGTCGCCGGCGGAGAGGTCGGCGTGCACGGCGAATGGCGCCTGCACGTAGGTGAAGGTTGCGATGATGACGCGCCAGATGCTCTCGGCGGTATCGAGCGGCAGGCTGCCGTGATGGCGTTGGACCAGGCGGCGCATCATGTCGGCCTCGCGCGCCGGGCGGAACGCGGAGCCGGATTCCTCGGTCTTCTTCACCGCGATCAGCCGTTCGATGATCTCGCCGCGCTCGATCAACAGCGCGTGCATCGCCTCGTCGATGCGATCGATCTCGCGACGCAGGTCGACAAGCGAGGGTTCGTTCTGGCGCGGCGGTTTCATGCTCTGCCCGGGCAATTGCTTGGATTGATAGGTGTCGTGAGGCCCGAAAGCAAAGAAAAATCAAATAGCAATCAAAGAAAACATTGACTCCGGCGGGCAGCGGCCTAATTACGCCCCTTTGACCGCCCCGCGGCGGGAGCCGCCAGGCCGGGAAGCGTCGATCCGGGAAGCACTTATGGCAGAGGCCAGCGCCACGCTCGATCTCGCCGACCGCACGCGCGAAGCGGACCATCCGCATTCGCTGGTCGTGCGCTTTCCGGCGAACAATCCGCTGCACCTCGATGCCGGGGTCGACTTCAGCCCCTTGCAGATCGCCTACCAGACCTACGGCGAGCTCAACGCCGAGCGCAGCAACGCCGTTCTGGTCTGCCATGCGCTCACCGGCGATCAGCACGTCGTCAATGACCATCCGGTGACCGGCAAGCCGGGCTGGTGGGAGACCATGGTCGGGCCCGGCCGGCCGATCGACACCGAACGTTATTTCGTCATCTGTCCCAACGTCGTCGGCGGCTGCATGGGCTCCTCCGGACCGGCCTCGACCAATCCGGCGACCGGCATGCCGTGGGGTCTCGACTTTCCCGTCATCACGGTGCGCGACATGGTGCGCGCGCAGGCGATGCTGCTCGATTATCTCGGCATCGACTCGCTGTTTGCGGTCACCGGCGGCTCGATGGGCGCCATGCAGGTGCTGCAATGGGCGGCGAGCTATCCGCGGCGCGTCTTCGCGGCGCTGCCGATCGCCGGCGCCACGCGGCATTCGGCGCAGAACATCGCCTTCCACGAGGTCGGCCGCCAGGCGGTAATGGCCGATCCGGACTGGCGCGGCGGACGCTATTTTGCCGAAGGCACCAATCCGCGGCGCGGGCTCGCGGTGGCGCGCATGGGCGCGCACATTACTTATCTGTCCGATGCCGCGCTGCACCGGAAATTCGGCCGCCGCTTTCAGGACCGCGACAATCCGACGTTCTCGTTCGACGCCGATTTCCAGGTCGAGTCCTACCTGCGGCACCAGGGCATCACGTTCGTCGAGCGGTTCGACGCCAATTCGTATCTGTATCTGACCCGCGCCATGGACTACTTCGATCTCGCCGCCGATTACGACGGCGCCGTCGCCAACGCCTTCCGCGGCGCGCCGACCCGGTTCTGCGTCATCTCGTTCACCAGCGATTGGCTGTTCCCGACGCCGGAATCGCGCGCCATCGTGCATGCGCTCAATGCCGCCGGCGCGCGCGTCTCCTTCGCCGAGATCACCACCGACAAGGGCCACGACGCCTTCCTGCTCGACGAGCCGGAATTGTTCACCATCGTGCGCGGCTTCCTCGAGGGCGCGGCGAAGGCGCGCGGCCTGCCGCCGGCGCGGAGCTAAGATGCTGACCCGGCTCAAGCGCGACCTCACCATGGCGGAAGCCGCCCGCGGCCCAGGCGGCTCGCGCGTCGACTTGCTCGTGGTCGCCGACATGGTGGAGCCCGGCGCGCGCGTGCTCGACGTCGGCTGCGGCGACGGCGAGTTGCTGCGGCTCCTGGAAACGCGCGGCGTCGACGGCCGCGGCATCGAGCTGTCCCGCGAGGGCGTCAACGAATGCGTCGCCAAGGGTCTCGCCGTGGTGCAGGGCGACGCCGACACCGACCTGGAAGATTATCCCGACGACGCCTTCGATTTCGTCATCCTGTCGCAGACGCTGCAGGCGACGCGGCAGCCGCGCGTCGTGCTCGAGCACATGCTGCGCATCGGCCGCCACGCCATCGTCTCGTTCCCCAATTTCGGCCATTGGCGCATCCGCCTGCAGATCGCGCTCGGCGGTCACATGCCGCATACCGACAATCTGCCCTACGCCTGGTACGAGACGCCCAACATCCACTTTTGCAGCATCAAAGATTTCCGCCAGCTCTGCCGCGTATCGGGCGCCAAGATCGAGGAGGCGGTGGCGCTCAACGCCTGGGGCCGGCGAATGCGGCTGAAAATGCCGTGGTGGTTCTGGAATTTGTTCGGCGAGCAGGCGGTGTTTCTGCTGAGCCGCTGCGGGTAGAATAGTCATGACGCGCGAGGCTGTCCCATCACGCCCGGCCATGACGGGTCGGATCGTATAATATCGACTGCCGTCGTGCGGGCCCGTAGCTCAATGGTCAGAGCCAGCGGCTCATAACCGCTTGGTTGGAGGTTCGAGTCCTCCCGGGCCCACCACGCACTCCCGCACGAACGGAGATTTCCTGAACAGACAAGAAAGGCCCGCAATTGCCGGGCTTTCTTTTCGGTGATCGGTCTCTGCGACAGCGCAGCTCGGTCTCAGGCGCGTTTTTCCGCGGTTTGTCTCTGCGCCGAAATTCGCGTTTCCCAGGAAACAGAGACGGGTTCGACAGAGACGCGGTTCGATTGGCGTTAGAGCGACGACCCGAGGCCAAGGATTCGCCG
>Ga0187891_1001472_pt1 | contig 20099 bp, 19 predicted proteins | sample June2016WEW_21_4_FD_132990 | JGI IMG/M metagenome (GOLD analysis project Ga0187891, IMG submission 132990) | Peatland microbial communities from SPRUCE experiment site at the Marcell Experimental Forest, Minnesota, USA - June2016WEW_21_40 | ecosystem: Environmental > Terrestrial > Soil >... | reverse complement strand
TAGAGAACATTTACTTTGACAACAAAATGGTATTCGCAGAATGGGACAAACTGGGAACGATGCAGGAGTTGCCAGCGATTAACGATGAATACGTCCAGGCAATAGAAAAACAAGTTAATCCCGTCAAAATTGCGGAGAAGCACTTCCACGTTGTGGTGGACGCGGCTAACAGCGTGGGTGGTCTCACAGCACCGCCGATGTTAAGGGAACTTGGCTGCAAAATAACCACTATCAACGCCAACATTGACGGCACTTTCCCAGGGCGATTACCAGAACCTAGACCCGAGGACCTCAACGATTTAGCTTCAACAGTTAAAGCAATCAGTGCCGATTTAGGCGTGGCTTTTGACGGCGATGCTGACCGGTCCATTTTCGTTGACGAGAACGGCGTGATTTACTGGGGAGACAAAACCTTTGCGATAGTAATAAAGCAGTATCTGATTAAAAACCCAGGTGCAAAAATAGTTACGCCTGTAAGCTCCTCCACACTAATCAAAGACACGGTAGAAGCTTACAAGGGAGAGTTAATCTGGACTAAAGTTGGAAGTGTCACAGTTTCCCAGAAAATGAAAGAGTTAAACGCTAAATTGGGTGGAGAAGAAAACGGTGGAATTTTCTATGGTCCACACCAAGCAGTTCGCGATGGCGCAATGACAACTGCGCTGATACTTAATATAATGGCTGAAACTGGAAAGAAACTTTCTGAGCTTGTGGCTGAGCAACCGCAATATTTTATCGAGAAGGGGAAAATTGATTGCCCAGATGAGAAAAAGGAAGCTTTGCTTCAAAAACTGTACGAGCAGGTAAAAGGCGAAAACATCAGCACAATTGACGGCGTGAAAATTTGGTTCAGCGATAACAGCGCCATTCTGATTAGACCAAGCGGCACAGAACCAGTGTTTAGACTATATGCGGAAGCGAAAAACCAAGAAAAAGCATTAAAGCTAGTGGAAGACTACAGTTCACGGCTTAAAAAAATCCTCGAAACCATTTAGCAACCTATGTAGCTTGGAGAAACCCAACTGATGCCCAATGTTCTAAGCTTAAAACCAGAGGAAATCGATACAAAAGAAAAACGCTCAAAATATCTGGTTAGCGTTGTCGGATGCGGACAAAAAGGAATTCTTTACATTAACGCATTCGCTGACGCCGGCTTTAAAGTCACATGCTTAGATCTTGACCCAAGCGTGATAAAAAAATTGGCAAAAGGGAAAACACCCTTCGCCGAACAAGAAATTGAAGCTAAAATAAAAGCTTTGATCAATGCTGATCAATTGAGCGTTACCGGCGAGTTGAAAGAAGCTGTTTCTCGAAGCGACATAATTATCATAACAGTACCCGCAAAAGTTGACGATAAGAAAAAAATTGATAACTCAGAAGCCTTAAAGGCTTGCAAGCAAGTTGGATCTGCACTTCATTCTGGCACGCTGGTTATTTACGGGGATGTTGCGAGTTTGGGTTTTACTGAAGGAATAATGAAAGAAACATTGGAGAACACGTCAGGGCTAAAGGTTGGGCAGGATTTCGGATTAGCCTACATTCCTATCCCTAACTTCGGCGCCAAGCCCCTTGAGCCGATAGAAAACTTGGAGTTAAAGGTTGCTGCGATTGGTACAGCCAGCCAGGATGCTGCTATGAACATTCTGAAAACTGTAACAAAAAACCTTCAACAAATAATCGACGTTAAAACAGCAGAGATAGCGATGCTTTTTACGGGGGCAAAACAGGAGGCAAACACGGCTTTAGCAAGTGAGTTGGCGGTTTTCTGTGAAAGCGCAAACATAGATTACTTTGAAGTTTTAAAATTGTTGGATTTTAAAGACCCGAGTTTTTGGCCTACAACCGTTGGGGAAGAAAACAAAAACGAAGCGTATCTTCTGCTTGAAAGCGCAGAAAACCTGAATGTTAAGCTAAGGCTCCCCACGTTGGCTAGGCAAATAAACGAAGATATGGTTAAGCACGCGGTTAATTTAACCCAAGATGCTCTGCGGAGATGCGGCAAAACTTTTAGAAGAGCAAGGATCGCCGTTTTAGGCACAGTTAACCCAAGCACCGCTACAGTTGTTTTTGTTAAAATGTTAGAGTTGAAAGGTGCTAAAGCCAGCCTTTATGACCCCTCATCAAAAAGAGACGCGGCAGATTTGGGAGTTGTATCAACTAGCTTAAATGAGGCAGTGGAAGGCGCAGACTGCATAGTGATACTGACTGGAGAGGAGCAGTTTAAAAAATTAAACCTGCGGAAACTTAAACCATTAACAAAGACGCCCTCAATAATCGTGGATTTGGCAGGAGTCTTTGAGCCTGAAAAAGTGAAAACAGAAGGCTTCATATACCTTGGATTCGGAAGAGGAAAGGAATAAAAAATGAAGAAAGTTGGAGTTGCAGTAATCGGCACAGGCTCTTGGGGAAAAAACCATGCAAGAGTCTACAAAGAACTTCCCTCAACTGAACTGATTGCAATTTGCGACGTAAATGCTGAAAGAGCTAAAACCATGGCTAACCAATACGGCGTAAAAGCCTACACTAACAGCACACAAATGCTGAAAAACAAAGAAATAGAAGCCGTAAGCGTTTGCACATGGTCAACACATCTTGCAAAGGAAGCCCTCAAAGCACTCAGGGCAGGAAAGCATGTTCTGGTTGAGAAACCCATGGCCACGAACACAAAGGAAGCGGAAAAGCTTTGTGAAACTGCAGAGCAAAACGGTCTTGTTTTAACCGTGGGGTTTTTGATGAGGTTCATTCCCGGATTACAAAGCATCCGCGAGGCGGTTGAGAGCAAAAAAATCGGTGAGTTAGTCTGCGCAAACGCAAAACGCGTTTCCCAATGGCCTGAAAGGATAGGCGATGTTGGAGTAGTTAAAGACACAGCGATACACGACATAGATGTTATGCGGTTCATATCCAAACAGGACCCAATTACCGTTTACGCGAAAATGGGAAGCATGAGGAACCGAAAATTCGAAGACTACGCACACATAATGCTAACATACAAGAGCGGAGAAAGCGCATTCATAGAATCCAACTGGCTGACACCCTATAAAACGCGAACTTTAACGGTTACTGGAAGCGACGCTATAATGAGACTGGATTACATTACGCAAGATTTATGGATTGAACAGCAAAAAGAAACGGTGCAGCCAAGACTACCATTCCAAGAACCGTTGAAATGTGAGCTTCAACACTTCGCTGAATGCGTGCTTGAAAAGAAAAAGCCGCTCATAACAGGAGAGGACGGCGTAAAAGCCCTAGAAATTGCTCAAGCCGCATTTCAATCCTCGGCTAAAAACAGAGCGATACAACTAAAATAAAAAATTTATTTTAAATTGAAGGGTTTTCCTTCAGTTACTATTTTTTCAGGAATTTTTTCCTTCCATTTTTTCAGGAAAGGCAGGTCTTCAGATTCCTTTCGTAACTCGTCAGGCAACATTTCTGGAATTTCGTCGCGTATAGGATACCACCGTAGACATTTGGGGCAGACGATTAACCCTTCGACTATTTCGTCTTTTTCTTCGAAAACGTGAAGTTCAAGGGGATGGTACTTGTCTATTGGGCAGGCCAAGATTTCCATTAATTTTCGCTTCATTTTTCTTCACGAAATAGATAGTTAACTGTTAAGCTATTAAAACTTGCTTGGCAACAAAGTGACTTGTATATCGAGAACGGTTTGGTACCAGTTAGGACCCGTGCTTCGAACTACACGGGAAAAAGCAAAAACGTAACCTACGCCGAGACCGCCAAGTTTTTGGGCTACCTTCAACTTTGTTTTTTCAACTGGATCTTCGTTGCCTGATGCGTGTTGAAAGTCATAGTAGTGGATCCAACCGCCGTGTTTTTTAAGCGCGGAAACTGCATAGGGCAGATATTCGAGGGCTTTTTCAGGCAGAGGCATCAAGACGCGGTCAGCCTTCCCTTGGAGTTGAGCTTTGATGATGTCTTTTGAGTCGCCAAGCAAAGGAATTACTTTACCGTAAACCCTGTTGAGTCTAACATTCTCCTCCATGTATTGAACTGCGGTTGGGTTAACATCAATCGAGAACACTTTAGTCTCGCTCACGGTTTTAGCGATCAGTATACTAAAGCAGCCGACGCCTGAAAACATGTTAACAACCGTCTCGCCGCCTTTAACTAAACTTGCAATCCGTAATCGCTCATGCGAAAGCCTGGGTGAAAAATAACATTTTTCAACATCAACCGCAAACACGCAACCTGATTCCTTATATTTGGTGTTTGCCCTGTATTCGCCTGCCAACAATCTGAGGTCTCTGACTCTAAAATCGCCCATGATGGGACTTGTTTGGGCAAAAACTGTTTTCACGTTTCGGCGCACAGCCATTATTTGGTTTGCTACTTTTTCGGCGTTGAGAATATTGCCGTCTGGCATTTTAATGATTGCTATATCGCCAATTATGTCAAAAGAGTTGTAAATTAGGTTTAACTCTGCGGAAGAGGTGGGGGCGGAAAGTTTTTTTCGAAGCCTTTTTCTCAACTTTATATCCTCATTAATAGCAAGAGACTGGAAACATTTAAAAGCAAAATACTTTTCTTTGTAGGAAGAGGCGTTTCTAATGGAAAAATCGGGAATTGTTTATGAATGCATGAGATGCGGGGCAAGAGTGCCATCCGAAGAATTAGAGCTGCGCGGCGGAGAAACCAAATGCATCATCTGCGGCTACAGGATTCTGAAAAAAGTTAAACCTCCAGTAGTTAAACGTGTTCAATCAAAATAAGAAGGGAAACTCGTACATTCAGCACGAGTACAGATTTTTAATTTTTAGTTTACATTAATAGATTTCTTTGTCTCCGAGTTTACGCAATGTTTTTCCTCTAAGTCTTATTGATTCAGCTAGGAAATCGTCGTCAAGGTCTTTTTCAACGGTTTGGCGTTTGACGGTTTCACCGCATACTCCTTGGGGCAACAGCCGCCTTTTTAAGCACATAGAATATGTGCAGTTTGCGACATCGCATGTTTCTTCGGTCTGTTTACACCAAACAGAGTCTCGTCTATAGAGAACAGAGTTTTGGCTGCACTTAAAAGAAGAACAAGCTGGAGAACAAGCTTTTGATTGAGCCAACAGATACACCTCAATGTCAAATCAAAATAGGTTGTGATGTTTTGTCTTTAGCTTCCTTATGTTATATGGAAGCCATATAAACTTTTTTCTTATCAGGGAGAAATTGCATCTTTAGCTTTCACGGGGTGTTTTACTCTTTTTTCGCCTGTAAACTTCAATGATGGCTAACAGGACGATGGCTACCAATATTATGATGAGGGCGATAAATGAGCTTACGGGTATCAGAAGTGATCCGAGAACGATATAGCGATCGATTTGTATCGTAACGGAAGTTGGCTGGTCAACAGTGAGGGCTACTGCCTGATAGTTATTCTGTGCGCCTTGAGCAAACGCTACAACTTGCATGCTGCCGCCGACAACATTATTGAAAGTTGCAGTTCCGTCGCTTTGAGTCATAGCTGAGAGCCGCTCTGTTGCTGGCCCATTTAAGGTGACGTTGGCGTTTGGAATCGGCGTACCGAAGAAGTCAACGACTGATATTGATACTTTAATGCCGTAGAGTGTGCAAATTATCTGTTCCTGGCTGTTGCTGAAGGCGTCGATGTTTGTTTCGTTGATCAGAATGTCGTTTTTATAAATTTGTAACCTATACATTCCAAAAGTAACTGGGCTGGTGACTGAGCCAGAGCTGTCGGTTGTGCCCGTATAGAATAAGCCATTTGTTAATTCAACAAGGTTTATGCTGGCGTCGGGGATTGCGGCTTTATTATAACCAACTATATTAAACGTTAATGTTTCGTTTGGACAGATTATAACCACATGTGAAAGCGCCGTTGCTGGAAGATTGTCAACGGTATTGTTGCCAAAGTTGAAAACTTTGTTGTATGTAGACGCATTTATAACATATTTTATTCCAGTCAAAATCGAGTCTAACGTGCAGTTTCCTAAAAGACCTGTTTCACCTGCAAGTTTTCCTGTTTGAGCAGTACCATTTTGATATTGATATGTGATGGTTAAATTCACAAACGGCAGTCCAATTGCGTTTTCGTTTTGAACGGTTACTTGAAGGTCAGTTAATTGGCATTTCATAGTTAAGGTGGCGTTGCCTGTGACAGTTATGGTGGTTTCTCCAATGTTAACTCCGTTCCAAAATGCAGTTAAATTACAAACGCCTGTTTCAAGGTTCACGGTGGCTATGCCATCTGAGTTGCTTGTAGCGCTATAAAGTGTGCTGCTTGCTTGGTCTAGGGCTTGAACCTCTATTGAAGAAACGATTTGGCTATCCAGATTTACCGTTTTAACTTGAATGTGGTACCCTGGGACCGAAAATCTCTCTACGTCTGGTACCGCTTTCTGAACGCCTGTAGGAGTTATTGTTACAGTATAATGTCCAATCACAGTATTTGAGGGAACTACCCATGTTGCATTGATTATACCATCAGCCGAAGCTGTTTCTGGTTCAGGTGAGAGTACAACCACACCATTTGCATTGTTGGTAATGCCCAGTGTCGCAGCTTGATTCGGTTGGTAACCGGTCGCGCCTATTGTTACTGTGTCTCCTCTGTGATATGTGGTTGAATCAAGGAAGCCAACGGAAAACGTGTTTTGCGCCAAAGACGTGTTAAAGTAAACATGGTATGTGCCTACATAATTAGTCGTATTGCTCGGTTGAAAAGTATTGTCTGGATAAGTGATCTGAGCAATAGCAGTTCCGTCGCTGTTACTGGTCATTGAGACTATTTGGTAATTTTTTGTTGTATTAAGTGGGCTTGGAAGTACAAGGGAAACGTTGGCTTCATAGGCAGCGTTTGATTTTCCGCCGGTGACACCGACATTCAATGTTACACTGCTTCCTTCTTGAATTTGTGTAGGAACTGCGTTTATGTTATAGTTAGTTAAGACTAGAAATGATTCAGGGGTAGAGCCAGTGGAATTTACATTAAGCTTTACGTCTCTAAGCGTTAAAGGATAACTACCGGCTGGAAGGGAAGGTACACTGAAGTTTGCACTTACATAATAGCCGAGAGAGGTACCCGATGAAACAACTTGTTGACCGAATATTACTTGGTAGGAACTGTTAGAGTAGTAAATGGTTCCTGCAAGATTAAACTCTTGACCTACAGTCCCATTGTATTGGCTTTGAGAGCTAATATAGCCGGTTATGGCGCTAATTGTAGCTACTCGCAAAATTTCTACACCGAGGCTGTTTTGCCCATGAACTATAGCTGCAGGTGTAAGCGCAACGGCTAAGGACATTAAGATTAAAAGGGCAACTGCACCCATTTTTTTATTCAAACCACTTGCTCCCCCGATAATAGCATCCACATATGCTTAGTGACTGATGATTTAATTAAAGTTGATTTTAAACTTTGCCGTTAAATCATTGAAGGGAAAGCGTAAGCAAGCTACAGCAGCCTGAAAAAACCCGGTTTTAAGGCAAAAATTCGTTTTATGCACAGGGATTTTTAAGAGACAGAAGATTAATTATGAATAAAATTCGGTGAAACCTTGGAGAAAAACACTGCCGCCACGCTTTTAGGCGCTTTAAAGAAGCAGAAATACCATTTGGTAGGCAGTCACTCAGCGGTTAAAAGGTGTAAGTGGCTTTATGAATCGATAGTTAATGATAGACCGTGTTATAAACAGAAGTTTTACGGCATAAAATCGCACAGGTGCATTCAGATGTCGCCTTCCCTTTACTATTGCACTCAACAATGCCTGTTTTGTTGGAGGGCTCAAAGCGGAGACTTGCAGGTTACTTGGGATGAAATGAAAATTCCAACAGTAGACTCGCCGGAAGAAATTATTGAAGGAAGCCTTAAGGCGCAAGAAAAAATTTTAACGGGGTACAAGGGAAACCCAAAAACAAACTGGCGCAAATTCCAAGAAGCATTGACGCCTAAGCATGTTGCGATAAGTTTGACTGGTGAACCGACGCTTTACGAGCCGCTTGGAGAGTTGATTCAAGCATTTCACAAAAAAGGCTTCACCACCTTTCTTGTTTCCAACGGCACTTTGCCGACTAAACTTTCAAAATTAAGCCAGGAACCCACCCAACTCTACATTTCAGTGTGTGCACCAAACGAGCGGGTATACAGGCAGGTTTGTCGTCCCCAATTTGCCGGCGCCTGGGCTAAACTGAACGAGACGCTTGGTTTACTTGGGAGTTTTCGTTGTCCCTCAGTGATCCGCATGACACTTGCGAAAGACCACAACATGAGCCATATAGATGAATACGCTAAGCTTATCGAGAAATCCAACCCAACCTACATCGAGGCAAAAGCGTACATGCATATTGGTTTTTCAACTCTCCGCTTAGGCTTCGAGCATATGCCCCAGCACGGCGAAATCAAGGATTTTGCTGGGCAGCTAGCGGAGAAGACCGGGTACAAGGTTATTGATGAGGCGCCGGAGAGCAGAGTTGTACTGTTAAGCAGACTGGAGAAGCCAATTCAGGTTGCATCAAACTAGCGGCGTTTAGGAAATATGTGTTTTTAGCTGTTTTTTATTGCTCGCATAATTGCGTTTTAACAACCTTATTTCTATACTAAATACTACCTCCCCTCCCCTCTCAACGCAGGGTTTGTTTTAAGCGGGTTTTTTGGTTTACGGCTTGAATCAGCTTTAGGCTGAAACTGTTTTGGTGAATTTTGGTACATAAAGGCTAAAAGCCGCTAAATAGCTCGCTCTTGAGCTCTCATCGATAGCTTTCAATAATTAACTACGCCAAATTTTTTGAGAAATTGAAATAAATAACCCAGCATTCATTCTATTTTGATGATACGTTTGTCGTCTTTAGAGATTATTCTTCAAGAAATAAAAAACGAGCTGATGCAAAAAAACCAGGTCCGTGAAGAAACGCATGAAAGCATGCGGAAAGCAACAAGCTTATCCAAACAGGCGATACTTCTGATTCACCAGAAGAAATATGCTGAGGCTGAAGAATTCATCGGGAACGCTAAAGAGAAAATTGGAAGCCTTCAGGTTTTATCTAAGGAGTTCCCTGAGATTATTTACGGCGGCATGTTTAGCGCGGCGCTTCAGGAATATTCAGAAGCACGCATATTTTTGGGTCTAGTTAAGGAATCGCGTTTCGTAACGCCGTCTGAGATTTGTGTGCCTTCAGTTGATTATGCGCTTGGTTTAGCAGATGTTATAGGTGAATACAGGCGCCTGGCACTTGACAATTTGCGCGAAGGCGAAGTTAAAAAAGGAGAAGAATGCCTAGAAATCATGGATCAAGTCTTCATCCAGTTATTGGCTCTTGATGAGGCGTACATGCTTGTTCCAGGTCTCAGGCATAAATCGGACATTGCAAGAAGAATAATCGAAACAACACGAGGCGACGTGACATTGGAAATTCGCAGAAAATCCCTTGAAGATTACTTAAAGAAATTTCAACCCGTAAAACGCAGCGTTGCCAAACGCAAAACCAAAAAGGTTAAGATTTGAGCAGACCCCGCAAGTTAATGAAGAGTTTTTCGGTAAAAAAAGCACATAAGACACAACTCTGTTTATCACAAAAGGTTATTTTGAAAGATAAATTACCTGCAAAAATTAGAACCATTGCCGGCGTCGATGTTTCTTACGTGGGCAATATTGGCATCGGTGCGGTAACGGTTTTAGATTACGATTCTCTGGAGCTTTTGGCAGCCGAGGTTGCAACATGCCAAGTTAGGATACCCTATATTCCAACTTTGCTGTCTTTTAGAGAGCTTCCACCCGCAATGGCGGCAATCAAAAAACTGAAAATTCAACCAGACGTGTTTCTTGTCGACGCTCAGGGATTCGCGCATCCGTACAGATGCGGATTTGCCAGCCACCTTGGACTTGCAATTGGAAAACCCACTGTTGGCGCTGCAAAAAGCAGATTGATAGGGACGCCGGTGGAGCGGGATGGGGAAACCTTTTTGGTTGATAAGGGCGAAGTCATCGCCGCAGTTGTAACTACAAAGCAGGGCGCTAAGCCCGTTTATGTGAGTATTGGTCACATGGTGTCTCTTGAAACAGCCGTTAAAATGGTAAAGCACTGTGCAAAAAGCCGGATTCCTGAGCCGCCCCTGCAGGCGCATAATTTAGCGACAAAAGAAAGAATCAGGCTTGCACAGGAAAGCAAAGTAAATATCGCTGAAAGTTAAACTATCGATAGAGTGTGAATTATTTGGCAGAAGAAATATCATTCGCTGAATTCCAAAAACTTGACTTGCGGATAGGAAAAATAGCTGAGGCAACGCCGATTCCAAACTCAAAAAAGCTTATCAAAATAATTGTTGAGTTTGGGTCGGAGAAAAGGCAGGCGGTTGCAGGTCTGCTAAAATATTATACGCCTGAGCAGTTGGTTGGTAAAAAATGCGTTTTCCTGTTGAATCTTCAAAGGCGCGTGTTGGCGGGTGAGGAATCGCAGTGCATGATTTTAGCCGCCGAAGATAGTGAAGGAAACGTTGTGGTGCTGGTGCCCGAGAAGGATATTGCTGAAGGAAGCAAAATCGGGTAGCCGACAAGATTTGGGTATTTCTTTAGAGTGTATTTAATCGGCTAAGGAAAAGTTAAATTAGTTAAATTAAAGCACGTTATTGTATATTTGTGTTGAAGGGTATCTTAATGGCAGTTAACGAAGAAGCTCTTATGTGGGTGGAAAAGTACCGCCCGAAAAACCTAAACGAAGTTGTAGACTTACACGACATCGTTGAAAGCCTTAAAGCTTTTATGAAAAAACCGAAAACGATGCCGCACCTAATGTTCGCTGGGATACCTGGCACTGGGAAAACGACGCTTGCACTCTGTATTGCGCATGAACTTTTTGGTCCAGAATGGAGAAGCTTCACACTTGAGCTTAACGCATCTGATGAAAGAGGCATAGACACGGTGCGTGAAAGAGTGAAGGATTTTTCACGTTACAGCCGTTCAGGTTTTGGCAACGTGCCGTTTGCCCTGATTATTCTGGACGAGTGTGACCAGATGACTGGTCCTGCACAGACGGCGCTGAGAAGAATAATGGAAACCAGCTCTCGCACATCCAGGTTCATTCTGATATGTAACCAATCAAGCAAAATAATTGAGCCAATACAGAGCCGCTGCGCCATATTCAGGTTTTCAAGGCTGGACAAGCAAGCGATGAAAGAGCAACTGCAGTGCATAGCCAAAAAAGAAAACGTTAACCTGCTGCCTGAAGCGGCTGAAAAAATAGTTGATTACTCCGAAGGCGACCTTAGACACGCGATAAATGCATTGCAGACAGCTTCAGCCTACAAGGAAGGAGTGGTAGACGAGAAAACGGTGTTGCTGGTCATCGGGGAAGCCAGCCCGATGCAGGTTCAAAAAATGATTCGGAAAGCGTTGTTCGGCGACTTTATTGAAGCAAGAAAAACAATGTATGAAATAATGGGATCATACGGCTTTTCTGGCTCGGAAATAATACGGCAGATACAGCGGGAAATCTTCAAGATGTCGGATCTTACGCCTGAACAAAAAGCTGACCTTTCAAACGTGATCGGCGAGTATGATTACCGTTTAACGCAAGGCGCCAACAGCGACATCCAATTAAGCGCTTTGCTTGCGCAATTCGCAAAATTTGGTAAAGCCATAGGGGAAACCTATTGAACAATGATCTGTTATGGGTTGAAAAGTATCGCCCAAAAAAGATAGAGGACATAGTAGGCAACGAAGAAGCAAAATCCTGCTTTGTCGAGTGGCTTAAAAGTAAGCGGCGAAGCAAAAAAGCAGTTTTACTTTATGGACCCCCCGGCGTAGGAAAAACAGCACTGGTGAACGCTGCCGCGAAAGAGTTTGAGTTCTCAATTATTGAAATGAACGCAAGCGATACCCGTTCAGAAAAAGCGATCAACGAAGTTGCTAAACCAGCCACTTCCTACATTGCCTTAGACAGCTTCTCAGCCGCAAACAAAGGTAAAGGCAACATTCTGTTCCTCGACGAGGTCGATGGCATAGCTGGTAATGAGGACAGAGGCGGAGTAGGCGCCATAATAAAAATCGTTGAAGAAGCCCGAGTGCCAGTTGTAATGGCGGCAAACGACCCAGACGTAGACAAGCTAAGACCACTAAAGAAAGTGTGCTTGCTCATACGTTTCCAGCAAATCAGAATCCCTCTTATTATTGCTCTGTTGCAGAAAATCTGTTTGCTGGAGCGTGTGAAAGCGGATTTTGAACCGCTCGAGCATATAGCCCAAAACAGCAAAGGCGACGTGCGGTCAGCTATAAATGACCTTCAAAGTCTCAGCGAAGAAAACCATGTTTTAACGCTTCAAGATACGATGACATTAAGTTCCAGAAACAAAGACATCAGCATGGCTGAAACACTCACAGGCTTTTTCTCGGCAAAATCGGTTGCCGAAGCATCAAGTTTACTTAGCCGCTCAAGCGTGGACTACGACGAGTTTATAATGTCTGTAAGCGACAATCTGCCCAGAAGATACGGTGACCCAGATGAGCTTGCAGCCGCCTACGATTTTGTTTCGCAAGCCGATATTTTTCGGGGAAGAATCGGAACAGAGCACTGGTTTCTCCTAAAATATTTCTTCAACGCATTGTCGCGAGCAGCCGCAGTTGCCCCTGAATCATACAAGCCCTTTCAATTTATTTCGCCGCCCATTAGGATTATTACTTTGTTTTGGACCAAAGGCAAAAGAACCATGTTAGACAGCATATGCGGAAAAATCGGAGCCCAATGCCACGTTTCCCATTCAATAGCTAAACATGATTTCGTGCCATTTGTCAAGATTATGCTGCAAAACCAAAAATCAAGCCCGCTACCTTCATGGTTTAAATTCACGCCTGAAGAGGTTGATTTTCTAACGAAAATGAACAAGTACTAGGAAGAAAAAATATGGTGATAGCTTTAAATCCTAAGGGTTTCAAGCTTCCAAGAGTTGAAAAAGAAAAGTTTGTTTCGCTAATTCGACTGGGATTAGACTATAACCAAGAAAAAGGTTTATTTTCAATTAAAAATTACAACAATATTGAAAAGCTAATTGAAACCATAAGCGCAATTCTAAACACCGAAGTTGTTTTTCTTCAAACATGCACACGCTGCGGCAAAAACTTCCCTTGCTCAGAATGCAAATACTGCGATTTATGCACCAGCAAAGACCTGCCGTTCAGCTGCGTCTGCCCCCAATGCCTCAGAGATAGAAAACAATTCGAAGAATACATAGAGAAATTCTGATTCTGTTACAAGTAATGGTTGACATTTTGAATTCTTAGGCTTAAAAAATTTGAAACCGTGCTTTTTTAAGCTATATTCAGGCCCTAAATTAAAAAATCAACATAAAACAAGCCCTAAACCCCAGACATCAACCTATAGACCTGCCTAATTTTTGTGCCAAAATCCAACCACAAAAAAGGCGGCAACCCAAAAAGAAACAAGAGAAAATCGCGTATACAAAAGCATCAACAAAACACACAAAAAACACGCGAAGGCAAATCTTATCTAGCCATTCTTAATTAGGTTTAATGCGAAGGCTTGTTTATGTCTGAAGAACATACTCCATTATCTGTTGCTCAGTCTCAACTTAAATTAGCTTGTAAAAAATTAGAGTTAGACGCCGGCATGCATAAAATGCTAAGCCAGCCAAAACGATCCATCAGCGTCAGCATCGACATCCGCACCGACAACGGAACCGTCGGCGTATTCAACGGCATCCGAGTGCAACATTGGGATGCGCGCGGACCATTCAAAGGTGGAATACGCTACTACCCAAACTTAACCATAGATGAAGTCACCGCTTTGGCGATGTTGATGACTTGGAAATGCGCAATCGCCGACATACCGTTCGGAGGAGCGAAAGGCGGCGTTTGTGTTGACACTAAAAAAATGAGTAAACATGAGCTTGAAAGATTAACAAGAAGATACGTCAGCCTAATCTTCGAATATTTAGGGCCGCACCGTGACATTCCCGCACCGGACATGTACACCGACGCGCAAACCATGGCTTGGGTAATGGACACCTACAGCCAAATGAAAGGCTACAGCATACCCGAAAGCGTCACCGGCAAACCAGTCGAAATCGGAGGCTCATGGGGCAGAACGGAAGCAACAGGCAGAGGAGTAATCCACTGCGTAAAACAAGCAGCAGAAAACAACAACATAAAACTGAAGAACGCCACCGTAGCCATCCAAGGCTTCGGCAACGTAGGCTACCACGCAGCAGCCGCAGCACAAGAAGAAGGCGCTAAAGTAATAGCGTTAAGCGATTCCACAGGTGGAATTTACTGCCCAGACGGCTTAAACCCTCCCGACGTTCTTGCACATAAAGAAAAAACCCGCTCTGTCCAGAACTATAAAGGGTGCAGAAACATAACAAACGAGGAACTACTTGAATTGCCCTGCGACGTGCTGATTCCCGCAGCGATGGAGAACCAAATCACAAGAAAAAACGCCGACAAAATCAAGGCAAAAATGGTCGCTGAAGCCGCGAACGGACCAAGCACACCTGACGCTGATAAAATCTTTTACGAGAAAGAAATCTGCCTAATCCCAGACATCCTGGCCAACAGCGGCGGCGTAACGGTGAGCTATTTTGAATGGGTCCAAAACTTAACCCGCGAGCAATGGCCTCTGGAAGTAGTCAACGGGAAACTAGAAGCCAAAATGACCAAGGCATTCAATGACGTGGTCGCTATTGCAGAGAGGGAAGAGAGTGATATGCGCACAGGCGCGCTGATGCTGGGAGTAGGAAGAGTAGCTAACGCCATAAAAACACTAGGACTCTGGCCATAAAGACGAAAACAGAGATAGCGATGAGCCAAAAGTAAAGGCAGAGGTCCCGATCAGTGGAGGGCAACCTCCTTTAGCTTTGTTTTTTCTAGTGCAAACGCTTAAAACTGTTCTCGCTATATCTGTTGAACCCCACAAAGGGTAAAATAATCGGACTTGGAAGGGAAAAGGGCTTGGCGGCGAAAATTGGCACGTTGGATTTCGTTTATGAGAACTCGCTGGTTAAAATTGTGGCAAACAGGAATTGCCCCGAGATTAAACTTGCCGGATTAACTGTGGGACCCTTTGACGAAGGAAACGAGTATGAAGTTTATTTTTGGGTGGCAAAAGAGTTAGCGAACTCGGGAATGGTTCATTTTCGAGAAGACGATGTTTTAGATGCAACGAAACTGTTTAAGGTGCAGTGGAAAGAAGGCGTGCAGATTCCAGGTCAAATATCTGAGCTTTCAGAGGACTTTTATCCTAAACTTCGCAGGTTCATCGCCGACCTGAAAGATCAAACCGCAAATTCTGAAAAATACCAAGAATACGATAGGGCAAAGCAATTAGCGCGTGACATCGTAAATTCTAGGCTAAAAAAAATTGTTGCTCTATCTGCTGCTCCTGCTCAAGGTGAGCAAGTTTTAAAAAAGTTTACAAGCGAGGAAAAAATTCTCTATGAGCAATTGACGAAAATAATTTCCGAGTGGAAAACAAAGATTCTGGAAAATGAGGGAGAAAAGTAAGATTGGCTAACGAACAGGTAACGGTGGATCCGCAGCAGCGTTTTCAAGAGTTCTTTAAGAAAGAGAAGTACCGCCAAAGAATCGCGCAGTTAGCCATCACTGGAAAAGGATCAGTAACAATCGATTTTGAAGAACTTTACGGATTTGACCAAGCCCTCGCCGAATTATTACTCAACAAACCAGGAGAATACTTGCAGCATGCTGGAAAAGGAGCCTACGAGCAACTCCGCATAGAAGATGCAGAATACGCAGAAAAAATAGAAAAAATCAATGCCAGAGTCGTGAAGCTGCTTGGAAAAGAACAGTTAAGAAAACTCGGCTCAAGACAAATGGCTAAACTAGTCATGGTTGAAGGCATCGTGGTCAGAGCCACGTCGGTTCGACCGATGGTCCTGCACGCAGCCTTCAAATGCAAACGCTGCGGAACCATGAACATGGAAGAACAAACAGGACAATTCCTAAAGGCACCCGTCATATGTCAAGCTCCCGACTGCGGAAGAGATGGACCATTCGAGTTTGTCCAAGAGGAATCAACCTTTATAGATTCTCAGGATCTTCGGTTGCAGGAAAAACCTGAAGATTTACCTCCAGGACAGTTACCTCGGACATTAGCCGTGAAACTTGTCGGCGACGACATAGTTGATGTTGCAAGACCAGGAGACCACATTGCCATAGTCGGCATCGTCCGTGCTTTTGCGCCTTCACTGATGGGAATGGGAAAACTCCGAACATTCATCCTTCAACTTGACGCTAATTCAGCAGAAGTGCTCGGAAAAGAGCCGGAAACGTCGCCGCCCACACCCGAAGAAGAGGAAAAAATGCATGAGCTTGCAAAAGACCCGTGGGTGCACAGGAAAATCATGAATTCCATTGCGCCATCAATCTTCGGCTACGAGCACATCAAAGAAGCAATAATGTACTTGCTTTTCGGCGGTGTCTCAAAAAGCCTGCCAGACATAACCATAAGAGGCGAAATGAACGCTCTTTTAATCGGAGACCCTGGTACCGCAAAAAGCCAGCTTCTCCAATATGTTGCGAGAATTGCACCCAGAGGACTTTATACTTCGGGCAGAGGAACAACCGCCGCAGGCTTAACCGCAGCAGTGGTAAGAGAAAAAGGCGGAGCCATGTCGCTGGAAGCAGGAGCACTGGTGCTAGCAGATAAAGGAATTGCATGCATCGACGAAATGGACAAGATGCGCCCAGAAGACCGAGTTGCCATTCACGAAGCGATGGAGCAGCATACGGTTTCAGTTGCAAAAGGCGGAATTGTCGCCACATTGAACGCGAGAACCGCAGTGCTAGCGGCGGCTAACCCGTCTTTAGGCAGGTATGAACCAAACAGGACGGTTGCTGAAAACGTTCCGCTGCCGGTAACTATTCTTTCGCGTTTTGACTTAATTTTCGTCCTTCGCGATGTGCCCAACAAGGAATCTGATAGTAAAATGTCTCAGCACATCTTAGAAATCCATCGTAGAGGAGTGAGCCCCGTAGAAGCACCTGTAGGCGCGGAGTTGCTGCGGAAATACGTTAGTTATGCTAAAGGGATTAAGCCGGTACTCAGTGTTGAAGCATTAAAGAGGCTGAGCGATTTTTACTTAGCCATGCGTGCGGCAAGCGAAACTGAAGGTTCCCCTGTGGCTATAACCGCACGCCAGCTTGAATCGCTTGTTCGTATCTCAGAAGCTAGGGCACGTGTTGCATTGCGAAAGGAAGTGACCGGTGAAGATGCCGAGGCAGCCATTGTTATTATGAAGAGGTCTCTGGAAGAAGTGGGAATCGACTTGTCTTCGTACAAAGTGGATATTGATTTGATAATGACTGGAAGATCCAAAAGTATCCGGGATAGATTGAGCGTTATCCTTTCAGTGCTGATGGAGATGGAGAAGGTAACAGGCATAGTTGAGAAAGACGCCCTTGTCAACGAATTGGAAACCAAACATCAGATTCCAAGAAGCGAAACTGAACGCATGATAAGCCAACTGCTGCGTGAAGGAACAATTTATGAACCCAGAGAAGGATGCCTAAAGAAAACCTAAAGTAGCGAGACAACGATGGAGCAAGTTTTAGTTGTTGCGGGAACTAGGCCTGAAATAATCAAGATGGCTCCGATAATCAGAGCTTTAAAAGAAAACAAAATCCCATCGGTATTTGTCCATTGCGGCCAACATTTTGACTACAATATGGCTCAGCAATTCATTGAAAACCTTGAGTTGCCGACACCTGACTACTCGTTTAAAATTTCAGCTTCTTCACCGGGGACGCAGACAGCGGAAATAATGATGAAGATAGATCAGGTACTTGAGTCTATTGAGCCTTCGATTGTTTTGGTTGAAGGAGACACAAACAGTGTTTTGGCAGCAGCTTTAGCGGCAAATAAACAAGGGGTTCCTATTGGACATGTTGAAGCTGGTTTAAGAAGTTTTGATTTGCGCATGCCTGAAGAACATAACCGACGCTTAACCGACCACATATCTGAATACTTGTTTGCGCCGACGGAGAGAGCAAAGGCAAATCTTTTGAAAGAAAACGTTTGGGGCAAAATTTACTTAACAGGGAACACAGCTATAGACGCAGTAATCCAGCATTTGCCGATTGCCGAAAAAAAATCAACAATAATGGAAAAAATCCCCTATGAAACGTTCGCTTTAGCAACGGCGCATAGGGCAGAAAACGTTGATAATGTTTCGGTTCTTGAGTCTTTTATGGATGTTTTCTCCAAAACTCCGATTCCAATCGTTTATCCGATGCATCCGCGAACAAAAAAGAAGCTTCAAGAAAATAAGTTGCTTGCTCAAATGGAAGCGTTAAACGACGTGCTGATTCTTCCGCCTTTAGGGTACTTGGACTTTTTGATTTTGATGAAAAACTGTAAATTGATTATTACTGATTCAGGCGGCATTCAAGAGGAAGCCACTGCGCCAAGCATAAGGAAACCGGTGCTGGTTATCCGCCTTTCAACTGAGAGGCAGGAAGCAGTGGAAGCGGGATTCGCTAAAGTGGTTGGAACAGATGGAAAAAATATTTTGGCCGCTATGGAAGAAGCAGTTAAAAACGAAGTTGAGTTGCCCTATGCTTCACCTTTCGGCGACGGCACAGCAGCCCAAAAAACCGTGGATATAATAAAGAAAAACTTTTATGATATGTAAGTGGTTTTTTTATCTTCTTCTTTACGTGTTTGTTCAGCTTGCAGGGCTCGTTTTTCTTCAATCTGCTGCAGACGAGTCACCATTACTTCTGCACGGGCAATCTCCTCATCCAACTCTTTCAGGTCTAAATCAAAGTTGAAGGTTAATTTTAAAACTTCCAAAACACTTTTTGCCGCAAGAGGATCAGGCAGGTACCCGCGTGTTTCACCAAGCAGGCAGAGAGCGCTTATTTTTTTGAATTTGGCTAATCCAAGTATTAATCCTGCTGTTCCGACAATTGGGCTGCCTGAGGTGCTAAGAGTTGCCCCCGCCTGCAGAGCTTTGTCCAGGATTTCCTGTGAAGTTGCAGCTATGAAGACTTTAGGTTTTTCTTTTGGCTCCATCCGATAACCGCCGATGGTTGCGATCGTTTTAACCTTGTATTTTTCTGAGAAATCAAGCATTCGGTCAGCGATTTCGTATTGCCCCTCGATTGTTTGCGATTGGCTATCGCCCGTGAACAGGATTAGATCGTTTGGTCCGTTTGGATTTTGGTAGTAGTAGAATGCGCCTCTTAAAAGGCGAACGTTACCTTTTTTGTTGACAAGAACAAAATAAGGGAAATGAGGCGAGTACAGGTAAGCGATTTTTTTGGCTTTCAACTGCTTAATCGTGTAGCGAAGGGCGATTTTGCCGACAAGCCCTAAACCTGGAAGACCCTCGATAAGAATAGGATTCTTTGGTTCAATTTGGATGAATTCTTTAATGTACGTTTCTTTCATTTTGCACATTCCCTTTTCAATGCCATTCTGTACTTCAAGTATTTATCATCTGGCGAGAATTTGGGCGGATGTGGAATTCTGACGGGTCCGCCACAATAAGGGCAACTAGTTTTGTTTAATGTGTATTTTTCGCAGTTTACGCATTTGCGTAAGTGCCAAACCAACTATTTTTCCCTTCTAAAAATAAAATTTGGCTTACGCTCAACCATTACGTACGCCATCCCTTACTCAAGAACTGCTTGTACTTCGCCCTTGATTTTTGCTCTTCCGCCAGATGGTTCAGCCAGTGTTTCTCCACATACGTTGCAGGTTATCTTGTTGACAGCGTTGCTGAAGATTAATTGTTCGTTGCCGCATTTTGAGCATTTAACTCTAAGGAAGACGCTTCTTGGTTTCGGTATAAGTTTACTCCATTCAGACATGACTTTGTTTCCCCATTACTGTATTTCCATTTTTCTGAGGCGAATACCGTCTTTATGCCTCATATAATTGCAAACCTTACATTTTAACCGCAAAGTTTGTTTTTTGGTAGTTTTCGCGAATTCTCTTTGAAGTGGATATTTTTGTCCACCATAACCCTGCTTTTCTCTTTCGTGGTGGCGTTCGCCATGAGCTAAAGCCCTGCGCTTTCCAGGCTTGTAGAGGGTTACACTGTGAATTTGATGAATTTTACATTTCGGACAGTAAGTTTTAACTTCTTTAGGAACGTTCACCTT
>Ga0187891_1001469_pt1 | contig 20134 bp, 10 predicted proteins | sample June2016WEW_21_4_FD_132990 | JGI IMG/M metagenome (GOLD analysis project Ga0187891, IMG submission 132990) | Peatland microbial communities from SPRUCE experiment site at the Marcell Experimental Forest, Minnesota, USA - June2016WEW_21_40 | ecosystem: Environmental > Terrestrial > Soil >... | reverse complement strand
GACCGCTCGCTTACCATTTACCAAGCCTTCTTTCATATCGCCTGCTTCATGATCGTCTTACGGAGGGTTTTGAAATAGCTTCTAGAGACAAGCGCATGTCTTCTGGGTTCCTTCCTCCGCGGTCCCGAACCGATACTTGTTGCGGCTCCGCATTTTAGGTCGATTGGTCTACGAGATTTATCCCTTCCTGATGATTTTCACCCGGTGGATGCTTCCATCATAAATATGGCGATCGATAACCCCAGTAAAGCATCAGAAAAACCTCGTGGTTCTCCGCATCGAGACGTCGCAAGGGTGCGCATGTTCGGTAATCGAGCCGATTCGCCACTTCGGGGAGGCTGGGGGGAGGATCCTCCGTCAGAGCCGCTCGCAGGACTTTCCGCATCTGTTCTGGGTCCTGACGCCAGCAGGCCAGGCTCCTTTGCCTGTCGGCGTGCGGCTTTCCGGGGCCACATGCGGTATCCCTTAGCTCCAAGCGTGTCGCCAACTCCTTCGCGCAGGATTTCGCTACGGCACGGTGACCGGCCTTTGGCCGGGCCAGTTTATCAGCCGGCACGGACCAGCTTTTCCTGACCCACCCATGATTGGTTCTCTTTTAAGGTGCTGGCCTGTTCACGGGTTCCCAATAATCGGATAACAGGTGAACACCTGGTCCGTCACTTCCCAGTACGGCATGTACTCATGCTCTGCATCGCCATCGATGCTGAAGTGGAGCGGCTGACCCACCTTGGGCTTGAGCTGCTTCACCAAGTCCTCAGGACGCGACGCGATCCGTGTCCCTTCCTTTTCGTCCATCGGCCCCACCAGCGCTAGCAGGATCGGACCATATTCCAGCGCGTAACGCTCCTGGCCCGGCACCCTCTCCAATCCCAGATACTGCGTCAGCCTGAAATTAACCGGCAGGACAAATGAGATCGTGTCGCCATCTGACCAGGTTCGATCGAGGGTCTGGTAGCTTCCTGGCTTGCCGGTAGCGGCCGGTGTGCCGTTAACAAGAATCGGCATCTCGGCGGCTGCCCAGGTCGGGATGCGGACCCGGATCTTTGATCGCATCGGCTGGGCCAGAGACAAACGTAGTTGCACGTCGGGCTTGAAGGGAAACCGGGTGAGCATCTTTAACTGTGGCGATTGTCCAGCCTGCTGCCAAGTGATGGTCGAGGCCTCGAACAGGTTCACGTACAAGCCATCAGCGGCAATGGAGTAGATGTACTCCGGAAGCGAGCTATAGAGCCGCGTGCCCTGGCCTTCACAACAGGTATTGATGGCGATGCCCGTTCGGTCGAAGTTCTTCCGGCCGACCAAGTCCGCATGGTAGATGATGCCCTTGCTTCCCACTTGGTTGGCGAGGCCCACATTGTAAATCGACTTCTCGATCTCGTTGACATATTTCTCCTGCTCTGGATTCAGCAGGTGGAAACGCTGATTGAGCCGAGTCCAGAAGGCGCTGCCGCAAAGCTCGCCGGTATGCTTGTGCAAGTAATACGATCGGGGCGGGTATATGTCGAACTCGCAGATCGCGATACTGCCGCCCACGTGTTCCCATTTGTCGTGGTACAGATCCCAGCCGCCTAGCGAGGCATCCAGATAACGCTGGGCGCCCGTGGCCCGGTACAGGTCCAGGTACGCCTCCAGCGAAGGGATCAGATAACAGTGAGGGCGGTCGTACGGATACTGCCAGATTGCCTCATCCTCACGTTTGACCAACTGCTCGAGCCAGAAGTTCTCCTGGAAGTACTGTTGCGCGACCTGGAGGTCCTCGGGTTTCCCGGCCGGCGTGAAGTACATCTGCGTGTCGGCAACCATCCCCACCTCCCCGAAGTCAACGCCGCGGAGCAGCCGGGGCAGATAGGGACATTCGTTGAACCAGTCGTAGAATCCACGCAGCAGGGGAAACGCCTTGTCATTGCCCGCATGCCCTGCATCGATGAGGCCCAAGGTCATCCACGTACGCGTGTAGCCGGCCCGATCTGATCCGAAAATCGCATCCTTCGGATAGGCCATGATGTAACCGTCGGGTAGGCGGCACTCCTCGATGCCGTCCACGACCTGGTTCAGTCGGCGGCGCAGTTCCGGATCATCAACCCACCGTAGCGTATTGCCCGCCCCCATGAGAAACCGCCCGGCATTCGAACCCGCCAGGTCTTCTTCCCAGAACGGGTCAGGTTTCCGCAAGCCGGGAGGATTGGGCTTCCCCGCACGCTGACGGAACTGCCTCAGCAACTCGTCCACCGTGAAGGAGTTCAGTAAGTAGCTGATGTTGTTTTCGACGGCCGTCCTGAACAACCCACCATCCAGACTCACCCCTTTTGCCGGAGCACTCGCCCGATAGGCGACCGGCTTCCAGTCACGAGCCGGAATCACATTCTGGGGATCATCCGTGATGTCTGCTTCACCCATTGGGCGGGGCGGACGGGTCAGCGGATGCTTGCCCAGATTTCCGTTAACCGAGTCCGTGATAGGTCTGCCCTCGGCAATGTCTTTACCGCCGGACAAGACGTCCAGCTTGGCCAAGGCAAAGAGATACACATTGGCTTTGCCAAACTGCGGCCTCAGCCGCGTCGCCGTTAGGCGAACATAGCGGCCCTTGACCCCATGCGCGGAGAATGCCCGGATCTCAGTGATGGGGTCCAGGTAATCAACGCCAGTGCAGTCTGTGATCATAATAGCCGTCTTGAAGTCCGGGTCCTCCGAGGCCTCGATGCGGAATCGAACGGGAAAACCAACGCTCCGATCATTTGGATTAGAAGGCCACATCATCGGGTACAGCTTGACCGCATCGATCGCCCGGGATGCGCCCAAGTCGACCTGGACCCATCGAACCTCATCGGCCCTGGCGGCAGGCTTCGCCTCGTAGCCAGTCCACGTTCGAAAGGCAACCCGCTCCGCCTCACCCGGCTTCACTGCGCAACCGGCTGCCATCGCCACGCTGCTCCAAAGCAATCCGAGCAGCACTGTTGTTACCATCGTCCGCTTAACCATTTGCGTTTCTCCTCCACGGATGACTCATTTCGCCTACTTGCCTTCCGGCCGACATTGCCGCCAGGCTTCCAACTCCCTCGGGAGTCGGCGACACGACCCGCGAAATCTGCTTCGAGACTTAGCATTGCCGTTGCTCGCGTGAGCCATGAAGATTAGCTATTTCCGACAGATTCCTAAGAATGGGCGACCGCCGGGTATTCACTTTTGCGCCGGGTCCATTATCCTGCTCAAGACCTGAGCGTCTCTTCGCTGTTTGGCCGAACTGATCTTTTCAACTTTGGCGAGTTCTTCCTTCCCTCTTTCTGCCTGCCCAGTCTGGATCAGCGCCTGGGCAAGCAGATAGTGCGCCTTTGGCCTATTGGGTAGAAGTTGAACGGCTCGCTGTAAGAAAGGAATGGCCTCCTTCGCCCGGCCGGATTGCAAACTCAGTTTGCCGATTCCAAGGTAGGCCATCAGTTCTCGGTCGAACGCCTTGCACTTTGCGGACAGCGATTCGTAGTTGCTCACGGCGGCCCGCAGTAGATCCGCTGCGTCCGCCCCGTTGCGCCGCCAGTACGGTTGCAAACGCCGATTCAGGTATTCGATCGAGAAGACGTCGTCGTATGCGAGCGCGAGGTACTTGGCGACCGGTTGCGCGCCTACCTTGCCGAAGTCAAGTCTGTACGCCAAAACGGGGACACGTCTACGCTGGCGGTGTGCGATCAAGTCGTCCATCAAGTCGTCCGAGTTCGGCAGACAGCCACACTCCTGAAACAAGGCCTTAGCCCTTGGGCTGTCTGTGACCGCTTCGGAGACGTCTGGTCCCAGTGCGGCAATGTAGAGATATCCCCAGTCAATCCGAAGGTCGTCGCCGTGCTTCTCCAGGATCGGCTGCTCCTGGGAACCGATTCGCAGAACCTTCAGACCGCCTAGCTCGGAGCGCGACCAGACCGCTGGCTGATCGGGAGAATTGACTACCAGATCGGATGAAGCGTCGAAGTACACCTCGACGGCGTGGACGCGGCCGTCGGCAGATTGCACTTCCCCTGTGATGTACGAGGCCGGGCGTGACAGGATGTCCAGGTCCTGGGGCAAGGCAGGCGTCAGGAATGTGAGCGTGATCCGGATACCGGACCCTTCAAAGTCGTAAATCGTACGCGTGGGCAATACCTGTAGCCTCGTCTGAGGAAGAACAGGGATTTGCTGTGGCTCGCGCCTCATGATGCGATATGTTTTTCCATCCACCCGCGCCAAGCTGGTAAGGGCTTGGACAGTCCTTGTCCAGTGCCGCGTGGCGTCGTCCGCCAGCCTATCTGCCATCGACCAGATGCTGAAGTAGGGGTCGTGAGCAATCAAGGGAGCCGCCGGAGGGCGGAACTCCTTTTGCTGGCCGCTGAGTAGCATCGCCAGTGAGAAGAGTGCCAAAAGTCGAACTATGTTCGTAGAGCTTAGCAAGCAAACCTACTTCTGCTTGACACGAGCAGCGCGAGCCCGGCTACGTACAAAGCGAACATCAGCACGAGTAGCATTTTACTGCGCCGTGGGGCACCTTTGAACTCGTGCCAAACGAATACACCCCAAACGGCTGCCACCAACGGGTTCGCTTGGCCGATAGCCATTGCGAGCGCGATGCCCACTTGGTTGGCCGCCGTCCACGTCAGCGCCGTGCCGAGTGTCCAAACCGCCCCGGCCGAAAAGCCTGCTGCGTGCTGTGCGCCGGTGCCTTTCCAATACCCGGCAGCGCAAGTCGGTGGACCCTCGAGTGGGCGGCGCATGAACACGTACAGGATAGGAAATGTGCTGGCGAACGCCGCCCCCGTAAACAGGAACGTGATTCCGTATGGGCCTAGTTGTGGCTTGGCCGAAAGCGCCTTACCGACCACGGGTCCGACGGTTGAGATCAGGACACCCGCCAATAGGCAGGCAATAAGCCCTTTGCGTGACCCTTGCTTGCGCTCCGCGGCCGCGCTGCTATAGGCGAGAGAATTGACAATCACTGCTGCGAATACGAAGGCCACTCCGGCGGCGAGTAGCATCGGGTTGCCCCGGGGCATCACCAGATATCCCCCAATCGTGCTCAGAACCAGAGACAAGCCGATTGCTACTGGAAATGCCACGGCCATCCCAACCAGCGCGATGCCATTTACGAGTAGAACATTCGCCATGTTCCAGATCACTCCGGAAAGGAGTGTTAGTACAATCACACTTCGATCAGCTGCCGCCAGGTTCTCCCGGCAGGTCGGCGACCCAAAGAGTGTGCCGAGAGTAGCGGCAATCAAAGCACCCGCGGCGAAGATACCTATTGCGAAGTCATAATAGAACAACTCGAAGCGCCAGTTGGTGGTCAGCTTCTGAATACTGGGCCACGACCCCCAGCAGATCATGCCACCCAGCATCATCAGCAGTGCGGCGACGAACGATTCGGGAATAAACATGGCTTGCCTCCCTCACGCCACGGAGAATACGTTCCCACCTGCGGACCACCTTGCGACACTGCTCAGTAAGTTGTCCGCCTCCTCCTTCGAGGGAACCTGCGTGCTGAGGAACAGCCCTTTCGGGGAAAGCTCAGCCAGGAGCGGCTCGATCTCCTCAGGCTTTGCGAGCAGGTACAGCCGTTTGCCTTTCTCCTGGATCTTCTTGTATAGGGGAATGTACTGAGGCGAGAGCGTCGGAGCGCAACCCGCACCCGGCGTGAACTCGATCATGTCGATCTCGTCAAACGAGAGCAGTACGGGCAATTGAACCCTCATCGCCTGCGGCCCGTCGAGGTGGTAGGTACAGTATTCGCACCAGTTTCCCTCGCGCTTAATCTCCTCACCAAAGAAGTCGCGGAACAGTCGTGGCGAGACGATGGACGAAAAATCACATGCCACCTGCGCATGCCGGCCGGGCGCCCAGAGGCTCATCCACGCCAGGATGCCCGCGCCACTGTTTGCCTCGGACCCCATCGCGTAGAGTTGCTCGTGCAAGTCAATCCAGGTGTCCGTGAGAATGGTGATTGCCTGCCTCACCGCCTCTGGGTTGTCCATGAGGTCGAGGCAGAGCTTGTCCATGCCGCGTATCAACGACAGCACGTCCCCTGCACTCCCCACTTCCGGGGACCCGATGAAATATCGCCCTCCGCAGCGTTCGATAAGGCACCGGTTGATGGCGAGAATCTCCTGCCAGTACCGGTTGGTGGCCTGGTCGAACTGCCACTTCCATGAACTCCAGTCCGAGATCACCTCCGGGTACCAGACGCTCTTTTTGTTGAACACCGCCGGACTGCCGAAGAAGGCGGCCAGCGGCATCGCACCCCAGTTCACGTATGTTGCAGGAATTGCCTCACCACCGAAATAGGTGTTCTCAAACCACGTCGTCAGTCTGCGGTAGTTTGCCTCCGGGTCGGTCCACCACTTCCGCATGGAGTCCTTGTCATCATCCGGGATCGACTCCAAGCCGCCCAGCCATGGTCCCCACTGTAATTCCGGAAACGCCGGCAGCTTGAAAGTCTTCCTCGGGGCGAACACGGCGATGCAGCACCTGTCGATTACCTCGTTCTGCCAGAAGGCCTCGATCCGCTTCTTGGCCTGCTCCCAATCGGGCTTGTAGTACATATTCGCTCCTCTTTTTTCTCTGTGTTGATCAGCCGCCCACGAAGTGCTGTCAATTTTCACTTGATCCAGACCGCTGATTTGACGTCGCATCTTTGTCCTGCCTCACTCCTTGGTCGACCAATTTGAATCGATTTATATCGGCTTCCCGCTCTCGTGCGGAACTAGTGGCTTGGGCCAGCCGCTGGACCAACGCTGGAATTTCCGAGCTGTTTCCGGATTTCCTAAGGGCCACGATCAGGTGATAAAGAGCCGACTGGTCGTCGCGATCGGCTTTCAGCGCCAGGCGCGACTGCGCGATCGCCTCCCCTATCATGTCGGCCCGAAGGTAGAGCTCGCTTAGGACGTCGTGGGCCAGGACGAAATCCGGTTTGTCTTGAATCGACCGGCGCGCGGCGGATAGCGCCTCCCCAAATTCAGGCGTATGAGGTTGGACTCCCTTTCGAAGCAAAATCTCAGCCAACAGGTAATTAAGGATCGGGTCATTGGGGGATTTTTGAAGACGGGCGCGAACAACCTGGAGAGATTGACTGGGCTCATTGTGTTGAAGCAATGAGATTCCCAAGGCAACTGTACTTACGTTTTGTTGAGGACTCAGCTTGCTTGCCATCTCAAAATCCGATGCAGCCAGATCGTATTTCAGCATCTGCACGAAAAGCACACCGCGCTCCAGGTAAAGGGCCGCCGAGTCAGGTATTGTCTGTATTCCTGCATTCAGGACGTCCACGCCGACCTGAAACGATCCGTGATCGAGGGAAATGGTGGCCAGGTCAAGGTAGTTATTCATATCTCGCGGAGCAAGCTTGATGCCTTGTTGAAGGGCTGCGACCGCAAGTGGAGTTTGACGATTGGCTTCGTAAGCCGCCGCGATCAGGTTGAGAGCGTCAAGGTTAGGATTAGGCCCCTCGACCAGAGGTCGCAGCGTCTGAATCGCCTCCTCGTTCTGACCTGCTCGAAACTGGACTACGGCGAGATCGTACGGAGCATGCCAGTCGCTGGGCTGGAGCTCAATGATGCGTTTGAAGACTGGGATTGCCTCCTGGGGCCGTCGAGTCTGGAAAAGACAATCACCGTATTCAGTAAGCGCCTCTGGCCTGCCATAGATAACCTCCCAGCTTTGCTTAAAGTGGGTCACCGCTGACTCACAATCGCTGCGCTTAAAGGCCAGTGCGCCGAGCATGGCATGAGCGGTTGGCTCTCGTGGACTTAGTACGACTAACCGCTCGAGCAAAACACGGGCGTTCGGTCGGCCCGCGTTGTATTCCAGTTGCGCCGCGCCTTCCAGCGCCTGTACGAAGTCCGGCCGAATCTCAAGAGCTTTCTGAAACGCATTCAGGCTCTCAGCAGTCCGGCCTAAACCGGAAAGCGCAATGCCCATCAAAGTCCAGGCGCGGGGGTCTTCAGGTTGGGACTGAACCACTAAGCGTGCTAACTGAAGTCCCTTCGCGAAATCTCGTAGGCGGAGGGCTTCGGTTACGTCGGAAATAGTAGCTGCGCTCGTCTGACCGCTGCGTTGCGCAAACACCACCGAGCTTAACAGACAACAGACCGCAAGCCAGTACTTGAGCCTCCCCCTGGACAGGGCAGACGAGGGTCTGCGAGGGGGCTTGTGAATCTGTGTCTTGCTTTCAATCGGATGGGTCGGCATGTGACACTCATCGAAGCAACTCTTTCAGCGTCTGGGGTTGCAAGGTTCCTTTTCTCAGCGCATCCGATTCGCACAGAGGAACAACCGCAACAGCATCAGCGAATCTCTGGAGGCGTTGCTCTCTCCTCTGATCTTGGGCTTGGGTCGGATCGCATTTCCACCTGACCAGTGTACTCCGGCTCGATGTTGTCGAAGAAGATCCCCTGGAACTGGCCGGGTTTAAGCTTCGGTAGGTTCAATTCCACTTTGTATTTGTGATCTGGTCTAAGAGACGACGCATCCAAGTAGAAACCCACAAAACTTGGGGGGTTGGGCCGAATGGAAGAGTAGGCTTTCTTCAATTTCACCGTTTCGCCATCGAGTTTCATCCCCACTTCCATCTGGTCATTCGGATCGGCGATCTGAACAAAGAGCAGTAACCGCTGAGGAGCTAACCACGGTGTTTCCAAATCCTGTTTCGTCCACGGAATTGGCCATGCTTCCTGCCGCGCCTTCAACTGCGCGAACACGCGGGCGGGTATCCGCGCCTCGCCAGTGTAGGTGCCGCCCGCGAAGTTGGGGTCGAATCTTGCCACCGGCTGCATGTGCCCAAAATACTGCCCCGCAAAACGGACCGAAAACGTCACTGCCTTACCCTTTTGCGTGAACTTTGCATTGCTTCCGTTAACGCTCGCCACAGTCACCTGTTGGTTCTCAGGAAGCAGAGTGATCAGGTTCACGCTCGTTCCGAATTCACCTTCGATCCCGGTCAGTGAGAGCTTGCCTGCCCGCAATTCTGCAGCCCCTACGGAGTTGAACAACAAGGGGTGGTCGAGGGTTTGTGGCGCGGGTTCCATCTTCAGCACCAGTGCGCCCGCCCCGTCCAGGCTCAGCGAAACGGCGTTACCATATTGCCAGAACCCCTCTTGGGGCTTCCCAATAAGCCTGCCTTCAACGGGATAAATCTCGCGCAGAACATAGCTCTTCTTCTCCCTAAGCCCAATCGAATCGTCGAGTGTAAAGCTCGCCTCCAACTTTCTCCCGTTGGGGTTGAAAAGAAAAATGTAACCGCGGTCGGCCACCACGGCTGAGGTCCCATCGACTCGCCCAATCGCCGGCTGTCCAATGATGAAACGCGTATTGAGTAGGTATCTCCGATTTTCGTCGGTCCAGTGGAGCCAGTGTTTGAAAAACCTGGTGTCGGCCTCCGAGAAGTTCTTGTATTCCTCCAAATCCCGTGCGGGAATCATGTTGACAACATTATTCAGTCCAGCCACGGCGATCGAAGAGATCAAGGAATAGCGCCAGCCGAGGTAGTCCCAGTCCCTGACACGCTCCCCGTCTGTCACCAACTTTCCATCATCGTCGAAGCGGGGCGTTAGGTGCCCGATAAATCCGGGCATAAGTTCGGGGGGGCAAAAATCACGGACACGATAGCGATAGGCCGCGTACCTCTCGCGGTCAGCCGAGACGCGGTCGAAATGGAGGTCTGGAAAGGGAGTGAAGCTCTCGGGCGACTCGTCGGTTGAGGTGGGGTGCGGATAAGAACCCGCAAGCCATGTCCACGGGCCATAAAGCTGATAGAGTTGCCGGCCATCGATAACCATGTCTGCCTTTGATCTTCGAAGCGACTCCATTACCCTGCGCCAACCCCACCACTGCGCGTACTGGCTGGCGCCGGGAAACCGGAAGTAAGTGTAATCGAACGAATATCCCCCCAGGCCCATGCGGTCATAAAAGCTTATCAGGGAGTGTATAAGCCAATCCTGGAGACTCGGCGCCCCCAGGCTGGCGAAGTCAGCCGCGGACTGACGCCCGTGGGTATAGACGAGCCAATCGGGGTTCCGGGCAAAGGGGAGGTCGGGGTACACATACGCAACCAGTTTGATGTTCTTGGAGGGGGCGTAGGCTAACATTTCTTCGACACTTCCTGGTAGTGCGCTGGAATCGGGCGTCCATTCGTTTTTCCTTATCTTCTGGCCGAGACCCAGCCAGAGGACATGTTCCCACTGCCAACTGTCCGCGTCTTCTTTCTCGCTGGAAAGCGCCGAATTGCTCGGAGCGTAAAGCAAGTGGTCACAGCCCAATTCTGCTGCTCGCTTAATGATCCGCTTGTACTCTTCGCGGCCCGCATTTGTGGCCGCGTCGATCGCGTAATCGTTCATGCACCAGCCGACGCAGATCTTCGTGCTCTTCGTAGGCTTTTCCACCAGGAAAGCTCGGACGCAATCCACGAAGGCCGCAATCTCGGCACGATCCTCTCCCGGTTCCTCCGCGGAGCCTCTACGCCCGACCCATTTCCATTCTGGGATCAGTTCCGTGGGCACCTCCTGGCCAGTGAGGGTATATACTCCAATGCAGCCCCGGTCCGATTCGAAAGCGCCGTTCTTCGTCTGCCAATCCATGGCGGGGCTGTAATCGATGGCGAAACTGTCGCCATCGTGGTGCACTTCCAGGAATGGGTTTTGCACCAGCATGAACATGCCCGTGCGATCCGCAAATCTCACAAAGACGCCGTAATCCCGGGTCAGCACTTCGGAGCCGGACCAGGGGCTATGAGCGACCAAGACAGAAGAGATTTTCCCACCCAGGCGATTACTTATGACCTCCACTTGGTTCACCCGAAAGGTTTGCTTTGCGCTGGAAGATGTCACAGCGAGTTGCTTGCTCACGAATCCCCATCCGGGCTTCAGCTCGTAGGTCACACAAACCTTGTACAGGTCCGCCTCAAAGCAGTAAACCAGACTGGATGCTTCATTCCTGACCGTGGGCGCATTAAGCCTTCGGCTAAGAATCTCTTGCCCGTCGATTTTCAAAGCAAACTCATCGTGCGACAATTGAAACGTTCTTTTCGAACTTTGATCGTAGATGGACTCGAGCCCTCGCGCGTCGAAATGCACGGTGACCTTGCTATTGGTCAAGATATACGAAGGGCTCGAACCAAAAGCGTTGGAGCATGCCAGCAGGAAAAGATAGCCAACCGGCAGCAATAAGCCGGGAAGGTGGATTTCGCGCTTGCCTTTGCGGTGGTGCATAAACTGCCTGCTGCCCCCCTTTTTTTTCGAGGTTGCCGAAGCCTTGAAGCCGGGCGCCTGTCTCCTGCTGGTCGAACCCAAGGGACATGTAAACGCCGTAGAGTTTGAGGCGGAGTTGCAAGCTGCTACCCAGGCCGACCTCAAAATCGCGGACCGTTCGTCTATCCGCCGAAGCCGCACAGCACTACTGAGCAAGGTTTGAGGCGTCCACGACGAGTGGCACTCCCGTCTAAAGCGTCGACCACTTTTCACATGCCAGTTGACGTTTTCCCCGCCGCCGCCGGCGCCGCCTGGGGGAAGACTGTGATGCGCAGGTCCGTGCACCCGTAGGGGATCAACCCCAGATTCTCGACCGGCTCGTCCGTGCGCGCTGGGCTTGCGGGTAGCGGCCCCGCTGAACCTGACACGAGCTTCCATTCGGGAATGCGGCGCCCCTGGGCCCTCACGAGCACTGGCGCGCCCGCGGGTGAGAAAGGCGTCTCACCGACAGGGCGCTCTTCGACCGCCAAGTTAGCCTGCGGGTTTTGTGGATCAATCACCAAGCCATAGTTCCAAGGCGTCGTCGGGTAGACTTCCCAATCGGCGTGGGGAGCTGCGCCCTTGATCTGCTTCCAATCCTCGCCTAGCGCCAGCGAGAAGACCAGTGGCCCCCGGTTAACGACGACGCCGTCGCGATACCAGCGCGTCACCTTGAGGTTCATGGGGAATACCAACTCGACGACGTCGCCGGATTTCCACTCGCGATTGACGGTGTGGAACGAGTTTGGTTTCACCTCCGCTTCCCGCTGCCCCTGTGCGGTGATGGTCGCGCCCTCGGCCCAAGCCGGGACGCGCAGCACCAGCGGGAACTTGGCCGGCGAGGTCGGATACAGCGTCAGGCGAATGGTGTTGCGGAAGGGGTAGTCCGTGTCCTCCACGATTGCCACTTCCACTGCGTTCGCGACTCTCGCGCTGACTTGGCTCGGAGCATAAGCCACGGCTGCCAGCCCATTTTCGGGTGTGGCCATCCAGAGATGGGAAGCGAACTTCGGCCAGCCCTGATGCATGTTTGCCGTGCAGCAACCGAAGTTGGGCTCCAGCCCGAAGATGTTCGAGTCGGGCCCATTGGTGGTCCAGTTGCGACCTTTCAGAACACTGCACATCACCTGGTTCACCTGTTGGTCGTACTGGTGCGCCCACATGTCCTTCTTGAACGTGGCCGGGAGGGCGTTGAACGTAATACGCTCCAGGCGATCGCCCAGCATCGGGTCGCCGAGGACCGCCATGGTCTCTTCGAGCGAGAACATCGCTTCGACGACAGTGCAGAGTTCGGTCCCCTGCGAAGGGTCCAGGCCGGCGAGATGCTCGTCGCAACTGAAGATGCCGTTTGCTTGGCCGTGGTATCGGTCCAGTTGCTGGTAGAGCTGAAAGATCTCTTTCCGGTCGCTCTCCTCTCCGGAGATCTGCCACCACACGGCCGAAGTCTTGATGGCCATGGCGTTGTTCACGCCGTGGTTGTGCAGATTGGCCTCCTTGGGGGTGGTCTTCTGTTTGTACTTGAAGTCCGCGAAGTCGCCTTTCCAGTCATATGATTGCGAGTGCAGCTTGCGTGCCAAGTCCAGCAATTTGGAATTGCCGGTGCGATTGCAGAGCCAGACAATGCTGAGGACCTCGTCGGCCCAGCGGTGCTCCGCCCAGTCTCGCAACGGGGCCTGATCGAGCGCCTTCGTCTGATATTCGAAGTAACGTTCCATCAGCGGGATGACGCGCGGATCGTTGGTGGCCTCCTGGTATTGCGTGAGGACTTTGAGCATGATCATGTTGGGCCACCAGGTATCCTTCTCCTGGTCGGCGGTGGGATACTTATTACGGCCCAGGACCGCGCCGATTCGGCCGTCCTCGCGCTGATGCTCGAGAGTCCACTCGATCCATTTCTTGACTTTGTCAATCAGGTGCTGGTCGTCGAGCTCGTAGGCCAGCGGGACGAGCCCGTCCAGAAAGTAAGGCGCGCTCTGCCAACTCTCGCCGGGCCCGCCGAGCCAGCCGCTGTCTTTCAAATCCGGCCAGAATTCACCCAGATGGCCTGTGAGCCCATTGGCTTGGATTTCGAGTTGCCGGCGCAGCCAGCCGCGCGGCTTGATGGAGCCCAAGGGCAACGGGGAAAAGCTGGTGGGTGAGAGGGGAGCCTTGTTCCAATAAACGGTGGTGGGCGGCAATTCTGGAGCCACGGCCGTCGGTAGTTCTCTGGCCTGCCGCTGGCAAGCGGCGAAAGCCGCAATCGAAAGCAGGGTGATCACCAAGGGCGCCAGACAACAACGAAGGTCGTCTTCGTCAGCGTTCCATTTGAAGTGTCTTTTGTCGGCCATTGCCAATCTCCCCCCGGAATTTCCGATTTGAACTTTATCTCTGTGCGAAAACCATGTGCACGCCGCACTCGCGCGTCAAGTTTAGATCGACATAACCGCCCTCGGGTCGCATCGCGGCTCGTTTGGCAGTTTCACTGACTTGTTTGGTCTATTTCTCACCTCCAACCTGCCTGGCCGCTGGCACCTGCCCCGACTGGGTCGCTTCTGAGCGCTCGGTTCGCTGTCTCTCCTGGTTCGGTACGCGTCCGGCTGCGGCAGCGCCGTGACCCTTCGAAGCATGCTGCCAAAACACCCCCGGGTGAGATGCCCTTCGGCCAGCAGCAGCCTGTAATAACGCGCATCCCGCAAGGCGGGACCAGCCGTCCGCCGGTCTTCACCAAACGCTGGTGTAAACTCATCAGCGACCAGTTCCCAGTCCTCCTCGGCAGTGCTAGCCGTCGCCAGAGATCCCCCAAGTTATAGGCGATCACGCCCAACCACAAATGCACTTCCTTCCCTCGGAAACGATGGAAAAAAGACCAGTTCAACTGACCGCCGGCTTGCCTTCCTTGATCCACTGCTTGAACGAGAGTTGAAATGGCCGACTTTGACTCTCACCCACTGGGTTTCTGCCTCCTGAAGGCCGGATTGACGATGGAACTAGCATGAATATTGGCGTCCGGGCTCAGTGTAAGGTTAGCTCTGGAATTTGAAAACGGAAATGCGGGATAAGTGGAGACCCGTAATTGATTCGTGTCCCCCCCTCAATACCCACTCTTCGAGGCATCTGCCCCCGAAAACATTGTCCGTATTTGTAGGGACATTGCACATCTCTCAGCATCTCAAGATCGTGCTTTAGCTTTCTCTAACTATCCAAAACCTTGTGGCCCAACGCCAAACTGTAGACACCGTTGGTTCAGACAATCTTCCGCCCGACGATCAATCCGGCGCCTGTTTGGTAACCGCTTGAGCAGGTCACCGACCTCGGTAACGGTCGCCGCGTGCCTTTTCGCCTCACACAAGCGCGAAGACCGTCGCTGAGGCCGGAAACATGCAAACTTCGCACCTTATAGACCTGGGGGGCGCGTTTTGGAAACCCGAAGCGCCCCCAGCATTCGAAGTACTGAGACCGAAAGGTCCGGCCACAGGTCAAAACATGAAATTCAGACCGAATTGAACCCAGCGCGGGAGGGTCTGCCCAGTTACTCTCCCAAATGACGAATCTGGAAGGTTGCTGTCGACCGGCGTTAGGTTAGGACGATTAAAGACGTTGTAGAACTCGAACCGAAACTGCAATTTGGTGCGTTCAGTGATCCGTTGATCCTTGAGCAGTGCAAAATCCGTTTCAGCGAAACCTGGCCCCCGGAAGCGGTTGAATAGTTCATTCCCCTCAGTCCCCATTTGAGGAATACCAAAGTCAGTTGCGGTAAATACTCCACTGAGATAAGCTTGGCGGGAGGTGGGGGTTTGGTAGCCAGATGAAGGTGCGTTGGGAAAGGCATAGTTGTGACCATCCGCGGCGTAATCGCCGCTCCCAGCAGCCATTCCGATGACGTTGCCTTGAGCGTCAAAAAGAGGCTCGAAGGGTGCGTTTGTAGACACGGTATACGGCAGGCCACTTTGCAGGATCGTTGTACTTGTGAGTTGCCATCCGCCCGTGACGTTTTCAAGGAAACTGTTCGTGTTCTTTAGTCCCGGAACCGTGTAGCTCTCGGCGAGGGAAAAACGATTGGGCGCGTCCCAGGCCGAAGGGCCCCAGTATTGGCTGAAGTTGTTCGTCGGGCCGATTTGCGTATCGTCATTCGAACTTGATCGCGTATAGGATGCAGTCACAAAACCCCGGCTTCCCAGCCTCCCCTTTAAGCTCACGATCATGGCATTGTAAGTCGCACTGGCACCGTTGCCACCGTAGCTGATCACACCAAAACTGGGGTTTAATCGGGTCAGCACGTCCTTGTTCTGAATCAGGTCTCCGGCAAAACGGTTGATGTCCTGGCCATAGTTAGTGTTAGCCACCTGACCCTGCCCGATCAATAAATTCGTCGAGTGTGAGCCCGAATACCCTACGGTCGCCACCAAGTTCCTTCCCAACTGGCGCTCGAGGTTAATTGTGTAGTTGTTGGTAAGGGGAGCGCTGAGATTAGGGTTCATCGCGCCTACACTGATTTGCTCCCCCGCCAAACCCCCATGAGAATCAAGCCCAGTCGCCGGGAAGGATGGGTAGGGGAACCCGTAGGGATAGGTATTACTGGTACCCATTGCGAAGATGGGCGCCGTTGTCGTGCCGGTGAGAAACGTAGGTACAACATACGCCGGCGGATTAGAAATTTGGTTGTTCAAAGCTTGCGAGAGGGTTACCCAGTCATGGTAGATGCCGTATCCGCCTCGCACCACCCACTTGCCACTATGGGTTGGATCCCACGCAACTCCGATGCGCGGACTCCATGCCGTGGGAGCGTGGTTGAAGGCGGTGGGTTGCGATACCATGCTCCCGTTGGCGACCTGCTCATTATACGTTTCTCCGGCCCCCAAAAGGAAATTCGTCAATGGGAAAAAGCTGTTATGAGGGTTACCCATGTAATCGTAGCGCAAGCCAAGAGTTAGAGTGAGACTGCGTGTCGTCTTCCAGGTGTCCTGGGCAAAAAGGCCGGTATACTCACCTGCATACCCGGAATTGCCCTTTCCGGGCGTGCCCGTGAGGGGGTTATAAGCGAGCGTAGTTTCACTGTAGGGGAGATCCTCAGCAAGGTTCAAGAGGTTGGTGAACGTGAAGGAGGGCTGCGAATAAACGCTTGCGAATAATCCGGCGTCGTCCCCCTTCCAGCCATCGTACCCAAACTTGAGGACGTGGGTTCCTCGGATCTGCGTAACCACATCACGCCAATGGTAGTTGTGCTGATAGAAGTCGCCCTGGGCGAACCCGTCTCCAATCCCAGACGACTGACCAATCACGCTGACGACGGGAACCTTGAACGTGCCTGTCTCTGGTGAAATCCCTACGACGTGGTAGTAACCAAACGTTGCTTCGTTTAGCGTGGTTGGACTGAAGGTATGCGTCTCGTCAAACTGCACAGAGTGGGTAAAGAAATGATCGGTTGTCGCCATATCGGGCCGGAGAGCTGGGCCGCCCGTGTCGAGTGTTGTGCTATAGTAGTTGCCATAAACCCGATCTTTGCTGAAGGTCTTGTCGCCTCGAATATTGTACTGCAAGCCGTTCCGGTAATTCGTCGAGTTAAAAACTCCATTGTCGATCATGGGCAGAGTGCAAGGAATGTTCGCCGTAGCGGGAGTGCCGCAAGTGCCTGGAAAGATATTTGCAGCAGTCTCCGAGACGCCGGTCGTGATCCCGAAAGTGGGGGGATACTGAGTCAAGAGCTGCGTACCAAGAGTGTTGGGGAAATTCTGGCTTGCCCAGTTTACGAACTGGTGGTCTTCCCATGTCTGAATAGTGTTTCCCGTGGAAACTGAGGACCGGAGGGGCTCAATGGCGAAAAAGAAATATGCATGGTGGCGGCGACTGATAGGGCCGCCAATGGTTCCTGACATGTTGTTCGAATGAAATGGCGCGTAGCTGTGGACAAACTCAGTTCCTGCCCACAGGGCCTGATAGTTGAAGTAATCGCTCGCGTTGCCGTGGAATTGATCCGTACCGCCCTTTGTCGTCATGAGCATCTGAATTGAGCTGGCGCGTCCGTATTCAACAGTGAACGTATTCGTTTGGATCGCAGCTTCCTGTATAGAATCAGGATTTGGAATCACATTCAGCACGCCAGGGCGAACGTCGCTGGTGATGTCCAAACCGTCGATCACGAACATATTTGATATGGTGCTCCGTCCGTTGGCGCTGGCGTCGACTTGAAGCTCGGTAGAGAAATTATCCACAGCAGACCCTGGGCTACCACCGGTCACAGTACCCGTCCCCTCGACGCCGGGAGCCATAGTAATAATGTTGATCAAGTTACGACCGGCGAGGGGGAGTGTGGCGATTGGCTGGTTAGTCAAGGTCATCTCCGACCGGCTGTCACTTGTGTCAAGTACGGGGGGCGCGGCGGTGACTGTAACCGCCTCCCTTTGTGTCGATAGCGCTAGCGTGACCGGGAGATTCATGAGCTGCGCCGTGAGAAGGTTCAATTGCACGCTGCTCCCGGCAAATCCCTTCGCCGTAACATCCACTTGATACTGCCCCGGCGCGAGGCTGACGAATCGGTAGTTTCCACCGGAGTCAGTCGTGGTCGTTTGGGTCACATGGGTTCCGAGGTTAGCGAGTTTAACATCAGCCCCAGGAATCAATGCGCCACTGGGGTCCTGTACGACTCCCTCCAAGGTGCTGCTAAACTGGGCGTAAGCGACACTGCCCAGGAGAAGGCCGATCAGAAATGAAACTAAAAGCGAAGTTTTCCTCATAGCATTTTCTCCTTCTTTTGATTTCCGAGACTCGACGCAAAAGGACAAAAAGAAATGGCATGCTAGTCGTAATCGTTCAATTCATTGTTTCTTGTAAACGAGCGTGTTGAGCGCGCTGTCGGCGAGTTCGCCGGGTTGTTTTCCGCCAAGGAATTTCACCCGGTCATTTTCCTGGGAAGGATTGGTCGGTTTCATTACCCGCATGCCGTCCGCAAAATAGGTGCCGACCATGGCTTCGCGTAACCTATCCGAACAATTTGGGCCGGCGGCATGAAGTGTCCAGCCATAATGAAAGGAGACATCCCCCCGTTTCATCGGAACACCCTCCGTCACCTGGATGTGATGTTCTTTAATATAGCCTTCATAATATTTCTGGGATTCGTCCGAAATGGCATGTTGCCCAAGGAATCCAAGCTTGTGGGTGCCGGCCGCCCATTTCATCCCTCCCATGCCCTGTTCAATGTCCACCAAGGGCATCCAGAAGCCGATTGTCGTCAATTCTTCCAACGGCCAGTAGTATTGATCCTGATGCCACGGCGTCGGGTTGGTTCCCTTCCCCGGTTCCTTGAAGAGAGACTGCTCGTGAAAAATGCGAACGCCGTTCACTCCCATCAGGTCGGCCGCTATCTTCCCGATCCGGGGGCTCGAGACGAGCTTCATGACACCCTGACTGTGAAGCCGGAGATTGAGCGTTTGCAGAAACGCCTTGCCGTAAGCGTCGCGCTCTTCGAGTTTCCGTTTTTCATTGTTCAACTCAAAGGTTGCCCTCTTGATTTCCTCCCGGTACGCATCGACTTCCCCGGACGTGAGAACGCCGCGCAGTATGACAAATCCCTGGGAGCGAAACGATTGAATTTGCTCTTCAGATAATGGATACTCATTGACAAGATGTGGGAGGTCTTCCGTGACTGCAATGTTGGGCGATTGATTCATGGAGGACATTATGAATCCTTTCGTAGGGAAGACCATGGGCACAACACAGATTCACCTTTGTGAAATGCAGGTTGTCGGACGCACCACCCGGGAATGGATTGTCTACGAACGCGAATGCCCGGCCCTGGCTCGTCTTGGGATCCAGTATACGGGCATTAGCCATGCAGGTGCCGGATTCGCGTTTTGCAGGCTGGCTCCACGAATCGCGGTGGTCTTCGGATCGCTTTCGGGAACTGGACAAGTTTTGGTCGATGGGAAGTGGAGGAAGTGCGGAGCGGGAGACGTGTACATCACGCCTGCGTGGGCGCTCCACGCTTATCACGCGATTAAGGGGGAAAAATGGCATCTCTGCTGGGTGGTCTACGAGGAAGAGGTCAGCAAGCAGACCGTTATCCAAAGCAAGCGGGCCTATCTGCGCAAGGATTCATCGCAAGGTCTTCGAGACGCGATCATGGGACTTTACGACGAAGTGCATGGCTTGAACGAAGCGCCGGCGGTGCATGATTGGGCGGAATTGGTTGATCTGAGTGCGAGGAGGTTAATCCAAGAGCGAAAGATCGACGAGCGTTTGATGACTCTGTGGAGCAACGTGGACACGGAACTTGCCCGGCACTGGACGCTCGAATCGCTTGCGAATCAGATTCATCTCAGCCCCGAGCAACTCCGCCATCTTTGCCAGAAGCATTTTGGTCGCAGTCCGATGAAACATCTGACCGACCTCCGGATGAAACGGGCCGCGGGGTTGCTGGTGCGCACGAATCAGAAGATCGCCGTTGTTGCCGCCGACGTGGGTTATGAAAACGCGTTCGCCTTTTCGACGGCGTTCAAGAGGGTGGTCGGGGTTTCGCCTGCGGAATATTTGCGGACCCAGTCGAGGAAACGTCCGCCAGATAGAATCAAGGGGGGCGTTGCCATCGCCGATTAGTTTGTAACCCGGCTTTCCTGATTCCTAGCACGAGTGACCTGGGACCCAACCACTGCTCACAGTGATCGAGGCACAGGCTTCCCTTTTCTTGGTTCCCGAGATTGGATTGCGCTGGGACGCTCGGGCAGGGGGTGTCAAGCCCCATTAGAAATGTCCCCCGCGATGCGCGACATTGCCGAGTTGCCGACGCGGCCCGCAGGAAGTCCGCTGCAATCAAGCGAGATCTGACACCGAAAGAATTGTTGTCTTCAATCGCCACCTGGTTGGAAGAGCCGTGCTCGGGAGGTGTGGAATGAAAGCGTTCGTTGCTGCGATGGCGATGTGGCTCTGCTGTG
>Ga0187891_1001466_pt1 | contig 20146 bp, 22 predicted proteins | sample June2016WEW_21_4_FD_132990 | JGI IMG/M metagenome (GOLD analysis project Ga0187891, IMG submission 132990) | Peatland microbial communities from SPRUCE experiment site at the Marcell Experimental Forest, Minnesota, USA - June2016WEW_21_40 | ecosystem: Environmental > Terrestrial > Soil >... | reverse complement strand
GCCGGATGGCAGACACGGGGCCGGCTGCGGCCGGGTGTATGGTCCACGGCAATAACGTGTGCTGGCTGAAACTGCACGGGGCATCCTTCTGCATCTAGGGTACCCAATAGTCGCGCACGGCTGCGGTGTGAGAGCCTGCGACTGCGGTCGCATGGCAGCGCTCGGGGCGACTGCGGTCGCGGACCAGTTCCTCTGAAAATACCGGGAAATATCCTGAAGGGCTGGCGCAGGCCATTTTCATGCCTCTCTCTGGCCGGCACGGCCATGGCTGTTCGTTTCGCACTTTTCGGTGTGGGCGCGCGCGCTTGGGTTTGTTTGGTACTGGAGTCTGCGACTGCGGTTGCATAACAGCGTGTGGGGTGGCTTCGGCCGCGTGGTGGGTTTGTTTGGTACTGGAGTGGGTTGACGGGGTGGGCGCGCCGGCTGTGCCGCGGGGTTCGTTTCGCAAAAATGCCTGCGAGCGAGAGACGCGGAGCCCGCGTTCCAGCCGAGAGCTCTTGGGTTCGTTTGGTACTGGGGCCTGCAACGGCGCGGGGCACACACGCAGTGGGTCGGACAGTGGCTGGACGGCTGCGACCGGAGGGACGGCCCGAGTTCCTCTGAAAATGCCGGGAAATATCCTGTAGGGCTGGCACAAGCCATTTTCATGCCTCTCCCTGGCCGGCACGGCCATGGCTGTTCGTTTGGCAGAATCTGCTTGATAGGCTGCGCTCGAGGGTGTGTGTGGCTTCGTTTGGCAGGTTTCGACATGGTGCGAACGGGCAGCGCGGAAGCAGGGAGTTTGTTTGGTACGGGGCCGGTGTCGACGGCGGGCGTGCAGTGAACTGCCCGATCGGCGGCAAAGTGGCGAGCATGGCGGGCTCCTTCCGTGGGTCTCCGGGTAGTATTCTTGTCAGCGCTGCGCGGGCGGATGGATTCGGGTGGCTGGAGTGCGGCCGGGTCGGACTCGCGGGTAGCGACGTGGGTTGCTTGGTGATGGCCGCGGGCAGGGCAGGGCATAGCACAGCTAGTACAGGCGTACTAGTATGGTGTGATTATAGCACAGGCGTTTCGTGGTCATCCGCCATCTTCACTGATGAGGCTGGAGTCGCGGGTGATGATGCCAGGACACGCCATGCTGGGCGGTGGTTCCCGGAAACGCAGATGCACCAGATGGGCGCAGATGACACAGATACGAGGTCGGTCAAATCGCCGCGGCTGCCTGCAGTTGGCGACGGTTAACGGCGGTAAAGCACACTTAACGCCAGTCAAGCACAGATAACGCCAGTTAACGGCGGTAGAGCACACTTAACGCCAATCAAGTGCGGATAATTGCGGTTAGCGGTGTATACTCGTCGTAGGCTCGCGAGACACACTGGAGGTCATCCACCGTGGCTGCCACACGTCCTATCCACATCGACGTGCCCGAGGAGCTCTTTGAGAAGATGCAGGAGGCCGCTGAGCGGAGCGACCAGCCGGTCGAAACGGTCTTGGTAGGTAGCCTGGCGCTGCTGTTCGGGGATCCACCCCCGAATTGGGATCAACTGGAGGCCACACTGGAGTCGCTTCCCGACGATCAGCTCTGGGCATTGGTCTATCGCCGGTTGGCGTGGCCGGAGAGCGCGCGGCTGCACGATCTCGTGGCTCGGGGGAGACTGGCACCCCTGACGGATGATGAGCAGAGGGAGCTCGAGGCGCTTATCGACGATGCCGACCGCTACACTCTCGTACGCTCGCGGGCACTACTGCTGCTCAAAGGACGCGGATACGATGTCGAGGCGCGCCTGAAGCTGAGCGCGTAGGTGGCCGCCGTCTCACAGGCACTGCGTCGCAGGGTTGTCGCCCGCGCCGGAGGCCGCTGTGAGTACTGCCAAACGCCCCAGGCGATCGTGGTGGAGATGGGAGTCGACCATGTGGTGCCGGAGTCCGCGGGTGGCATGACCGACGTCGATAACCTCTGTCTCTCGTGCGTGGGCTGCAACGGCTACAAGCTGGCATTTCAGACTGCCATCGATCCACTGACAGGCGAGGAGGTGCCGCTGTTCAACCCGCGCAGCCAGGACTGGGAATCGCACTTCGCCTGGCGTGAGGAAGGCACTCGGCTGGTAGGCCGGACGCCCATTGGCCGCGCCACCGTCGTCCGGCTGCGCATGAATCGGGAGCGCGTGGTGCAGGCGCGACGCCTGTGGGTGGCCGCCGGCTGGCACCCACCTCGATAGCGCGCCGATCGTCATCCTTGGCGTCGGTCCCCAGAAACGCAGATGCACCAGATGGGCGCAGATGACACAGATGCGTTGCTGGCGTTGCGTGCGCAGGAAGGAAGTCGGAATGATCCGAATCTCCGGATCGAGCGATTGACGCCGGTGACTTTGAGGGCTATGGTACGAAGCAGCTCATCTGCCACCTGTAGAAGGAGTAACGACGCCGTCCTATATCAGGGCGGCGTTAGCGTTTTCTGGTACGTCTCGTACTCTCTGTGCAGCTTGTCTCGCCGATGCTGGCGCTCGACAGAGTAGGCAGTCCACAGCAGGACGTAGTTGCGTCGATTCGCAAGATTCGCCGCCTCTCGGAAACGCCATTGGGCAGGGCTTGCCAATGGCACTAACGCTTCACGCGTGTCTGAACCATGCTCTGGAGCTGGGCTGTCGTAAGCTGGTATACCTCGTCTGCCAGGTGGCGTAGCTCAGCCGCGACTCCTTCATCCTGTTGCGGTCGGAGTATTACGACCCGCCTCCCCTCGTCTTGGGCGACCCGCACTGCCTCCGCGAGATCGCGATCACCGGCCAGGAGGAACGCTGTGTCGTACGCATGACGCTGCGCGAGGCGCACAAGGTCAAGAACGATCAGGCTATCGACACCTTTCTGCTCGACCTCGTCTCTGAACGTGTAGTGCTTCTTGAACTCGGTCATGTCCACGCCACAGGCTTCGAGCGCGGCTTGGATGGGTACATGCCATTTGGGCGTATGTGTGCGCAAGTGACCAAGGCGGAGTTGGATCCCGGGGCAGCTCGCAACGGCATCAAGATACCTTCGCTGCCCCACGAAGCGGGGGTCGTTCGGTTCGAAGGCACCGTCGTACCAGTATGCACGCAGCAGGGTAGCGCCTTCCTGGCCGGCCAGCTCGCGAAGAACGGCAACGCAGCCGGGCGCATCCACAAAGGAGTCACCATGTCGATATCCTAGTGTCCGCGCTCCCTCTGCTTTGAGGTAGCCAACATCAACAAACCCAACTGCCTGCGACATAACGCACACCTCACACAAAGAAAAAGGGCCGCAAAGCGGCCCGATGAAAATGCCCCTCAACGAGGGGTGATCAACACCTGTAATGTGCCACAGTCGTCCTACGTTGTCAATGACTGGACTCGCTGGGGGTGCAGCCCTAACGAATCGATCGTGTTGTGCGGCAAGCGTTCAGTTGTCATTTGCTCCCTCCACTGATGAGACTGGGGTCGGCGGCTAATGGTACGACGATATCCGTGGGATCGGCTCGTCTTGCAGGAATGGGTGTCGCTACAGCGCTCTATGCCGGCAAGCAGACGCGATCGAGGGCGCTGGCCTCTCGGATTAGGGCGCCCATGGTTTCCACGGCCTGGCGTGCTGCATCGAGGCTCAGGTGCGGCTTGTACTCGTTATCTCACCCTATGCTTGGCGCCGGTTCCCAGAAACGCAGATGCACCAGATGCGCGCTGGAGCTTGATTGGTAAAGGGTGCGGGCTGCACTCGTTCGTTGCTGTATGCGGCGAGGCGATCCTTGAGGCCCTCGGGGAGCGTGTCCAGGTCCAGCCTGGCCGGTGGTCGAGCGGGGTCAGTGCCTGCGAGGAGCGTGTCGAACGCGGGCCGGTTGGCGACCTCAACGTCGCGCCAGTCCAGCGCCGCCTCGCCGTCGAGCAGGGTGCGGTTCAGCGCGTAGAGGCCCATGGTGTTGCGCAGGCAGCACGGTAGGCGTTCGGTAGTCATCCGCCGCCGCTGCTGCTGAGGCGGGAGTCGCGGCTGATGATACCACCGAATTGCGGCACCACGACATGCCGGCGATATTTGCATGCCTGCATGACGGATTGACGGCACAACGGTATGATGGTGGTGTACAGCGGGGAGGTGAGACCTGTTATGCCGAAGGACAAGGTCAAGGCTACGATTTACTTGCCGGACGCCGTGCATCACCGCTTGAAACTTCGTGCCGTGGAGGAACGCAGCTCGATGACGGAATTGGTACTGCGGGCGATCGAGGAATTGCTCGCCCGCCCGGCACAGCAAGCGTCCGCCGGGCGGGGCCGGGAAGAGGGTTCGGGCGGGGCGGTCTGATGCTGAGCCTGCCGGAGCGAAGCGCGCTTGATGTGGCCATGCAGGGACTTCTCGCGATTGGCTACGCGGAGAGTCTCTTGCGGAGGGACTATCAGTTTGCGGAAACGGTAAGGCCAGTCGATACGGTGCATAGCATTCCGCTTGCAGCCTTTGCGCAGGAGCCGTCAAGCTACCGTACCGCGTGCATCGGCGTGTGCGTGGCACGCCCGGATATGGACCTCGCGGCGTACCGATCGCTGGGCGCGCCGCTATTGCTGGAAGTTGCAGATGACGAGGTGCGCCGCTGGAAGATGACCGCCGAAGGCGCACCCGAACTGCTGGAACGCATAGTGCCCGAGTTCCTGCACGAGACAATCATCCAGCATGGCGCAGAATGGGGCCCGAACGCCATTCTGCGCACTCGCTCGATCGCCTTTGACAACGCGCCGGTTCAACTGGACTTCTACGATATTGGCTTGATTCCCGTGATCGAGTCGCACGTGCGGCGGAAGCTGGACCTGGTACTCCGCGACACGGTGGCGGCTACCAGAGCCGTTCATAGCGAGCACCATGTTGGGGAGCTTGACTACGCAGGTCTATTTCGCCTGATTTTCCGGCTGCTGGCAGCCAAGCTCCTTGGCGATCGGGGCTTCCCTGGCAATTGGCTGGACACAGATCCGGATGCGATTCTCCATGCGGTACAGCGCCACTACACCGGGACAGATCTCACGCAGCCGGTGCTAGATGACCCGGCCGCGAAACAGGTTGCCTGGGCGCGCATTCGCTCGTCGTTCCACCTGCAGAACATATCAGTAGAGACCCTGGCATATATCTATGAGAATACGTTCGTTACCCCTGAGCACAGGCGGCGCCTTGGCATACACAGCACTCCGCCCGAGGTCGCTGAGTATCTCGTGCAGCAACTGCCCTTCGATATTCTGCCGAACGATGAACGACGTGTTTTCGAGCCTTTCACCGGCCATGGTGCGCTGCTACTTGCTGCCCTGAGCCGCCTGCGCAATCTGCTGCCCGCTGGTACCGAGCCGCAGAGCCAGCATCGTTATCTTGTTGACAAGCTTGCTGGCCTTGAGGTCGACGCCTTTGCCGTTGAGATCTCCCGCATGTCGTTGATGCTCGCAGACTATCCGAACCCCAACGGCTGGCGCCTCTCCGTGGGGGATGTCTTTGTTCCCGGCCCGATGGACACAGAGCTCGACCGGGCTAGCGTTGTGCTCTGCAATCCCCCTTTTGAAGACTTCACCCCAGAAGAGCGTGCGGCGTACCCTGACCTGCAGTGTGTGAATAAGGCAGCAGAGACGCTCAGGCGGGTGCTGCAAAAGCCGCCGGGCTTCCTGGGATTTGTCCTGCCACGCTCGTTCCCGGACGGTTCACGGTTCCGCGCTGTCCGGCGCCAACTGGCCCAAACCTACGACGACCTTCAGCAGGTAGCGCTGCCAGACAATGCCTTTGCTCATTCGGGTATAGAAACGGTGCTGCTGCTAGCCCATGGCCGAGCTACTAAGCCATGGATGCGGATTCGTGCCGGCTTTGTGCGCAAAGACGAATACGGCGCATTTACCCACTCAGCACGACTCAGCGCAGATGACGCTGCGCTGGTTGAGCGCGCTTCTGTGGTCGTGGCGCCGAGGCTGTGGCTTGCCGATCTGCAGCAGATCTGGGAGTACCTTGGCGATCTGCCATTGCTGAACCGATTCGCGGATATTCACCGCGGCATCGAGTATCGCCTAGCATTCGACGAGCACTACGAGGAACTCGTAGCTGCCAGCGCTCGTTCTGGCTTCGAGCCGGGCATTGCACGTGTGGACGAGGGTTTTGAGCCGCTATCTGTTCAGTCCCGCCTCTACCTGAACACAACTCCCTCCATCATCCGAAGGGCGGCTCGCCTGCCGTGGCATCTGCCCAAGGTGCTTGCCAATGCGGCGCGACTAAGCCGAGGCCACTGGGTGCTCAGCGGCGCGCCGGATCGCACTGGTCTGGTCGCCTACCAACGCTTCATAGGCCTCTGGCCAACGGGCAACCTGACCATAGAGGTCATCGCCGCGATCTTGAATGGGCCAGTGGCCAACGCTTTCATGAGCGAAGATCGGACGAGTCGCGACAACCGCGTCAAGGCGCTACGGGCCATCCCCGTTCCCCGCCTCACGCCTGCCCGCAAGGCTTCTATTGCCACGTTGGTACAGGACTATGGGGTGCTTCGCCGGCAGTGGCTGCACGAGCCCCTGGAAGAAGCGCGCTATATTGAGCGTTGCCGGGAGATAATCGAGCAACTCGACGCCGAGCTGCTGGCCGCATATGATCTTCCCCCGCGATTGGAGCGGCAGCTGTTGAGCTACTTCAGTGGGCAACAACGGCCCGGCCCTGTTCCCTTTTCCGGCTACTTTCCGCCCGGTTTCCGCCCCGCTATACCGTGGCGACTGGCCCGTAGCGGGTCTCTGTTGCGAGCCGACGCGCAACGCACCCTTGCCCGGTTGCCTGTGCTGCATGATGCTGCAATATCCGAGGCGCTCGCTGAGCTCAGCGGCTCGGACGAATGACTACCGAGGGCTACCTGCTCGACACGACCGTCGCCTCACAGGCGGTAGATGGCCAAAGCCCCTACTGCGCCGCGGTGCGGGGCTACCTTGCCGGGCTTGCTGATGCCATGCTCTACGTGAGCATGTTCACGGTAGGCGAGATCGAGTACGGACTGGGAGTGAGCCCAGCGATTGACCCCGCACGGCATGCCGCGGCGCGCGCTGCCCTGGCCGAGTATGAGGTACTCCCTGTCGACCATCACACGGCAAGAGAGTTTGGCCGTATCCGCGCTGAGTTATTCAAGCGGTTCTCGCCACGTGACCGCCGTGGTCGCCTGACGGCGAAGGTACCGGAGGACCTCAGGGAACCGACTACTGCTAAGGAGCTTGGCATCCAGGAGAACGACCTCTGGATTGCCAGTGTAGCCGTGCAGTATGACCTGCGGTTCCTCACCATGGATCGAGCGGGAGGCATGCGACGGGTGCTCGAAGCCGCCGGCTACCTCGATCGAACGGACTTCTTCGTGCGCCCTGAGACTGCGCCGACGCCGGTCGAGACCCCATAACTGCTTCTTGCACAATCTTCCGGCGATGGAAGGCGCCTGCCGTGATTCCGGGCCGTTCATCTATGCGGTTCAGGCGACGCGCATCGTGAGGATGCTGTAGGTCCGATGCCAGCACCTACCATCTCCCGGAAACCGTGAGGGGGTGCATGGAGCGCGTCGGAGCCGGCGACCTCGCCGTCGAGTAGGGCACGATCGAGCTCGTAGAGGTCGATGGTGTTGCGCAGCCAGCGCGGCAGGCGCCCCGTGGTTATCTGTCGCCTCCACTGATGAGGCTGGAGTCGCGGGTGATGATAGCTCCATAGCGGCGTAGCCCGGAAACGCAGATGCACCAGATGGGCGCAGATGACACAGATACGAGGTCGGTCGCATGTCGCGTGACGGAAGGATCGTATTTGCATGGAGCTGGCCGCCCGGTCCCGTCTTCGCGCTGGGCCAGCCGGCAGCGACGCTGCCGAGACTCGCGGTTTGCTGTCGACTCGAACTCCCTGCGATGGACCTGGTTTGCACTGGGATACGAATCCGCCGGCGTGGGGATGGCTATGGACCAGGAAGTTCGGCCCCGATGCCCAAGGCATCGACGTTTCTGAGCGGGTACCATAATACGGCAGCAACGTTGAAGATCGACGCTTCTGAGCGGGTACCATGGTACGGCAACAACGTTGGAGGGGAACAATGGACGGATCGTCCGCCGGTCGCAGGGATGGTGACGCCGTGGAGCGCGATCCGCGCACGCAGGCGATCATTGGCGCCGCCTTCGAGGTGCATAGCACGCTGGGTCCCGGCTATGAAGAGATCTTCTACCAACGCGCCCTGCACCGGGAGCTTGCCGCACGCGGCGTCGACGCGGCGCGCGAAGTGGAGATTGAGGTCCATTACAAGGGCGAGCGTCTGGGCACGAAGCGCGTCGACTTTCTGGTCGAGGACGTCATGGTCGAGATCAAGGCTAAAGCGGCCTTTGAGCCCCAGGACTTCGTTCAGACTGTGTCCTACCTGAAAGCCAGCGGCCTTCGCATCGGCCTGCTGCTGAACTTCGGCGCGCCTCGTCTCGAGTTCCAGCGGCTCATCAATCCACGAAGCGCAGAGAGCCAGCCGCCCCATGCGCTCGCGACGCGCCCGGCGCCGTGACCCGGGGCCTGCGTAGCCAGGTGACACGGGCGTGGCGGCGGGTGCCCGGAAACGCAGATGTACCAGATGCGGGCAGATGTACCAGATGCGTGGTCGGTCGCATGTCGCCTGACGGAAGGGTCGTCTGGGTATGGCGCTGGGTGCTCTGCCGCCAACCTCGCGTTCGGCCAGCGGATGCCGGCGGCGCTGGCGAGACGCACGGGTTGCTGCCGGCGCGCACGCCCTGCAATGGGCCTGGTTCGCTCGCGGCTTGTGCTCAATGTCTTGCGCTATGCTTGGCGCCGGTTCCCAGAAACACAGATGTACCAGATGGGCGCAGATGTACCAGATGCGCGCTGGAGGTTGAGTGGTAAAGGGTGCGAGCTGCAATCCTTCGTTGCTAAGGTGCAAGCGCCGTGTCGGGAGCGTTGTGTACCGCGGAGTCAGCGTCCAGATGTGCAGTTCGGGTCTCATCCAGGAATCCGTCCCAGAAGCCGGATTGGCGGAAATGCGGCGAGCATAGCGGGCTCCTTCTGTGGGCCGCCGGATAGTATTCTTGTCATCGCTTTGCGGGCGGATGGCAAGGGTGCAGCGGGCTGAGTCAGAATAGCTGGAGTGCGGCCGGGTGCGACTCGCGCATATCGATGTGGGGTGCGTGGCGATGGGCGCGTCGCGGGTAGGGCACAGCGTGGCTAGTACAGGCGTGCTAGTACAGACGATTATGGCACGGGCGTTCTCGTTGTCAAGGAATACACAGGACTTGGGTGACGCCACGGCTTGGGTGGCCTGACACTCTAGATGATCTTGTCTCTCATCTATCAGGTCGTGATCGCGTTCCGTGGCAATTGATCGCCAAGCATGGCAGATGGTTACTAATTCCCTAAGTGTGGCTGAGGGCTCCACAACCCCGCTCTTCAGCCCCTGTCCACTGTTCGCAGGCCCGGGAGCCGTGGCACTGAGATCAGGATTGAGGGGTCTTGGATGGCCCTTGTTCGTCCGTCGTCTGCGGCTGCCCGCCTCTCGCCTGCGACTCAGCGGTTGGTGTGTCCATGAAAGGACGTCCGCGTACTGCGGCAAGCGGGCCTGTGTCTGGTGACTCTGAAGAACCGCTGCCGTGCCGAGAGTCGTTGGCGTGGTGGCGCCTATCAGGCTGGCGTGCGTCTCGACAGTGATATGAGTGGAAGTCAGGCTGAGTTGCTGTCGGGGCGGCCGGGTGGCAAGGCACTACGGTTCCGTCAGGCAAGGTTGTGTCGAGCAGCGATTCGGCCCTTTCCAATTGCTCCTTCGTCGTGCCTATCGCACCACGCAGGTTGGCTTCGCCGAGGCAGGCACCCTGCAAGTTGGCGTCAGCTAGGCAAGCGTTGCGAAGATCTGCCCGGCACAACAGCGCCCCGGCTAGATTGGCCCCGGTCAGGTTGGCTGCGGATAGCTCGACACCAGTAAGATCGGCCTGATTCAAATCGGCATAGCTTAGGTCAGCGCCCCTCAGCCGTGCTCCCTCGGCCCTGACGAGGTGCAGCTTGGCTCCCTGCATCCTAGAACCACGGAGGTAAGTCCTTTCCAGGTCGGCGTGACTGAGATCGGCACTCGTTAGGTCGGCCTTGGCCAAATCGGCCTCAGTTAGGTCGGCCCAGGTCAGCTTAGCCTCGGCAAGGCTTGTTCGTGGCATCATGGCCTCCCTGAGTATCGCCCAGGTCAGGTCGGCCAGGGCAAGGTCGGCAGCGACCAGACTGGCATGGCTCAGATTGGCTTTGCTCAGCCTGGCATTGGTCAGGTCAGAACCCTCCCTGCGCGTGGCCCCAGTCAAGTCCGCCCCATGCAAGTCAACGACAGGCAGTAGGCCCGAGTCGGATAGAAACTCGACAACGGTTGCTTTGCGTCCTCCGTCTAGGCGACGAAGTACCGTCAACGTTTGCGCTCTTGCGACATGCTGGGCCGCTTTACCAGCGTCTGAAGTGTTGCCGAGCTTCTCGTGCAGCAGAAGGGTCGCTATCTGGGTAAGATAGGTATCGAGTACGGAGTCAAGCTCCCGTCTATTGGCCAGCCGTTCCTCACGGCGCTGCTGAACCATGTTCAAGTACCAAGCAGCAACCGCCACAGCCAACGGAACGCCGAGCAACTGCAGCCAGTCCCAGAGTGTCCGTTGGTACTGCACCACACTTACGTGAATTCCGTTGGTGGGACCGCTCTCCGCTCCGAAGCCAGTCCACTGTGGCCATGCAATGACCCCGGCGAGGCTGAGAACGACCGCCAGAAGTAGAAGCAACGTCGTCGCTACTAGAGCGGCTCGTGTGTGCTGCCGAAGGGCTACATACAGGCGTCTCATCCGTCCCACGCTGAATACCTGTCTGAACGAATCATCGAGACTGAAGTGTATCCGACACGAGCGTACACCATGTAGGAGCCTTTCGCAATCGCCACGGCATGCAGGAGTGGCTTGGAACATGGACCGCGTCCAAAGGACGGATCAAGCCCCGGACCACCACCTTGGCTGCTCGTCGCACCGCGCCCACGGTTCGGTGCGCCCAACCCGGAGAGGGATCGGCGGCGACGTCTGCGCGACCTGCTCGCGTTTCCACACCATGGGCGCGCCGGTCCTGGCCGTAACCAGCATCTCGCTCTGCTCGCGGTGGTCGCGGCCCCAGCTCGCACCGACCACGATTGCCGGCGCGTCGCCCGACACGATGAAGCTGAGGCCGATCGACGAAGGGAACATCGACATCGCGGCAGCCATGTTGCTCTCCGGCTGTGCTTCGTCAGGCGAACGCGCCTCTGTGACGGCCAGCTCGTCATCCTGCTCGGGCGGTAACCTCCTGCCGAGCGGCGCCACCACCTCCACGAGGTAACGGTCGCGGATCGAATCCTCGTTGACCTCTTCCTCGGGCCCGCCTGCTGGCCCGAGTAGATCGCGTAGCACCGCCTGCTCCAACTCGGCGCAAATGGCCCGCGCGGAGGGTTTCATCAGGAGCGGCGCGACATCCGATCGCAACACCGCGTCGGATTCTGTGCGGCTATCCTTTGTCACGTCTCGAACATGCAGGCCCAGCCCGACCGGCGGTCGAGCGGGATCAACGTCTGCCAAGAGCGCGTCGGAGTCGGCGACCTCGACATCGCGTCAGTCCAGCGTCACCTCGCTGTCGAGCAGACTGCGATTCAGCTCGTAGAGGTCGATCGTGTTGCGAAGCCAGCGCGGCAGGCGGTCTGGAGTCATCCGCAATCTCCACTGCTGAGGCTGGAGTCGCGGGGCTGATACCACCGCGCCTTGCGACAGAGCGTGGGACTGAAGCAAGCCCCGCTAGGACATAGGGATCGGAGTCCCTCAATGCCTATTTCGTCAACTCTAGGCGTCCTGCAAGGCTATATGCGTCCGAAAAGCACGGTTCCAGGTGACCCTTGAGCTGCAGCAGCTTCGCTCTCAGCCGGGGTTCGCGATAACCGGCATCCCACAAGTAGGCGATGGTAGAGAGCACTTCAAGCGTAGCGGGCGACTCCCCTGCAAGCTGGCTGACGAGATTCAGTCCCGCGGGATTGAACGCGCCGGTGTTGTCGCGGCTCGCGGCAGCAGCCGGGCCGGTGCTGATTCGATACCATCCGCCGCCCTCGCCTTCTTTCTCCGCAAGCAGCTGCCACGCTTCGGCCTCCTCGACGTCGCGAGCAAGTGATGGCGAATATACACCGTACATGTGGAAGACGAAGCCCTGGCCGAGGTCGGTTCCGGCGCGTTGGCACAGGTACGTGAGCTTGTGCAGCTTCTTTCTGCCGTCAACGCGACCTCCGGCCGCTTCGACCAAAGCAGTGAGCCGTGACAATTGTTCCAGCTTATCCATGAGGCATCTCCCGGCCCGATCCTTCGATTGGTGGCTCAGCGCCACTTGAACTCGGCGATATCCGGATCGCCAGCAACATCTTCCGGCACGAACCAGTACTCGCCGTAATAATGCAGTGCATTCCTGGCCTGTATGACCACGCTGTTGTGAAAGCTCGATAGCGGACGTGGCGGCCCACTTGCCGAGTCGAGGTACCAGATCTCCGATTCAATAGGATCACCACCTTGATCGAAATTGTAGAGGAAGTCCTTATATGCGGTGTCCTGGACTCTATCTCGTGCAAAGTAGTATGCCGGATCGTAATTGCGCTTCTCAAGCGCCCGCTGCACTGCCTCGCGATTGTTGGCGTACTGCCATTGATCACACTCGGACGTGGGTGGCACGATGATCGCCTTGAAAAGGTGCCGCGCGATCAGTCGGTGGCAGAGATCGCGCAGGATCCCGTCCACATCTGTGCGGGCCCAGTCCTCAATCCAGGAAAGGATGACGAAGTCATCGAGCGAGAGATACTCGCTGGTAGACACGTCATCCGCCCGGCCGGTAGCGAGTTTCCTGAACGCGTCGTTGACTCCAAGCGGCTTACCGTCGGCTACAAGCGTAGCTGCGCGTTGCAGAATAGAGCGCAACACGCACTCCGCGGCACGGACCGCCTTGTGGAAATACACGTGCCGGTACATGTAGTGCCGGCCAACAAGTTGGGCTTCAAGGCCGTCAAGACCGCGGCGTCCATCCACGACGATGGTTTCGACCGGCTGCTTGTCGTTCCCGGAAGAATTGCGTACGGGTCGCACGGCGAGGGTGCGCAGCATCCACTCGAGGTCAAACCTGCCATAGCGGCATCCGGTCATATGCGAGTCCCTCAGCACGTAGTCGATGCGATCGACATCGAGCTGGCTACTGACAATAGCGGACATGAAATGCGGCGTGGCAACGCCGGCGAGGATGTCCTCGACCAAAGTCACTACATCTTCGCCGCCCGCCTCTTCGAGGGCTTGCCGTATCTCAGCATTCTCGTCAATGATTCGCCTAGTCCACGTCTCATGGCTGACAGGGCTCTTGGATACGTGTCCGATAGTGTGCTCGAAGGCATGGCTGAACGGACCATGTCCGACATCGTGCAGGAGCGCGGCGGCGAGGACAGCTGCCCGGCGCACGTCGCCGAACAGCGGTTCAACAGCGCTATTGTTCCGGTGCGCATGCTCATCCTCGAGTTGGTGCATCACCCGACCGGCAAGATGGTATGCGCCCAGCGAGTGTGTAAACCTGCTATGTTCGGCGCCCGGGTAAACCAGCCAGGCCAGACCGAGCTGGCGGACGCGCCGTAGCCGCTGCATCGCAGCGGTGTCGATGAGATCGAGGACAAACCGGTCGTGTATGCGGATAATGTCGTGAACTGGATCGCGGATGAACTTCGATACTGGCTCTATCTCTGCCAATCCGGTAGTCCTCCGGCCGGCGCATCATAACTTGAATCAGGGATCGATCAGCAGTACGCACAGTCGTGCAACGTTCCGGCACGCGCATACTATATCACGCTTTGGCCGAGCCCGGAGCAGCTGCGTGACGAAAAGCGGTGCTTCGCCATTGTGCGGGCAATGTCGCCAATGCTACCGCTCATGACGGACCTTCTTTCTAGATTGCTTGAACTGGCTCTTCTCGCGCTGCCCGCTATCCGGCACAGAGGCTCGATCAGCTGGCGAGAAGTTCACCTGATCTCGGCCGATTCAAACAGGCTTCGCGTTCGGGTCATGGCCGCCTTCGCAGTCCGTAGTGTGCCATTTGCTTTCTTCGCACCCTTCTGGTGCAGCCCCTACCGCACCTCCTCCGCGTACCGCTCGTGGTTCAGCGCCAACAGCCGCTCCAGTTCCTCGCGCCGCTTCGTCTAACCGATGACGTGGCAGCCCGCCGTAAGCCCGGTTTCTCCAGCGGCTGGCAGGAGCATGCGACCCGCAGCAGCCACTACATCGATTCAAGTTACTGGAATTGGCCACGCAACCCACTACCTTCGGCCAAGCAGACCTTGCACCCAGGACGTTGCCTTCAAGTCCTCCCACAGCCATGCATACGCGAGCATCGTCATGCTGTTGGGCGTGAAAGCCCTGACCTCGCCGCGATGAGACCATGCGTAGAGAACTGCCGCTGCACGAGGTCTGTCTAGCGTGAACTCAAGGTGCTTGAGCGCCGCATGGTCCCGTTCTGCCGATCTCGTCCAGTCTTCTTCTGCCTCGGGTCTGATGTTGACCGTGCTTTGTGTGCCCCGCGGAAGCAGTCTCCAGCGCCAGAGCAGCTCCGGGCCAAATGCTTGCGGCGGGTTCTTGTGATGGCCAACCTCTAGCGAGGCCTCGAAGCACACGGGCAGGCTGCTTGCCAACGGTAGGTCAGGTATGAGCTTCTCGAAGAATGCATGCAGCAGCGCCTGGTACCCGTCCAGAGCGCCAGCGTAAATGGTCGTGGCGCGCTCCAACAGCCGTTGGTCGCTGTAGTCGTCCCATATCTTGTTTTCTCCCTCTCTGGGTTGCAGGTCGGGGCCTGGCCATGGCGCGTCCAGGAATTCCCTGCCTTCGGCCCTGCATGTATCTATCGCGGCAAGCAAGGGCGGCAGCCAGAGTTGCTCGCCAGAACGCGCTCGAATAACCGTGCTGGCAGCTTGTTCACGTAGCGTGGCAGTGCGCTGTTCCAGATCGCTGATGCTAATAGGCCGGCTACGGAGGTTGCCAAACCTCATTACCTCGAGAGCAATCTGCCAGGCTTTCTCATGAGCGAGTGGTCCTGACAGAATCGGCAGCCAACTTCGGCTGAGTGCGCCCCCAAGTTCGCCGCGCATCAGGTTAAGCGACCAGAGCCAAGCCCAGGCAGGATGGCCGGTTGAGCTGAGGACGTGATGCGGAAACCACAACGGCGGGTTCTGCACCTTGTGCATCTCAACATCGGATGGCAAGGGTGCGACCTCTGCAATGTCGTCTTTACCCTGATACCAGGCGTATTCGACGAATTCTCCATTGATGCGCACTCCGAGGGGCAGCAGGACACCGCCCTCGCCAACAGGGAGGAGATGCTCGGATAGAGGTCGCAAGCTTTCAAGCCATGCCTCGGCTGCCAGCCGCATGCGTCTAGCGCACTCGAGCGCCGGTGGCAGTGCCGGCGTCGCCTCGCTTCGCCATGAGCCCAGTGCGTCGGTCAGAATCTGAGCTGCGAAACCGGGCCGGGCTGACACAACCGGCGCGAGCAGCTCGAATGACTGCTCGAAATCCGAATCAGCCACTGCGAGCTCAAGCGGGTATCTCCAGAGCAGTAGACGTGCTGGGTCGCCGACAAGACCCTTGACGATGTCTCGATGTCGCAGGAGATAACGACTCGCGAACCACTCAGCGAGGATTGGCAGTGGAAAAGCCAGTGACCCAGGTGCCTGTGTCACCAGCCCGGAGCGCAGGAGGTCCTCTTGGGATGCTCCACCGATTACTTCAGCTGTAGGCACCGAGCCACCCTGGCGGTCTATAGTTGCCGCCGCGAGGCTCTGCAGGGCTGTCCCTATGCTCGCCTCAGTTGCGCTGACCCTGCGCAGCGCCGCCAGGACTACATTTGCCAGCAGGTCAGTGAGTGCGGCGGGAAACCCGTCGTGTTCGGAGAGGTAGATCGCTAGCAGGATGGCAAACAGCGGTCTACGAATCGCATGACGCAATGCGTATGGCCAACGCCAGCCCACCGTGGGATCGATCGCGCGCCCGACAATCCTAGAGATGAGAGCGAAAGTTGCATGCTCAGACATCTCCGGAACTGGTGCGCGCTCGTCGACTCTTGGAAAGACGGGCAACGTCCGGCACGTCATCAGGACTGACGTGTTCGGAAGCGACGAAACTAGCTCACGCGAATTCGCGATCAGATCGGCCAGATCCACTTTGGATCTGTCGGCTTCTTCAATTGCTACAATACAGCCCTGAGCCTGCGGGTCTCCAAGTCCGCTAACTGCACGTATGACGTGCTCGTATAGTGGTCCTGTCAGGTTGCGCGCGTCAACGTACACGGGAATCTGGGCCGAAGGGTTCCCAAGTGAGACCGAGATTGCCATTTGGAGCACACGCTCCACGCGGAGAGTCTTGCCTATTCCGAGTTCCCCTACTAGCAGACGGAAAGGATGGGAAGCGTTGGGTAGTACATCTTCAGTCACTGCACCGACGTTGACGTCGTCCACTAGTTCAAGAGCCAGGTCACGACCTACTCCAAGGGACTGCCAACCAGCGATACACCGTCCTCTAGAGCGAGCGAGCATCTGACGTAGTCTTTCTTCGCGGCTGGCCCCAGAAGTGATCTCACTGGAGATCAGCGTCGCTGCAAGTGCTTTCGCAAGGAGCGCCAGAAAGCCCGCGAAGTGCTTGATCAGAAGATCGTAGTTGCCGATGCTGGCGAGTTTGCTGCAGACATCTTCCCAGAACACAACGTGGACGGCGAACTTTCCGTCGTTCGTTCGCTCGTCGTTGAGGACTCGCACGGCCTTCTGAACTAAGGCGTCCCGCTTGTCGGTCGTGACAACAATGAACTCGAACAACGGCGGCTCGAAGCTTTCGGCCTTCTTTACTTCAGCCTTGATAGTGGCGCTAGTTAGTTTTCGCTCCTCAAGCCGCTTGCATTGAATTCCGGCCCTCAAACCATTTGCGTATGCTGGCCTCCCGAAGATGTCAACACCGTTCTGCCTCTGCCCAGCTCGGCCGTTTCGCTGAAGGTGCTTGTCGGCCCATTCGCGAACGTATATGTCCGCGACTATATCTTCGAACTCGTCCCATGACTTGGGAATCGGGATCTCGCTGGTTGTTGGCGTAGGCACGCGAAATCTCCAGTACGACTAAACGGAAGCCTTCGATTACGGCAGCAGCCCTGGAAGAGCCTGTGACCGTCCATTCTGTGTGCGTTTCCCAGGCTTCTTCGCCCCCTGTCGAGCAGCCCCGGCCGCACCTTCTCCGCATACCGCTCGTGGTTGAGCGCCTCGCGCCGCGCCGGCTCGCTGATCGTGACAGATGCGTAGCGCACGCTTCATCTCGTGGAAGCCGTGTCGCAGGTCGAGGTCGTGCCAGCCGTAAGCTACGCTGACAGCTTGGTCCATCTCGATGTGCAAGTGCTGTAGCTTCTCGCCGGGAGCGTCGTCTTCAACGGAGGAGAGAGTGACCAGATACTGCGGCTGTTCAGACAGCGGGGCATCGAGAGCAGCGCGCGGAAGTCGGGAGGTGACGACGTCTTGCACCACGAAGGGACGCCGCCGCACTTCGACGAGCTGGCCAACGGCGAGGGCCGCCAGTACTGCGGCATGACGCGCTTCCGCCGCACGGCTCATGAAGTCGTTCTCCCTACCTCACCAAGCCACCGGCACTTCATCGGCTGCTTCACACGCTGAGCTCGTGGAAGGGAACGCAAACGCGCCCTTCGCCCAACAGCCTCACGCGCTTTCGCAGGAAGTTCTCAAAGCTAACCTGTTCGTACAAAACCGCCATGAGGTCGTAGCCATTCATGACGAAGAACGAAGGTGCCTTCCCTCTCGTGATTGCGTCCCTTGCCTGATCGCTGATGTCGTTCAGCGCTACAAATACGCCGCGTGTGAACGAGGACTTTGCCTGTATCTTGGCTTGAAATACGAGCAAGTCTGCCTCTGGCAGGCGTCCCTTCTCCCACTTCGCTTCAAGCAGGTAAACTTGTCCATCTAGTTCGAATGAGCCATCGATTTGCTCGCCCGTCACACGAAAGCCAGACCGCGGCTGGAGATCGAACAGGTAGAACAGGTCGTTCAGCAAGCCCTCCAGAGCTAGTCCGGCCTTGTTTCTGTCTTGTTCGGCACTCAGCTCGGCAAACGCCTGGTTGAGGCGAGCCAGTTCCTGCGAACGCGTTGCGGCAATTGACTGGTTCTGTAGCCTGAAGTCCTCCTGCCTGACATGCTCACGTGCACGCTCGGTCGTAGTTTGCGCAAGCGAGGCCCTGAATCCTGGATCCCAAAGGTCGGGAAACTTGAAACCAAGCTCCAGAAGGCAACCGTTCAGATCATCAATCTCTGCGGTGCCAATTGGCTGATTCTTCTTCTCGCGATATACAATCCCGGCTCGGACGATCTCAAGGACCAGCGTCTGAAACAAACCTCGCCTGCGCTCAAGTGTTTGAGAGAGAAGGCCAGTAATTGCAGGCACCTTGCTGCCGCTGGGCCAGAAGGCCCCCACTCCCACCTTTGTCGCTACCGTCTGAAACGTGACGTGCCCCTTCCAGTCGGGTCGACCTGAGCCCGGCAGAAAGTCGCGAAGGGCGTTAGCCATGCCCGTGATGGCTCGTGTTTCCTTAAGCGAGAGTGCCACTTGGCGATAACCTTACCCTACTTACCTTGCATCTGAGAGCACGTCTAGCTGGGCCGACAAAGCTACACTACAGTCACGATCGTCTAGTAATCATCACACTGTACGAGAACGTCAGCCCCTCCGAGTTACGCTGGCCGCTCAATGGATACGACTCGACTTCGTGCTGCGATTACTGTATCACCAGACACAGCCGTATGGAATCGGAGACGTTGTGAGGTGAAACCTCGACGGGACCTACGGGGCCATCCACGGGCGATGTGGGCGTATCTGCAAGATGTGATCCTGCGGCATGGCCGCGCCGCGGCGATGGGATCCGCTACTGCCACGCGCTGGGGCACGCAAGATGCGTGCGCTCCCGGAACCCGCGGCAGCACGCTCGCCCTCCCAGGGACGTGCTCGCGCATGGAGATCCCAGCTTGGCGTTGGTATAAGACGGGCAGCCTGGCGCGCCGGCACCGTCTGGCGGAGGGCTTTCCCTGCTTCTGTGATGCCCGTATACTCACCGAAGCAGGTGTTGTCCGGACGGGCATGAGGCAAGGACGGGCCGGCCACACAGCGCATGATGAGGAGATCGAGCATGCTGCCCGCTGCTTCGGCACTACTGCCAATCGACGAGCAGGTCGTCGAGGATCGTCGCTACCTGCACGCTCACCCTGAGCTCGCCTTTGAAGAGCATGAGACTGCCCGGTTCGTGGCTGAGCGCCTGCGGGCGCTCGGGATCGAGGTGCACACGGGCATCGCCAAGACGGGTGTGCTGGGGGTCCTGCACACGGGCCGCGCCGGCAAGACCGTGCTGCTGCGCGCCGACATGGACGCCCTGCCGATCCACGAGCTGAACGACGTGCCCTACCGTTCGCAGACCGACGGCGTGATGCACGCGTGCGGCCACGACGCGCACACGGCGATCCTCCTCAGTGTCGCCCGTGCGCCTCATGACCGCAGTGGCCGAGCGGTTTCTCGCTTGATGGAGACGCGCAGCGCTTGCCCGCTCTATAACTATCTGGTTATATTGTCCCCCTGTGGGAGATCGAGGGCACCGACGAGTTCGCGGCCTGGTTCGGCACTCTGAAAGCGGAGGGACTGCTATGAGGGGACAGCGGAAATGGAGCGAGATTCGGGGGCCCCGCACGCCCGAGCAGGAAGCGCGCCTGGCCGCCGGCGTGGCGGCGACCCGGACCATCCTGCACCTCGCGGAGCTGCGCGCGGCGCGGGGGCTGACACAGGACGGGGTGAGTGAGGCGATGGCCGTCTCGCAGGCGCACGTGTCGCAGATCGAGCACAAGGACGATCTCTACCTCTCCACGCTGCTGGGCTACGTGCACGCGCTGGGGGGCGAGGCGCACCTGCGGGTCGTGTTCCCCGATCATGAGGAGTTCGACCTGCCGCTGGAGCGGCGCATCGGCTGAGCCGGGGAGGCATGCGGCTTTCAGGGGTAGGTCCTTTCCTGCTGTCGTAGAGGCGCGGCGGCCGAGGCGGACTGAAGTCCACGCTAGGTTAGCCGTGAGGCTCCCCGGAATGAATTCCGGGGT
>Ga0187891_1001461_pt1 | contig 20218 bp, 27 predicted proteins | sample June2016WEW_21_4_FD_132990 | JGI IMG/M metagenome (GOLD analysis project Ga0187891, IMG submission 132990) | Peatland microbial communities from SPRUCE experiment site at the Marcell Experimental Forest, Minnesota, USA - June2016WEW_21_40 | ecosystem: Environmental > Terrestrial > Soil >... | reverse complement strand
CTCCGCACGGCTACAACTACGCTTCGACAACGCAGTTATGCCATGAAATGACGGCCTTTCCAACACTTTTCCTGTCTATCGTCACCGCAATCAGCAATGAACCTGTGAGAAATGCGGGCTAGATCACAAAAAAAGAGCGCGTCTCCTCTTTGAGGAGCTGGTGGGCGGCTTCCAGGGCGTCGGTTTTCCATAATCGGTGCCCCGGGCCGCCCCGCCGTTTTTCGGCCTACATTGCACTAAAAACAGTGCAAAACCCGAAAAAACGCCCGTAAGTCCTTTGGAAGGGAATACTTGGATTCTAACCCCTTTGGAATCAATGGGTTGCTGGACTTTATCATTTACCAAAGTCGCTGAAAACAAACAACTTGACCTCGAAACAGGGCCCCCCGGGGGGGATGGGAGCGATCAAATGTACAAGGCATGTCGGCACATCAAGTCCAGCGGGCTGCGCTGCCAATCCAGGGCCCTCGCCGGAGCCAACTTCTGCTACTTCCACTCCAGGCTCCACAACCTGGCCGCAGAGCCTGAAACCGAACCATTAAAGCTGCCTCCAATCGAGGACCTCGACTCCATCCCCATCGCTGTCGCTCGCATCTCCGAGGCCCTCATCGCCGGACGCATCGACGTCAAGGTGTCGGCCCAGCTCTTCTGGGGTTTGAAGCTCGCCAGCCTGGCCATCGCCGGCCGCGTTAACGATCAACCGTATTCTGTCTTGTCCGTCACCCAATCCGAGCAAGGCGACGACCTCGCACCCGAAGAAAACCGCTGCGTCCGCGAGGACGAGTGCGAGACTTGCAAGGACATCTTTACCTGCCCGAAATCCCTCTTCGAGATGGACGAAGAGTCCGAGGATGACGAGGACAACACCGGCGAAGCAGAAGGCGAGGAAAAAGAAGGAGGTGAGGAAAAAGACAGAGATGACAACTCCGGCGGCCAAGATGATGAAAACTCAGACGACCACTCTGAGGCAGAGAACGGGAAAGATGACAATGACGACGATGACGGGGAAACCACCGAAGAACTAGTCGCCGACGCGAAATACCTCGAGTCCGTCAGCAACGCCCTGGATGTCGGTGATATCCGGCAGGTAGCGCGCTTGCTCAAGGAATCAAGCCCTTAGCGAAAACGCGAGGGCTGAAAGCTGAGAGCTGAAGGCTGAAAGCCGAATCGCCGACCCGCTGACTTGCTGACCCGCTGACTCGCTGACTCGTCGGCGCTACGTCGAGTAATCGGCGTTGATGTGAATGTATTGCGCCGTCAGGTCCGTCGTCCAGAACACGCACGAGCCTTGACCCTGGTTCAGCTCGATCGAGATCGAAAACTCGCGCTGGCTGATATACGCATGAGCCGCAGCCTCGTCGAACTCCGCCGCTCGTTCGCCGTCGCGGCAAATCTGCAGCTCGCCAAAGCGAATGCCGATGCGCCCCGGATCGACCTGTGCGCCGGAGTAGCCGATCGCCGCCGCCAGCCGGCCCCAGTTCGTATCGCAACCGGCCCATGCTGTCTTCACCAGCGGCGAGTGAGCGATGGCCTTCGCCACGCGCAGCGCGTCGGCATCGCTGGCCGCGCCGTCGATGCGCAATTCAACCACGTGCGAAGCGCCTTCGCCGTCGGCGACCACCTGGCGCGCAAGCGAAGTGCACACTTCCGTGAGCGCGGCCGCAAAGGCCGCATCGCCCGCGCCGATCTCCACGCCGCTCGCGCCGGACGCGAGCAGCAGCACGGTGTCGTTCGTCGATGTGTCGCCGTCGACCGAGATGCGGTTGAAGCTGACCTCGACCGCTGCGCGCAGGTAGCCGTCAAGAACGGCAGGCTCGATCGCTGCGTCGGTCAGCACGTAGACCAGCATTGTTGCGTGTATTGCCGCGTGTATTGCCGCATGCGGCACAAGCTGCGGATGAATCATGCCCGAGCCTTTGCCGAGGGCGGCTATGCGCACCTCCCGCGCGGCTCCGTCCTGGCCCGTCAACTCGAGCCGCACGAAAGCCATCTTCTCGACCAGGTCCGTCGTCAGAATCGCGTGGGCCGCTTCCGAAAAGTCACTCGCCTCGGAGCCGAGACTCGCAGCCAGCTCGGGCAGCGCGGCGATCAGCTTCTCCGCCGGGAGCGGAACGCCGATGATCCCGGTCGACGACGGAAAAACCTCTTCCGCTCGGCAGCCGAAAGTCCGCGCAACAGCAGCGCAGGTGTCCCGCGCAGCGCGAAGCCCGGCCTCGCCCGCTGCGCAGTTGGCGTTGCCTGCGTTGATGGCTGCCACGCGGACCCGTCCGCCAGTCGCGATCAAATGTTCCTTGTCAACGATGATCGGCGCGGCGATCACGCGGTTCGATGTGAACGCGGCAGCCGCGCTGGCCGGCTCATCCGCCACAATGAGGGCAAAGTCGGGCCGTCCGCTGGCCTTCAGGCCGGCCTTCACTGCGCCAAATCGGAATCCTCTTGGGATTGCGCTGCTCGAGAAATCGCTCATTCGTTCGACCCCATTTAATCTAGCAGGTAAGGGGCGCATCGGCATCGGCATATGGCTGAGAATGAAATCCATTCGCAAACCTTTCTTGAAATGCGTGCGGTCAACGTTGCCCGCGGCGACCGCGTGGTTCTGCACGACGTCAATCTCAGCATCCGCAGCGGCGAGCACGTCGCCATCCTCGGACCGAACGGCTGCGGAAAATCCACGCTGATTCTAGCGATGACATGCCAGCTCTACCCCATCGTTCAACCGCGTATGCTGGTCCGCATCTTTGGCCGCGAGCGCTGGGATCTGACCGAACTGCGCCGCCGCTTTGGCATCGTCACCGCCGGGCCCATGGGTGCTGACTTGCCCGGCGAGCGAACGGCAGTCACGTCCGGCCTCGATGCGGTGATCGCTGGCTTCTTTTCGGCTTCTACGCTGTGGCCGAATCTGCATGTAACCGATGAAATGCGCGTCAGGGCGCGTGAGGCTCTTGAGCGGATGGAGGCGTCGCATCTCTCCGCGCAGCTCGTCGGCGCCATGTCGGCCGGCGAAAAGCGCCGCATCCTCATTGCCCGCGCACTCGTGCACCGCCCGCAGCAACTCCTCCTCGACGAGCCCTCCAACGCGCTCGACCTGGCTGCCCAGCGAGATCTGCGCGAGACGCTGCGCCGACTCGCTCGCGAAGGTACGGGCCTGGTGATGGTCACCCACCATCTGGGCGACATCTTGCCGGAGATCGAGCGCATCATTCTCATGCGCGATGGCCGCATCGTCGCCGACGGGCTGCGAGAGGAACTGCTGACCGAACCGCGCCTGAGCGAGCTCTTCCATGTGCCGGTTCGCATCGGCCGCGACGCGGAATGGCTGCACTCCTGGTGATGAGAAGCAATCTGCTGAGAAGCTGAATGCACGGCCGTCGGTGCATCGGGGCAGCGCAAGCTCTCCTTTGATGGGTCCGCTCGTGCTGACTTTGTGTTACCATTCGGCCAACTGGTCAACCCCCCCTTCTTTCACGGGGCGGAGGGCAAAATCATCATTCCGATTTCAAGACGAGATTTCCTCAAGACAAGCGTTGCTGCCGGTGCCATCGCCAGCATAGGCAGCTTGCCTCTGCATGCCGACCGCGCCACCGCTTCCGATCTGGTCACGCTCGGCAAATCAGGCGTGAAAGTCACCCGCCTCGCTTTCGGCACCGGTAGCAACAACGGCCACGTGCAGTCTGCGCTAGGACAAAAGGAGTTCAGCAGGCTCATTGCGTATGCCTATGAGCGCGGAATCCGTTTCTTCGAAACCTCGGAATCCTATACGACACCGGCGATGCTCGGCGAGGCGCTCAAGCCGTTTCCCCGCGACAGCTATCAATTGATGTCCAAGGTGACGACGGAAGATGAAGGCGATCCGCTGAAGAAGCTCGACGAACTTCGCCGCACTTCGCAGACCGATTACTTCGACATCATGCTGCTCCATTGGCAGCGCGGCACCAACTGGCCCAATCAGACGCATCAATGGCAGGACGCGATTCTGGAAGCACAGTCGCGTCAGACGATCAGGACTCACGGCGCCTCAGTGCACGGACTGCCCGCGTTGCGCCAGGTGCCCGCCACCAGGTGGCTCGAAATCGCCATGATCCGCGTGAACCACAAGGGCACGCGCATGGATAATGAAAACGACGATTGGGACGTTCCTGGCAACGTCAGCGAAGTCGTCAATCGTGTCCAGCAAGCCCGCGCCGAAGGAATGGGCGTCATCAGCATGAAGCTCGTCGGCGAAGGCACTTTTACTAGCCGCGACGATCGCCGGCGGGCCATGCGATTCGCGTTCAGGAATGCGGGCGTTGATTGCGTGACGGTGGGCTACAAGAACACGGCAGAGATCGACGAGGCAATCGACAACGTGAACCAAGCCTTCGCATAAACGCATCCTGTGCCGTCGCGAGTGCAAAGTCGCGAATGCATGCACAGCCGCTCCGTGGTGGGCCCGGAGGGATTTGAACCCCCAACCAAGGGATTATGAGTCCCCTGCTCTAACCGTTGAGCTACGGGCCCTTCAATGACTTACAGCCGCTTGCCCTTCGAGTGTAGCGGGAACTGTAGCGGGTGGCAGTCGTTTTGGTTCGATTACGGCGAAGTCGCCCGACAGTTGCAGCCGCTCGAAAGCCCGCTCAACTGCCTCCGGCGTCGGGTGGATGTACCGCTGTGAAACCACAATGCTGCTGTGACCGGCAATCCGCATGATGGTGAACGCATCCACTCCCGATTCCCCAAGCCTAGTTAGCATTGTATGGCGCAAGCTGTGGAGCACAAAATCGGCGGGGAAGATCGCCTTCCGCTTGCCGTCCACCTTGGGCGCGCACGCGTCCCGGTGGAGGTGATTGATGCTGGTGCCCAGGTAGGGCGCGCCGTCCCGGTTGGCGAAAACAAACCACAGCGCGGGAGGCTCTTTCCCCTCCGCCTTACGCTTGGCAGCATCAATCTCCTGAGTGATCCGCCGTTCTCTGAGCATGGCAGCCGCCCGGTCTGTGAGCGGGATAATGCGGCGGGCATTCTTGCTCTTGCCTTCCCTCACTCGCAGGAATCCGAATCGAGCGCCATTGACCGGCGCAAGCGTAATGTCCGCCCATTCCAGATGCAGCGCCTCCCCGATTCGCAGCCCGGTTTCCAGCATCAGGACGGCAATATCGTTCAACGGTTGCGGGCAAGCCCCAAGGTAGATTTCCTCTTGCTTTCGGGAGAGAACGAAATCTCGAACCCGCTCCCCGGTGAGCAACCGAATGCGCGGGACGCGCTGAATCTCTCGCCACTCATGGGCAAGCCTCAGCATCCGGCGAAGGGTAGCAAGCTCCCGGTTGACCGTGGCCGGGCCTACGGAGGCGCAGCGGGCCACTACATAGCCTTCAATGATTCCTTCGTCTATCCGGTCAAGCCTTGCCCCGGCAATGGGCGCGTATTCGAGCAGTCGATTTAACTTCGCCGCGTAGAACTGGACTGTCTGGGGTTTGTTCTCATGGCGGGCTTCCACATGGGCGAGAAACCGCTTTGCCAGGTCAGAGAACATCGGCGCAGCTTTGCGCGGCTCGATTCCCACTTCGCCCATCGCAAGAGCGGTACGCTTCGCCGCTTCGATCTTGCGAGCCGTGCGGGGGTTTCCCTGCTTTGTGCTCTTTTGGACGTGCTCCCCGTTGAACATGAAGTGATACCAGTACTTGTTTCCACGTTTGAAGATGCTCATGGTTTCCCCTTGTGAGTTTTTCTCTTTGCTGTTTTGGCTGGCCGCGTGCTGCTCTGCCTTTTCAAGTGAGGATGATTCTTGTGCAACTCGCGGGATCGCCGCATATCGTTCGCTCGGCTGTTCTTCTGTATTTGGTATTTTGCGAAGCGACAGGCGTCACTACAGGTGACGCGCTTTGCGTTTGTGACCATGATCCACTTGTGACAGCCCGGATTGTCGCAGCGCCGGATGCGATCCACAATGCTAGCGCCGGTCATTTCGAGAATCACCTGAATAGCCGTGTGGGGGCCAAACACCCGAGCGCCCGTTTTAGTCATTTGGGCCATCATGGGCTTGTGTTTTGCGGAGCTAACCGAGTGCGCCAGAAAACAGACCGGTGTAATATCTGCTCCGAAAACATCCAGCCCAAAGACGACTTCAAACTGCCGGGCTGCCTCGTTGACCTTAATGGCAAGCTGCATTTTCTTAAATTCGTAAGCTCTCCATTCCGGCGACGGCAAAGGGGCTGGCCGGTTGATGAAAAGGGTGTGTAACTCCTGGCAAGTTTCGAGAACCTGGCGAACCGGGCCGATCTCCTGATACTCCGCCAAGTCCCGATTCAGAAAGTACGCAACCATTCCCCCGCGATATTTTTCGAGTGCTGATAGTTGCCTCAACGATTTTCCCCCTTCTAAGCCCGGAACGTTACAATCAAACGATTCCTTCGAAATATCGTTGCATTGTTTACTTTATACCCCCTAACATTAGATTGCAAGGAATTTTATCGAAAGGAGTCCGCATGGACACGCTTCTATCTGTTGAAGAGACGGCCCGAAGGTTGGGCGGCCTCTCAAAGTACACAATTCACGCATGGTTGAGTTCAGGCAAGCTCCGCCGGACAAAGGTTGGCTCCCGAACCATGATCCGCGAGAGCGAATTGCAGCGTGTGATTGAGGACGGCGGCAAGTCTGCGGGACGGCCACGGCCTGAGCCGCTGCAATGACGGCGCGCCTTTTTTGTGTCGGCCTTGCGCGTAAGCGACTCACGGCGGGTTCAAGGCCGTTAACGTGCCAGCGCGCGAAGGATGCCATGTGTGCCACACACAGACTATTTGGCGCTCTTCGTATTCTAAAAGACTTATCTCTCTCTCTCTTGGCTCATTTGGTAGATGTTGGCGCATTTCGAAATGTGCCAAATTCCCCGAAGGACGCCAATTTTTGTGTGTGCATTTTTTGGCGCTCTTGGGCGCTGCGAGGGGTGTGAGCACGATATGAATGCCAGTCCCGCCCTTAACGCGATTCTTGGAAAGACGGGCTTGACCGATGAGCAGCTTCGCTCTGCGGGTGTCAGCGTCTTAGGCCCGCCGTCGCCGCGTTCTGCGGGGGCGGTGAGCGAATCGCCTCAACTCTTGCGCGCGGCGCTCGATTACGCAAGGCGGGGCTGGCCGGTGATCCCGCTCCATTCCCCCACGGCGCGCGGGTGCTCTTGCGGGCGGGCGGATTGTCAGAGTGTCGGCAAGCATCCCCGGACACGCAACGGCTCGAAAGACGGGAGCCGTGACCCCGCCGCGATCCGCGAATGGTGGAGACGCTGGCCGGATGCCAATGTTGGTATTGCAACCGGGCCGGAGAGCGGCATTCTCGTTCTAGATGTTGACGGCGCGCAGGGTGAGGAATCGTTGATTGACCTGGCACAGCGCGGACACATCCTCCCCGACACTTACACCGTGCGGACCGGCAGCGGCGGGCAGCATCTTTACTTCGCTTGGCCGAAAGGCGCGGACGTTCGCAACTCTGCGCGCAAGCTCGCCCCTGGCCTTGACGTTCGCGGCGCCGGCGGCCTTGTGGCCGCTCCCCCTTCGCTCCACAAGAGCGGCGCGCGGTATGAAGTGAACGAATCGGCCACAGACCCCGCGCCGTGTCCCGAATGGCTGTTATCCCTCATCCAAGGGACGAACGGGGCAGAGACACGGCAAAGCGCACCAGCGGCGGGCGCTGTAGAGGGCGAGCGTCTTATCCCAAAGGGAAAAGGAGATCCCGCCAAGTTAGCTCTAGCTGGCTCGATGTTCCGAACGCATCAGCCGTTCGATGTGATCCTGGCGGCCGTCTGTGCGCTAGACAAGAGGTGTGAGCACCAGCGCGGCGAAGACGAATGCAGGCGCAAGGTGAACGAGTGGGCAAAACGGTACTCGCAAGGCAAGCCCCTGGCCGAAGAAAAATGCGCCAACGTCGAGGCCGATTTGATCTGCCTTGCTAATGTGCCCGTGCGGGCCGTGGATTGGTTGTGGCAACCGCGCATCGCCCTAGGGATGATAAACGAGCTAATCGGGGATAGCGGTGTAGGGAAAACCACCATTGCTTTGAATCTCGCGGCTGGCGGTAGCCGTGGACGTTTGCCGGAGGGCGGAACATGCGAACCGTTCTCCACCATCTACATGACTTGCGAGAATCCAATAGCGGAAGTGCTGGCCCCGAAGTTTCTTGCGATGGGTGGTGATCCTAACCGGCTCTATGTGCTCAAAGGTACGCGGGCCGATGTAGACGGTGAAACGGTCAAAGGTTCGATAAGTCTCAGCGACACCGGAACACTTAGAGATGCAATCCGCAAGACCGGCGCAAAGTTGCTTGTAGTCGATCCGCTCCAATCGTTCTTCGGCGCGAACATCGATTGGAATCACGCAAACCAGACCCGGCCTGTTATGGATGGTATCGGCACGCTGATAGACGAGGAGCGTGTCGCCGCCCTGTTTGTACGGCACGGCACGAAAGCGACCGGGGGCAAAGCGACCGCAAAGGGGTTGGGGTCCGCCGATATGACCGGCGCGGCCCGGTCCAGTTTGCTTGCAGGGGTATTGCCGGACGATGACAAACAGTGGGCGCTAATTCACTTTGTAACGAACATCGGGCCTAGGGCGGGTGCGCTTGGATATGCGATTGACGATCAGGGCGTATTTAGTTGGACCGGCGCATCATCTATCACCGCCGCACAGCTCTTGGCAGCGCCGGAGTCACCGGATAGAAAACTCGCTGAGGCCGTGCAATGGCTCAGTGAAAAGCTTAAGGCCGGGAGCGCCGATAAAGAAGAAGTTTGCGAACAGGCGGACGCGGCGGGGATTTCCTACCGGACCCTACAGCGCGCAAAGTCTGCGCTCCGTGTGCAATCAAGACGTGCCACGTTTGCGGGTGGCTCGATATGGTCGCTGCCCGCAAACGAGACGGCGAGCGAGGCCGTGCAATGAGCGATTGCATAATCTGCGCCTACTGGACGGCCCGCATCAGCGAAGAGAAAGCGCGCACCATTGCCGGATGTGAAGGCGCATACGGCAGAGAACAGTTCGCGCGTATTGCTCTGGCCGCGCACCTTGACGGCGGCACACATACAGAAAACCGATGCGAGACACAGAGCACCTTTGCCGGGGTTGTTCCCCCTGGGCTCACGCGCGGCGAAAGAGAAAGGTGGGGCAGCGTATGACGATCACAGTAGGGAGCAGAGTCTATTTGCGCGGTGCGCGCGGTTGTGGCGCGGCGGGAGTCGTCATCCGCGAGGAACAAAAGCGCATGGTTGTGTACTGGGAAGACTTGGATTTTTGGAGTAGGCATCGCCCGGAGAGCTTGGAGCTTGCCAAAGAGCAACCTACCGATTCACAGGAGGCCGCATGATCCGCCCAGGGACACAGGTAGTTCGCTTAGGCCAGCGCGGAAAGGGGCAGGTTGTGGGGATTGACGGCGACACTTGCGCGGTGCTCTGGCGGAACGGACCTAAACGCGAGAGTCATCCCCAAACCGAATTGGCTTGGATCGGCTTGGCGATTCACACACGCGATGGACGGGCGGGGCGGGTGGTCGAGCTTGGAAGAAACACCGCCGTCTGTGTGCGGCTGGCCGATGGTCGCCGCGCGTGGATGCAAGCGGAGGAATTAGCGCCGCGCGAACAGTCCGAGCAATAAGGAAGTAATTGAACACAAATCGAAAGGAGAAGTCATGGGCGATTTTGAAGAACAGAGTAATCAACCCGCAGTCGAATACCCGTCTTTGATCGAACGCGGGGAAGCCCCAATTGAACTCCCGCAGCCCGACTTGACGGGTATCGCCGAAGGCATGTATCCCAAATCCGATATGAGGCAGTTGGGACGCACAGATCGCATCCAAGCGAGAGCTTTTGGCCCACACGTCGCGCAGCGCGTGGAGGCGGTATTCCAGCAGCGCGGCCCGGCAAGCGCGGCGGCGGCGCTATCCCATTATTGCGAGCTTGGGAAGGAGATACTCTTAGAGCCGAGTGCAGCGCGGCAACTCCGGGCGCTCACAAGCAGCATGGCTAAATCGAATCAGCCCGAACGGTTTTTCCAATCGGAAGTCAGGCCGTTTCTGCTCCGGCTGGTGCCGCACGCGAGGGAGCGATGATTATGGGATCCTTGCGCGATGTCGAAAACGAGATATTCAAATTGAGGCGGAAAGCCGATTTGGAACTCAGAGCGGGGAACACGGAGGCTTTCCAGCGCATTCAAACCACCATCGCAAACCTACAGCGAGACAGCGGCGCCGTGACCGGGCGCGGAAAGGCTACCGACAATGCAGGAATCGATTGAACAGGACCAGACGCAAGAGCAGGACACGGAAGTTGCGGATTGTGCCGAAGAGATAACTGGCACTTTCGAAGCCGCATTCAATTTGCTCATCCAACGGCGCGAGAGGCAGATTGCAGCCGAAAACGCGCCCCTGGACCGCGAGATAGAATCGCTTGCCCGAGAATCAGCCACCATCGAAGACGATCTGCGGAATCTCGAAGGTTTGCTGGAAAGCAAGACGCGCATAGCACAGCACGAAGCCGATCAGTTGAGGCTTGCCGGAAAGCACGCGGAAGCCGAAGCAAAGCTCGAAGAGATGCGCGCGGCACAACATGCGCCGAAGGCTATGCGCGCCCGGCAACAGGAATTAGAGCGCCGCGCCGCGGCCGTTGCGGAAGAAAAGGAAGAAATCAGCCAGAGCACCCTGGACGCCTTTTTTAAAGAATCGCAAACTATCATTCGGGGGGGTGAGTCGCTGTTCTCCCTGTTGAACCGCGTTGAACAGTATCTCCGGCAGGAAAGACGGGGGTTTGTGTCAGACAATGCACTCGCCGACCTCACGAGTGAGTGGAGCAGTGGGAATCGCTGGTACGGGGGTCGCCGGTGACAGACAAGCCGCGCCGGACGTGCATCGGCTGTGGCGCGATCTACGAGCCGTCTGGCGTCCGGCAGCAACGGTGTACGAGCTGCGCAGTGGAGCACAACCGGAAGAAGAATCTCGAATATCAGCACGCCTTCCGCGCCCGCCATCGAACAGCGGAAGAATCCGCACGCATCCAACGCAGAACCTGGAAACTGGACGGAATGAAATCTCGCGCCGAGTCGCTTTTCGCGGACGGCCTGACCGCCACTGCCATTGCGCGGCAACTGGGCTGCTCGCATCACACGTTGCAACGGCATCTCGCCCAGCCCGAAGCCCGCTGGCGAGTGGGCATCTTGCGGCGAATGGATATGCCAGAGATGCCCCACTAAGATCACCATGAAACGTAAACTGCGCGCCCTGCTCCTCGCGCTTCCCGTCCTGACGGGTTGCATTCATCACAGCCCGCCTTCCCCCATCAACAGACCGCAGAGATTTGAACCGAACCCGATGCAGCAATTCCCGAAAAACACAGCTTGTCCGCTGCGTGATCCCCCGCCCTGCGATTTCGCCATGCTAGACCATCACCCCAAGGCCAGCGGCGCGTCTCAGGGCAAATGGTGAAGCAGGATGAGCCGAAAAACGCAGGCTCAACCCATTTTCAGCGGAAAACCCTTTTGCGTCAAAACTATTTGTGAGGCTTGATACAACTTCGGACCCACCCCGGCTTTGAAGGGGGCTGCCCTGGCCGACTTTAAGCATGCTTGAGGCCCGTGATTCCGCCCGGACTTATTCGCAATGACCATCCGCAGATCGCGTGCGGGACTGTAGCGGATAATGTAGCGACCACCCGCATAAATGGGCTTAGATCGGCTTAGGTGTAAGTCGAGTAACTCTCTGAGTAACTAAGTGCATCTAAGTGGCGCTAATATGCCGGTCTAAGATTATGAGTCCCCTGCTCTAACCGTTGAGCTACAGGCCCGTTGCAGCCAATCATAATGCAGTCACAATGCTTACCTGTAGCGTTCACTCTGCTTTAGAGCGCTGTGCGGAGGTCAGTCCGTGGATATGCCGCTCCGAAGCGTCGAGCTCACCCAGGTGACGGAATGGGAAGACGGTCAAACTCGATCAAGCAGCGGCGATCTCGCCGCTGAAGAACCGCTGCAGATTCTCGCGTGCAGCGAGCTGAGGCGAAAGCTCAAAACAAGAGCAGCAAAAAACGAAGCTGCAACAGAAAGCGACAAAAACAAATCTGTGAAACTGTGAAACTGTGGACGCAAGCTATTGATTCTAAATGCTCCGCAGTTTCACAGTTTCACAGTTTCACAAAACAGGTAGGGGGGGTGGGTGCCGCAGGCATGGGGGGGTGGGGTCTTTGGGCATGGGGGGTGGGGTAAAAAAGCAGTGGTTAGTGGGTAGTGGTTAGTGGTTAGAAAGGCAGGAAATCCAGTGGGCTGGGAACCGTGGTCAGAAAAGCAGGGACCGAGGGAACAAGGGAACAAGGGAACGAGGGAGCGAGGGAGCAGAAAGGAAGGACCAAGCGAACGAGGGCCCGAGGGAGGGGTTCTGGTTTGGTCAGTTCTTGAGTAGAGGCGGATCATGGGACCATTGTGCGCCAAACGAGGGAAATTATCGGCAAACTTGCGGAAAGTTTCTGCGCTGTTTTTTCAGCGGTTTACGGAGAAAGTGGGCTGGGAGGGGATTGCCGGGTCGGCGGGGTCTTATCTGGCGATATGGGCGTTTTTCGGGAGTGATCCATATCTATGGAGTTCCCGCGCAATACCATGTCAATTGTCGGACACGTGCCACGCCCCTGAAATTAAAGGGGATACGAGCTTCACTTCTGGTGCTATTCTCCGGATATGAAGCTGGAAGAAGCTAAGGAAAAATTGCTTCAGATCCTTGAAGAGGAACAGATCTATCCGACAGTCGGCTATAAAGACAGTTGGGAACCGTCCTCGGTGCGGGTCAAGCAGGCACTTGAAGAGAAAAGCGTCGAGGCGTTACTGAAGGCGTATGACCCGGCCCCGGGGTTAGAGAACGAGCGAAAATCCCTGCGACGGCCGGTTTACGAGAACCCGAATCGTTACAAGTTCGAGAGCTCGAATTATAGCCTTCTTGTCACCCTGTTTCAGAATTTGAGTGAGGCGGATCGCTCTGCCTTTTTCTTGACCCTACTGCAGAAGATTGCCGACCTTGACACGGCATGGACCGCTCGCACTTACGCTCGTTTCCCCACGTGGAAGAACTGTTTCTCTTATCTCCCGTTAGTTGCTGAATTCTGTGTTCGAACGAACCACACAGCGTCGCTTATCAAGTCGCTGCGTGAAGTGCAGCGGCCGACGACCGGGATGGTCATCATGTTTATGGAATTGCAGGAAATGATTTCCCTCAATTTCAATCTGTTTAGCGATGCCGAGTTCGTGGAATTGTCGGACGCCTTAGGCGAGCTTTCGAACGCCATCGGCAAGTTTACGTGGCAGAGAAAGAGATCGGGAGGAAGGTTAATTGAAAATCCCGATTACGAGGAAGGCTACGCGGAACCCGCTGAAGCAATAATGTCTCACCTCGTGGCCATCATAGAGCAATGTCGAAAGGCTCGCTTCTTCTATCTCAAGGGCGCTCTCCAAAAGCTCCCAAATTTAGAAATCGAGGCAGACAAAAAGAAGGTCGAGGGTTTCCTAGTAAAGTTGGGTTTTACGGGCAGTATGCTTGGCGCGCTGAACGCTGCAGAGAGCGATTACACGTCTACGGCGACTGTTTTCGAACTGAAGAACTGCTTAGAGCATTTGCGCAGTTTTCTTGAGTATCTGCATCGTGAATCCGCAAAATCAGTTGCCACTACTTCTGGCGACGCGGTTTCAGACAAATGGGGCGACGCGACACTTTATTTAAGGCAAAAGGGCCTCTACACAAAGCAGCACGAGGCATTCGTAGCGACGCTCTACACGCTTATCAGCGATACCAGCGTTCATCCACTGGGGGCAGATCGGGAGTATGCTCGGTTACTTCGTAATGTTGTTATCGAATATGGGGTTATGTTCCTTACAACACTTGACAAGAGTGGTGTCAAAATCAACTAAGGCCGCGGGATAAATTCTCAGGGACGCGACGCGCTGATTCGAGCCGATAGTTCTTAAATGTTGGCCAACGTCCCGGTTCTCGGCAACGATGTCGCCGCCGAAGCTGGCGTGGAGGCCGTCTGCAAAGACCTATTCGGCTCGTCTGCGGTTAGCCAACAGTAAAGCCGTGACCCTGTCAATGCGGTGAGTTGTCCTCGCAGAGTTGAAAGCTCCAGCTTTGAAGCCGAAACTGTCCACCGTGACTTGAGCACGCCTCATCAACATTTCTTGAGGTCCGCGAGGAGTTGGGGTTCCTCAAGCGCGTGACAAATTGTCTTCCTTACGGCCTCACTGATGAGAAGGTTCGCGTTTTCTGCGTTCCCCAGCGCCGATAGTTCGCCAACGAAGTTCGGTGCTGACCCATGTGCTATGGCGCTTCGATACGCATACATTTTCGACCAAACCTTATCGTGCGATTGCCCAGAGAACGCGGAGTAATCTAGTGGAGGCTTCCACCTCTTGTTCAGCAAGGCCAATTTCTGCTTGATTTGCCGGGTGATGGCGTCGTATCGATCATCCGGATTTGGAGCATGAGTCAAAATAGACTCAAGGACCGCGAAGTACCCGAGCACCTGAAGCGGTGAGAAGCGGGGCAGGTCCATCAGTTCAAACACAAGCTTAAAGACCCTGTCCAAGTCCAGAATGCGGTTGTCATGTTTTGCCAGCCTCGAATAGATCTTGCGCACCTGTTCCGCATCAGATTTGGTTACGGCCTTGGCGAGCCCGCTGACAGTTCCGGCCGCATAGCTCATCGCCGACAAAGACTGAAACAGACGGGGCAAGCGGTACATGCAAACCGGCAATTTGCTGCCTTTAAAAGAAGCGACTGAGAAGATGAAACCAACTTCAAGACCGCAAGGTGCAACGCTGAGTGCTCTCTCGAGGAACTCAACGTCTTGGTTTCCGCCGCTGAATTCAATTACGAAATAACGCCACCACCTTTTGGGAAGCTTCACAAATCTGCTTAGGCCCGATTTCGGCCCACGAGTCTCCCAGAGACTACCACTGGAGTGCTTGGGAAGCAGCGACGCGATGGTCTCTTTTGTGAATTTGATCTCCTCCTCGTTGGCACGTCTCAGGATTTGACCTGGGATGATCTCCAACGAATCGCAGTCCACTAATCCTGAAACGTTCAAGACGAAGGCAAACGGTTGCGGTGTCTTAGTCCCCGGGGGATAGGCCACTAATGTTTCTCCGGACGGCTTAATTAAGAGAGTCTCGAAGTCAAGGTATTGCATTGTGCCCGACGCTCCGCTTTGCCATCCTATCACTGACAAATCGGAAATAGGTTCCGTTATGTCGGCTTGTGGAAAGCTTTGTGCTCAGCCAGCGTTGCTTGCCGATTGCGGACACAAAGGAAGGCTGCGCGAGTACTCCGCCAAAACAGCCCAGGGAGCTTGCTCATTCACATTGGTGGAGTTCCAGTGTAGTGTCTGTGATTCACAACATGGAGACGTTGAACCGTACCCTTTACGAGCTGAAAACCAGTCGCAGGCTAATGCGGAAGTCTCGGCCGCAGCCATCCGTAGGCCCAGGTACCCACAAGTGCGCTTACGACAGCCGCAATCATTACGGTGACGCCGTTGCCGATGAGCGCGAATAGCGGTCCGGGGCATGCTCCGGTCATAGCCCAGCCCAGCCCAAAGATCGTGCCGCCGGCTGCGTAGCGTATGCCACTGCCTAATGGTTTGGCTGGGATTGAAATGCGCTCACCCGCGACGGACTTTATTCCAGACCGTTTAATCAACGTCAACGATACGGCCGCAGTGACCACCGCGGAGCCGATGATGCCATACATGCGGAACGACTGAAAACGGAACATCTCCTGAATGCGGAACCAGGAGATGACTTCAGACCGGCTCAAAACAAATCCGAATGCGATGCCCAGCAGCAGGTAGACGGCCAGAAATGCCGGCCTGGTCGCTTGCGGTTCGGAGCTGCCCGCGCCACAGCCGTCGAATGCAGAAGTGGATGGCGTGGTCATAGTCCTCCCAGCACAAACGGCAAAATGAAGTACGTGGCGGCCAAGCCGCCGGCAAAGAATCCGAAGACGGCGATCAGCGATGGCAGCTCAAAGTTGGCCAGGCCGCTGATGGCGTGGCCGGAGGTGCAGCCCGCGGCGTAAGCTGTGCCGAAGCCCACCAGGAACCCGCCGACGACCACCAACACAAAGCCGCGCAGGGTGAGCAGGGCGTGCCAGGAGAAGAGCTCATGCGGCGCCACTCCGGAAAAATCGTGAATTCCCAGCCGCGCCAGCGCAGCCCTGGTTTCCGCGGAGATGGCGACGGTCTGCGGCGGCCCTCCATGGAAAGCGAGGAAGCCTCCGATCAGCACTCCGGCCAGGAACACGAGATTCCACAGCCCAACCTTGCGCCAGTCATAGCGGAAGAATTCCAGTTTCCCTGGAGCAATTGCTGCGCAGAGGTGACTCAAGTTGCCAGAGATGCCGAAGACCTTGTTGCCGACGAGCAACAATGCGGGAACGAACAATCCAATCAGAGGACCTGCAACATACCAGGGCCACTCCCTGTAGAGCCAGGCTTGCACGCGGATTTGCCTCCTTCCCAAGCGAGTCAGCAAAAAATTGAAGCACTGAGTGTCAGGCGGTCAGTATTTTGGCACCGTGGGATCAACTTCGTCGGACCAAGCTAGAATGCCGCCGGCCAGATTGGCCACGTTTGGAAAACCCGACTGTTTGAGAAACTCCGCAATACGCTGGCTGCGGCCGCCGGACTTGCACTGCACGATAATCTCGCGGTCGCGGTCGATCTCCGCAAGCCGCTGCGGAACCTCGTTCTGCGGAATCAACTTGCCGCCGATATTTGCGATTTTGTATTCGAACGGTTCGCGGACATCGAGAATGAAGAGGTTTTCACCGGCATCCATGCGCCTCTTGAGATCCTTCGCGCTCAGTTGTGGGATTCCGTTCTTCACCGCCTTTTGCACGTCACTCGCGGCTTCGAGACCGCAGAACTGTTGATAGTCAATCAGTTGAGTGACCGTCGGGTGAGCTCCGCACACTGGGCACTCAGGATTCTTGCAAAGCTTCAGCTCGCGAAAGCGCATCTTGAGCGCGTCCACGAGGAGCAAGCGGCCAATCAGCGGTTCGCCAATTCCTAGGATGAGCTTGATTGCTTCGGTCGCCTGAATCACGCCAATGAGTCCGGGCAGAATGCCGAGAACGCCGCCTTCGGCGCAACTGGGAACGAGGCCCGGCGGTGGCGGCTCAGGATAAAGGCAGCGGTAGCAGGGGCCATCCTTTGTGGCGAAGACGCTGGCCTGGCCCTCAAAACGGAAAATCGATCCATACGCATTCGGCTTGCCCAGGAGCACGCATGCATCATTGACCAGATAGCGCGTGGGAAAGTTATCGGTGCCGTCGGCAACGACATCGTAGTCTTTGAGGATATCGAGGGCGTTTGCGCTCGATAGCAGCGTGTTGTGCTTCTGAACTTTGAGCTCAGGATTGAGAGCCTTGAGCTTTTCCTCCGCCGAATCGAGCTTACTACGACCGATATCCGCGGTCGAGTGAATGATCTGGCGCTGCAGATTGCTGGCGTCTACAACGTCGAAGTCCACAAGGCCCAGAGTGCCCACACCGGCTGCTGTCAGGTAGAGTGCAAGCGGCGAGCCAAGCCCGCCGGTCCCCACGCAAAGCACGCTTGCGGCCTTTAGCTTACGCTGGCCTTCTACACCGACCTCCGGAAGAATCAGGTGGCGCGAATAGCGGGAGAGATCGTCCTGAGTCAGTTCCGGCAGTTCGATTCGCAAGGTGGCTGTAATCATAATCCCTCATTCATAGAGATGACTCACTCCGCCACAGCGATTCGGCGCCGGCTTTGCGTCCATTGACGTGGCTGGCACCCTCCGGCAATGGAGGGAATGATGGAGAGTGTGTCGGTGGGCGAAACCTCCGTGGCCTCCTTCGCCGGCATGTACCGCACATCTTCGTCATTCAAGTAAATGTTCACAAAGGCGCGCACCTTGCCTTCGTTGGTGAACAAATGCTTGCGCAGGTCGGGATACTCCAGAGTAAGTTCATCGAGGGCGCCGGCAATGGTTGCGGCATTCACTTCTACAGCATCCTTGCCCGCCGCATAGGCGCGCAGGGGCGTGGGGATGAAAATGGTCATTCTCTTCAATTCCTCTCTCAAACGTTTTCTGACTCAGTTGCAATTCTCATCGGCGCCTGGCTGGCTCGCCGAATCCTGCACTGCGATAGGTTCCGCCTCAAATCGCTTGTTCTCCTCGGTATCTCCTGCCAGCCGAAACGAGTTGGTTGTTGCAGCTTTGCCGTTCGCCACCGCAGTAATGACGTAAGAGCAGCCCAGCCAGTGAGCCTCGGCAAGGTCGGTCTGCGACCATTGCGCGGGATGGTCCGGATGAGAGTGATAAAACCCGGCTATGCTCAGCCCCTGGCACCGGGATTCTCGCTCGATCTTCACCAGTTCTCCCGGGGAGATTTCATACCGGTTGTGCGCCGAGTCGGTCCGCGTATTGCCCGCCCTGATCGAAGCTTCGATCCACCAACCGTCAGGCGTCGAGCGTCCCAGCAATGCGCCGCAACATTCGTACGGATAAGTTTCCTCGCCGTGTGCCCGCATCGCATCGTAAACCGCCCTGCTCAGCCGCAGTTCGCTCAATGCTCCTCCCAGAACCGCTCACTCAGATACCTGTCTGCTGAATCCGGAAGTACCGTTACGATCACCGCGTCGCGTCCGCTTGCGGCCTCTTCGCGGGCAATCTCAATGCAGGCGACAACCGCTGCCGCGGAGGAGATGCCCACCAGCAGGCCCTCCTCGCGGGCAAGCTGCTTCGCCATTGCGTATGCGGCTTCGGTTTCCACCGCCAATTGGCGATCAGCAAGATGTGGATCGTAGATAGCCGGCACAATCGATGTAGCCATATGCTTCAGTCCTTCGAGTCCGTGAAAGGGTGAATCCGGTTGAAAGCTGATGCACTGAACGGTTGGATTCAGTTCCTTGAGCCTTCGACTGGTACCCACGAAAGTGCCGCTGGTCCCCAGGCCCGCAACAAAATGAGTCACGCGGCCTTCGGTCTGGCGCCAAATCTCAGACCCTGTGCCTTTATAGTGAGCCTTCCAGTTGGCGTCGTTCGAGTATTGATCCACATAGCAAAAGCGCTGCGGGTCGTTGCCGGCCAACTCGCGTGCGCGGCGAATTGCTCCATCGGAACCCTGGCCGGGATCGGTCCAGTCCACCTGCGCTCCGTAGGCCTTGAGGGTGCGCTTTCGCTCCGGAGAGACGTTGGAGGGCATTACCAGCCGCGCAGGAAACCCATGCGCCGCACCCAACATGGCAAGCGCAATCCCAGTATTGCCGCTGGTTGCATCCAGCAGTGTCTTGTCCGGTCCTAGTCTTCCCTGCGCCTGCGCCTCGCGGACCATCGCCCACGCGGCACGATCCTTTACGCTGCCGCCCGGATTCAGCCATTCGGCCTTGGCCAGCAACGCGACTCCCTCAAGTCCGCGAACGGCGTTGCCCAGTCGAAGGAGCGGAGTCTCGCCGATCCGCGCAGTCACCGATAAGCCGAGTTCAACCTCCGCGCATTCTGTTCGCATCGATAATCGCCGCTCTTTATTCATGAGGTTGAGGCCACTGGCACTGCGCTGATGCAAAGTATGGATCAGGTGCGAACTCGCGCCTGGCCATCTTTAACGCTTATCCCGATAGGATTGAGAAGCCTGAAGAATCAGTTGGAGAACTGTGTTCCTGCCACGGCGCTCAACTCCACGGGACAAGCCCGAAAGGAGCGACAACAACAGCATGGACACACACAATGCACAAGGAAAGTATAGAAGAGCGTGGAAATGAGGTCAATTTCGCCAACCCGTAATTGGCAGCGAGTTGATGCGAGAACTCAAAATCAAGAACGATAAAAAACGAAACTGTAATGAAGAGCGACAAAAACCGAACTGCGAGACTGTGAAGCTGTGAAACTGTGGCTGCAAGTTGTTGATTCGGCTGGCTCCACAGTTTCACGGTTTCACAGTTTCACAAAAGGGCATAGGGGGGTGGGGTAAAAACAGTGGTGGTACGGACCGGGGACATACCTGACAGATTGAACCGGGGACATATCTGACACTGCACAAGTCCATCGGCGTTTACAACGTCGAGATGGGCTGGAGAGTGAGCAGTGCGATGGAGGATAAGCTGCGCTTTGTCTTTGAGTATGAGCGCGATGTGCAGACCATTTCGGAGCTTTGCGGACAGTTCGGCATCAGCCGGGAGACCGGCTATGTGTGGCTGCGGCGATACCGGCGATACGGACCG
>Ga0187891_1001460_pt1 | contig 20221 bp, 17 predicted proteins | sample June2016WEW_21_4_FD_132990 | JGI IMG/M metagenome (GOLD analysis project Ga0187891, IMG submission 132990) | Peatland microbial communities from SPRUCE experiment site at the Marcell Experimental Forest, Minnesota, USA - June2016WEW_21_40 | ecosystem: Environmental > Terrestrial > Soil >... | reverse complement strand
GCTTCCTCCGAATGCGTATCTGCTTTCGATCTCATCTCCGCTCCTTTTGGGGTTAAGATGAGCCAAAAACCCTCTCTTCCTCAATCGCTGCAAACTGTCCAACTTGTGCTGACGGGGAACAGCGCGCCCGTCTCAGGATCTCTTCGACCAGTGCATCTAGCGCGAAACTTCGCTCGGACTTCAGTGCCACAACCAACGGTCCCCCAGTTATGAACATCGAGTGTACGGTGATAGCTGCCCGCGATGCAAGTGTCGAAAAAGACCGCAGCGAGTTGCACTTGCGCTAACAGCATGACTCTGTTAACGACACCCTGAGTCAGCTAATGACCGCGGATTCGACCGTCCGCGTCACTTAATAATCATTCGTGGCGACCACCACCAGCAGAGTTGACCGGGACGGTACTCTCCGGGCGCCATCCAATCCGGTTCGCATCGAAAGCGGCCCCGAAGGCGGGCGTAAAAGAGGGCGACTTCGCCTTTTACCAGGCCATGTTCGATTTTCATACCGCCTCTTCAAGCTGTCAGCGACGGGCAGGCCTCCTCGCTTCCGGGTCGTTGCGCCAGTCTTAAGTTCCATTCGGCAACGACGGGGAGAATCAACTCCCCGCTGCAGGAGGTATGAACGCAATGGAACTAAGGCAACTCACGACCGAGAGGGAACGGCGAATTTTCGCCGAACGGATGGAGGCGGCGCGCGCGGAGCAGGGCGCACACTTCCGGGAGACGGGGCGGTCCAAAGTCGGGAAGATTCATCTCGAATACGGGCTCCCCTACGGGCTGTTCGAGCACGACGACGATCTCCCTGAGCAAATGATGTCGGGACTCGTGATGCACGATCTCGCCAGCTTCCCGCAAACTTATCCGCGGCCCGACTTGACCCATCTGCCGCCGCGGTCGGTGATCGAGGGTGGAGAGCTGTGGTCGTTCGCCAGAGGCGCCGGTCTGCTGGCACAGCACGGCGCGATTATTCTGGCGGGCCTGATGCAGGTCCAGGCATTGCTGGTTTACCCGACCCTCAAGCCATGCGACCAGTCGGGCGCATATGTACGGAGCAACTTTGCGAAGACTGGCGATCCATTCGTGTGGCCGTACTGCGAGACGACCGACGGCGGCCAGATATGGGTGCAGCCGATGGTGCTCGAGGGTGAGGCGCTGGCGAAGCTGGTGCATGATGTGTTCGCGGGTGGCTTCACGACCAGCGATTCGTTGCGGCGGATTCGGTTTGACAATCCATTCCCGGTCGAACCGACGTTGTCCCGTCATCCAATTCCAATCGGGCAGCATCTGGGCGCAGTTGAATCGGCGGCTCCCTACGGTCACGAGGTAAACGGCGAAGCGCAAGCGTAAATGAGCGATGCGCCAAAAGAAGCGGCGGCCGATCCGACGATCGGCCGCCGCTTCATCTCAGTTCCAGGAATTCCGGACTAACTGGCGGAACCCGGCGACGGAAGCTCCGGCTTCCGGCAGCCACCGCCTCCGACGCAATTGACGCCAGCGCCGAAATAAATCGTGGCAGCCTTGACCGGAAAGAACAGATAATTGAGCGGCGTCTCGATCGGATCGAACTGCTCCGGCGGCCCCGCCGCCTCGGCACGAGCCTGCTGCTCGACGTGCTGCTTGGTGTTGGTCTCGACATCCTGGATGCTTGCGAGGCGATCGTCGGAACCGAAGATTGCCGCCTTGCCCGGCTCGAGCCAGACGTATCGCAACACGCTGGCGCCGCTGTGGTTGGGATCGGCGATGTTATCCTTCAGGTCAGGCTGACCCATCGCCTGCACCGCTTGCGCGGGCGTCATGCCGGTGCTTAGCGACCCGCTTTTCAGTGCGGAGCATGCGACGGCGAATAGCGCGAGCAGCCCAACGGCCGCGCGTGCGAGAAATGTCCGCTGCGTCATCATCGATATCTCAAGCCTCATACGGAGCTAACATAACGAAGACATCTGCGGCAACCTGACCTTGTTTCATCGGGGTCCTCGTCACTTTGATGAAGATGAATTCACGACGCTTGGCGCAGGCGCAGCTATGGCGGGGATCGCCGCTGACACTGTGGCCGGCGCCGGCTGCGCGCTGCACGCGCCCGCTTGCGACGCCGTCAGCATCACCGACTGCGCGCCAGCACCCGGCGCCGGGCTCGCGAACGGATGGGTCAAATCGTAGAAGCCGTTGATGATCCGAAGCCCCCATCCACCGCCGTTATCCATGAAGCCGGTCAGTTGGTTGTACAGCGTGGGGTCGTTGACCATCAGGCCCGCGGTGCCCTGGCTCGAGTTGATCTTCTGCAGGATGTCTTTCAAGTCATGCGACGACCGGCGCAGGTTCGACAGCACGTCATCGGAGAAATCCTTGTTCTCCATCAGTTGCGGTAAGATGCCGTTGGCTTTGTCGAAACGCGCGATCAGCGTGTCCAGCCGCGCGCTGGTCCGGCGAATCTTAGCCGCCGTATCCGCGAGATTATCCAGGAACTGTTTGCCGTCGGTCTGATCGCTCAGCATCGCGCCGACCACGCCCCGGCCATTGTTGATACGGTCCATCACCTGGCTGAGCGCGATCGACAGCTTGTCGACGTGTTCGAGCGTGCGCTGAATCGATTCGAGCGTCAGCCGATCTTTCGGCTGGGCGGCGTCCTCGCCGCGAACCAGTTGACTGACCAATCCGTGACCCTTTTCGATTGACTCGAGTATCGAGCGCAGCGAACCGGAGATCGCCATCACGTTTGCGATCAAATCGTCGGTGCCTTCGCGCTGCAGAATTGCCTCGTAGTCGATCGGGTTGACCGAAGCCAGGATGGTGTCCGGAGTCGCGGGTGGCGCGGCTGCCGTGCCCGGCGTCAGCGCGACGAACTTGTCGCCGAGCAGCCCCATCGAATGAATCTGCATGATCGAATCGGTTCGCACGCGCTCCGCGGCGGATTCTTCGATCCAGATTCGCACGACGACGTAGCCGTTCTCGGGTTCGGGCGGAAACTTTATCGACTCGACGGCGCCGATCCGCACTCCCGACAGGGTTACCGGCGCTCCGGTCTGCAAGCCGTTGATTCGCTCGAAATGAGCTTGCAGGATTTCGGTGCGGGTGAAGAATTGCGCGCCGTGGCCGATCGTGAGAATCGCGAAACACAGGATCGCGAGCCCGGCCGCGATCAATGCTCCGACCCGCACTCCCGAATACGCGGAATCAGCCACGCTCACCTCGCATCGTGATTGTCATAGCGCAATCTCCACGAATTCGCGCATCAATTCGTCATCGGTCGTGCGCACTTCGTCGGCGGTGCCGCTGAATCTTATCCGTCCCTGGTCGAGCAGCGCGAAGCGGTCGCCGACCATGAACGCGCTCTTGAGATCGTGCGTCACCACGACCGACGTAAAGGCCAACTGCCGCTGCAAGCCCCGAATCAGCAAGTTTATCTTGTGCGTCACCAGGGGGTCCAATCCCGTGGTCGGTTCGTCGTACAGAACCGCCTTGGGCTGGAGCGCGATCGACCGCGCCAGCGCCACGCGCTTTTTCATTCCGCCGGAGAGTTCCGCCGGATAAAGATGCTCGACGCGCGTCATTCCGACCATGTCCAGCAGTTCGGTCACGCGCCGCTCGATCGCAGGCTCGTCCATGCCGCCGTGCTCGCGCAACGGATAGCTCACATTGTCGAACACGGTGAACGAATCGAACAGCGCGCCGCCCTGGAACACCATCGCGACCTGCTTGCGGATATCGGCCATCGCGTCCTCGCTGAGATTGTTCAGCCGCCGGCCCTCGACGATCACCTCGCCGCTGTCGGGCCGCTCGAGGCCGTTGAGATGCCGCAGCATGACGCTCTTGCCCTCGCCGCTGCCGCCGAGCACGACCAGGGTTTCGCCTTCGAAGACGTCGAGATCGACTCCCTGCAAGATCGGCTTGCCGCCGAAGCTCTTGCGGAGCTGGTGGACCTCGATGAATCGTTTTCGTCCGTCGTTCGGCATCAGATCGATAGAAAAAACTTGGTCAAAAAGAAATCCGAGATCAGCACCGTGATCGAGATGGCCACCACTGCCGAGGTCGTTGCGCGGCCCACGCCATCGGCGCCCCCCGTCGCGGACAGGCCCTTCGAACATGCGATTATCGCGATCTCGAAGCCGAAGAATACCGATTTTCCAAGTCCGCTCAGGAGGTCCTCGAGCCGCACGTTCTGAATCAACGAACTGTAGAAATAGTCGGCGCTCACGCCGAGCTGCGTGACCGAAATAACCAGCCCGCCGAGCAATCCGATCGCATCGGCCAGCACCGTCAGCACCGGCATCATGATGATGGTCGCAAGCACACGCGGCACCACCAGCTTCTTGACAGGACTGGTGGCCAGCGAGCGCATCGCGTCGATCTGCTCTGTTACCTTCATTGTGCCGAGCTCGGCCGTGATGCCGGCGCCCACGCGCGCCGCGACCATCAGCGCGCTCAACACGGGTCCCATCTCGCGCAAAAGCGAGAGTCCCATTATCCGGCTCACGTAAATCTTGGCGCCGAACTTCGCCAGGAACTGGCCCATTTGCAGCGCCAGCACCATGCCGGAAAAGATCGCGGTGAGATTGACGACGTTGACCGATCGCACGCCCACCGCGTCAAGTTGATCGAGCAACAGGCGGCCTTCGAACGGGCGGCGCACCAGGTAGCGGAAAAATTCGCCGGTCAGTACTCCGACTTCGCCAAGTTCGTCGAGGAACAGGTATATTCTTTCCAGCATCGCGCTTTGACGATGCGAGCGTAAGCGAAGCCGGCGGGTGCGGCAATACGGAGTTGCGGCGGTAACGAATTTGGATAACGGCGACGAGCTGCTTTTCGTGTACGGCACCCTGATGAATCCAGCCGAACGCGTGATCCTCCTGGGCAGGCCGATCGACGCAAGCCCGGGCGGGTTCCGGGCTATGCGCGCGGTCGAAAGCGCCACTACTTCGTCGCAAAGCAGGCGGGCGCCGTCACAGATGGCGCAATCCTCGAAGGCCTGAGCGCGCGCGACCTGGCGATCCTCGACGAGTACGAAGAGGCGCCGGCGCTATACACGCGCGAGCGAATCGAAGTGCTCGCCGCCGACGGCCGCAAAATCGAATGTTGGATTTACCTGCCGACGAACTGGGCGAAGAACTAATCGCGATAGAGACCGCTGACTCTGCCTGTCACTTCACTTCGGCCGGGGGTGGCTTGGGCTGTTCTCCGCGCTTCAAGCCGAACTTGTCGATTCGGTACTGCAGAGTTCGATAGCTCATGGCGAGCATTTTTGCCGCCTTTGCGATCACCCAGTCATTGCGCTCGAGCGCCTGCAGGATTGCGTCGCGCTCGAAGGTTTCGAAATTGAAGCCCTCGCTCGGAATCTCGTATCTGTCGCCGCGCTGACTGTCCCTGCTGCGGCCCGGCTTCTTGCGCGACAGGACTTCATCGGGCAAATCGCGCGGCATCACCTTGTCCCCCTCGCAGAGCAGAATCGCACGCTCGAGCGCGGACTCGAGCTGGCGCACATTGCCCGGCCACGAGTAGTCGAGCAGGACTTCCATCGCCTCGCGCCCAATCTCTTTCACGCGGCCTTCGGCAAGATGTCCAAACTTGGCCAGTGCGTGATTGGCGAGCAGCGGAATGTCGCCGCGCCGATCGCGCAGCGGCGGCAAAGTGACGGTCACGACGTTTATGCGATAGTACAAGTCCTCGCGGAAGCGGCCCTCGCCGACTTCCTCGGCGATGTTGCGGTTGCTCGCGGCGACCAGGCGCACGTCGATGCGAAAGGAATCGTTGCCGCCGACGCGGCGCAGTTCCTTTTCCTGCAGGACGCGCAGAATCTTCGCCTGCATTCCCTGCGGCAGGTCGGCGATCTCGTCGAGAAACAGCGTTGATTTGTCGGCGCTCTCGAACAGCCCGATCTTGCGCTCGTTGGCGCCTGTGAACGCGCCGCGCTCGTGGCCGAACAGTTCGTCTCGATCAAATTGTCGGGAATCGCCGAGCAATTGATCGCGACGAACTGGCGCGCCGCGCGCGGCGACAGCCGATGGATCGCCTTGGCCACGATTTCCTTGCCGGTCCCGCTCTCGCCCTGGATAAGGACCGTCGAATTCGACGGCGCGACTCGCCGCACCAGCCGGATCACTTCCTGGATGGCGGGATCCTGTCCGATTATGCCCTCGATCTCGAAGGCGCCTTCCAGGCGCCGCTTCAGGAGCTGATTTTCCTGCTGCAGGTTCGCGAATTCCGCCGCCTTGGCCACTCTCGTCACGAGTTTCTCGCGATCGGTCGGCTTCTCGAGGTAGTCGAACGCGCCCGCCTTCATCGCTTGCACGACGCTGTCGGTCGAGCCGTGCGCGGTCAGCACCACCACCTGGCTGGCCGGATAGGCGCCGCGCACTTTCGCGAGCAGCTCCTCGCCCGACATCCCCGGCATCATGAGGTCCGTCAGCACGACGTCGAAACGCGACAGCGCCAGCAACTCGATCGCGCGCTTGCCGACCGCAGCCTCTTCGACTGCGAATCCCTCTTCGCGCAACGTGTCCGCGGTGATCTGGCGTTCGAGGTCGTTGTCTTCAACGACCAGCACTGAGGCCTGGGTCATGATTGTGTCCGTGTACCGCGCTTGGCGGGAAGGTGAAAGTTACCGTGGTTCCGGGTCCGTCGGCGTTGGGTCCGATATCGATTGTACCGCCGTGGGTCTCGACAATCGCCCTCGACAGGAACAGCCCGAGACCGATTCCTTCGCGCTTGGTGGTGAAAAACGGCTCGAAGACGTGGTTCACGACTTCAGCCTCGATACCCGCGCCGGTGTCCGAAAAAGTAATCACCATCGCGCCGTCGACGCGCCGAATTGCAATACCCATCGTGCCGCCTTCGGGCATCGCCTGGATCGCGTTGGCGACCACGTTGATAAAGCAGGTGCGGAGTTTCTCGGCGTCCACGTTGAGAATGGGGGAGGCCCCGTTGCATTCCTCGACCAGCTCGATCCCCTGGCTTTTCATTTTCGATTCCGACAGCGCCACGACTTCATCCACCAGCTGACGCACGTCGGTGGGCGCCGGGAATATCTCGATCGGCTTGCCGTAATGCAAAAAGCTTTGCACCAGCTCCGACAACCGCCGCATCTCGTCCTTCATGATCACGAGCTGATGCAGAAACGCTTCGCGATCGTTGGGCTGCTGCGGAGCATAGCGGGCGCGGAGCTGATCGAGTGCAAGGCTGATGAAGTTCAGCGGGTTCTTGATTTCATGCGCCAGGCCGCCGGCCAATTGCCCGAGCGCCGTGAATCGTTCGAGCCGGTTTAGTTCCTGCTCGCGCTCGCGCGCATGCCGGAGCTGGCCGACCATGTCGTTGAAGCTGCGCGTCAGCAAGCCGATCTCGTCGCGCCGATGCGCCTCCAGAACCGGTTCCAGGCCGCGCGCCGCGATATTCTGCGCCGCGTCCGCGACCGCATGAATCGGCTTCACGTAGCGATCGGCGAGGATGTAAGCGAAGACCAGGCCGATTGCGAAAATCGCAAACGCGATCATCAGCTCGCGGGTCCGGCTCTGCGCCAGCGGCTGCGCGAAGTCGCCAAAATTCGCCACCACCTGCACGTAGCCAAGCAGATGATCTTCGACCTCGACCGGAATCAGATAGACCGTGGTCTCCGGCGCGAGCGGACCGAGCTTGCCGGCCGGAATAGTCAGCAGGTCATCGGGATGCTTGAGTTGGTCGGGGGTAAGCCATTCGGCCTGCTTGGGCCGCAGGGCAGCACCGATCAGATGCGGATTGGAGCTGTTGAGGATCAGATTTTCGCTCGATGCGATCGACACTTCGAGTCCCTTGGTGTGCAGGTCGCCAACGTAGGTGTGCAGCAGATCGCGATCGGTGCCGCCCACCGCGGTCAGCTCCTGCACGCTGATCTGGATCACGCGCGCCAGGTCCTTGACCCTCTCCTGGGTGGTCGCGACGATCGCCGCCTGCGTGCCCAGGCTGACCCACACCTCGGCGCCCAGCGTAAGCCCGAGCAGGGCTACCATCAGCACGATCAGTTTGGCTTTGAGGTTCAGCGCGGGAAAGTATGATTCCATTTTCGATATCGCCGGCCAGGCCGGCATGGCCACGCAATAATAGAGAATTATATACGTGGCTCCCCTGCCGCCAAAATCGCAAAATAGGCAGCAACCTGACAGGCCAGATTCTGATTCGGACGACCCGCCATCAACACGAACACGCGCCCAGAAAAAGCGTGCCGCAAAGCGCAAACGGGAAATGCTCAATCGTTTCCACCAATCACCAGCTCACAGTCAAGATTTGGATTGATGGGAAATTGAAGTTCTAGCTCCTTAATTTCGTTAGCGATCCCCGCGGCCTTAAGTGTTTGCGAGAAAAACCGTGCTCGGGTTGAAGGCGCGCTGCGATTATGAACGCGCACAATCAGCCCCTTCATATCGGCATCGATCTTCGCATCGCGGCTTCCACCACAATAGAACAATCCCTCAAAATCTTGAGCGTACTTTTCGGCCTCCGAATCGTTGAAGGGAGTCTTAATTGCGAGCTTGGGTCGTTGCTGCGGAGACAATCGATAGGCCGTCTCGATCGCGTCCCATTGTTGGCGAGTGATCGAACGTTGCTGATGCCGCCGCAACCCTTCGAGCTCCGTCCTGACCGAAGCAAGTTCGGCCCGATGATCGGCGGGAGACTCTTTCTCAGCCTTGATACGTGCATCATTCTCTTCCTTCCATGCGCGATATGTAGCCCAGAATAAGCCGACCGGGAGGAGCACCAAATAGGCGTGCCGAATCTCGGTCGGGCTCGAAGCGAGCAACGAATCCAATCGTCTTTGCCAGATGGGCGATAGGGCCGGCCTTACCAAACTCGGCAGTGCAAGCAGAGCACTGCCGACAATCGCCGCAAGAATAGCCCAAGCGTGCTTCATGAGCGCGCGCAAATACTGGTAGAATTGCCACGGCATCGGCTTCGCTACGCCAATTTCTGAGCAATCTGTTCGTCGAGAATTTCCTTGACGGTGAGCGGCACGATTACATTGCCCGACTTGCGAAAGTAGCGGTCAATCTCGGTTAGCGCATCCGAGGAATAATCGAACGAGACGAAGAAGCCTTTGGTTCGATCCTCGCGGGCCATCACGGCCTCAAACGAATCAATGTCCGGGCGGCCTGTTTTATCCTTTTGCTTAACCTGGATTGGATACCATTGATCCATAAAGCCCAATTCGCGGGCACCCGCTTCGCGCTCGCGCCGTTGGGCGGCATCGCGCCGATGTTCGATGGCCGATACCGGATAAATGCGCCCGTCGATTCCCTTGTCGCCGACTTGCGCTTTGTTCGGGATTCCGCCAAGCGCGATCACTGCCCAGTTCTCGAACTCAAACGGTGGGATTTTGCGAAGTTCCGCTTCCGATCTCGGGAGATCGCGCACGATGAAGCCACGCCCGGCACGCCACAGGTCCTCATTCTCGCGCAGCGCGCATTCTTTGCGGAGCCTGTTTGCCACCACCCGGCAGGAAGTCGGAGAAATGTCGATGCCGATCCACTGGCGCTTGAGATTCTGAGCGGAAATCAATGCCGTACCGCAACCGCAGAAAGCATCCAATACAATATCGCCGGGATTGCTGCTGGCCCCTATTATTCGATCCAGTAGGGCAATGGGTTTCTGCGTGGGGTACCCCTGCGACTCGCGTGCTTGTGAATTGACGGGCGGCAGATCGTCCCAGACACTCTGCAACGCAAGCCCTTTTGATTCATCCAGATACCGCTTGTAACGCGGCGTTGCCCCTTTGGACGGTATCGCAACCCGACCTTCCGCGATCAGCTTGTCCATCCGTTCTTTGCTATAGCGCCAGTAGCCTTTTACACCCAAAACCTCATAGTACGGATTGCCCTTAGCGGCTGCACCGGGACCGGATAGATTGTCCCATTGAAAGCGTCGGCCCTCCTCATCGACCTGCGAATAATGGGAGCGGATATATTCCTCTCCTAACGGCTGGTAGAGCTGATTCCACGGATAATCCTGCGAACCTCCCGTATAGAACAAAAGCACGTCGTGTATTCGCCCGAAGTGCTTACTGCCTTGCCGGGCGTCAGTGTGCGCCGTGCTACGCTTCCAGACGATCTCATTCTGAAAATTGTTCTCGCCGAAAATCTGGTCGAGCATCACCTTCACGTAATGGCTGGCGTGCCAATCGCAGTGATAGTAAAAGCTGCCCGTTTCCTTGAGAACGCGGGCAAGCTGGACGCATCGCGGGCGCATGAACTCGATATAGGCTTGGGTTGAAGCGTGGCGGTCCTCGAAAGAGCGCTTCTCTTTCGTCTCGCCCCAAAACACCTCGTAGTTTCGATTCGAGTTGAACGGCGGGTCGATGTAGATCAGGTCAACGCAGTGATTCGGAAGCCCCGCAAGCTGGTCGAGGCAGTCCCCGCAGTAGATTACGCGCGTATCTATCAGCGCGCTTCGCCTTGTCATTATTGTGCCTCGCGCCCGTTAGCCAAGCTGCTTGCGCCGTGCGATTTGCTTCTTGGGTTTTCCGCGCTTTGGCGGCTTGGGTCTTTAGCCGAGGGAGTCAAGTATATAATTTCCCAATAATTCGACCTATCCGTTCCTGGTCACGGGCTCGTTGACCTTGCGCAGAACCAGCAACCGGGTCGCGTACACCGCGGCGCTGAGGATCGCCACGATCACGATCAGCCGCTCGAAGCCGCCGATGTATCTGACTATCATCTCGATTTGCTTGCCAAAAATGTAGCCCAGCGTTACGACGATCGGCACCGATATCAGCGCTCCGAGCAGATCGTAGAGCAGAAACACCGCCGGGCGCACGCCAAAAGAACCGGCGGACAAATAGACCAAGGCGCGCAGACCGGCCAGGAATCGCGCGTAAAACACCGCGCGAGCCCCATGACGCTGCATGAAAAGCTCGATGCGCTCGATCTGATGCTGCCGACCCGGCCACGCCAGCGCCAAGTAGCGCACCAGGCCCGAGCCGAAGCGCCGGCCCATAAAGAACAGCGAGTTGTCGCCCGCGACCACGCCCAGCAGCGAGACCGCCAGCGTGATCGGGTAGCGCGTGATCCCGCGATGCGCCAAATAGCCGCCCGCGAGCAGCGCCACGTCTTCCGGCATCGGCAGCCCAAGTCCGCACAACATCAGAACAACGAACAATCCAAGATAGGTGAAGTGTTCGATGTACGCGGAGATCAGCCCGGCCAAGCTCAGCTCCCGTGGGCGTAACGCGCGCGCAATGCGTCGCGGATTTGTTCGACCGGGATGCCCCGGGTTGCCATCGACTGAGCATCGTGAGCCTCGCCGACGCAGATCGCACACCTGCTGCCGTGCGTATCACGGTAGCAATCGAGCAGGTTCTTGTGCCCGTTCGTTTTGTCGCATCCGCAGTAGCAATGCAATTGCGCCAGCAGCGTGGGATTGCGCTCGGCGATCTCATATGCCTCGCGCACATCGCCCTGGAAATTGTTCGGGTCGAGCGTTACCCGCAGCCGCGCCGCACCATCGGAGGCCACGGCCACCTGGCCCGCCGGCGGCTGCGCCTGAGTGGACACATAGCCGGCGTAAGAGAATGCCACCACCACCACCGCGGCGGCCGTCAGTGCGACAATTCCTTTGACGCCCTCGAACATGAGTCTCTCCGCAGCCGGAAATTATAGCATCTCGATGAATCTTAGGCTTTGATTCGCAAAACTGTATAGAGCGGCCGGCCGATGCGGTCCGCGCCGCGTATGCGGCAGGCGTTTGAGCAGGCCCATCGCGAGAATCCGCCGGCGGAAGTTTCGCCGATCGAGCGGACGGCCGAGGATTAGCGAGTATAGTTCCTCGAACTCGGCGAACGCGAATTCCCGGGGCAGCAACGCATACGCGATATTCGTGTACTCGAGTTTCGACTTCAGCCGCTTGACCGCATACGCCGCCATCAGCGAGTGATCGTACGCAAGCTGCGGCAGACGCGCGACTTCGTACCATCTGCCGGTCGCGTATTTGTCGCATGGCGCGCCGATGCCCTGCGGGTCGGGAATCAACGCCATGTACGCGACCGACACCACGTGCGCACGCGGGTCGCGCGACGGATCTCCAAACGTGAACAGCTGCTCGAGATAAGCGCCGCGAAGTCCCGTCGAATCGTAAAGCTCGCGCCGCGCCGCCTCGTCGAGCAGTTCCCCCACTCGCACCAGGCCGCCCGGAAACGCCCACCGCCCGCGACCCGGTCCGCGGCGCAGCTCGACCAGGTAGGTCTGCAGGCGCCCGCCGTTGATCGCGAACAACACGGTGTCCACCGCGACCATCGGCCGCGCCAGCCGTTGGCCACGCGCCGCGCCGGCCGCGACGCCTTGTGCGTTCGCGCTCAGACGCTCAGCTCGAGCATGCGCTCCAGGGCCCGCTTCGCGCCCGCGCGCACGTCGTCGGAAAGTTCGATTTCGTAGCGCAGATGGCGCAGTGAATCGAGCGTGCCCTCGAGCGTGATCATCTTCATGAACCGGCATAGCTTGCACACCTTGTAGAAGCGCTTGTCGGGAATTTCCATCAGGAGGCGGTCCGAGAGCCCGCATTCCGTCACCACCAGGAACTTGTCGGCGTCGCTGCTTCGCGCGTAACCGATCATCGCGCTGGTGGACAACACCGCGTCGGCGAGCGCGAGCACGTCGCGCCGGCACTCGGGATGCGCAATCACCTTGATCCCGGGAATCGCGCGCTTGACCTTGTTTATCTCGTCGGGAGTTATCTGGTGATGAACGTAGCAGTTACCGTCCCACGAAATTACCCGCTTGCGCGTCTGCCCCTGCACGTAGTTGGCGAGATTCTGATCGGGCACGAACAGGATATTGTCCGAGTCGATCCGCTCTACGATCTTCGCGGCGTTGGATGACGTGCAGCACGCGTCGGACAACGCTTTGACGTCGGCCGTGCAATTGACGTACGACACCACCTTCAGGTCGGGATAGATCTTCAGCAGTTCTTCCTTGCGATCCGCCAGCCGCTCGGCCGTCACGCTGTCCGCCAGCGAGCATCCCGCCTTCAGATCCGGCAGCAGCACCTTGCGATCGGGGTTGAAGACCTTGGCCGTCTCCGCCATGAAGTGAACGCCGCAAAAGACGATCACGTCGGCGTTGCGCACGTCGCGCGCGTTGCGCGCCAGCTCCAGCGAGTCGCCGATAAAATCGGCGACCTCGAAAATCTCCGGCCGCTGATAGTTGTGCGCGAGCACCACCGCGCGGCGCGCCTTTTTCAGCCGCTTGATCTCCGCGATCATGTCCGCGTAGCGCTCGCACGTGTCAGCCGTGTAGGTCTCGTTGCCGAGCACGCCGAGCTTGTCGTGGAGCGCGATCCCGCTAACCGCAGTTTCAACAGATTGGTTCACCGTGAGTCCTCTTCAGCGTGGCCGTCATTACTTTGCGTCAATATGACACTTACTCCAGGCCGGCCGTCTTTGCAAGCCGCTCTCCCGGTGGCGAAGAGGGGCGCCGCTCTGATAAATCCAGTTGCAATTGCGCACGCGGACAACGAAACGGCGCTTTTTCAGGAGTTAATGTGATGGATGAAGTATTGGATCGCGGGATTCACTGAGCGCCCGATCATGAGCCGTCAAACAGCACTCGGCCTCGTCCGCGACTTGTTCTTCCGCTCGAAGATCGAAGCTGTCGCCGCCGCCGTCGGCGCCGAAGTTGGCTACGCCTCGACGCTCGACGCCGTTGCCTCGCGGTGCGCCGAATTGAAACCCTCCGTCGTCTTCACCGATCTCTCAGACGACGCCTTTCCCGCGCTCGAGACCCTGAAACAAATCCGCGCGGCTGCTCCCGGCGCGCGCGTGATCGGATTCGCCTCGCACGTAGATTTGAAACCCCTGAAGGCCGCCCGCGAAGCAGGCTACGAGCTGACGCTCTCGCGCAGCGAATTCACCGCTCGCCTCCCCGATCTGCTGCGCCCCTCCGAGCGCTAATTAATTTCTTCCGGATCGCATGCCGGTGATATATTTCCCCTAATGCACTGCGCGCTCGACGACTTCCATCCTGCCGTTCGCACCTGGTTCGAGCGCCGCTTCAGCGCGCCCTCGCGCGCGCAAGAGCTGGGATGGCCCGTCATCGGCGCCGCCAACGACGCGCCCGGCTTCGACGTCCTGCTATGCGCGCCGACCGGCAGCGGCAAGACTCTGGCCGCCTTCATGTGGGCAATCAACGGCCTCGTCCTCGACGCGGCGCGCGATCGGCTTTGCGATGAAGTCTCGGTCCTGTACGTTTCGCCGCTCAAGGCGCTGGCCAACGACATTCGGCTCAATCTCGAGGAGCCGCTCGACGGCGTGCGCGACGTCGGCGCCGAATCGGGCCTCGATCTTTCGCGCATTCGCGCCGGTCTTCGCACTGGCGACACCTCCGCGAGTGAGCGCACTGCGATGCTCCGGCGGCCGCCGCACATTCTGGTCACGACGCCCGAGTCGCTGTTCATCCTGCTGACCTCGCCGAAGTTCCGCGAAAAACTCGCCGCCGTCCGCCACGTGATCGTCGATGAACTCCACGCGCTGGCCGGCAACAAGCGCGGTGCGCATCTCGCGCTGACTCTCGAACGCCTGGAACGCTTCGTGACGAGTCGCGGGCGGCCGCGGCCCAATCGAATCGGCCTGTCGGCGACGTTGAATCCGATCGAAAAGCTGGCCGCGTTCCTGGCCGGCTACGACGTGGCGCGCGGAAATTCGCGCTCACCGCGTCCGATAAAAATAGTTCGCGCCGACGATCGCGTCCGCACGATGGATCTCCAGGTCATCGCGCCCGGCCCCGAGCTTGGACCGCTGGCCACTCATCCGCATTGGGAAGCGATGTACGACGAAGTCGCGCGCCTGATCGGCGAGCATCGCACGACGCTGGTTTTCACGCTCAGCCGCCGCTTTGCCGAGCGGGTCGCACTCAATCTGCAGAAGCGGCTCGGCGCTGACGCCGTGATGGCGCATCATGGCAGCCTCGCGCGCGCCGAGCGCCTGCTCGCCGAGCAACGGCTCAAGCGCGGCGAGTTGAAGGCGATCGTCGCGACCGCGTCGCTCGAACTCGGCATCGACGTCGGCGCCGTCGAGCTCGTGTGCCAGGTCGATTCGCCCAAGTCCATCGCGGCCGCGATTCAACGCGTCGGGCGCTCGGGGCACAGCCTCGGCGCGACTCCCAAGGGACGCTTCTTCGCGCTGACCACCGACGATTTGCTCGAATGCGGCGCGGCGGTGCGCGCGATTCGCCGCGGGCATCTGGACGAAGTGGAAATTCCGATGGGATGCGCCGATATCGCGGCGCAGCAAATCGTCGCAATCGCGGCCGAGGAAGAGGAAATCTCCGAAGCCGAGCTGCTGCGCGTGCTGCGCAGCGCCTACAACTTCGGCGATCTCGACGCCGGCAAGCTGCGCCATCTGCTCGAACAGCTCTCGGCCGAGTTGCCCGAGCGAATCATGGGCGCGTCGCCAAAGATTTTCTTCGACCGCGTCAACGCCCGCGTCCGCCCGCGGCGATCCGCCCGCCTGTCGGCCATCACCTCGGGCGGAACGATCCCCGAAGCCGGCAACTACGACGTCGTGATCGAGTCCGAGGGCCGAAAGGTCGGCGATGTCGAGGAGGACTTCGCGCAGGAGTCGTCGCGCGGCGACGTGTTCTCGCTCGGCTCGATGCCCTGGCAGATTCAGCGCATCTCGCGCGGACGCCTGATGGTCGAGCCGGCGCCCGGGATGGCTCCGACGCTGCCTTTCTGGCAGACCGAGGCAGGCGGCCGCTCGCAGGCGCTGTCGGCGGAGATTTGCGATCTTCGCCGCGAGATTTGGAGCCGTCTCGAACGCAACGAATCGGCCGCTGACTGGCTGATGAGCGAATGCGCGATGTCGGATCGCGCCGCCACGCAAGCCGTGGACTACGTCCGCCGCGGCGTCGAGGCGCTCGGCGCGATCCCGGACGAAAAGACCGTCGTCATCGAGCGCTTCTTCGACGGCCTGGGCGGCACGCAAATCGTCATTCACACGCCATTCGGAATCCGCCTCAATCGCGGACTCGGTCTGGCGATTCGAAAGCGCCTGTGCCAGTCGTTCGATTTCGAAATCCAGGCGTCGGCGATCGACGACGGCGTGCTGCTCGCGCTGAATTCGCGGCATAGTTTCCCGCTCGACACTCTGTTCAGCATGCTGAAGGCGCGCAACGCGCGCGACGTACTTATCCAGGCGATCCTGGGTGCGCCGATGTTCGAAGTGCGCTTCCGCCACGTCGCGACGCGCGCACTCGCGGTGATGCGCTCATCGCGCGGCAAGAAGGTTCCCGCCTGGATTCAACGCCTTCGCTCGCAGGAACTTCTGTCCGCGATTTTTCCCGGCCAGCAAGCCTGCTTCGAGAACCGGCCGGCCACGATCGAACTCCCGGACCATTTTGTGATCGAGGAAACGATTCGCGAATGCCTGGAGGAGTCCACCGACCTGCCGCGCACGGTGCGGATGCTCGAAGGCATCGAGAGCGGCGCGATTCGCACCGTCGCGGTCGATGCGATCGCGCCGTCGGTGTTTGCCCATCGCATCCTGCTCGCGTCGGACTATTCATTTCTCGACGACGGCGAACGCGCCAATCGCCGTTCGCGGACCGTGACGATGAATCGCGGCATGGCCGAGGACGTGTTCCGCAAAGAAGACCTTTCCGATCTGCTCTCGGCGGAAGCGGTCGACAGCGTCGTAGCCGAAGTGACGGGCCGCGCGGCCGGACGCAGGCCGCGCTCGCGCGACGAATTGTACGAATTGATTCGGGCGCACGGTTCGCTCACGCAGGCCGAGGCCGAAGAACGCGCCGGCGAGGGCGGACGCGCGATGCTGGCGGAGTTGGACGCGGAGCGGCGAATCGCGCGTGTCAACTTAAGCGGCGAATCGGCAGAGCGAATAATCGCGAGCGAAGACAAGGGCGTCTTTGCCGCCGCGTATCCCACCGCATCGATTGACGGCGGTTTCCAGTCGAGCGACGAGGGCCGCGATGGCGACGGTGCGCGCGCCGAACTCGTGCGCCGCGCGCTGAAGACTTGCGGACCGGCGACTGCCGGTGAAATCGCGGCGCTACTGCATATCAAAGAATCGGACATCGAGCGGATTCTCGCGGCGCTGGAAGGGGATGGCGGGATTTTTCGCGGTCATTTCACGCGCGCCGATGCGATTCAATGGTGCGACCGCTACAACCTGGAACGGATTCATCGGATGACGCTGGCGCGGGTGCGCGCTGAAATCGAGCCGTGCGCGGATCACGAGTACGCGGCGTTTCGGCTGCGATGGATGCGCGTCGGCGGCGCTGAGCTGCCGGCCGATCAGAGCGGCGTAGCTGCGGTGCTCGAACAGCTGTCAGGAATCGCGGCGACGCCCGAGATTTGGGAGCACGCGATTATCCCGGCGCGCATCGCAGGCTATCGGCCCGAGATGCTCGACCTGGTCTGCATGAGCGGCCAGATGAAGTGGGTCGCCGTTGCCGAAGAAGGTATCGAAGGCGCGCGTCCCGCGAGCACACCGTCGCGGGTCACATTCATTGCGCGCAAGGCCACTCTGTTTGTACCGCGCGAAGAATCCGCGCCGGCGGACGCGAAGGAGCAGGCGGTGCTGTAGGCTCTGGGAGCCGCGGGTGCGCAGTACCTGGACGAGGTTTCGGAGCGAGCGAATGTTTCGGAGCGCGACGCATTGTCCGCGTTATGGCGGATGGCGGCGTTGGGGCGCGTGAGCAACGACAACTTTGCGCCGATCCGGATGTTTGCCGACGATCGCGGCGCCGAGCGCGCGCTCGAGTCGGTCGCACACCGCCCGACGACTCGTCACGACGCGGCGGTTCGCGCGCGGCTGAAGTCGAGTCTGGCGGGCCGATGGTCGCTGATACGCGCGGGCGAGCATCGCGCTGGCGGCCCGGATGACGCGCGGGATCTCGCGCTCAAATTGCTCGAGCGTCATGGAATTCTCGCCCGGGAGATGCTCGGCCTCGAATCGACGCATATCTCGTGGAGCGAGATCGCGTTTGCGCTGCGGCGGCTGGAATATAGCGGCGCGATTCGGCGGGGGTGGTTCGTGAGATCGATTTCGGGGGAACAATATGCCCTGCCAGAGGCGGTCGAGATGCTGCGCGCGGCGCGGAGCCTCATTCCGGCGCGAGAGAAACCGGTTGCGTTGAGCGCGATCGATCCCGCCAATCCGTACGGCGCCGTGATTGCCGGATACGGTATCGCGCGCGAGGCGGCCAACGTCGTGGTCATTCGCGCCGGCCGCGTGATTGCGGGATTGCAGGGACGCGCGATGATCACGGCGGGCGAGCGCGGCGCCGATGACGAGAGTTTCAGCGCGGCGGTGGCGGCTCTTCTGGCGCTGAAGCAGCGTATCACGATCGATTCAATCGACGGCGTGGCGGCGCTCGAATCGCCGCGGGTCGGCATTCTGGCCGCGATGCGATTCCATTCCGACGGACGCTCGCTGGTCTTCGACGGGTTGCACGGCCCGGCGCCCGCGCGCGCATCGCGCCGCAGCGCCGGCCCCGGCTAGAACGCCATCGTCTCCCGCCAGTTGGCCAGTTGATTGGGCGCGCTCGCGCGGTATTCTGAACGGATAGCAAATCGAATCGGATTGGGCTGAGCGCCGGATTTGGAACTCGCGTCCGATTCTTCCATTTTGACCATCGCACCAGGAGGGCAGGGCTCGATCAATGGCGACTAACAGTTTCGGTGCTCGTTCGACGCTTTCGGTGGAAGGCAACAGCTACACGATCTTCAGGCTCGAAGCGCTCGAGAAGCGCGGTTTCTCGCTCGCGCGGATGCCGTATTCGATCAAGGTGATGCTCGAGAACGTGCTGCGGCGCGAAGACGGCGTGATCGTGACGACCGGGCAGATCGAGGCGCTGGCCAAATGGAACGGCAAGGGCGGAGAGCGCGAAATCTCGTTCATGCCGGCGCGCGTGCTGCTGCAGGATTTCACGGGCGTGCCGGTGGTGGCGGATCTGGCGGCGATGCGCGATGCGATCAAAAAGCTCGGCGGCGATCCCGCGAAGATCAGTCCGCTGCAGCCGGTTGACCTGGTGATCGATCACTCGGTGCAGGTCGATTCTTTCGGCAGCGCCGATTCGTTCGCGGCCAACGCGCGGCTGGAATTCGAGCGCAACCGCGAGCGCTATCTTTTTCTGCGCTGGGGGCAGGGCGCATTCGACAACTTCCGCGTCGTTCCGCCCGACACTGGAATCGTTCACCAGGTGAATCTGGAATATCTCGCGCCGGTGGTTTTTTCGTCGAAGAACGGCGAAGCGTATCCGGACACGGTGATCGGCACGGATTCGCATACCACGATGATCAACGGGCTCGGCGTGGTGGGATGGGGTGTGGGCGGAATCGAGGCCGAAGCCGCGATGCTCGGGCGCTCGGTACCGATGCTGATTCCCGAAGTGATCGGGTTTCGGCTGGCGGGCAGCCTGCGTCCGGGGGCGACCGCTACCGACCTGGTGCTGACGGTCACGCAGATGCTGCGCAAGAAGGGCGTGGTCGGCAAGTTCGTTGAATACTTCGGGCCGGGACTCAAGTCGCTGCCGGTCGCGGATCGCGCGACGCTGGGCAACATGTCGCCCGAGTATGGCGCGACGATGGGATTTTTCCCGGTCGACGATCAGACGCTCACTTATTTGCGGCTGACGGGACGGAGCGAAAGCCAGGTCAAACTGATCGAGGCCTACTGCAAGGCGCAAGGCCTGTTTAATTCCGCCGAGGCGCCCGAGCCGAAATTTTCCGACACCCTCGAACTCGATCTCGGGACCGTGGTGCCGAGCATGGCCGGGCCGCGCCGTCCGCAGGATCGAGTTGCGCTGACGGCGGCGAAGAGCGGTTTCCGGAGCGAGCTTGCCAAGGAATTCGAGCAGCATCCGAGCGTCGATCGCAAAGAGCTGGCGAAGTGGGTTGCCGAAGGCGGCGACGGCGCGGCGGCGGCCGAAGGGGCAGCGGTCGAATCGAAGCTCGGCCATATCGCCAACAAGGTCGAAGTGCATTCCGAGGGCGGGCGCTTCGCGTTGACGCATGGCTCGATCGTGATCGCCGCGATCACGAGCTGCACGAACACGTCGAATCCGTCGGTGATGCTCGCGGCGGGAATTCTCGCGCAAAAGGCGGTTGCGCGCGGGTTGATGGTCAAGCCGTGGGCGAAGACCAGCCTGGCGCCCGGTTCCAAGGTCGTGACGCAGTACCTCAAGCGCGCGGGGCTGACCGAGTCGCTCGACAAGCTGCGCTTTAACCTGGTCGGTTACGGATGCACGACGTGTATCGG
>Ga0187891_1001459_pt1 | contig 20253 bp, 23 predicted proteins | sample June2016WEW_21_4_FD_132990 | JGI IMG/M metagenome (GOLD analysis project Ga0187891, IMG submission 132990) | Peatland microbial communities from SPRUCE experiment site at the Marcell Experimental Forest, Minnesota, USA - June2016WEW_21_40 | ecosystem: Environmental > Terrestrial > Soil >... | reverse complement strand
TAATGTTGAATAGATTTGGGCCTAGACCTTCAATATAAAATTCATCGCCTACATTGGCGGTCAATGGCAAATTAAATAAGATGCGCACAGAACCATCAGCAAAATAACCTTGATAAGGCACAAGCTGAACAGGGCTAGATGTTGCTGTTATCCATGGATTAAAAGTTAAAAGAAAATTTGCTAATTGCTGTAACTCTACTTTTTTTGTGGTACCACTAGGAGATTCTGTTGTATCTGATGTATCTACAATAGGAATCGCATCTAGAAAATTTAAGCTAGTAATTAATGGCAACTGGCTTATTGGTTCTGAATCATACATGCTCATAATTAAGATCCTGGTTGTGTTAATACAGCGTAATAAGAAATGCTTACAGTAACCCCAGTATCTGCAGTTAAAAACTGAATAGATTGACCTTGAACAACTGGTCGCGTTAATGGGTTAATAGTTGCTAAAGTTTCTCTTACAGTTCCACTAGCAACGGTTAATGTAGGAGCCGCAGCAGGCAATACATAAACTTCTTTATTGGGTGTAAAGTAAAAATAAGCGAGTACACCTATGTTTGCATTTGGAAAAGATGGAACAGTTACTGTCGTGATAGAGCTTGCGGTTAAAGTAAAATCTTGATTTGCACTTGAAAAAGCACGAGCATCATTTGCTTGTGTTTGTGGATAACCATTGATATCACGAACTATTGATAATGATGTTAATCTTGCGGCCATAAAAATCTCCTTAATATTTAATGTAATAATTGACGTACATGTTGACTGGTCTTGTTTCATTGCCGCCGGTTAGATTGGTGTTGTCATCACTTAATCCAGGTGTGTTACCATTTTCAGCTCTTTGAATATCACTACCAAAACCAACAGTTGCATTCCGCACAGTAACCGTATGGTTGTGCGATAAGAATTGAGAATATTCGAAAGTACCTAAATCTGGGCCTTTAATGCCGGTAACACTTGAAAACCGTGCAAGATTATCAGTGTCCCAAATCCCATTTGGATCGTAATTTCTAAAAAACATACCTTGCGCAGCAGGAACAGCATATTTATATTTATTAATGGCGATTAATGTTTTAGTGACAATAATTGCATGGGAATCAGTGTTTAATATTGAAACTTTAATTCCAATTGCGCCAGCAACTATAGGTTCACTTCCCGCCCCATTAACTTCATACCAAACAAAATAAGTGGTCACCGCACTTGGATTACTTTGGAAGGTAAAATATGAACTTGCCGGTGGAACTACACCAACATCTATATTTGTGCTCTGATAAGCGTTTATTACTTCTTGAATTGTATTAGAAACATCTTGCGCAGTATCAGTTGAATTTACTTTAATCTCGATTGGACGCGATCCTGCTACTGGTGCGCCTGGATCTGTTTCTGTACCTGTATTAAACCAAACATAATAAGATAATGCAGCCGTTAATGCGGTGTCTGTATAAAAATAAAAGTATTTTCCAGCTGCACCTGTAATTAATGTACTGGCCGCATTGCATTGAACAACTGAATTTGCAGATTGTTGGGCTAATAAACCTTGAAAGAAATCTTGAAAATGTAAAGCAAATCCTGATGTTCCAACAATAACATATTGGGTTGTTGTATTACCAGTTGATAGCTGAGAAAAATTAGCTTTCATCCAAAAGGTTGCTGGAATAGATCCTAAAGTCCATGCAGTCCAGTTCAAAAATCCTGACCCTACAGTTGAGCCGTTATAAGTTGGAATTCCTGTGAAGGTAAATCCAGTAGGTGCTGAACCATCAATAGCATAAGCTGGACCTGAACCATCAGAGTTCACAGTTAATCTAAATAAATCTACGTTACCCGCATTGGTATAAGCAGTTGCAAAATCTGCTCCCGTACCAAACATCGGTGTATTAGGAATTGGACTGTTGGCAATTAAAAAATCACCTAATCGAGCAAATGGAATTCCAATAGTTGAATAATCAGCATAGATATATGAGGCACCATCCAGAGCCATTCTATTGCCTCGTGGTAATGGACTTGTGCTTAATGGGCTAACAATATTTCCATATGTAAATCCACCGTCACCAACTTCCCAATCTGCATATTCATAGCCATAACGAGTTTGTACTTTGGGTAAACTTAAATCATATCCATTATAAGCAGATATATTAGTCCATCCATCATTGCCGCGTGTCACCATATCGGCATTTGTTTGCAGAGGAAATTCTTGTAAGTTAACTTCTCCGTCAACCATTGCGACATCGGTCATAGTTAATACAAATGAAATACCAACGGGTAGAGAAATATCTAGAGCGATATAATCATCATTATTTACTGTATCGATTACTAATCCCGCATTGCTTGGGAATTGAAATGAATAAACATACATCTGTCCAGCAGGTGTAATAACATCAGTAAATATCTCTTGCGGTGGAACTACAGAGCCGGTTGTGCCGCAATATTTAATAATATCAATCGCAATAGGTACATCAATATCTGTTCGTGCCCAAAAGGCAAATGTAAAGAAATCGGTCGTGGCAGAAAATTTATTGACATCATTCCATTTGATGCGCACAGACTTAATTGTATCTAATCCAGCAGCTCCACAGGTGAATTGAGCATAAAATCTAGGGCTATTAGATGGATTTTCTGTAAAATTAATAGGTATATATTGAAGCGTATTTATTGAATGTAGAGTAAGTGGTAGCTCAAATGTCCATCCACCTTGTGCAATAACATTTGAGCCAGCAACTAATTCATTATTTGGTAAATCAGTGTGTAATAAAAACTGACCATTAGGAATATAATTAAAAAAATTATTTTGCGTAACAGGAGTTTCACCGGTCTGTGGATTTGGCCACGCTTCACGTGTAAATTGCGGAACACCAGTCGCACTTTGTACAACAATATAATAAAGTTCTTGATTGCCATTAGCATCAAATGGAAAGTAATAAGGAATGATGTCATTGCCATTATTATCCATCATAGTGCCGACAGAACTCAGTATCACCGGATTAGGCAGCGGAGAAAAACTGTAATTCGGTGGTGAGCCTGTCAGCTCGAACACATCTTTGGGCGTAGTACGATTTACATCGGAATAGAAAAATACTTTACCGCCAGCTAATGGAAATCCAGAATCTTTGTCAACAAAATATTCTTGTAAACTTGGGGCGGTTATATATCTTGGATCTAATGACATTATTGGCCTCCTGCTATGCCAGCCGCAGCTTTTGGACCTGCGAAGCGTGTTGCTTCTCCTGCGGTTGCAAGAGAATTTAAAATTTCTGGATTTTGTAATAAATCGAATGTATTCAATCCATAATGCTTACCAATCAACATTGCCCATGCTACTGGATTAACCGCAGCCGCCATTGTTGAGCGACCTGCGCGTTTATTTAAATCTGCTAATTCTTTATGGAATGGATGAGTTTCAGGGAATTTAAAGCCACCTCCTTTTTTAGTGGCGCTTAATTCTTTTTTTAATAATTCTTGCATTTCTTTAATTGAAGGAATTCCTAACATTCCCTCTCTAACATGTGGACCAGAAGGACCAATTAAACCCTCTTGAATCTGCATGAATTTGGCATTAGATTTTGTTGGGGAAACTCCTGTTGCATATTGATACATGGCTTTTTCTAAATAACGAGCAGCTTCAGAATCTTCACCCAACATGGAAATATTGATATCTTCTAAAAGAGCCTCTCTTGCAGCGGTTAATTTATTTTTGGCGCTAATGTCGGCATCAGTGATTGGCTTGATTTCTCTTTCACGCTTTGCTAAATCACTTTGTAATTTAAAGGCATTTTCATAAGAAGAATCTTTTAAATATTTATCTTGTGTCGCCTTTAATTTAGTATCAAGTTTAGGAGCATCTTCACCAGCCATGATTTGTTGAAATCTTGTTTTTTCAGGTATATTAGGTTTGGCAATTGCCTCAATATCAGGTAATGGAATTTTTGAAACATCAATTACCGCACCGAATTCAGCAGGATTATAAGTTGCTATTGGAACTGATGGTGCAGAAGGCTTAGCGCTCGTGCGAAGATATTTCCCAGCTAAATCTTGCTCATGTTTAGTTAATTCTTTTTTATAAAAATCAAGCTCTTTTATATATTCTTCTTGAGCCTTTCTTTGAGCAGAAGCAGATCCCTCGCTGGCTTTAACCACTTCTTCATTGTGTTTGGTGGCAGATTTAACCTGATCGTCATATTTCTTTTGAGCTGCAACTACTTCATCATTATATTTTTGAGTGTCTCTAATTGCCTTTTCTTCATTATATAAAGGAAGCTTTTTAGTTCCCGCACCTTCTTGGGCCATTTCAAAATATTTACTAGCCTCTACTTCAGGAATATCCATTTGACTTTTCAAACGAGCAGTCATTTCTTTCATGTATTCTGTACCAGGAATATAATCCAAGCTTCCTTTTGCAGCCTTTCCAATATAAGGAATAGATTCGGCGATTGCTTGGAATAAAAGCGCTTCTTCAGCAGCTCTCATGGTTTCTTCTGGACTTAATAAAGCGCCTGACACTCCAGCTTCTCCAAATCTACCAACAGTTGCAGGAACAGCTCTACCACTAGTTAAATATCCTGTTGCTTTTTGAGTGGCTGGAATAGCAGTCCCAGCAGCCTGCAATCCTTTTGTAGTTCCTGCTCCTATCCCGGCACCCAATCCAGTAAGACCTAATGCAGTACCGGCAGAACGACCTAGACTTTTGCTAAAATCTTCGCCTGGAATAGTATTTTGTGTTTGGACGCGCTGCTCTGTGAATGGACTAATAAGAGTATTGCCAATAGTTATGCCAAGATTTCCTAATGCATCAACAAAACTTGTGCCAGCTTTAACTGTGGATGTGCCTTGAATTGCCTTTCCAAAATCTCCCATATATTGAGGAATGGTTTTATTTGCATTTAACCCAATTCTTTTGTTGAATTCTTCAATGGGAATATCTTTATAATGTTTTTGATGAAGAACAGATGAAAGCTGTTCATCACTCATATCATTATATTGTGGATATTTTTGTCTGATTTCTTTTAATGACTTCATTATCTAATTCCTAAAGGATCGTCTGATAAGGGATCTTCTTCAAGAGTCTTCTCTTTTTTAACTCGTTCAATTTTTTGATGATGAGCAATCGGATTAAAAATGGCTTCATTAGAAACATTAGCGGCTTCATAAAGCGATTCATTGATAAGTTCTTGTGTTTTTGAGAAAACTTCAGGTGTCATAAATTTTTCAAAAGCTTGATAATTACCTACAACTCGCTCCTCAATATGCAATAAAGAACTAATTGCAGTTTCACCACCGGCTAATCTAAGTCTTAAATAATTTATTTCAGGTAATAATGCTGTGGCAGCAAAGAATTTAGCTTGTTGATCTGGATTTTCACCTTTAATAGCATCCATCATTTGTGTGGGTGAATAACTGCCAATTTTAATTGGATCAATATATGGTTCCATCCATTCAGTTACGATTGGGGTCAAATATTGCATTTCTGCTTCTGCTGCAATACGTTTTTGTGCTGCGGTAATAGATGGCTGAGTTGGATTAAATATAGGAGTATAACTAGCCATTTCTTCTGGATTAATTCCTGATTCTGCGGCCAATTCTTGTAATGTAGCGCCATGAAATAATCTATCAGCTACATAAGCTTGATCTAAGCCAAATGCCACACCTTGGGCAATTGTTGAGCGTTTAACATCCATTGGCCATGCTCTAAATGGAATATTAGATGCACTTCCTTTTTTAATTCCTTCAAGAATCAAATTAGCATTTGGATCTCCTCGTTCAATTGCATCATTGTAAGCAAGCAATTGACCGGCTATACCAGTTGTTACACCAGAATCAGTTTCATTTATTCTTCTGCTTTTTTCAGTTTCAGCCAATAACTTCGCATAATTAGCTTTAGCAGTTTGTGGTGCATATTGTGTTTTGATTTGTTGCTCTGCAAGTTGAGCACCAGCTAAATTTAATTGGTCTTGCAACATTTGCGGATAAACTTTATTTAATTCGCGTTGTTGCTCCATTTTCAATTGATTAGCAATAGCTTGCTGAGTCATGTTAAATCCAGCGGCTGCTGATTCAACAGGATTTCTAGGTTGTGGTATTTGTCCGCCAATATATGGAAACATATTTCACCTTATAAAAATAAAGAAGAGCCACCGCTTGCATAAGCTGAAGCGCCACCAGCTGCCATTCCCAATAAACTTGCTAGAGCATCCATTTGTGATGCTTGCATTTTGTAATCAGCAGTCATGGTTGATCCCATGTAATTACCCATGCCGCCTGCCATAGCGGCATTTGCTTGATAACCCATTTGATTAATACCTGTTGCGGTACTTAAACCTTGGCCGTAAAGATTGGCATTGCGATTGTAATAATTGGCATAATCTTGTTGTGCTAAACCAGATGCTGTTCCCATAGATTGTTGAGCATGTGCAGGAGTTCCTAACATGCCACCAGCAGCCGCTGATTGATTAGCTGCATTCATTGCCTGTTCATATTGATATTGATAACCTGGGGATTCTTCAAATCCTGCGCCTAACATGGCTTGCATAGCAGCTGGATCGTTCAATAACATTGTGTATTGTTCAGCTAAAGTTTGTAACGCAACGTCGCCTTCTTCGATGTAACCACCGAAGTATTGCATCAACATATTTTCTACATCTTCATATGAATATAAAGGTTCATATGAGCCGCCACCAAATAATGCACTTAACATAATTTCATCCTCATGTTAATGTCACCACTTTCCAATTAGTGCCATCATTTACTTTCATCTGTTTAGTTGTTGAGTCCCAAATCATCGTGCCTTCTGTTTTTGGCTGCTCATTTATTAAATTAATGTTTGTTGTAGGTTGCTGTGGTAAAACATAACCTTCGTTAGATAAATTAGTTTCAAGTTCAACGAGCAATTGGGAAATAGATCTGGCCCAAGGCGTAGTTAATTCACCATTCTCATCAACTAATTTGTCTGTTAAATAATTTGGTATATTCATTGTCCACCTACATCCGGCCCCACATCTTGGTGCCTAATTTGTACGATGCCTTCGCCCACTACCACGCGAGATTTGCTCCAGAATCTAAACTGTGGAGTTAAATCATTCGCGCGACCTAATTGATAAAAATTCATTTTGTTCTGTCTGACGCCTTGTGGCTGCAATGGTTGATTAACAGAACTACCAAAGTTCTCAGCGCCATCACGTGATAAAGACATATCTATTCTTGGTACATATGGATTTAGAACCTGCTCGGTGCTTAAAAAATTTCCAATGAAACCTTGGGGCGCTTCTTTTCTAATCACTACACCGCCTTCGGTTGTAAGAAATCTTAAGCGGCTAGATTTAAAATATGGATCGTTACCTTGTTCTATCGGGAAGGTTATGCCTGTGCCAATGAATGGTGATGAATCTTTAGTGCGAATAGGAGGACACACGCGCACGCGAGGGATCTCTTTGATATCCCTGTCCGCAAAATCAATCGGTAAATTAGAAGGTGTTGTGTAATCGTAATATGTAATCTGGGAATTGCATTCATAAATATCACCATCCACCAATGAGGTGAAGTAATTAGTATTATTGAAGAATGCCATCCGTTGAGCGATATGAAAATTCATGTGCTCATTGGTCATTGTATAGAATCGATTAGTATTGAAATCGTATGTTAGCGTCAGATTATCTTTAGGGTCTAAAAAAGTGATTTGATAAAATATATGACCACTTTCTCTAAAGAAAAAAGCAAAAGAATCTTGAGGATTTACTAATTGTTGAAGTTTAAAATCAATCCCATCTTCTTCAGAATTGGTTAATTTCTTGGCGCTAGAGCCGGTCGTGACCATTAAAGCAGGGCCAGATTTTTCATTAATACCTAGCCAAACAACATATTCATCCATTGCCGCAATAGTGGGCGGGCTTAAACATCCATAATCAATACTAACAGAGTTGCTGCGCTGATAAGGAAATAACTGATTACCATTGTCATACCACATCTCCGTTACATTAGAGCCAAATACATAAATTAAATTACCTTTACCAGGTGCACGCAGCACTGCTACAGCATTACCAGGTTTAGTTTGAATAGAACCTGCAACGGGACCAGCAGGAGTGCCTGCGCTCCAATTCCAAGTTAATCCATCACCAGGTTTTGATAAATACCAAAATTGGGAGGTAGAATCAGGAACAATAAAATAGCCATCATGAAAAGTTACATAACCTGCGGTAATTTCTACGCCGGTTTGTGTATTGATTGGAAGAACTGCTTTGTTAACTTCATTAATGCGCCAATCATAAATCCATAAAGACTTTTGGTCGCAAATAGCAATTTGATAACTAAAATTTTCATCGATAAACACATCAGTGTCATAAGTATCTATAGTAAATAAAAGCTGACTAGAAAGACTGTTTGCTAAACCTTGAATTTTATAGATGCCATTATCAATAACAGCAATCATGAAATTTCCCCGATCGCTTGTATAAAGTGCGCGACCTAAAACAGTTCCTTGACGTACAGATAGAACTTTTTTATAACCTGGATATGAAGTTAACCAATTATCTTTTTGAGAAGCGCCGGCAACAATCATGTTAAATGTTTGTTCATCGGTTATTTTTGGATAACGACCATATTTGTTACTACCAACCATACCAAGTACATGTTCTGCATCGGGTCTATAAGTTTTTGGTACCATCATTGTGAAGGTCTCCAACCTCGGCCAATATTCACATCTCCATAATTAAATCCAGCTTCAACAGCAAAGCCTGTGACTTTGCGCATAGTTAAATCTAATGGACTTATGTCACGTACTATTTGGTCATATTGTTGCGTGCGCATAGTGATGGAACGAGGAGGAACTTGATTATAAAATTCACATAAATATTCGGCTAAACCATAGGTTAGATATTCAATGTAGAAACTATCTAAAATGGTTGTTAAATCTTGATTTAAGGCAACGCTAGTTAAAGCAAATTTACCCCATAATTTAAAAACATAAGTATCTTGTGGTAAAAAATAAACATATAGAACGCCACCATCAAGGTCTCTTTCAAAGTGCCATTGATAAGTTAATGATTCGATGTTATCAACACGTCCAGTTGCAAAGAACATTTGACGCGATGCTCTCATCGTTGAATACCGAACTGGACCTATGTTAAAAGTAAAAGTTTCGATATCTAATAAGTTTGGTATTGGATATGCTTGTTTGCCAATTACAGCGTTAAATATAAGTTCATCATAATAAGGAATCATGCCAATATCGGCAGACTTTACTGCTAAAAAAGCGTTAAGACGATTTAAACCATCAGAAATATATTGATCTGATGCGGTTTGTTGTCCTCTACTCACAATGCCTGTTAAATAATAGGCTTGTGTAATAAGCTGTCTTGCAGTAAATGCCATTTACACGTCCTTAAAAAGGGGGGCAAAGCAAATTCTTTGCCCCACTACTTATTACAGAGGGAAAGCCAATTTCAGAGAGTATTCTGCTGGTAAGGTCGCACCCCATAACGCATCATGAACAAACCCTTGTTGGTTTTGTGTGAAGACGGTACCGTAAGTTAAACGAGTACTTACGCCGCTTTCTTCATCAACAGAAACCGCTGTAGGATAAGGAGGTTGATCGTTCAATTGAGGCATAGCCAAGAACATTGCATCGCCACCAAATACCAATCCGCAACGATGAGAAGGCAATATAGATAACTGCATGCCAGCAACAACGTTGAAAGAAATATTTTGGAAAGGATTGCCTGATACATAGCAAAGTGCAGGACTGATGTTTAAAATCACGTTACCAGAGCCGTCAGAGCCAGCATTGGCAGTAATTTGAACTTGCACTGGTGCGCCAGATGGTTTGTGACCAACGAAAGTCAAATAACGCATATTAGGTTGACCAGATACGCCATCATTGAACTGAGCACTATCATACTGAACCACTGCACCTGGATCGCTCACATTAGCGCCTGAACAAGTGATTTGAGTGATGTTATTACCAGTAGGATCGTTTGTTGAAACAACAGTCAAAGTTTGAGCATTTTGACCAACAGAACCAGCTATATGAACAGGTAACAAGTTTGATTGGTAATAATCAACACCCATCCAATCGCCAACCATCCAGCTCATAGCATTTTCATTGTTACGGTCAATGGTGAATTGGTTTTGCATGTTATTAACGATTTGCGGTACAGCTAAATCTGACAAATAAACTTTTACGTTTTCATTGTGAGCAAAGCCATATGTGCGATATAACGCTAACATTGTTGCTAATTGACCAGCACTAGAGATTTGAGTCACGCCATCACCATAAAAACGGTAAGGTTGTGTTTCAGCTAATCTAGCTACGCCAGCTTCGATGTTTGTTGCAATTTCAGCTACAGCTGCACGACCGAAACGTTTCATGTAGTCTTCAACGTTGAAGATGAATTGTTGGGTTGTGAAAGCGTAAGAAGTATTTACAGGGTTATTACATACCAATGTTTGAACGCGTTGTTCAGAACTTTGGAATGTAGCAACTAAGCTTGCTTGAGTAACATAACGTGGTGGCAAGTCAAAAGTAACTGTGTCGCCAAGGTTAGCGGTTAATTTATTAAAGTCTTTGAATTTCTTATTAGCTGTATGAATAAAGCAGCCATAGTTTAAAAGAAATGCAAGTTGGGCCATTTGATAGGTCTGGACCTGGACCAAAAAATTTGAGGGTTGTGACATTATAGGAACTCCAATCAACTATTTGTTTCGTTGATAGGGAGTTCCCCAATATTTAGTTTTTAAGCCAAGACATTTTCTTGAACTCAGCAACCGTTGTGGGACCATCACTACCAACACCAGTAGATGAAGGCTTTACTTGTCCTAATGGTTGTTTAACCGGCTTCGCATTGCTAAGTGCTACATTGTTAGTTTTAATTGATTCGGATATATTTCTTATCTCTTCAACTAAATCATTGTAGTCATCTGGAGACCTAGAGGCTTGCTTCATTAACAAACGCTTTCTAGAACTCTTAGCAATCTCATAAGCTACTTCGTCAGCGTTATCGACAGCGTTTAAAGCTTTAAATAACAACGGATTTCTTTGTAACTCAAGAGTCTTAACAACCGGTTCAAAATCAGTAAACTTCTGGTAACCTGCATTAAGCTTGGTTGTGACTTCCCCAATAATCTTTTGGGCTACAGCTAGATGGCCAGCTTCTTCTTGTTGCTTTAAAGTTGCTTCAAGAGCAATTTTTCTTACTTGCTCAATTTGTTCTGGAGTCATACCCGAAGGTATTGGTTCTCCAACAGATTTTTGAGCATTAAGTTCAGCTAAAGCTTCACGCCTACCTTTCTCATATCCTTCTTTACGGACAGAGCCAGCTACCCTATCAACTTCAGATTGAGGAACCATCTTTTCAGTAGGCACTTCATTTTGTTGAATAGGAGCACTTCCAGAAACAATAGATTCTGATACAGCATTTTCAGACATATAAACCTCTTTTTGACTTTTGCCCCATCACGGTTAAGCGCTTGATCTCAGCTCAAGTTTGCTGTCTATTTTGCCCGATAGATCGGTTAGTTAAATTATTGACCATAAATAATTTTATGCAAGCGATTGAATTTATTGATTAATCGATGCAAATCGATGCATACCTTTGCGGAGGCTTGTTTGTTGGTGTAAGATGTGTAGTATGAAAATCAAAAAAACTGATGAATATTTAATTAAATTGTTCTGGGAGCTTCCCGAAGAGCAATTATTTGATACGCGAACTGTAGCCTTGGTGCTGAATATGGGTGAATCTACTCTTAAGCATGGTCAAGGACCGATACCTATTAAAATGTTTCACAGGAACGTTTATAGGAAACGTGACGTGCTTGAATATATGAAATCATTTGAGGAGAAAGTGTAATGAAATTAGCTGTAGTAGTAGGAAGATTTCAGGTTGATGAATTAACCATGGGCCATAAGATGCTAATTAAGGCAGCCCTTGAATATGACAAAGTGCTTATTCTGGCTGGAACTTCTCCGTTAAGAAATACTAGAAGAAATCCATTGCCAGCACATGGCACTATTCGGGCTGTCTCTGAGTTTGTTAATCAGATGGGTGCTGAGGAAAGATGTATTTTCAGGAAATTGGATGACTGTTCTGACGATGATGTTTGGTCTGAAAATTTAGACAAGATGATTCAAGAACAGTTAATAGAAGGCATGACGCCAATACTTTTAGGTGGAAGAGAATCATTTATTGATGATTACACCGGTAAATATGAAAGTAAGATGATTGATGACGCATGCAGCATTTTAGGCAAAGAAATATCAGCAACGCTGCGCCGTAAAGAATTGGCATGTTCCCATGGTTTCAGTAAAGAATTTAGGCATGGCGTTATTTGGGCAGCATATAATCGCTTTCCAGTAGTTTATTCAACTGTAGATATTATTCCCTTTGATACGGCTTACAATAAAATCCTTGTAGGCAGAAAGAAGGATGAAACAAAATGGCGATTTATTGGCGGATTTGTAGATATTGTCGATGAGTCTTTAGTTCATGCAGCCACCAGAGAGCTTTATGAGGAAACTAATCTTGCTCCTATCGAAGATCAAATGGAATATATCGACAGCCTACAAGTGCAAGATTGGCGATACAAGCATGAGACTGATGTTGTTATGACGCATATATTTACTTGCGATATTTCTCACGATACTCCGATTACTGCTGGTGATGATATTGAGGAAGTTAAATGGATGGATTTTGAGGAGGGCGATGATGGATTATATATCAGTATGGTCATTCCTTCTCATTGGCCAATATTTCAAAAATTCAAGAAATGGATAGTACAAAATGGATAATAATAGTGATTTTATTACATATCAGCTTGCTTTAGATGCTTGTTTTGAAAAACAGGCGGAAAATCAAGCTGGTGGATTTGAAGTATTTTTAACAATAGTAGCAATCATGGCGATTCCATTCATCGCTGGATTTATTATGGGGAAAGAACTTGGATAATAATATTCTCTTAATGACCGATTATTACAAACATACGCATCATCTTATGTGGCCTGAAAAAACAGAATATTGTCACTCATATATTGAATCACGTGGTAGCTCTACGCATGATGTTTTATTCTTTGGGTTACAAGGATTTTTGAAGCAATACCTATGTGGAACACAGTGGTCAGGATCTAAAAATTTACTTTCGGCTATTGATTTACTTCATCAAGGATTTGGGCAAGATTATTTTAATCATGATGGATGGGAACATGTTTTTAAAGGTGGTTTACCAATCCATATTCGCGCTCTCCCAGAGGGATCAATAGTGCCACGTGGAACGCCTCTAATGACTATAGAGAACACCGACCCAAAATGCTGGTGGTTGCCTCAATATCTAGAAACAATGCTGGATAGGCTCTGGTACCCGATTACAGTGGCATCAAGAAGCATGGAAGCCAAGCGCATCATTAAAGAGTTTTGCGATATATCAGGTTGTGAAGTTTCACCATTCCATCTTCTAGATTTTGGCGCACGTGGTGCGACATGTCATGAGGCTGCTGCAATTGGCGGTGCTTCTCATTTATTAAATTTTGAAGGTACTGACAATATTGAAGGCGTTAAGTATCTAATGGATTATTATAACGCGCCCGTATCAGGCTTTAGCGTTATGGCTAGCGAGCATTCTGTTACTATGGCTTATGGTCGAGAAAGAGAATTAGATGCTTATAAGAGATTTTTTGCTGTTTGCCCTCCTGAAGCCACACTTTCTATTGTTATCGATACTTACGATGATATTAAGGCCATCAATCATTATCTTGCGGGAGATATCGAGCTTAGGAAAATGATTATTGAGCGTCCAGGTACTACCGTATTTAGGCCTGATAGCGGAAATATCCATACAAAACCTGTGGAAATACTTAAATTATTGCGTCGCCAATTTGGCTGCACAATGCATGGTCATTGCAATACTTTCTCTAGATTGCCGCAAAATATTAAAGTCTTACAAGGTGATGGTATTCAAGATTTAAATTCATTACGCACAATTTGCAAAAGCATTACTGACGCTAGATTATGCATGTCTAATATTATGCTGGGCATGGGTGCAGGATTATTACAAAATTGCACTCGCTCTACTTACGATATCGTTATGAAGGCATCAGAGGTTACTATTGATGGTGTTGCTACTCCAGTTCAAAAGCGACCTAAAAGCGATCCATTTAAGAATTCTAAGGCGGGACGCTTCAACGACCCTAGATTGCAAACAGTTTTTCTAAATGGTGAATTAACACGTGAGCAAAGTTTGGGGGATATTAAAGAGGTGATGAAAAATGGCGTGGTATAAGGGTGAAGACGTAAATATATCTGAGCTTATTGGCAAAACTATAGTTGCCATAATTAAGGATGATAATAGAGAATTAGATTTTATTTGCTCTACTGGTGAGCATTATAAAATGTATCATTCGCAAGATTGCTGCGAAAGTGTTTCTATTGAGGATATATGCGGTGATTTACACGATTTGCACAACTCTACCATTATTAATGCCGAAAAAATATCAAATGATGAAAATCCTAAATCTGATGATGGTTATATCGACGAATCTTGTACTTGGACTTTTTATAAAATATCTAGCGCTAAGGGATGTGTCACTATCCGATGGTATGGGGAAAGCAATGGTTATTATTCAGAAGAAGTAGATTTTATAAAAATGGAAAATGATAAATGAATATAAGTATTAGCATGTGGCATTTATTAACAATAGTTTTTATAGTATTAAAGCTTTGTGGAGTTATCACCTGGTCTTGGTGGCTGGTGCTTTCGCCTAGTATATTTACAGTGACATTATATCTTACCATAATGATACTCTGGATAATAGGAACTATTTGCGAGAGAAACATAAAATGAATGATCCCATACTTGATATGGATATAACCAAGCCTTGTCATCCTATTACCTATTGGAAGCAGGGACAAGATGGATTATTCCGCGTAGAAGATTCAATTAATTATTCTCTAGGCTGCGTGGAAACTGCACAGATAAGTGAGCAACAAAGATTTGAATTATTCCAATTAGGTATTACCAATCCAGAGAGATATAAATTTAGGAAATAAAATGAGTGAATGGACATTTTTAACTGAGGCTAATGTGATAATTTCCAATCATTCTTATTGGATGATTGGAATGAGGCCTGTCATATATGAATGTAAAGTTGCTATTTATCGCGGCTATATGAACATGAATGGTATCTGGATGACTGATGAATATTCTGATGGTGATATAAGAAAAGAGTTTGTGGAAACAGGATATATGGATTTTCTTGTCGTTGGATTTATGGATAATCCAGAAGGTAAATCGTCCTACTTTGCACCCAAGCCTGATGAAGCATTGATTGAAAAAGTTATATATTTATCTAATGAAGTTCGAAGAATAAATAAAGAGAATAAATTTAAAAATCTACCTTCATTATTAGATAAGATTAAAAAGAAAGAACCTGAGCCAGCTCAATCTTTCTGGTCTAAACTCTGTAATATATTCAATTAGCCGCAATAGCTCAGTTGGTAGAGCGCTTGCTTGAAGAGCAGGGCGTCGGTGGTTCGATTCCATCTTGCGGCAATATATTAAATCGCCCTAATTTTTATTAAGGCGAATCTCGAATAAAATTACTTTATTAAACCACTTGTAACCGTAAACTATCAGTAAACCCAACTACCCATAAGCTTAAAGCACCAGCAGCAGCACTGTTGATATAATTAATACCAGCATGACCCGTAGCACCATCTATACCAGGGATTAACTCAAAGTTTTCTTGAGCTCCTAATGCAGCAGCATTCTGTAACACAACTGGATAGGTAGTAGAAGTTAAGCCCGTAGGTGTTAAAGAGCTTGTATCTGCAGCGGCGGCAGGCAGCCACAATGAACGTAACTTAACTTTACTAGTTGGACCTGGAACAATCGGCGCATCATTTAAGCTCAAATCTACTAAAGCTACAGTTTGTGAAGCACCAGTGCTTAATACAGGAATAGCATTAGCATAGATATATTCTCTATCGGTAAATGAACCTGATTGAATGAATGGCAATATAAAGCCGGTAGCATCGTCAATAGTAATAAAACCAATACGGCGCATTGAATCATAATCTCTAGCTGGAGAAGCAACGCCAGGGATAAAGTTATCGCCTGTGGCCACAACAACAATCGGACTATTTCTACCGGAGCTATCGCTAATAACATATACAGCGAAAGTGGTAAATGAGGTTAATCCTAAACTAGCAATAGAAACAGGGAATACGCCACTAGTACCAGGCAATATTTGATTGCCTTGAGTTAATCCAGCACTTGCTAATTGAGTAATATCAACAGTGATATTTGCTGGCAATCCTGGGTTAACAGATGGATATTGAATAGTTGAGCCATTGTTTTCAGCATTGGCATTGCCAGAGCTAACAGTAAATACTGTATTGCTAACATACTTCATTTCAAAACCACTGATGAACGCCATAGGCACGCCATAAGTTGAGGACACGTCAGGAGTTGTAGAAAAATTTGTAGGAGCTGGGATAACGTAAGCCATTTAATACCTCATAAAATTAATTAATAGATGCAATAATTAATTAAATGATAGTCGATATTTCTTAGTTTGCTTAATCGAAGAAATTAAAGCGTGTAAAGCTGGCGGGAGAACGTAGATTATATGGCTCATATATTAGTTGATCACATCGATGCTCAATCTTATCCCATTCCTCAATAAAGTTAATCATCTTTCTTGATTTTCTATCATCAGCTAGAGTTTGAATGATTTTATATCCGAAGCGATTAGGAATTTGGCGCTTCATGCCAATAAATCCCAATAATTTTCTTGAAATATTTTCTCAAATTCAGGTGGCGTGCTATCTTCAAAATATTCAAGAAAGCACCCTGGATTTATTGGTAATTCAACTGAATCATCAAGCTGTACAAAATCTTTATATCTAATCAATTTCATTTTTGATTTCTTATTAAGCTACGACGCGTTTCTTTTCTATTATGCCTTTTTAATAACTTTTTAAGTTTGGCGCATGCTTTATCAAATAATATCTTAAATCTTGGGTGCTTTCCCTTTTCTGGGCTTAAGGTAGACACTAAATTTTGTAGTCTTGAAATCTCAGCGCTTCTTTGGATTTGACCTCTAATCTTCATTTTTCGCTATCTCCTTTGTAGTCCGTGCAAATTCACTATCAATGCGCTCTTGTTCAGCTGCACCAGCTTTAAACTGAGTCTCAATATAATCACGCACTTTGGCTTGCTGTGATTCATCTAGTTTCAGCGCAACATCAAAGCCAGCTAGATTCATTTCAGCTAATAATTTAGCTTTTTCTATTCTTTGTTGGTCTTTGTCTACACCAATCTTAGCTAGCTCTAATAAGGTTTCGGTGCGGTTTTTACGCTCTTCTGTAGCCAGCTTAGCATATGCTATTTCAGTATCTTGAGCAACTTTTGCATTAGCGCTATCAATCTTCATTTGGTCAATATTAGGAGGTCCACCTTGTGCAGCTTGTTGTTGCATAGCTTCCGCTTTTTGCTGCATAAATTGCTCTGCCCGCTCTTTGAATTCATCTATGCCACGCATTTGGATGTTATCTAACAATAGGTCTAAACCATTAGTATTAACAAACTCATTGATTTCAGGAGAGATAGACATAAGTTCTTTAATATATTGAAGAGCTTTCTCTTGTTCCATGTTAAAGCTGGCACCTGCAGTAATCTTAACGTCGAGATTTCTCGGATCGTAATCCATCGATACACCACCGGCGCCAACATCAACATACTCACGCTTGCCGCGACCATTCGTTATAGCCATAGAATGAACACGATCTTCTTCACCATGCACCAGCGGCCCAAGCTCTACAACCTTATGTGCCCATGAGCGTATGCCAGATATAAAGTTATCAACAAAAGGCATAGCAGCCGAATTACTTAAAGAAACCGCTGTCTGAATAGCAATACCAGAAGATTGACGCTCAGTCATCTTAGCAATAGAGCTATCATGATTACCTAATATAACTTGTGTTAACTGGTCGCACATATCAAATGTTTGTAATAACTCTGGCGGTATCGGTGGTCTTTGTACTTCGCGTGGTGGTGGTAATGGAATATCGGGATTATCGTTTTTAAATGCATTAAATACCAACACACTAGCTTGTTGAACATTAATATAAGCATCTTTATAAGCGGGCGGTATTGAATCTTTGGCGACTATAAATTTGTGCATCACCATATTTTCTATTTCATTTGCAAGAGATTGACCAGCAAAGTTCTTTAATTTCTGTGCGCCTATTGCATTAAAGACATAAGGCCTTGTGAAGTAACGTGCTCCATGACTATTATTATCTTTGACCATCATACCGCTACCTTCAATGAACACATAAGGGAAACTTAATAATTCAGTCTTTTCATGGCTTAATACTTCGGTTTCGATTACTTTATAGCGCTCAATAGTGGTCACAGTTGTAGGACGTTCACGGACAATAGCGGGTACCTGTTCATTAATGCCCATTAATTCCCAGTCTTTGACGAATTTATTATATTCATCTTTCATCATTATTTCGCCTGTAGATAACTCTACAAGCGTTCCTTTCTTATGCTTTTTCTCGTAATAATCACATAATAATAAGACCTTTTCGGTTTTAGTCTCATAGCTCCAATTGAATGGACCAAAGTTATTTGAAGTATCAATGTCTTCTAATGCGCGCTTAAACTTTATATTCTTGGTGCTAATTTCAGGGTGTTCTTGCTCGAATACTTCTTTGCGCATAGGTATTAACTCAAAGAAATATTCGCCATCGCCTTTGTCTGCTTCGATAGCCAATGGGTCAAACCCTATCATTGTTGGGTCATAGACACGCCGACTAAATATCTTTAATTGCATGCTGCGATCGTGCTCATAATCCGTGTACACTTTCATGCAACTATAACCACCAGTTAAGCAATCCTTAAATAACTCACGCTGCATGCTCTGCTCTTCAGCTTCGTAGAAACAGTTACGTATCAAACCTTCAATAGCATTCACTTGTTGCGTATCAACAGGAACATTGTCTTTGCCTACAGCTAGAATACCAATATCATGCTTAGTGAACTCACCTACTAAACGGCTCACATAAGCCTCTAATGTATTGAACTCTAATTGCGGTTTTTGCACAGTCTTTAGATATGACAAATCATTATCATTAAGCGTGGTAACAAATACAAATCTACGAAACTCATTGAATCTGTCACGATTATGACGCTGAGAATTGTAAGAATTGCTCACATTTTCTTTGATTCGTTTAAGTTGTTCACTATGTTTTTTAGCGATGGTCATCGGTTTGCTCGCATTTGTTGGGTATGGCTAAAGGATTGCGCTAAGGCGTCCATGACTTCATTTTCTTTCTGATTGTCATAAGGTAGAAGCGTACCTTCTATCAAAGAACATTGGATAGCTGTCTGCATTGTGTCAGCTATATCATCAAAAGAATGAGTGCCATTTGCAGTTATCTTGCGTAAGTGTTCTTTACACATATCAAGATGCATAGCACCACGGGTAAAAGAGATTCGGCGAGAGGCTAAATAAGGCTGGCATTCAAGCAATCTATCAATCTTGCTCACTGAGCGACCATTCTGCCTATTACGCTCAACTTCTAATATTCGCCAACCTTGAGCTTGTTTAAGCGTTGATATCAGTGTGGTGCCTGTGCTTTTCTTCTCAATACATACTGTGTCAGGTTTCACACTATGGCCCATGCATTGCATATAAAAGGAAAAAAACTGTGGCTCCAGGTCCTTTGGTTCAACGCGTATTTCTCTACAGTCAATCCAATGTAGACCCCATACTCCTGTATCAACCATTCCGTATTTAATCTTGTGCAGGCCCCAGAAGCTGAATACTGTAGCATCATTGTAAGATTTGTCTGTTTCAGCTGAGTCAATCGTAACGAAAGTCCTAACGATGTTAGGTGGCTCCATATCATGTATGTGTAACCATTCTGGCTTAAATATACCGCCACCACTGGGCTGTGGGTCTTGCTGATATTGAGAATGAAACGTGTAAATATTAAAAGATTCTTCACGGTCCAAGAATGCTAGGTTATGAACCTCAGGATATAGTGCATTACCTGCCTCATCCCTAGCTTTTAATACAACTGACTTCCAATCATAGCCATCAGCGCCAGATAATAGATATCCAGCTAAATCTTGCTCATGCAATCGTTGACCAATAAATAGAATAGGTACATTAGGACCACGAGGACGAGGCTTTATTGTTTGATTATAGTTATCAATAACGCTCTGCCGCATGGTATCTGAATGAATCTCGGTTGGCTTATGTGCATC
>Ga0187891_1001458_pt1 | contig 20261 bp, 18 predicted proteins | sample June2016WEW_21_4_FD_132990 | JGI IMG/M metagenome (GOLD analysis project Ga0187891, IMG submission 132990) | Peatland microbial communities from SPRUCE experiment site at the Marcell Experimental Forest, Minnesota, USA - June2016WEW_21_40 | ecosystem: Environmental > Terrestrial > Soil >... | reverse complement strand
GGGTCGGAAATCGAGTCGAACACCGTCAGACTGGTTGCAGACGATGCACCAAGGATGTCAAGGATGTGTGCAGTCGAGGGGACTTCTCTGAGGAGTTGGGGATCGGGCTTCCAGCCGCGCACCACAGCAGCCACAAACATAAGATTGAACGCCTGCAGCACCGAATCATGTTCGGCAGTGCCTACGATGAGATGTTGCTTTAGGGCGTCCATTGGGCCGAAGCGCGTCACGGCAATCCACTCGTCGTTCGAAAACTGTGCAATTGCGGGTTCTTTGGGGATTGTTGCGCCCGAGAATGCAAGCGCTTCGTCGCGCATATGCTTGTAAACTTCGACAGGGGTCGAGTTGGTGCTGGCGATCCAGTTATTGTCGGTCAGAAGCATGTCGGTGTCGACGATGAACGACACTGTTTGCGTGGGCTTCCTGTATTCGAAGGAGTAACCGTCCCGTCTGACAAACCCGACGACGTTGCTGCGCGTGATGTCGCGCTCGAGAACGGCGGCGGCTGGCATGAATAAAAAATCAAAGCTGCCACTTTCGCCTTCGTCCTCGCGGTTTTCGGTCGTCTCTGTCTCGTCGCCGTACGAGCCTTCTTCGCCCAGACGCGAGCCTGCCACGGTCCCCTGCACCGATTTTGCGGCCAGCACGGCCATTCTCCTGAGCTTCTGCTCGTTGAGGTTGCACACCAGCTCGATCTCGTTTATCTCGACCTCCTGTGGCACGCTCTCGTTCACGTTCAGGATTGCTGTCTGTGTCGATATGCTGCAGGGGTCAAGGCGGGATTGCAGCCTGTGCACAGCGGTGATCAGCACATGCAAGGGAGTGTCTACTGGTGGCAAGAAACGGCCATGATTTCCCACGATGTAATCTTCCACCGCTTTGGCGCTGGTCAGCGACGCAGAGGGATTGGCTTCGAACTGCAAACGGGAGAAGGCGGCTTCGACGTAGCTGGAGATGTTGTCCAGCGGCATTGTTGCGTTGATAGGCGCTCTGTTGTTTTCTCTCAGATACACGCAGACACACATCTTGATAAAGCGTGTGTATAGGCGAACAATCAATCGCAGCGGAGGCAGGCTCATGAATTCGCCCGATGGCAGAACGCAGGAAAGATTGCTTTCGGTGGTGGGGCCAGTCGTGATCTGTCTTGTCTGCTTCAAAGCTTTGAGCAAGTCGCCTGGAAAGTAGATGATGCTCAGCACCATCGTCTCCAGCAAAGTGCGGTCGATTATGATGGACGAATTTTCGGATCGTAGCCCGTATTCGATAGTGACTCTCTTCGTCGACTGTTGGGTGAATGTAGCAGCGATGAAGTTCTGCGGGATGTTCAAATAGATGTTCGATTTGGACGCGTCGTCGCGGTACTTGTCCGTCATCGTCATGAAGCCGAGATTGGCGATGATGTCTCTGCTCAGCACTACGTAGTCGCGTGCCTGACCAGCAGGTCCCGACAGTTCGGCGATTGTGGTGTCGTATTCGGACACAAGCTTGCCCGACAACGCGCTCTGGATGTACGCTGCCATGATGTCGGTGTCGGCCTTGCCTCGGAGAAGTAAGTTGGGGCGGGCAAACATCGAGACATACTCCAGAAACACAATTTCGAGTTGCTTGAGCCTGCGGAAGAACACGCGCGCGCCGTAGGAGTCCATGGCGGCAACCTCGTCGCATATTCCGTCGGTCATCACGCGCGCGTGGTTTGTGTCGCCAGCGGCGATGTTCTGGCTGCTCTGGTGAGGCGAGCTGAAGAGATAGAACGTGGCCGCGTCGAGATACATTGCATTTGCGAGATGGGTGAAGCGCGCGTCGCTGTTTGCCTTTGTGCTGTTGACGTACGCGCCCGCCATCTTTGTGCGGCAGTTGTCGAACAGTTCGATCTTTCCGAGCTTGTACGCGTCAGCGACGAGGGCAGAGACGATTCGGATGTACACGCAGGACCAGACGAACAGGCGATGCATGTGCCAGCCGTAGATGTCCTTGATCTCCTTTACGGCCTCTGTGTGGTCAAGCGGTCTCTTCTGCAAATCGCTTATCTTGTGTGCGTTGGAGCAGACGAATGCCTTGCCGATCAATTCGTCGTCGTTGATGACGGCGTTGGAGGGCGCGGGAGACGCTGCACTGTTTCGGAGCATTGTCTTGGTGCAGAGTTGCATTGTTCGGTAGAACTCGATTTCGCTGACTTCGGGTGGTACGTCTCTGTACGATTCCCGACTGCCAGAGATGCCAGGCCATTTCAAGCGCCCAGTGCTTGCGGGCATCTCCCGTGTCTCTGTTGGGAAGGAGTCGAAGAATAAGGCCGCTGCGTCGAAGCCGCGCGCTCGGCGCTCTTCGATCACATCGGGAATAGATTGGGACGTGTGCTCGAACAACCTGTCGTTTGCGTTCTTATTGTCGCGCAAAAACACGTCAATCCCTTCCTTGACTTGGCGATAATTGTCGTTCAAGAAGTCGTCGACGACCGTTTCGGCTGCGCCGTCGTTTCGATTGTTTCGGTAGCTTGTGAGTCTGTCGCGAGCAGACTGCCATTGAGAAAGAATGTCACCGCTGCTGCTGATGCCACCACTGGCTTGTTTCGGCAGCGCTGCGATCACTGTCGGGTTCAGAAGATCGCGTGGAATAATGACAGGATTGTCGTAAGCCACTGTCTCGACTGCTTCGTCTCTCGCGAGTGAGCGTCGCTGCTTCAGATAGTCAGACATGTTAAGCATCGTCACTTCGGGCAGCGTCAGTCTCTTCGCGCGGAGCACGTCTTCTTCTTCTTCGCCGGGAAGTGTGATGCGAGAAACGCGCGCACTGGCACGCGCTGCTTGCAATTTCTCCTTTGTCTTGGAAGAGTAAGTCATCTTCAATTTTTTGTGTGCTTTCTCTTCTTCCTCTTCGCCTTCTTCCTCTTCTTTCTCTTCCTCTTCTTCTTCTTCCTCTCCTTCGCCGCCCATCTGCTCTTCCTCTTCTTCCTCCTCTTCCTCTTCGGCGACAGGACCAGCCATTTCTTGCCTGTTTTCGCCATAGTACAGCTTCCTGTTCTTGACGTAGTAAGACTGCGGTTCGACGATGGTGGTGTTGGGGATGCGTGCCTCGGTGAGCTCCTCGCCCGATTCGGGGAAAAAACTAGCGAGCGTCGACATTGCGGACTCGTCGACGGATTCCTGCGAGCTCGCGGGGTTGGCGACAAGCCGCCTTCTGTGCGCCAAGAATTCTTCGTGGGCGATGAAGTCGCGAGGGTTGTACGAGTGTATGCTGGGCGAGAAGATGCTGTTGTCCATCTTGAATCTCACATCGTTGATGATGATGGGTCTGTAGTAGACGTCTTTCACTGTCTTCCTTGCTTCGTCGGACACGTCCTTCCAAGGGTCGATGTGTGCGTTCGCGCTTGAAGACGAACCAACCCTGACCTGTGGAGGGATGTTCATTATGTGTGTTTTTTTTAGGTATTGTTGTTATTATTATTTATTATTTATCTGTCAACTTCACTGCAATTTGACAATGTTAGTGTGTGTATATACGTTAAACACCGACGGTTGCACATATATATTAGTTTATAAATTTACGTGGTTACTTCTTCTTTTTTTTATTCTTGTTTTTTTTTCTGGTTTGCTTGACATATCCAAGCAACAAAAAAAAATGCAAACCGAAGACAATGCATTGTGCGTCGTGTGCGGAAAATTGTTTGACGAGCAACAGGAGTTTGGAAAGTGGAACTGCAAGCAACACCCATACCCAATCGTCACGAAAAAAAGCGGAGCAAATGTCTTTGCTTGCTGCGAGCTACACACATATTCGCAAACGTGTGTTGCGTCGTTCTACAAGTTACATCCTTCCCTCGGAACAGGAATCGGCTGCGTCGCCGCCGACCATCGAACACATCTTCCGCCCTTCGACGACAGAGAGGGCATCGGCTGGATCGAAATACCGAGGGAGACATGCGCGTACTTGGGCGTGCCAGCCAGCCACGTCACCGTCGTGCAAGGGACGATAGAGCCTGGAAGCCATGTGCGCGTGTACAGGTACAACTGGAAAAGCGATATCTATAAAGAAGCGCTTACGCGTTAAATAAGTAAATAAGAATTAAGAGTTTGTAATAAAAAATACAATATAATATTTTTTCTTCGTGCCAAAAGTAACTCATATTGATTATCATTTTACACACGAAAAAATAATGCTGCAACTCAATCGAATAACATTTATTGTGACGGCGGTTGTTCTCGCCGACATCGCGACACTCGGCGGCTACTATCTCTACGCCGACGTCCACCAAAGCATATACACCACCGAGCAGCAGCGGATCGGCACGGGCTTCTTCGCCGCGACACACGCGCTGATGTACGTCGCGTGGATGCTGTTCTTCATCAGCTTCGACAACTGCCAGTACATGATGATCATGTTACTACCGCTGATCGGCGTCGACGTCTTCTCGCTGTCGGCGGCGTGCACGAACTTCGAGTTCGTCGGCCTCATCATCTTCCGCACGCTCTTCATCGTCTACGACATCGTGTACGCGGTGCTGCTGGTGCCGCTCGTCCCCTACGAGCTGTTCGAGGACGGCTCGGCGTGGTCGCTGAAGCTGGTGCGGGCGCTGCAGTCGAACATCACCCTCGTCACCTTCATCATGTGCATGGACGGCATCTTCTTCGTCTCGTACGTGATTGTCATGGCGTCGATCTCGACGCAGCTCTTCAGCGGCTGGGCGTTTTCCTTCGACCTCATCAACCTCGGCATGGCGCTGCTCATCACCGTCGCCAAGCACCGCGCCGAGATACTCTCCCTGCTACGCTACCTTGTCGGCACCGCCATCATGACGGCGGTCGTCTTCATCGTCATCATGATCGAGATACGCAACCAGCGGCCCGAGGAGTACCCCGCGCTGACGACGCTGCGGGTGCTGATGACGGTTTGCGCGTTTCTGTACATCTTCGCCGCCATCTTCCACATACGCATCGCCAGCAACGCCGAGATCGGCGCGACGCTGTACACGCTGGTGAACGCGCTTGCGCCGCCGCTCATATACCTCGAGTTGTGTCTTACGATCACGTACTTGCTCTTCGACGGCATCACGCCCGCCGACAGCTTCAACTGGTTCGTCTTCATCCACCTCTTCGACGTCTTCGTGGGGCTGCTGATGGTCACGTCACGCAACGGCGAGGTGTACTGGTACATCGAGGCGTTCGCCTTCGTCGCCTTCTGCACGACGCTGTACGAGATCATCATGGTCGTCATCTACGTCGACGCGAATCACAACCCGTCGGTTATCGTCTTCGAGGCGGTGATGCTAGCCATCCCCGCGATATACCTGGGCTGGTATGCAATCATATGGGTGACGGTGAACTACACCGACCCAGCGACTTTCGCCGAATACACCGCGAAGCTCAATCTGCAGACCGAGCTGAACGACTACATGCAGCTGCTGCCCGTCTACCGAATGCCGCTGTGGGCCACACGCCAGATGGAAGGTTCGGGCCCTTACACTGCAATATCCGACGCCAAAAAGCGCAGCTTGAGCAAGGACACGCTAGCGAAGATGATTGCGATCGGGCTTGAACGCGCCATCCACGTCTGCTTCTACGCGCCGTACATGTTGGACATTGCGTGCATGCTGGCGTACGTGCTGGGACTGGTGGTGTCGAAGGAGTATGAGTGGTGGGGCGCGTACGGAAACATCTTCCACATGCTGACGCTGCTGGGCGGCTACTATGTGCTGACGGTGCGGATGGACGTCCAGAAGTTCATCATCACGCAACTAGCGTTTGGCTTCACGCTGTTCGTCATCGACATCATCTACGTCATCGACTACTACGAGCTGCAGTGGTTCGGCGGAAACTACGCGTGGGGATTCATTGCGCTGCGCTTCGTCTTCCCCGTCGTCGACCTGATGTACATCATTCTCTGCTGCGGGCTGATGTATAAAGTGCCAGAGGATGCGTATCTGTACTACGCTGGAATGGTTACGCTCGAAAACGGACCGACATCGTCGTCGTCGACGGCTGTCACTGCCGCAGGAAAGGTGTGAGGAAAGAAAAAGAAAAAGAAAATGAAAGTAAAAAAAATGTGCGCGATTATTTATTTGTTTTGGGGGAGAGAGAGAGGGGGGGATCATATGTAAAAACCAAAGTCGTGATGATTGTTGCTGACGAGCGAGCCGTACACAACTAGCACTATCAACCATATCACAAAGTAGACGAGGTAAGTGATCCACAAGTTGTGTATACCGAATTCTGCCGCGAGGATGATTGCGTAGTGGAAGACCCACACCACAACGTAGAAGACGGTCGTCTTGGTCTCGTCGAATATGCGGTCGCCCAGAAAGATAAAGAACCAAACGAGGTCAAACACTCCCAGAAAATAATACAGCGGCGTCTGGAGAAGCACCACGAATATCATGTAGAAGAGCAGCTGCAGCCACCAGAACCAAGAGCCCGCAAACTCGAACGGCGTCAGATCGAATATCCACGCGCAGACGGCGGGAAGTATCGCGCCCGTTAGAACCAGCAGCAAGTTGAATGCGACCGACAGCAGCACGGACGCCGCGTTTCGGTACCGTTTGTTCGTGCACAAATACAAATAATAAACCACCCACCCGATCGTTTGCACACCAGCAAGAACACCCAGCGACACATACACGCTCCGCTGCGCCAGATATATCTGGAAGCCCAGCATCAGCACAAACAATGAACCGTACCAGTGCGTCCCGTAGAGCGCCTCGTTACCAGCCTGGAAATACATCTTGCCATGACGGTGATACTCGACGCGCAGACACACATATTCTTCTTTTGTTTATTTATTGCGACGTTTTTGTTAAAATGTCGCAATAAATATTCCTGCATAAAACAAGCAATCACAACGAACAAACAGTGAAAAAAAAAATCTTTATTCAAAATGTATTTTCTGTTGTTGTCGTCGTTGGCGATATTGCTCGCAACAACGCCAGCGAGAGTCGCCAGCCAATGCCAGTACTACACGCTTGGCACGACGCGGACGAACTACTCGACCTTCACGGAGGCGTACAGCGCAACGAACGGACTGAACACCCCCATCCACGTCTGCAACGGCGCCGTCATATACTACAACGAAACCGTCATGCCCATCGCAAACGACACCACCATCATCGGCGACATCGCGCCCAGCGGCATATACGCCGTGTGGACGATCCTGACTCCGCAGAGCCCCGTCTTCGTGGCGGCGGGGCTGATCACCATGTCCGTGCAGAACATCAACATCTTCTTCACCGAGACGCTCTTCTACATCGACATACACGCCACGCTGCTGCTCGAGAACACGCTCACGTGGGACGGAAACATCACCGTGTTAGTCAGCGGCAGCCAGGGGTACGGGATGGGCCTCACCGCCACCAACGCTTACTTCGCATACGTCGCCGTGGGGATACGGTATGTGCAAGGATCGGTGAGTTGCACCAACTGCATATTCGTCGCCAACCGTCTCGCGGGGATACTGTCGCCCGACAACACGCTGAGCGGGTTCGCGCTGACGCAGCCCGTCTTCGTCAACACCATCTATCCCATGGCGGTGCTTGTCGGGCCCGATCTGACCTACACGTATCTGCAGCTGATCTCGCCCAGTAACACATTCCTCCTCACCAACCGCATGATTGTCTGCCGCGACTACCCAGCCTACCAAGCGCCGATCATATACAACTGCAGCACCGTTCCCGTCGGCGGGTCGGGAAACACCAACTGCGACTGCAGCTACAGCGAGACGAACACCATCATCGCGGCGGTGGCCCTCGGCATCGTGACTGCGGCGATCATCGGCGGCATCATACTCGCCATTTACGTCAGCACGCGCTCTTATCCATCGCAAGCTGATTAAAGACACACAAATAAATAAATAAACTAATCCAAAACCAAGAAAAAAGAATCTCTTTATTTTTTTTTGGTTAGCAGAAAAAAAAATGTATAGATTCTTCGAGAGCGAGCATAGCATCGTGCCCGACAGGCCAGCAGCCACAATTGCAGGAACAATACTGCAGGCGAACATAGATGCGCTCGTCAGGATGGACGAAGATAAGAAAACAAACGAAATAAACTTTTACGCCGGAATGGAGATGCAGCCGATTCCGCTGACGATGCTGGTGCCGAGTAATGTGATATCAGCTGCGGGGGCAACTGTCGCTCCCAACGACGAACTGACAGCGCCCCATCTGCAAGTAAACACAATAGCCAAAGACCTGAATCTACAAGACGCCCCAACCAAAACGCTGATCGATGTGATGAACAAGATGCTGGGGGACGAACCCACGAAGAGCGAGTGGAAATACGCGCAGAACGTGCCCGAGGTCGGCAACAACCGACTGAACATCGACGCCGCGTTCTCGTCAGTCGGCGCCGACGCAACGCAGGAATACGCAGAAAGACTTGCCGAGACAGGCACTGCCATATGCATCCGTCTGTCAGACACGTTCGCAGCCACCACCACCACGATCACACCAGAAAGCGCAAAGCCAAGGGAGACGACGACAGCCAACCTGCTGAGCGACATCGACGCCCTATTCTCGTTGATGGACATCAACGACAAAACAGTCAAAAGCGATAAAGTGACGTCGGTTGTCACACAAGGCCGCGTGATTGTCCAGCAATTCGTCCAATTCCACAATAACAACAATAAATGAATGATTCCTTTGTTTCACGACTTAGAAATATTTTTTTAAAAAAAAATAAAAAAAACCCAATCAAAATGAAAATTTCTAAATTTAGAAATTGATGACGTCATTTTCCAAGAATTTCAAAAATTTTTTTTTTCAAAAATTTTTTTTTAGGCAATTTGGACCACTGGAAAATAATTTAAATTTTCTAGTCGTATAAAATAGTCAGGTGACATTCGCTGTACGGACACCTTGACCATCTCCTTAACTAACAGACATCTGTCAGTCAAACTTTCCCATCATAACCTATGTGATAATAGGTATCCAACGATGCCTTAAAATATCAAATCGGAGATGGTCACCTTGGACTGCGCCGGCGGTCGGTTACCCGCTGGCACCTGCTGGGTGTCGGGTGCCGGCTGGTACCCGCCCGCCCGAGACCACCCGAGGTCCCGACCTCGACCTCGACCCACGACCCAGCGGGTGTCGGCAGGTGCCGGCTGGTACCCACCCGCTGCCCGCCGGCAGCCGGCGGGTGCCAGCCGACTGGGGTCCCAGTACCGTCGCCCCAGATTATTACATCGTTGGATAGGTATTGGTCCAATATAGTGATGTGCCAAATATCGCTCGGGGGAGGTGTCTAGTTAAGGAGATGGTCAAGGTGCCTCCGATGCGAATGTCACCCGAAGATTTTATACGACTAGAAAATTTAAATTATTTTCAGGGGGTCTAAATTGCCTAAAAAAATTTTTTTTGAAAATTTTTTTTTTCAAGATGACGTCATTAATAAAAAAATTTCCAAATTTGGAAATTTTCATTTTGATTGGATTTTATTTTTTTTTTTATTTTTTTTTAAAAAAAAATGGACAAAGAAGTGCGTGTTAAATTATTAATGAAAATAAGAGGGTTAGATAAGAAGAGGAGACTATTGATACAATGTAATAAAGGCCGCCTTGGCTGGGACGGTTTGAGAGATGAAAGAGCGATAGACTTGCAACGAAAAAGAAACGTGCTTGTCGAGCAAATGCATCGTGTGTATGACAACGAAGGAGAAGATAAATAAATAAATGTTGATTGCTGTGACATTATTGTTTTTTTTATTAGTTGTTGTTACTATTATTAATAATTAGAGGCCGCGGATTGAACCCTCCCAAAATCCACCCCTCCTCCTTTTAATTCGAGATGGGGCGAAAACGAATTTGTCAGTGGGTCGTACAACTCTGTCGTATGACTACTTGAATTGGGCTCGCCTCCGCCAATGATGACCTTCCCATCGGGTCTGCTGATCGAAAAACTTTCCGACCTGCGAGAAGTCATATCAGGCCCCGCACAAAACTGCCGCGTGTCTGGGTCGTAAATTTCGGTTGATTTTGATGGTTTAAAGTCCACACCGCCAGTAAAAAGTACTTTCCCGTTGGGTAAAGTTGTCGCGGTGTGGCCACATCGGCATTCGATCATCTCTGGACCACAACGAAACTCGTCAGTTTCTGGGCTGTATATCTGGGTTATCCTGTAGAACGCGTCGGCATTTCGACCTCCAGCGACGAGAACACTTCCATTGGCCAACAAAGTTGCCGTATGTCCTGTCACACTGAACCACAATTTTGCCGCTGCACGATAGAATATATTCGTCCACGGGTCATAGAATTCGCACGTGTTAGTGGCTCCTTTAGAACCCATGCCGCCAATTATCATAACAATGCCGTTGCGCAACAAGACAGCAGCACAGCCTGCTCTTGGCGCCGACATCTCTCCCGTCCGCCAAAATACCTCGTTCACAGGGCTGAACAACTCGAAAGACGACAATGGCCCGTCCTCGTAGTTGTAACCGCCAAACACGGCGATGTGACCACTTGGGAGAGTTACGGACGCATGGTCACTTCTTGCAACTCGCATATCATGGCCTGGCGATAGAGTGTTGTTCGCAAAATCGTATATCTCTGTAGTTATTCCAGTTTCAGGGTAATGCCAATACCCACTGATTAACGCCTTTCTACGGTCCTTTCGCACATTTCCACGGCCGTCAACGACAAGCGTGACGGCATCTGCTCCGCCTCCGTATTCATACAACTCATGCACGTTTCTCGCCAACTCAGTCAACCACGCTGTTTCGTCCATTTTATTTTTTTTTTGCAAAAAAAAAATAAAATAAAAAATAAAAATTTTTATTTTATTTTTAAGTTAAAATAGAGTGGCAGAGGACGTTACATTTGTGTCGTGCTGGTCAGGTTCAAGGGTAAATTCATTTGTCCTTGGATCATATATTTCTGTGGTCCATTTAGCAATTGCACGCACCCCTCCGCCGACCATCACTCTACCATCTGGCAACAAACAAGAGTAATGCCCCTGTCTGCTGACAGACATCAACGGACCACGCGAAAAGGTGTTTGCGATTGGATCGTAAATCTCAGTATCAGAGAGAGCGCCGACGGTGCCATCGTCACCTCCGCAAACAACGACTCTGCCGTCAAACATCGTTGTTGCCGTGTGTCTGTACCGACGCGAAGCCATGTTAGGGCCAGGTGAGAACGAATCGGACGACGGATTGTATATCTCAGTGGTATGTAGTATGCTACGCAAATCGGGCGACCCACCGCACACAAACACTCTCCCGTCGTTCAGCAACGATGCAGCGTGACAAGTTCTGGGTTTCGACAATTTTGCTGAGATGTGATAGAAAGCTTCGTACTTCGGACTGTACCCCTCGCAGTTGGCGTGAAAGACATTACCAGTGCCTTTGCCTCCCATGATCAAAACATCGCCGTCATGTAACACAACAGCAGCAGCGCCGCTCCTTTGATTCAACATGTCTCTGAGCGGACGGCATTGCATCTTCTTCGTGTCGACGATCTCACAGTGCGACATGTCACAATTGCTGGCTTCTCGGTCGAATCCTCCAAAAACCGCCACGTTTCCGTCAGGAAGAGTAGCTGATGTGTGTATGCATCTAGAGGTTATCATTTTAGGGCCCTTTTTATACTCCTTAGTTTTTGGGTCGAAAATCCACGTGAAGTGGATTGCGCGACCGTCCCTAAACCCGCCAGTGATCAATACCAAGCCGCGCAGTTTACGCATGTTGCTGCCAGTGATGGTGATGCAAGTAATGTCGTTGTCGACATCGTTGGCGGCATCGCCAACGACATCGCCAGCGACATCGAGCTGTTTTGTTAATGCATACAACCATTCTGTTTCTTTGTCCATTTATTTATTTTTTTTGTTTTAACAAAAAAAATAACAGTTAAAAAGGAGTGGCAGAAGCACAATGTCTCATTCTCAAGAGGTGTGGCCCAATTGAAAACGAGTTTGTAACTGGGTCGTAAATATATGTATCGTCATCTCTTCCACGCATTTCTCCGCCGCCGATCCAAACTCTGCCGTCTGGAAGAAGAGTAGAAAAATCAACATGTGCCTCTTTCGCCAACGTTGGCCCAGACGAAAACGAATTCTTTATAGGATCATAAATCTCGGTTGAAGTATCATGTCTATTGTGTTCACCTCCAACAACAAGAATTTTACCGTTCAATAATGCAGTCGCCGTGTGCCACGATCGTCCAATGGTCATGTCAGGGCCTTCATGGAACTGATCCGTTGCAGTATCATAAATCTCTGTTGACCTGTAGTGGTCCTCGCCGTCGTTTCCACCACATACAAGTACGTCTCCACTGTCCAACAGAGCGGCGGCAAACGCAGTCCTGTCGTTCCACAAATTGGCATTTGACCGGAAAAATGTCCCTGACGCTGGGACATAGAATTCACAGCTTCTCAAGTACTCGTCATTTGCATCGCTGCCACCAATGATAAAAACAAGGCCATTTCGCAACAAAACAGCACACGCTCCTTTTCGAGCCACGGTCATGCTCCCAGCATCAGAAAACTCTTCAGTGTCAGGATCGAAAATCTCACAGGATGCGAGAGCATCGTTTTCCGCGTTAATACCTCCAAACACAACAATTTTCCTGTTGGGAAGAGTTACAGATGCACGACAAGACCTTGGCATTCGCATGCTTGGGCCCTGTTTCAATTTGGTAGTATTGACATTGTGTATCTCAGTTGTCGGATAAAAGAACCCACGACTGCCATCTCCACTTACTAACATTTGCGTATACCTTTTGGGCACGCTTTTTACATCAAAACTTACTTTATTTACTGGCTGACTGTCATCAATCCAAGAAATTTCCTGACTCACTAATACAGATTTTGATCCACTGCCCACCATTTTATTTGCCATTTCTTCTGTTCTTGCGTTTTAGTTAAAAAAATAAAAAATGAAAATAATTTATTTTTTTTTATTTATTTTTTTTGAAAAAAAAATAATTATTATTCCCAGAATTTTCTTGCAAAAAAACTGCATTATATTTCTGGAAATATTTCGGGAAAAAAATAAAATAATTTATTTTTTTTATTTTTATTTTTTTTTCAAAAATAAAAAATAAATTATTTTTATTTTTTATTTTTTTACCTAAAACACGTAAACACATAATAACACACACCAAAAAAAAATGATGAATGATATTATGTTATTCGATGACTTAGGAGAAGACTTGTACATCGGGGTGACGGAATACGCCCTTGACCCCTACTGCACCTTGAAAAGGAGGAAGTGTGAATCATGGGTCGATAAAGTGTTTGATTTCGATGCAATGGAATTCGAATCTATTCCTGAAACACCTCAACACAATGAAGAAGATGGCAACCTCGAGAAGAGTGTCATGTGGATTGTGCCGTCAACTCCAACTGCCGAAGTAAGCTCTGACAAGGAGTCACCGCTTATGTCAACAACAGTTGTGACAGACACATTGGATTCTCCTTTTGCATCGTCAACCGTCGTTGGCTATGCGGAGACGTTCGAACTCGATCCACACCCACCACCAGAACCTATTGTTGATGTTGTTGAAAACAACATCAAGAAGAAAAAGATGCACAAGAGTGTGTATGAGGGAAAAGGAATGTCCTTTTCGATGTATGGTCCCGAGAAGCTTGAACCCTACGAAGTTATGCGAAGCTCGATCCAAGCAATGAGCATGGGCCACAAGGAGATGATGCCACTCAAGCCACCTCGAGACAAAAAACACAAACACAAACATAGGTCTGCTGCTAGTTGCAAATCAAAGTCTTCGACTGCAGTCGAAGACAACAGGACTGGGCCATTGAGTAGTGGTTACAAGCTTGCAATGGAAGTGCCCCAAAAAAAGTTCGTATTTGTTTACAACCCCTCTGGTTCACAACTTGAACAAGTAAACAATTAAATAAATTAAAAAAAAATAAATAAAAAATAAAATTTATTTTATTTTTTATGTTGTTGTTTTTGGTAGTTGGTGATTTGTTCGGCAAAGAAGAAGACAACGTCATCCTCCATGTTGTTCCGCATGTTGTTCACAAACCACGTCACCAAACGAACATTTCCGATTTCGTAGCCACGAGAATGGTCGATTCGGTCGATGGATATCTGACAGGGGTGCTTGACATGCCAACCGTGGATCATCGGCACACCACTGACGGCACACAATCCACCTTGTGTCAAATACAACTGTTGGCAATGGTCTATGAAGTCTGTTTGCGACTTTTGGCATCTGGCATCAACCGTTCTGACAGAACTGGCACGGCACAAGTAATTGATGAAGTCTGCAGCACTTTGGCCTCTGATTTTACGTAACTTGTTCATTTTATTTTTTTTAAAAAAAAATAAATAAAAAAAATAAAAATATTTATTTTTTTTTATTTTTTAAAAAAAATAAAAAAAATATTTATTTTTTTTTATTTTTTAAAAAAAATAAAAAAAATATTTCTAAGTCGAAAAAACCATTTTTATTATTATTATTATTTTTTTTACAAAAAAAATAAGTTAGTTTCTCTTGAGTTTGCCAGCAGCATGAAGCTTTCGAAGGTTCTCTGCACGTTTGGCAGCAATGGCAGCTTTCTTTGCAGAAGCATTCTTTCGACCAAGTAAAGCCTTTCTTGCAACAGCAATTCTTTTATTTTCTTCTTGTTCTTCTTCTTCAACAGCGGCAGGGTTGTCACCTTCTTCTCCTTCTTGACCCTCTTGTTCAGGTTGGACAAGTTGTTCACGACGTTCCTCGGAATCATCATCACTGTTGATAGAAATAATTTCATCGTCATATTCATCGAAATAAACACGGCAATTTGGACCATATTTTGGCGAAGGACGAACATTACGAGCATTGTCATTGTTACGATTGTTGATGTAATCTTCACCGTTCTCGTAGGGATGGTAGACAGGAGAAGCAGGAATATCCATTGGCGATGCTGGAGCATTGTTGTTGTTGTCAGCAACAACATTTTCTTCTTCTTCTTCTTCGTCAGCAATGTCATGGACAACACGATTATTCACACCATTTCCGTCAGGAATAAAATCTCTAAGTGCATACTTGCTGAAAATAACCAAAACCTCGGGGTTAGAATTATCAAAGTCAGCGTTGTAATAGTCATAGTCATTGTGTTGGTTCTCGAGCTTGTCACGGTCGTCAATGCCAATACATTCATAATCAGGTAAGATAAATACTTTTTGTGGTCGATGATATTCCATTCTTTATAATAAAAGGCAAAAAAATATAAAATATTTTATAAAATAATAAAAAATAATAATTACTTTTGTGTTTGTGTGTTTTAGATAAAAAAATAAAAAATGAAAATATTTTATTTTTTATTTTTGAAAAAAATAAAAAAAATAAAAAATAAATTATTTTTTTGTTTTTCTTGATTTTTTCTTGGCAGAAAACCAATTTTTTTACGGGAAAAAAAATATTTATTTTTATCATAGTAAAAATAAATATTTCCAACTTTTTTTTAATTTTTTTAAAAATAAATTTAAAAATTTAAATTTTGGCGCCAAATATATATATATTTATATATATAAATATATATAAATATAAAAATAAAAAATTTACTAAGTTGAAAAAAAAATAAAATTCAATTTATTTTTATTTTGTTTATTTATTTATTCATTTTACTAATTCATCTTTGTTTCTACGAGCAGCATGAAGTCTTCGAAGGTTCTCTGCACGTTTGGCAGCAATGGCAGCTTTCTTTGCAGAAGCAGCCTTTCGACCAAGTAAAGCCTTTCTTGCAACAATAACTCTTTTATTTCCAACTTCTTCTTCTTCCTCTTCTTCTTCAGATTCATTTTCTTTTTCCTCTTCTTCTTGTTGTTGTTCTTCATTTTGTTGTTCTTGAACATCTTCAGGTTGGTCACAACCTGGAACACCACCACTGACAGCAACAGAAGCATCTACTCGATCTTCGGCATCATCATCTGATGCCGAAGAAGAAGGAATATCCTTTTCAATAGCAGAAACAACAACAGCAGGTGGAGGAGCAACAACAATAGCAGCAGGAGGAATAACAGGAGTATCTGGAACAAACACTTCCATCTCACCATCTTGATCTTGATTTTGATGTAAAGAATAATCTGGAGAAGCAGATGAACGATTGTTATTATTGTTGTTGTTATTATTGTTACGTTTGCTACTTTCACCTTCATCAACAAAATAGTTACGAACAACACGATTGCCACCACCAACACTGGCTGGAGAAGGGTCTTTGCTGTCTTGCTTCTCAATCAACTTCATGATTTCTTCAACAGGTAAGTCGAATACAGGGTCCTTTTCTGGCACGTGATCCTTGATTCCCTTCTTCCTGAACAACTGCTCTACCTTGGAGATAGGATACTTGAAAACAGCACAGGGTCTTCTAACATGATTTCTAATCTTCTTCTTTCTGAACAACTTTTCAATTTCAGCAGCAGGAAGGTCAAAGGTGGGGTCTTCTTCTTGTTCTTGCTCTTGCTCTTCTCCTTCACCATCATTCTCGATGTTATCTTCTACTTCTTCTTCTTCGTTTTCAACATTATTATTATTGTTGTTATTATTGTTATTATTTTCACTCACAAAATCTTCAATTTCATCACCTTCTTCTTCAACTTCATCATCAATACGTTTATTGCGAGGTTGTTGGTGGTCAGGGAAGATAAAGACAGGTCGATTACCAGCGTTTGCCATTTTGTGTATAATGTAAAGATATATAAAAAATAATAATAATTACTTTTGTGTTCTTGCGTTTTAGATAAAAAAATAAAAAATGAAAATATTTTATTTTTTATTTTTGAAAAAACAAAAAAAATAAATTATTTTATTTTTCTTGATTTTTTCTTGGCAGAAACTGCTTTTTTTACGAGAAAAAAACGTGTTTTCTGCTAGGAAAAAATCGTGTTTTTTTTCAAGAAAAAATGAAAATAATTTTATTTTTTTATTTTTTTTTCAAAAATAAAAAAAATAAATTATTTTCATTTTTTATTTTTTTATCTGAAACGCAAGAACAGAAAAACAAATAATTTTATTTTTTTATTTGCATTAGAAGATGGTACCTGAAAGTTATAATACAAATCCAATTAATCTCAATGTCAATAACGTGCCTGCAAATTACGGTAGAGTGTTGATCAGTGGTGGATACCACCGAGAAGGCGAGACAGAAATCTTCGATTTCTCTCAAGGTACGAGTGTAGATGGGCCAGTAATGAAACAACAAAGGTTTGGGCATGCATCGGTGGCTCTTTACAGCGGAGATGTTGCTCTGTTTGGTGGTCGTGTCGATTACAATGACAGCAGAAAGGAATATACATGTTCGTGTGAAGTGTTTTCTGTAAACAGCTTGTCGTTTTACGAGGTCGGTTACATGCACAAACAGAGACAAAATCCTGCTGCTGTTTTGTTAAACAATGGTGTTGTGTTTATCGTTGGTGGCTGTCGTGATAGGGAGACCTTCGACTGCTGTGAACTGTACACTCACTATCGTCAAGACTTCGTGCTTTCTGCAGCAAAAATGAAAACACCAAGAGTGTATCACACTGCTTCTCTCTTGCCTGACGGCAGAGTGCTTGTCTGTGGCGGTTACCCTTCGATCACATGCTATGGATCAAACCAAGCACTTCAATTGAACACAACCGAAATATATGATTGGACAACCGATTCCTTCTCAGATGGTCCATTGATGAATGAAAAGCGTGCTGAACACACTGCAAACACCTTACCCAATGGCAAAGTTATTATTGCTGGAGGCAATCCTGTAACTTCTTCCACTTCAACCGAAATTTACGATCCTGCAACCAACTCCTTTTCGGCTGGTCCGACTATGACAATTGGACGTTCTGGTCATTGTTCTGCATCTCTTCCAGATGGAAAGGTCTTTATTGTTGGTGGATTTGGTGCCAGTGATCATGCAACAGAAGTGTATGATCCTGCAACAAATACCTTCTCCGTTGGACCAGAGTTGTCAGATAAAAGAAGATTTGCTTCTGCCACTGCATTTTAATCTTTTTTTTGTTACACAAAAAAATAAAATAATCTATTTTTTACTTTTCTACTTAGAAAAAAATATTTTTTTTGTTTACTTTTTTTTCTACTTAGAAAAAAATATTTTATTTTTTTTACTATAGTAAAAAAAATAAAATTGGCAACTTTTATTTTTTTTTACCGTAGTAAAAAAAAATAATTTCCTGAAAAATTCTGATAAAAAAATATATTTTTTTTGCAAGAGGTTTCTGGGAATTTTTATTTTTTTTTATTTTTTTTTTCAAAAACAAAAATAAAAAATAAATTATTTTAATTTTTTATTTTTTTTATCTGAAACGCAAGAACAGAAAAAACAAATAATTTTATTTTATTTTATTTATTTAATTATGGATAATAATAACAAACGTGTGAAGATGGAAGATAATAATGATAACAACAGCAATAATAATAACAACAACAATAATAATAATGGCACCACCTCTGACGAGGATGAGAAGAAGAAGCAATTGGCAACATACCTTGCACCAACACACTTGGTCATGTTATTTCTAGCAGCAGAGGATCATAAGCATCGATTAAAGGCGAGTTCGTGTGAAGACATTGTAAAGATCAGAGCAAAGGTGGCAGAAAGAAATCGTATTAATGATATTTTGGAAGATGCGTTTTACGACGACCTCAAGGCGATGATGGATTATGGCATTGCAGTGGGTGAATATGGTGGTTATGCGAAAGCACCAGAAGAAAATGATGATGATGACGAAGATGATGAAGAAGAAGAGGAGGAAGAAGAAGAAGATGATGATGAAGATGGAGAAAGATACAACATGGATGTTGATTCTGATTACGGTGGTGAAGGCGAGTACAAGGAAGATGCAGCAGAATGGAGCGGGGAAAAAGAATTGGCATTGACTGAAGAAGAGTCCTTGATCTTGATTGACATCCGATTGAAATACATCACAGCAATCGACAAGAAAAAGTCCGAACGTGAAAAGGCCCGTTCGTTGTGCATCAATGGAAGCTCTGTGTTTGTTGGGGGTGCAAACATGGCGTTTGTTGGTTCTCAGATGTTCAGCAATCGCAAGATATTCGTCGTTGACACATACAACTTGAAGTTGTGGAGAGGCCCCACCTTTCCTGTTCACATCTACAGGTGTCGTGCTGTCCACATCGGAAACGGGGACTTCTTTGTCTGTGGTGGTCATGTTCGCAACGTGGGTGACAAAAAGGGCCAATATTCGAACCGATGCTGGATCGTAAATGCCATGTCTGGTCACATTGTAGAATGTCCTCCAATGAAGTATGCAAGGTCTTCTCACGAGTTGGTGTATGTCGAGAAGAGGAAGACAGTGGTTGTGATTGGTGGTGGCTCATGTGACGAAGATACTGACGTTGCAGAATGTGAATTTTTTGATCTCAACGGCCGAAAGTGGAGCAATTGGTACGCCACACTCAAATTTCCTCGTTTTGCCTTTTCGGCCACTCTCATCCCAAATTCTGGTGCAATTGTCGTCCTCGGTGGCTACTCTTCTGCTCTCCGCAGAGAATGCACACATGCCGAAGTGATCAGTGTCAAGATGCGTGTGGTGACTGCCTTTCCCGTCTCGTTGAGACTTCACGAGCATTCTGCCATTCTCCTCAACCCTACAGAAATATTGTTGACTGGTGGACAGTATCCCACGGGTACCGACACCATCTGCAACTTGAAAACATGGGAATTTAAACGACAGACGATTAAACGTGATTATGAAGATCGTGTAGTTGGTTTTGGTCCTTGGGGCTGTCGTGGTCCAGTGGCAATCAAGCACAAGAGTCTAGTCACACTTGGACATCCTAACAAGCAACTTGTGCATCTTCATGTCTTTCGAAATATCCATTTGGCTGCAATGTCAACTTTTTAATTTTAATTTTTTTATAAAAAAAAATTAAAAAAAATTTTTTCCAATCAAAATAAATAAATTTAAAAAAAATAATTATTTTTTTCCAAGTAAAAAAAATATTTTTATTTTGATTGGAAATTTTTTTTTATTTTTTTTAAAAAAAATAAAAATAGTTAGAACAAAGTGGCAGAACTATGATCCCTCATTTTCAAGAGATGCTTTCCAGGCTTGACTGAACAATCTGTCATGTCATGAACAAATGTTGCCCTTTCGTACTCTATAGATTCCCCGCAGTTGAAAAGAACACGACCATCTGGCAGACACACTGAAAAATGGGAGTCGAGTGGGCGAGGCATCTCTGGACCGAGTGTAAACGATTTACTGACAGGATCATAAAACTCAGTAGAATAAGAAGTATATTCGCCACCAGCAATGAAGATTCTTCCGTCAGGCAATGTGACGGCCGTGTGAGCGTGTCTTGGTTCGACCATC
>Ga0187891_1001455_pt1 | contig 20289 bp, 18 predicted proteins | sample June2016WEW_21_4_FD_132990 | JGI IMG/M metagenome (GOLD analysis project Ga0187891, IMG submission 132990) | Peatland microbial communities from SPRUCE experiment site at the Marcell Experimental Forest, Minnesota, USA - June2016WEW_21_40 | ecosystem: Environmental > Terrestrial > Soil >... | reverse complement strand
CTCCTTCACGGGGTCCATGCCCCAAATAGTCAATACAGCCTGTGACCTGTCTACTCCGGAAGTCGCCTCCCGGAGCTTACCGCCGATCATCGGACGATAAGACATTCATCTCATCTCCTTCGCCCATAATCATACTGCGCCATCTGAAACTCAGCAATGGCGGGCGGCTATCCGTGGCTATCTTACCGGCCGGGCCGGGCCGCTGTAGGCGCGCGTCACCTCGGCTACCCGAATCTGGTAGTGCGAGTACCATTCCCGCCTGCCGCGCGCCTGGGCGGCCTGGTGCTCGATGTGCGCTTTCCACTCCGCGATGGCCGCCTCGCTCGTCCAGTAGCAAACCATGATGCCGAAGCCATCCGCGCCGCGCGCGCCTTCCATGCCGAGATAGCCTGGCACTTCTCTGGCCAGTTCCTCGAGCATCGCAGCCGTCTCGTTGTAGCCCCAATCGCCCTCGGTTCGAGCGGAAGCGAAAATCACCGCGTAATAAGGCGGTTCCGGTGTAGTGGCAAATTGGGACATACTATTTCGGCGATGGGTTGCCCTGCTCCGTGTAATTCTTCAGCCGCGTAATCTGCTCCAGCAGGCCCGAATCCACCGGCTTGGCCCAGGTATCGAGGCCCTCCTTCAAGTAACCGCCAACGGCGTAAGTTACCTCCAGCTTGGAGCCGCTTTCCGCCGGCGAAATCCGGAACCTCATGCTGCCGGCAACTGCCATCGTCTGCAACGGCCCCAGACCGCCGCTGAGCCCAAGGCCCTTGCCCGGCGCAAGGTATATCACCTCCATGTGGCGAACACTGCCGCCGCCGGGGAGTTTCTCGCAGAAACAGCCCATCGGTTTTTCTTCTATGCTCAGGTTGTGTGGGTCGCCGGAGACGGTGTGGGCGGAGCTCCACCAATCGCCGACATTGTGAATCAGCCGGCGGTACACTTCGCCCGGCGGCGCCTGGATGGTGATCGCCAACTTGACCGTGAAACCGTTGCTCGATGAATCGATAACCTCGGCCACTGCCCAGCCCGGGGCGAGGACCATCATCGCAACCGCCAGTAGTCCACTTGTTCGCATGGTGAGTCCCTCTCAGTTTACCGCGAACGGAAATGATCGTAGCCACCTGGCGCGAGCGGCTCGCCGGCCATCATTACCTTGCCGGCGTCATGCCGGCGCATTACGCCAAGGCGCGTGAGCGGAATGCCTTCGAAAGCCGCCGGCACGAGCGCGCGCGGCGCCGCGGTGAACAGCAGCTCGTAATCCTCGCCGCCGTGGAGCGCCTGGGCGAGCGTGGCGCCGCGCCAGACGGGCGGTGCGGCAATTTCCGCGCCGAGGCCGGAGGCCCGGCACAGGCGAGCCAGGTCGAGCGAGAGGCCATCGCTCAAATCCATGGCGGCGGTGGCGCCCACGGTTTCGCGCAGGAAACGGCCGAGCGCCAGGCGAGGCTCGGGGCGCAGGTGCCGGCGCCATGCCTTGCCGCGGCCCGCCGCCAGCCCCAAAGCCGATCCACCCAGTGCGCCGGAAACGTAGATGGCATCGCCCGCGCGAGCGCTATCCCGGCGTAGCGCCCGGCCACGGGGAACCGCGCCGGCTGTCACCACATCGCAGACCATGGTTGCGCCGTGCGATAGATCGCCGCCGGCGAGGACCGTGCCGGTGCGGCCGGCCAGCCGCAAGAGGCCGCGGAAGAACCCATCCACCCAGGTGGCATTGCACCAGGGCGCCAGCACCAGCGAGACCAGACAGAATCGCGGTTCGCCGCCCATCGCCGCAATGTCGCTTAAACCGCGCGCCAGCGCCTTCCAGCCGATATCCCCTGCGCTGTGCGTGGCATGGCGGAAATGCGTGTCTTCCACCAGCAGGTCGGTCGTAAACAGCAGATCTTCCCGGCTGTTTCGGGTGCGAAAAACAGCACAATCGTCGCCAATACCCGCCACCACGCCCGACCGGGGTGGTACCACCGCCAGCCGCCGCAGCTTGTCCGTCAGCTCGGTTTCGGTTTTTAGATAACGTATAGGCTTGACCATAGAAGTGCCATCTGAGAGAATACCTTACGCAGGAGATATGGTTGTTGGCCGTCGCCTGGAAATGTTCTTAGCAAGCCCAAGAAAGTCCGCTTTCCTTGCCTCAGGACCCCCAAGAGCACGACGAACAATAAATCAGGAGAAAGTGCAAGTGAAGGAAAAAGGTGTAGTGAAGTGGTTTAATGCCGCCAAAGGCTATGGATTCATCCAACGGCCGAGCGGCGACGACGTGTTCGTTCATTTTTCCGCCATCCAGTCGAACGGCTACAAGTCGCTCGAGGAAGGCGCAGCCGTGGAATTCGAGGTGAAGCAGGGGCCCAAAGGGCTGCAAGCTGAAAACGTAACCGTCGTTTAAAGCATGCCCAAATTACGGAAGCAACAGCCGGGGGCCCCTCTGTGGGCCCTCGTGTTGTATTAGGAAGGCTCTCGGCCGTGGAGGAGGCTTCTCCAGATGCAGCCAGCGTGGGACAAGCGCGCGACTGGCTGACGCGCGCGGCGTCGCTGGCGGTGCTGACCGGAGCCGGCATCTCCGCCGAAAGCGGCGTCCCCACCTTCCGCGGCGCCGGCGGATTGTGGAAAGATCACAAGCCTGAGGACCTGGCCACTCCGGAAGCTTTCGCGCGCGACCCCCGCCTGGTTTGGGAGTGGTACAACTGGCGGCGCGAGCGGCTGGCGCAGGCGCAACCGAACGCGGCGCATCGCGCGCTGGTTACGCTGGAAATCCGCATTGCGCGCTTCACTTTGATTACGCAGAACGTGGACGGCCTGCACGACCGCGCCGGCAGCGGGAAAACCCTCAAGCTCCACGGCGATATCTGGCGCCTGAGCTGCACCGAGTGTGGCGCCAACTGGCCGGACCGGCGCGTGCCTCTTCCCAAGCTGCCGCCGCACTGCGGCTGCGGCGGCTTGGCGCGTCCCGGCGTGGTCTGGTTCGGCGAGCCGCTGCCGGAAGGCATGATGAAGGAGGCCGAGCACGCCGTTTCAAGCGCGGAGGTGCTGCTCATCATTGGCACGTCGGCCCAGGTTTACCCTGCCGCCGGGTTGATCCCCTACGCCAAACAAGCCGGCGCGAAGGTGATCGAGATTAACACCGAGGGTACGCCGTATTCCGGGATGGTCGATTGCGCCCTGCGCGGGCCGGCGGGAGATGTGCTGCCGCGGCTGCTGTGACCGATGCCCGTGGGGCAGCTTGCAAACCTGCGGCCGATTGTCAATCGGCCCACTTCGACCCGGCCTTTGAGAATTCCCGGCTAAAATGCGCACTTTCTCATGTGACCACCTTCCATTCCCGGCGCTTACCCCACCTCCGTTCCATCGGCCAACCTATCTTTCTTACTTGGCGTTTGCACGGTAGCCTTCCCCCGGGCCGTGTCTTTCCCGCGGCAACCAGCCACGGGCGGGCGTTCGTCGCCATGGACCGCCTGCTCGACGCCTTCCGCAACGGCTCGGTGCACCTCCGCCGGCCCGAGGTCGCCCGGATGGTGGTGGAAGCGCTCCGGTATCACGAGCAGACGCTGCAACACTACCGCTTGCACAGCTACGTCGTGATGCCCAACCACGTGCATATTCGGATTACTCCGCGGGCGCCGGTTTCCAAATTGATGCAGTCGCTCAAGCGCTTCACTGGGTTGGAGGGGAATCGAATCCTGGGCGTAACCGGGCAGCCGTTCTGGCAAGACGAAAGCTATGACCGGCTGGTGCGGGACGACAGGGAGTTCGAGCGAATCGTCCGCTATATCGAGAACAACCCGGTCAGCGCGGGCGTGGCGGCGTCACTGGAGGAGTTTCCCTGGTCCAGCGCTTGGCCGATTGACAATCGGCCGCAGGTTGTCAACCTGCCCCACAGCGCAACAGATGTAGGGACCACGGCGACCTTCCCTACCCTTCTAGCTTAAACTCGCCGGGTTCGCAGAAGGGGCTGTGGGCGGTGCGCACTCTGGCGTGGTGGGTTCCAGGGGCCAGGTCAGCGGGGAGCTTCGCGTTCACCTGCCATTCCACACCACCGGGATTCGTCAGGAGGTGAACCGGCACGTCGTGACCATCCACTTGTAAGAGCACGTCGCCGCGTCTCAAAGCGGTTTCATCGGTCGTGAAATATACCGACAGGAACTCGTTCCTGAAGCCGCGAAAAATGGCGGAGCCATCGAACGTGTTCTGGACCGCAACCAGCGCGGGCGCGGGCGCCGTCGTGGCTTCGAGCGGCGGGAAGTTGGCTGGCAGCGTCGGGCCCGGCTCCGCAATCATCGAAATCGGCAGGCTGTTGCTGAAGCCCGAATTGACGGTGCGCAGGCGAACCTCGTGCGAGCCGGCGGCGAGGCCCGGCGGCAGCCTGAAATTGGCCTGCCAGTCTCCGGTTCCATCGCGCTGTTCGCCAATCCGGGTCACGGCCAGAGCGGGCACGCCGAAGCCGTCCACCTCCGCCCGCAGATCGAGCCGGTTGAGATCTTCGCGCGAGCGGAAGTAAAGGCACAGGTATTCGTCCTTCGCGCGGTGGAAGGCCGGCTCAATGGTTCGATTGTTGACCGCCGAAGACAAATAAGGCGGCGCGGCCACCGGGTTCGCCGCGGGATCTTCCCAGCGGCGCCGGCAAGTGATACCCGCCCGCCCGTCAGCGACGTACTCGAGACCAACCTGGGCGAATCCGGCCGACCGGCACATCGCCATCAGGCACTTCGTGGTGGGGCCGAACCAGTTGTCGATCTGCCCGCCCAGCTCATCGGTTTCGTAGAACTCCAGCGTGCAGGCGTCGCTGCGCTCGCCCAACCCGTCCGCGACGTAGGATTCAATGAACACGCTGTCGCGCGCCAGGGCGCAAATCTTCTCGAGGCCCAGCAGCGGATGGCGCAAATGATAGAGCACGCCGAAGAACAGGATGTAATCGAAGGTGCCGATTTCAGCCGGGTCCAGCTCGTCCACATCCAGCAGCCGGTAATCGATGCGCGACCCGCGCAGCTCGGCGACTGCGCGGAGTTCGCCGAACTCGACGCAATCGACCGCGACCACCTCGGCGCCGCGGCGCTCCATTTCGAACGCGTTCCAGCCCGAAGCCGCTCCCACATCGAGCACGCGCCGGCCGCGCAGGTCTTCCGGAATGGGGAACGCGCGAATGCGCGCGCGCAACGCTTCCACGCCGATCAGCCCCGGCAGCACCGTGCCATCGTTCAATTCCAGGCTGTGATATTGCCCTTTGCGCGAAAGTTCCGCCACGTATTTCTGAATTCGCGCGGCGAAGACCGGATCGTTCGCCAATGCCGAAGTGCGTTCGCTCATCACACTTATTCTCGCCCAATCGCGCGCGATACGATCAGCGCGGGTCTCTGACGGTCAGGAAGATTCTGCTCCGCCTATTGCCCCGCGTGGCGCGGTGGTGAGCGGCGGCTTTCGGCTGCAACAATTCCTGAAACTGCGTGGAGGGAAGAGTCAGTGAGATATTGACGGCGGCGCCGTTCGCGCTCACCGTCAGCGCCTTGGCCAGCGCCTGCACTTGCGGCTCATCGGCGGCTTTCAATTGCGCCATGTTGACCAGAAACTGGATCAGGCCGGCGATGGCGGTGGCATTCTGCGGGGTATCGGCTTGCGCCTGAGCGGTCACCACCACGTTGGCTCCGAACTTTATGCCTGCGCTGGCCGACTGCACGGTTCCGAGCACGCTACCAGCGCCGTTGCCGACGCCCGGAACGGCAGGCGAGGTTGCCGATGGTTTCAAACTGGAAGGCGGCACAGTGGTGAGCGCCCAGGCGTCGTTGGCTGCGCTCAATTGGCCGATTTCGACCATCAGGGAAGCCGGCAGAATGGATGGCGCCGAGACGCGATCGATAGCGGCTTTCAGGTTCGCCAGATCGCCGGCCGCCGCGATCGAGCCGCTCAAGAACGCCAGGCCCGCTTCCTTTTGCGGGTTCTCGAAGATGGTGACGCCTTGATAGGTTTCCGTGGCCACTTTTTGCTGCGCGATGACGCTGGTGATAGTGGACACATTGAAGTTGCCGAGAACCAGCGCGAGGCCAGAGTGTTGGGCCGCGCCGTTGCCGGCCACCAGCAGCTCATTGACGTCCTTGGCCGGGTCAAAGCCGGTAAGCGCGGCGATCTGCGTGAGCTGTTGCGTCTCGACCTGCGTCAGCACGTATTGGCCGAAGGGCGAGCTCTTGGCCTGCTCCACGTTGACGTCGGCCATCACTTTGACGTCCGGCATCACCAGGTTGAGGAGTTGTGGATCGGCGGCGGACAGCACGCCGGAAAATAGGGCCGCCAGGGCCGCGGTGGAAGCGATTGAAGCCTTCATAACAGTGTGGACGCGAGGGCCGCGCGATTATTAACCGGAGCGCGGGGCGGGCGCCGCCCGACGCATCAATGCCCAACCGGCACCTGGTCGATGACCTCGATGCCGAACCCTTCCAGGGCGACGATTTTGCGCGGGTGGTTGGTCAGCAGGCGAATGGTGTGGAGGCCAAGGTCGGACAGAATCTGCGCGCCGATACCATGCTCGTGCTGAAGCTGCCGCTGGCCGGCTTCGCCCTGATAGTGCAGGAACTCGCGGGTATGCGACAACATGCGCGCCGGGCGGCCCGGCGAATCTTCGGAGCGGAAGCCCGGCCCGGTTTCGTGCAGGTAGACCAGCACGCCATGGCCCTCGCGGGCGATGGCCTGGAGCGAGCAGCGCACCAGGCGGGCACAATCGCAGGCGGTGGAACCAAAGACGTCGCCATACACGCAGCGGGCATGCATGCGTACCAGGACGCCTTCCCGGCCGGCGACCTCGCCGCACACCAGCGCCAGGTGGTATTCGGGATTGAGATCGCTGGTGTACGCCAGCGCGCGGAACTCGCCGAATTCGGTCGCGATGGCGCCTTCCGCCACGCGCCGCAGGAAGCGCTCGGTGCGCATGCGGTGGCGAATCAGCTCGGCGACCGAGATCATTTTCAGCCCGTGCGCGGCGCAGAATTCCTTGAGCTGCGGGACGCGCGCCATGGTGCCGTCCGGGTTCATGATTTCGCAGATCACGCCGGCGGGCGAGAGGCCTGCCATGCGCGCCAGATCCACCGCGGCTTCGGTCTGGCCGGCGCGCACCAGCACGCCACCCTCGCGCGCGCGCATGGGGAAAACGTGGCCGGGGCGCGCCAGATCGCCCGGAACGCACGCCGGGTCGATCGCTTTGAGAATGGTGCGGGTGCGGTCAGCGGCGGAGATGCCGGTGGTGACGCCCTCGCGCGCATCGATCGACTCACAAAACGCGGTGCCGAAGTTGGAGGTGTTGCGCGGGCTCATCAACGGCAGCCGCAGTTGGTCGCAACGCTCGCCGGTAAGCGCCAGGCAAACCAGGCCGCGACCGTGCGTGGCCATGAAGTTGATGACCTCCGGAGTGACCTTTTCGGCGGCAATGGTGAGGTCGCCCTCGTTCTCGCGGTCCTCGTCGTCCACTACCACCACGAGGCGCCCCGTATGCACGTCTTCGAGCGCAGCCGGGATCGAAGCAAAAGGCATGATTCATTGTAGCCGGAGGAGGTTCGGTGGCCGGCGCGCGGTGAGTCAGCCCCCCGCCGTGGGCTAAGATGAAGGTTCGGGAGTGAGCGGGCTCGATTCACCCATCCATGCCGCAATTATTTCGACACTTGCCGTCGCTGCCGGAGCTGGATGCGACCGGCGCCATCGACATCGTGGTGGTGGCGTTCCTGGTCTACCAGTGCCTGATGGTGGTGCGCGGCACACGCGCCGGCGCCATCCTGTTGGGGATCGCCGTGATTGTCTGCCTCTATGTGGTGGCGGTGTGGACAGGCCTCGAGGCGCTGCGCTCTGTGCTGTCGCTGATTGTTCCGTACATTGGCCTGGCGGTGATCGTGCTCTTCCAGTCCGAGATCCGGCGAACCCTCGCGCGCCTCGGCCGCAGGCGGCTGTTGGGCCTCGCCGGAGGGTTCCACGCGCCGGAAGCGGCCAATGAAATTCTGATGGCGGTAGAACAACTTGCCGCAAAGAAGACCGGTGCGCTCATCGTGCTGGAGCGGGACATCGGCCTGCGCACGTTCATCGAAAGCGGAGTGCGGCTGGAGGCGCAGGTCTCACGCGATCTGCTGTTGAGCATCTTTCAGCCGGGTCTGCCGCTGCACGATGGCGCGGCGATTATCCAGAAGGACCGGATCGCCGCGGCGGCTTGCTTCCTGCCGCTCACCATCAATCCCGGCGTGTCGCGCAAGCTGGGCACGCGCCACCGCGCCGCCATTGGCATCACCGAGGAAACCGACTGCCTGTCGCTGGTGGTTTCCGAGGAGACCGGCCGCATTTCGGTGGCGGCGTTTGGCGAGTTAACGCAGGGTCTCACGGTGCCGGAGGTGTTGGAACGGGTTCACCGCCATTTCGGCGTCGAGCGGCCAACGCCGGCGCAGATCGACGAATCCGCCGCGGACCTGACATTGGCCTTCAAGAACGATTCGCCCCCGCCGGCGGGCCCCGGGCAGGAAAGCGCAGGCCGTTTATGAAGACGCTCCAGTGGGTGGCCGGGCTGGTCAGCCACAATTTCTGGTGGAAGGTGCTGGCGCTCGCGATTGCCGTGCTGATTTGGGCGGTAGTGGCCAGCGAGCCGGAGCTCTCCACCTTCGCCACGGCCCACGTCGAGTACAAGAACTTGCCGGACAACCTGGAGCTGAGTTCGGAACCGGTGACGCAAATCGTGCTCGAGCTGCGCGGTCCCTCCCGAGAGCTGCGCGGTTTGGGCGACGGCGGCCAGCATCCGGCGGCCGTCCTGGACATGAGCAGCGCGGCGCCGGGCGAGCGCACCTTTCCGATCGGCGCGGCCAATGTCCAGCTCTCGCGCGGCGTCCATATCGTGCGCGCCATCCCCTCGCAGGTGCGTCTCGCGTTCGAGCGGCGCCTGGAGCGCAGCGTGCCGGTGGCGGTGCGGTTCCGCGGCGAGCCCCCCGACCACTACCGCGTGGCCAGCGCCACGGCCGACCCGGCGCAACTGGCGATCCTGGGCCCGCAGAGCCACGTGGCGGGCGTCAATTCAGTGGCTACCGATCGGGTGGATGTTTCCTCGCTGACCGCGACCGGGCGCTTCCAGGTGAACGTCTTTGCCGGCGATTCGTTCGTGCGCTTCCGCTCGACGCCCACCGTTACCGTTACGGTGACCATGGCGAAAGAAAAAGAATAGGAGACCAAGTAACTTCGGTGGCAAAACAGCTTTTTGGAACCGACGGCGTTCGCGGTGTGGCCGGCAGGTACCCGCTGGATCCAGCCACGGTCTACGCCTTTGGCGTGGCCCTCGGCGACGATGCGGCGCGCACGCATGCGAACCCCGAGGTTCTGATCGGCGCCGACACGCGCGAATCGGGCGCGTGGATTGCCGCCACGGTCGCTGCCGGCCTGGCCAGCCGCGGCGTCAAAGTGCGCTACGCCGGGGTCATCACCACGCCGGGTGTGGCGTACCTGACGCGCACGGGTGCGTTCGCCGCCGGAGTGATGATTTCCGCGTCGCACAATCCGTACCAGGACAATGGCATCAAAGTATTCGGCCACAGCGGTTTCAAACTGCCGGACGCGGAAGAGCACGCGATCGAGCAAGAGATTTTGGCGCTCCGCGAAAGTCCGGTCGAGCCGCATGAGACGGCGCTGGTGGCCGATGAAGGGCTCGACCGCGCGTATCTGCACTTTCTGCTGTCCACCGTTTCGGTGCGACTGGATGGCGTCAAGCTGGCGATCGACTGCGGTAACGGGGCGGCTTGGCAACTGGCCCCCGAGCTGTTCCGCAGCCTGGGCGCCGAATTGCTCGAGACCGGCTGCGCGCCCAATGGACGCAACATCAATTTGAACTGCGGCGCGCTGCACGTGGACGGGCTAAGCCGGACGGTGGTGGACTCGAAATCTGCGTTTGGCGTGGCCTTCGATGGCGATGCCGACCGCGCCATCTTCGTCGCGCGATCGGGCAGAATCGTCGATGGCGACGCGGTGCTGCTGATGACGGCGCGCGCCATGAAGGCCGCCGGTCACTTGCACGGCGACACCGTGGTCGCCACCGTGATGTCGAACCTGGGCCTGGAGAAAGCCCTGGCGCGCGATCGAATTCGCATGCTGCGCACTCCGGTGGGCGACAAATACGTGCTGGAGGAAATGGTGCGGCTGGGCGCGGCGCTGGGCGGCGAGCAGTCCGGCCACGTCATCTTCCGCGAATACGCGACCACCGGCGATGGACTGCTCACCGCGCTGCGCGTGCTGGAAATCGCGCGCCGCGCCGGCGTGGGTCTGGACGAGCTGACCGCCGATTTGCGCGTCTATCCGCAGAAGCTGGTCAACATCCGCGTGCGTGAGAAACGGGATCTCGCCCAAGTGCCTTCGGTGAACCGGGAAATCCAGCTCGCCGAGGCAGCCCTGGCGGGTTCGGGCCGCGTGCTGGTTCGCTACTCCGGCACCGAGCTGTTGGCGCGGGTGATGGTGGAAGCCGCCGACCAGGGCCACGTGGACACGTTCAGCGCCAGTATCGCGGAATCGATACGGCGAGAAATCGGCGAGGAAGATTAGGGAGGACGTGCACCCGTGGGACCGTGGAGGTTTACGAGTTTGGCAGCCGGTCCCTCAATTAGCCCTTAATTCGCCCGGTGAATAGTCGGTAGCGATTGGGAACTCGATGCGCGTAAAGCGGCTGTAAGGACACCCCTCAGACGCGGGCGGTTCCGTTGTATGATGTCTCAATGCGATTTCTACTCACGATGCTGATGGTATTTCCGCTCTGCGCCCAGGCGCCGCAAGGTCCGCCGCCCGCCGGCGGCAAGGCAGCGCCCCACGTTCCCAAGAACCTGCAACTCCTCAAGCCCGAAGGGTTGATGGAAACCATGCGGGAGTACCGCACCGCCCTAGGCGTGGAATGCGGTTTCTGCCACGTGCAGGGCGACTTTGCCAGCGACGAGAAGCACCACAAGATTGTCGCGCGCAAAATGATCGAGCTGGTGCGCTCCATCAACCCGCAGTTTCCCGATGGCAAGGAGCACGTCAACTGCTACACCTGCCACCGCGGCGCGGAACATCCGCTGATGGCCCCGCCAGTCCTGGTTGCGCCGGGCGAGCAGCCGGTCCCGGTCCGCCCCGCGGCGCCGGAGCATCAATAAGCGTATCCTATGGGCGGACGCGCGTCCGCTCTCCGATTACTCGCGCACTACTGCTGCGCCACCCGCGCCATGTTAAATGTGGAATTCCCGGCTTCGGGCGCGCGAATGATCGGACGGGATACATTGTTTCGGCTGCTGGCTTGGGCGGTCGCCTTTGCGGAAGGCTTTTCGACCCTGGCCGTCGAAGTGATTGCCATCCGTTTGGCCATACCCGTGGTCGGATCCAGCATGACGCTCACCGGAGTTCTGCTGGCCGTGATCCTGTTCGCCCTGAGCGCCGGTTATTGGCACGGGGGCCAGTTGTCGTCGCGTTGGAGCCGTTCGCGCACGCGCACCGCGCTCACGGCAAATCTTCTTCTTGCCGGGGCCATTTATGCCGCCGTTTCCTTCCCTTTTGAAGCCGCTCTGCTGGGACGCTTTCTGGATGCGGGGTTGAGCCTGGCCCCGGCCATCGGCGCCGCAGCCACGCTGTTGTTTGCCGTGCCGGTATACCTGGTGGCGCAGTCGGTTCCGCTGCTGGCCGAACTCACCAACGACGAGGGCAAGGCGGGCAAGGCGTCCGGCCGCGTGCTCTTCTACTCGACCCTGGGCAGCGTCGCCGGCGGCATCGTCACACCCGTCTACCTGTTCCCGCAATTCGGCGTGAAAGGGTCCGGTTACGCGATTTGCGGGCTGCTGTTCGCCGCCGCCGCGCTTTGGACGGCCAGCCATCGGCGGAGGTGGATGATTCTGGCCGCGGGCGCGGTTTCGCTGGCGGTGGTGAGCCGGGCGGGATTGGGGTCGCCCGTGCCCGCAAGTGAGCGGTTTCGCTTCGACAGCCCGCACCAAACGATTCGCATCGTGGAGGAGCGGCGAGCGAACGGGCGGATGGAGCGGGCCATGTATTTGAACGGCGGACGCGCTTCCGCCATCTTCGCCGATACCGGCGAAACCTCGGTTGGTTACGTACTGGAGGCGGATCGCTTGCTGGCTGGCGCGCCTTGCGCGCTGGTGCTGGCGGTCGGCGCGGCGGGATTCACGTTTCCCCGGGATGCCGCGGTCCTGCCGGAAGTCGAGCGCGTGGATGCGGTGGACGTCGACCCCGATGTGCTGGACATCGCCGAACGGCATTTTCTGCCGCAGCCGCTGCCGGCCAAGGTAAGTTTCGTGCCGCTCTCCGCGCGTTACGCTTTGCGGCGGGCGCGCGCCCAGGGAGCGCATTACGGCTTCACGCTGCTCGACGCGTACACCGGTAAAGCCATTCCGGCCGAACTGCTCAGCCGGGAGTTCCTGGCCGACGTGCGCGCCATCTCCACGCGCACTGCGGCCAACGTCATCCTGGACCGCGCCGCCGAATCGGATTTTGCCCGAAATGTTCTGGCCACATTTCGCCAGGTGTTCGGGCGAGTCTGGGCCAAGAACGTCGACTCGGCCGATTCCGATCCAACCAACTACCTGATTACCGACTGGCCGATTCCAGGGTCGGCCGAATGGACCGGGTCCGGCCGCGCCTATCTGGACGACCGGAATACCGCCGACCGCGACCACACGCGCATGATCTGGAGCGAAGAATAGAGGTATGGCGGAATCCATCGATCCGCTGGCCGGCGCGCCGCAGTTCCCGGAGCCTCCCGCCGCGCAAGAAACTGTCGCGGCGCTGCCGGCGACGGCGCCGCGCGAGAAACTGTGGCGCCGCCCATGGGCGCCGTTTGCCCTGGTGGCGGCTTTCTTGGCCGCCGGACTGGCCGTCTATGCGCAGACCCTCGCCTTCGCCTGGGACGAAGGATTCCACCTGCTGGCCGCGCAGCTCATTAAAGCCGGGAAGACGCCGTACCTGGATTTCTTTTTTCCGCAAGCTCCGCTGAACGCCTATTGGAACGCCGGGTGGATGATCTTGTTCGGCGATACCTGGCGCACCGCGCACGCCGTGGCGGGCGTGATGGGCGCCGGCGGTGTGCTGCTGGCCGCGCACGCGGTCTACACCCGCTTCCCCACGCCCGGCTGGCGCCCGGCTGGCGCCTTGACGGTGGTGGCGCTGGCCGGGCTGAACCATCAGTTCGTGGATTACTCGACGATCGGGCAAGGCTACGCGCTGTGCCTGTTCCTTCTGGTGGCAGCCTATCGCTGCGCGCTGTGGTCGGCGGACCACTGCGGCTGGCTGCCCGCGGCCGCGGCCGGATGCGCGGTGGTGGGCGCGGCCGGCGCCACGCTGCTGGGCTCGGCGGCGGTGCCGATCCTGCTGGTGTGGCTGCTGGTCTACAATCGCGCCGGCGCACGCTGGACGAAGCTCGCGGGCTTCCTGGGTGGGGCGGCGCTTCCGCTGCTGCCGTTTGTGCCGGTGGTGCTGCGCGCACCGCGCGTGGTGCGCTTCGACATCTTCGAATACCACCTGCTGTACCGCCAGGTGGCCTGGGACGGCGCCACCGCGCACGATGCCGATGTCCTCACCGCATGGGCCAACGATCCGCAGGCGATCCTGCTGGCAATCCTGGTGGCCGCGGGCGTGTTTTTCGTCCGCTTCCGCAGCGATTGGGACCGGGCCACGCGCGCACCCTTCTATCTGTGCGGCTGGCTGGCGCTGGGCCTGAGCCTGCACATTCCCACGGCGCACCCCACTTTCGCGCGCTACTATCTGCTCACCGTTCCGTTCCTGGCTATCCTCGCCGTGGCGGGCCTCGCTTTCATCGTGTCGCAATTTGCGCGACCCATGCAGCCCCGCTGGGCGGTGGTTTTCGTGAGCGTCCTGGTGGCGATGGTTCTGGCCAGGGACCTGTACGACGATTGGGATGGCGCTCCGTGGTGGGGCCGGCTGTCGAACATCGCCCGCAAGCTGGATGAAGTGGTGCCGCGCGGCGCGCCCGTCTTCGCCGATGAGTCCATCTACTTCCTGACTCGCCGCACGCCTCCCTCCGGCCTGGAGCACGCCGATTCGCACAAGCTGCAACTGAAACCCGAGATGGAAAGGCTGCTGCACATCTTCCCGAAAGCGGAATTGAAAAAGCAAATCGCCGCCGGAAGATTCGCTGCGGCAGCCAGTTGCGAGGACACCGATGAGCTGGAGGACCTCGGCGTTCCCGCCGCTTTTGACAAGAAGTTCGAGGATAAAGGCCAGGATTGTGCCGTATATTGGAAGTGGAAACCGCCGGCGCCGAAGAAGAAGTGAACCCATCCGTAGGGGCCGGGCATGCCCGGCCCGAACCGTCGCGTCGCAATGGTAAACCCCGAACAGTCCAAGTACACCGAGCAGCGGAGGGAATTCTGGGACGAATTCGCCCGCCGGATTCAGCGCTGGCAGCCGATGCGGCGCTACTACCGCGCACAGCTCGAGCGCTGGTTCGCCTTCTCCATTCCGCCGGGCGCGCGCGTGCTCGAGATCGGCTGCGGCACCGGCGATCTGCTCGCCGGCTTGCGCCCGTCGATGGGGGTGGGCATCGACTTTTCCGCCGAGATGGTGCGGCTGGCCAAAGAGCGCCATCCCGAACTTCGCTTCCTCATCGCCGACGCTCACGATTTCGATCTCAACGAAAAATTCGACGCCATCGTTTGTTCCGACCTCATCAACGACGTCTGGGATGTGCAGGCGGTCTTGACGCGCATCGCCGACCATTGCCATCCGGCGACGCGGATCTTCCTCAATTTCTACAGCAACCTGTGGGAAGGCCCGCGGCGCATCGCCGAGACCCTGGGACTGGTGAAGCGCCTGTTGCCGCAAAACTGGCTGACGGTGGGCGATGTGGCCAACCTCCTCTACCTGGCGCGCTTTGAAGTGATCCGGCATTCCCGCGAGGTGATGTGCCCGGTGCATGTGCCTCTGGCGGGCGCCCTGGCCAACCGATACCTGGTGCGGCTGTGGCCGTTTTCCCACCTCGGCGTTACCAACGTTCTGGTGGCTCGCCCGCAGCCTGAGGCGCAGCCGGGCCGCCAGGCCAGCGTGAGCGTGATTGTGGCGGCGCGCAATGAGGAAGGCAATATCCCGCGTATCTTCGACCGCCTTCCCCAAATGGGGGCGGGGACTGAGTTGATCGTCGTCGAGGGCCACTCCCACGATGGCACCTACCAGGCCGTGGAAAGGGAAATCGCCGCCCGCCCCGGTTATCCCGCCAGGCTGTTCCGCCAAACCGGCAAGGGCAAAGGCGACGCCGTGCGGCTGGGCTTCTCCCAAGCCACTGGCGATGTTTTGATGATTCTCGATGCCGACCTCACGGTCGCGCCCGAGGACCTGCCGCGCTTTTACGATGCGTGGCTGGCCGGCCGCGGCGATTTCATCAACGGCGTCCGCCTGGTTTACCCGATGCAGGACCAGGCTATGCGTTTCTTCAACCTTCTTGGCAACAAGTTCTTCAGCCAGGCGTTTAGCTGGCTTCTCGGGCAGAGCATCCGGGACACTCTCTGCGGCACCAAAGTGCTGAGCCGCCGCGATTACCAGATGATCGCCCGAAACCGCTCCTGGCTCGGCGATTTCGATCCTTTTGGCGATTTTGATCTGATCTTCGGCGCCGCCCGTTTCAATTTGAAAATCGCCGACATGCCGGTGCGCTACGGTGCGCGCACTTACGGCGAAACCAACATCCGGCGCTGGAGCCACGGCTGGATGCTCCTGCGCATGGTTGCGGTTGCGCTGCGCCGCATCAAGTTCATGTAGCGGCAAAAAGGGAGCCACTTACTTCCGGATGGTCCCGTATAGCACCGAAAGATAATAGCTGTGTATTGCCCTGCAATGTTCCGTACCGGTACCGTTAACAAAAGGTGGCAGGGTTGAACGCACGTTACAAATGCCGGAAGATGCGAGAAGCCGGACCCCACGCCGGCTGGTTCAACCTCGATCGGCGGCCTGATCGCGGCGCCGCACGGCTCTGCGGCGCTTAACCCGAAATTCGAGATGGAACCTTTTAGCGCTCCTTTCCAGCTACCGGCTGGGAGGGAGCGCGCTTTTTTTGTGAACCTCTTCGCCTGTCTGTCACCGGCTTGTTGTCACCGGTATGTTGTATGACCCCCGGACATATCCGTCTGTAAACCTTTTGGTAATGGACACCACCTTGCTCTGAGCGGTACAACGAGTCATGCTATTGTGCCGTAATGTCCGCGCCATACTCTTTGCCGGCTTGTTCGCTTCCGCGTTACTGGCCCAGCAGGACCGCATCATGGCCACGATCGATGCCGGCCATTCGGTGGTCGTCAGAGGCAGCGTTCCTCCTCAGGCGCAGCCGAAGTACGATCGGGGGGCGGTGGAACCCGATTTCCGGCTCGGCAACATCACGCTAATGCTGAGGCCGTCGGCCTCTCAGCAAGCCGCGCTCGAACAATTGCTAGCGGAGCAGCAGGATCCAGCATCGCCGAACTACCACAACTGGTTGACACCGGAAACCTATGCCGAGCGGTTTGGGACGAGTGCGGCCGATGTGGACAAGATCGTTTCTTGGCTGCGATCCCAGGGCTTCGCCGTGCAGTATACGGCGCGCGGCCGCGACTTCATCAGTTTCAGTGGCACGGCCAGCCAGGTGCAAGCGGCACTGCATACGGAAATCCACCGCTACCAGGTAGGCGCCGAAACTCACTTCGCGAACTCGACGGACCTGTCCTTACCGGCGGCCATCGAGCCTATCGTGGCTGGTGTGCTGGGGCTGCACGACTTTCACCCCAAGGCGCCGCGGAGGCAAGCCCGGCCGAACTATACCGCAAGTGACGGAAGCCACTACCTGCTGCCGGACGACCTCGCCACCATTTACGATCTCGTCCCCCTATATGACTACGGATACACGGGCGCGGGACAGAGCATTGTCATCGTCGGACAGAGCGACATCGATGCCAGCGATATCGCCACGTTCCGCAGCAGTTGGGGCCTGCCCTTAACCACGATACAGATGGTTCCCACGGGCACCTATCCTGGGGTCGACAGCGACGACGAAATGGAGGCGGACCTGGACCTGGAATGGGCCGGCGCGGTGGCTCGATGGGCAACGCTGATCTTCGTTTACAGCGAAGACGCGACCTACTCGTCTTACTATGCCATCGACAACAACCTGGCGCCAGTGATCAGCGAGAGCTTTGGGCTGTGCGAATACCAGGTGGGAATCAATCGGTTGGGCCTTTACTACTTTGAGGTGCAGGCACAGAAAGGCAATGCACTGGGAATTACCTGGCTGGCTTCGTCGGGCGATTCGGGAGCGGCCGGCTGCGATTATGACGTCACCACGGCAACGCAAGGTCTGGGAGTTAGCCTCCCGGCGAGCGTTCCCGAGATCACCGCGGTGGGTGGGACGGAATTCGACGAAGGAAGCGCCGACTACTGGAGCGGGAACAATGGGCTTTACGGTGGCTCGGCGCTATCCTATATCCCCGAGACGGCGTGGAACGATACCGCGGCGAGCCTGAAGCTTGGGGGGGACATTGAGGCTAGCGGCGGCGGGGTGAGCGCGGTTTATTCGAAGCCTGCGTGGCAGGCCGGCCCCGGTGTTCCCAGCGACGGCGCACGCGATGTGCCGGACATCGCCCTGGCCGCGTCGGCCCTGCACGACCCCTACATCGTCATTTCAGAGGGCGCGACATATACCGTGGGCGGCACGTCGGCCGCAGCGCCTTCTTTCGCCGGAATGATCGCCGTGCTCAATCAATATCTGGTGCAGAACGGCGTGCAAACGAAATCCGGCCTGGGCAACATCAACCCGAAGCTGTACGGCATGGCGGCGGCAGGCACATCCGGCGTTTTTCACGACGTGACCACGGGGAACAACATCGTTCCGTGTGAGGCGAATACGCCGAACTGTGTGAACGGTCAGCTTGGGTACACCGCCGGCGTGGGTTACGACCTTGTGACGGGGCTGGGTTCGGTGGACGCGTACAACCTGGTCACGGTATGGGGCGGCATTCCGGTTACGTCCACCACCACCACGCTTACGGCGACGCCGGCCATTTTGGTGGCGAGCGGGTCCGCGGTGCTGACCGCTACCGTGAAGGCTTCCAGCGGCACCCGGTCGCCCACCGGACCGGTTTCCTTCACGCTGGGAAACAGTTTGCTCGGCTCCGCGACGCTCGCGGGGTCCGGAGGAACCGCCAGCGCGTCCATCAGGGTTTCCGGAGGCCAGTTGGTGGCGGCCAGCAACACGGTGCAGGCTCACTATGGGGGCAGCCCCACGTTCAGTTCCTCATCGGCCACGGCAACGCTCACCGTGGGCACTCCTGCGACCTCCAAAGTGGTAGTGTCGGTAACGCCGAATCCGGTCTATCAGCAGGCGCCGGATGCGAATGGCGCCACGTTCTCCTTCACCGTCCAACTGAGCGAAACCGCGGGGGTGGCCACTACGGTGACCGGGTTCACTTTCGACGGGGTGAGCTTCGCGAGCTCGATTGAGCAGTTTTTCGGCAGCACCACGCTGCCGGCGCACGGCACGCTTACCGCAAATCTGAAGGCGGGGAACATTGCCGTGCCGTCGTCGGTAGTCATGATATTCACGGGCCAGGACTCGAGCGGAGCGGCGTGGTCCCAGCAGATCGCGGTTCCTTTCCTGCCGAAGCAGTAGGATGAAACGACGAAGGACCTGCCGCTCGCCTTCATTGGCGCCGATCAGCTTTCCCGAGCCAACCTTGCCGCCGATGGAAACCATGAAGTCAGACTGGCTGCCGTCCGTATTGAGCTACGAAAACCTGCGCGACGGAAATCGAGCGGGCCGCCTCGCCTATTCGAGAACAGAAGAACCCGTAGGGGAATTAAGCCGGGAGCTTGGCACGTTCTTTCTGTATCACGCGTCGCTTCGTGTTTTCAAAGCAGTTCGGCGGGAGATACGTTCTTTCTGTCTTACGTCTTTTACATCGACCGCAGCTTCGCTTTTTCCCTCTCGAACTCCTGAGGCGTGAGGATTCCCCGCTCCTTCAGCTTCTCTAATTCGTCCAGGCGCTGGATGAGGTTCATGGGCGGGGCCGGCGCTACCGGCGCGGCCGGCGGCGGGGCTTGATACTGAGCCATCGGAGGTGGGGGCCCGGCCGGGACCACCGCGGCGGGCCGGCGGCTGCGCATGAACAGGAACGCAGCGGCTCCCAGGATCAGGACCCCCAGCCCGAGTTCGTAGAGCAACATACTCGGGCTGGAACCGGGCTGGCTCCCGGATGAGTCATCCGAGTCCCCAGCCGGGGCGACCTTGCCGTCGACGAAGGTCACTTTTTGACTCGGATACATGTAGATTTTCTTGGAACCGAGATTGGCTATCCTGGCCGGCTGCCCGAGCACGGCCACCACTTGATCGATCGTCATGCCCGGTGAAATTGTGGGTGGCGCGGCGGCCGGCTGATCCGGCGGTGCAATGGGAGGAAGCGGCGCGTCTGCCGTAGCCGGCTGAGGGGAAGCCATCGGCGGCGCGGTATAGGCCTGGGCGGCTGGAGCGGCGACTGGCTGAGAAGCCGCGGACGTGGACGTGGATTTGCTCCCTCCGCCTCCGCCCCCAGCGCCGGTCCCCAACACCTCCGCAATGAGGTTTTCCGCCTCCAGGATCTCCAGCGTAGCCGCCTTATGGAATCGGATCTCCGCAGTGTAACGCACCTGGTTCACCAGCTCGGAAATCAAGGTCAAATGGATGTCATCCTTGACCACCTCGATCTTGGTAATGTACAGCTTTTCCCCGGCCACGAAGGGCCGTGTTGTGGGGGCATTCCCTTGAACCGCTTGATTGGCCGTGCCCACACCGGGGATCTTATTGACGATGGGAATCTTGGAGAGCGTACGGACCGCGCCGGTGCAAGCCGCCTTGGAGGGACCGGTAAGCGAAATTCTCCCGTCCTTGTACTGGTGGACGCAAGTGATGGGATCCGCGCCGCCCGTGAAACCGCTTTTCCGCAAAACCACCGTGGTGCCCTGGACCACGAAATCGCCTTCGGCATTCACTGTGGAGAGCTTGTACCGGGCTCCCAACTTTTGTTCTAAAAGGGCCCTGTCCGCCGCCGCGGCAGAGGCTGCCATCATCAGCATCACAAGGAACGGAACGAAGCGCGACATCGAAGTTCTTCGCATAAGCACCACTCTCCTGGGTCTGACTTCTTTTCTCGCCCGACGATTCTGGATTATACAAAAGCGCGGGCGGAGGCGCCACTACAGCGAATTGAGTCTGTCGCTAGTATTTGAGTTGTCCGGTCCAATTCACACGTGATCTGTCCGCTTTGGTCGGGGCGGGTGATGCTGGGGAGTGGACGAAACCCAGCAGTACTCAGCCGCCGAGATGGAGCGGAT
>Ga0187891_1001452_pt1 | contig 20320 bp, 20 predicted proteins | sample June2016WEW_21_4_FD_132990 | JGI IMG/M metagenome (GOLD analysis project Ga0187891, IMG submission 132990) | Peatland microbial communities from SPRUCE experiment site at the Marcell Experimental Forest, Minnesota, USA - June2016WEW_21_40 | ecosystem: Environmental > Terrestrial > Soil >... | reverse complement strand
CGCTACCCTATGATCGTTGATAGCGATGCAGGCTACGAAATCCGGATTTCCGGCTTCTGCCACTTTGATAATGATGGATGACCGATTGCGGATGAGTAGGTATTGTTGCGTCAGCCCTTAGCTCAACCATACGCAAGAAGCTCTTCAGATCGCTTTCAGACCAGGAGTGCCAAGGGGGGAAACGATTTCGACGGGTTGAACGTACAGAACCGGCAATTAAGGTAGGGCGTAAATTGTAGTCGCTGCAACGGACTGCTTTGTGTATGACGAGCGAGTATCCGGGGGCGGCACCTCAAACCTGCAAACCGTAGCAAGAACTAATTAACACCTAGTGAGAAACTATTGGACTAGCGAGTTGCATACCACAACTTGGCGGATTTGTAGAAAAGCCAACTGAATTCCACTGCATTCTGCCTGAAATACCGACTGGAAAGAAGGGAAGAGTAACCCGATCCCTGACGTTCATAGAAAGACACTGTGAGGGTACCCAAAGGCCAAATTGGGGATCGCCCGGTCATTTGACAGAAAACATTCTTGGACGCAGCCTCCTCAATATGGCCCCTGGCCTCAGAGGGCGGGGCCAGGGAGGTTGTAGATGACTAATTTCTTTCGCTGGCTTTTCCGCAGTACCCGAGACCCCCGCTACCGGATTATGGGCCCTGACCCTTTTCCACACTTCCGCCATTACATTCTTGGCCTGGATGGGGCGTATGGCGGCGGTGCGATGCGGCGCTGCGCGCCGGGTGCATTGTTGACACGTCACCCCCCGCAGGGTGCTGTATAGCAACCAAGGTTGCCGTATGGGAACGTCTTGAAAATGCACGGCCCAACGACGAATCGCTCCCCGAGAGGCTCTCGGCAGCAATCAAATGTTCCCTTATGGGAACCTCTAGATTTTACGGGATGAATTCTATGGCAACTCTTCGCACGAAATCCGTCAGCACGAAAGTCACCGAGGAGGAGTACGCCAAGTTCGAAGTCCTTGCCGGGGAGCAGACGATCAGCGAATGGGCACGCGATGTTCTATCTAGAGCAGCCAAGCCCCATACGTGCGAGCAAACCATCCTGGCTGAGGTCCTGGCGTTGCGTACAGCTTTGCTAAACTTGTTTTTCAAGTTGGCCAACGCAGAGCGCATCACCGCCGACGAGATGCAGCAACTCATCGAGAGGGCAGACGCCGACAAACTGAAGAAGGCACTTTCGAAAATCCAGGAAACCGAGGAATTCCTGATTCAAGGAGGCACAAAATGAATTCCGTGTGGGGAAGGAGAGAGAGCAAAGGGTGGCCGAGCGGCGCACCTGATTATACGATTACGGCACTGATGATAGCTTTGGCGAGCGCGATTCTCACTGGCTACTGCCGATACTACTTCGTCTGGACACCGCTCGAAAGGCACTATCTGCGGGAGTACTTTCTCACCGGCTTGATGGCCAGATTAGGAGCAAAGACTGACCAATATGACGTACTTGCGGTAATGAGCCGCAAGAACTACCGATTGGCTGTGGATGAGGACGTGGCACCTTTCAAGACGCCTTCCGGTGCAACCACGTTCACGCTTTCGAAAGACGCCGCGAAGGGGGGTGGCCTCCGTCTCACATGGTTGCGGAAGCAGTACAACAATGTCCAGTTGCACGCTCTTCTCGCCTCTTGGATCTACCACGGCCAGACGCTTGCGGATTTGGCGACGCGGCCTTTGTGGGCGGGGCTGGCAGTGTTCTTGGTAGGGTTGCTGTTTGCGGCCCCTAAGGATGCGGCCCACTTGAGGGAACTGCGCTACGGGCGACGCCTGAAGGGACCCGAACTCGTCACGGGAGGTAGCTTTAGCAGCCGGAATCGCTCACGCGGCATTGGGTTTTCAAACCGGGAGCGGACCTCCGCAGAGAAAATCTTCGGATGGAATCACCGGGTGAGAGTGCCCCAGGTCCGCGAGTCGAGCCACTTCCTGATTATGGGTGACACGGGAGCGGGCAAGAGCGCCTTGATTCGGGAGATGCTCGTCCAAATCCAAGACCGGGGGGAAACCGCCATTGTCTATGATCCCGAACGGGAATACACCCCGCAGTTCTTTGACCCCTTGCGGGGCGATGTCGTCCTGAACCCGCTTGACGCGCGCACGCCCTTCTGGAGTCCGGGGGAGGAGGCCCGGAACGAGCCGGAAGCGCTCACCCTTGCGGCATCACTCTTCCCGGACCGGCACAACGAGCAGCGCTTCTTTACGCGGGCTCCCAGGGAAATCTTTGCCCATCTGCTAACCCACAAGCCCACACCCCAAGACTTGGCCGAGTGGCTCTCACACGACGAAGAGATCGACCGCAGAGTTCGCGGGACAGAAATGGCATCGGTTATTGCCCCAACGGCACCGGGGCAACGCGAAGGTGTTATGGCGGAACTGAAGATGGTAGCCAAAGCGTTGAAGCTGCTCCCCAGCGAAAAGGAAACCAAGCAGCGATGGAACACCTTGCTGTGGTCGAACCAGCGGCGGGGATGGCTGTTCCTCACGAGCACAAAGACGACGCGGGAACGGCTCTTACCGCTGACCAGTTTGTGGCTTGACCTACTCGTCTTGCGCCTCATGGACGAGGCAACGGCGAATCACGGCCAAGCCCTGCAACCGGTTTGGTTCATCCTGGACGAACTCGCGTCTTTACAGAAACTACCCCAGTTGCACGCAGCCATCACCCAAAACCGGAAGTCGAACAACCCAGTGGTTTTGGGTTTCCAGGGGCGCAGTCAACTGGAAACGCTTTACGGTCATGAGGCGGAGGCTATGCTTTCGCAACCGGCGACGAAAATCTTTCTGCGCACAAGCGAGCCACGCGCCGCGCGATGGATCAGTGAGACCATCGGCGAGGTGGAAATCGAGCAGTTACGTGAGAGCCTCGCGACCGAACCATTCCCCCGTGATCGCAAATCGAAAAACTACCAATTGGAACGCCGCGTCGAGCCGCTGGTGATGGCTTCGGAGATCATGGGGCTCCCTGACCAGCGCGGCTTCCTGAAATCAGGAAATCTGGTCGTGCGGCTGAGCTTTCCATATCTTGAGTTGCCCAAAACCCAACCGGGATTCGTTGAGCGAAATATAGACTGGCAGCGAGGCGATGAACCCTCTGCGCCCGCAACAGAACGACCTGGCAGCAGCGGGCCCGCTCAGAAGCTCACCTCAAACGAGCAAAAGCAAGCGCAGGAACAAACCAAGCGACCGCCAAGCCACGGGCAGAGTCGCTTCTTTGAATAGGTTAATATGATTACGATTTCGAAACCACTCAGTGCAGGTCAAGCACAGGCGTACCACCGGGACGAGTTCGGGAACGCCGAGCAGAACTACTACACAGAAGAAGACCGGATACGCGGCACCTGGCACGGCAGACTTGCCGAGGCTTACAGGTTACAGGGCGAGGTTCAGGAGGAAGACTTCCGACGCTTGAGCGAGGGCCAGCACCCCCTCACCGGCGAGCAATTGGTGCAGCACCAGGTAGCACGCGAATACCTAAACGAACGCGGCGACAAAGTGACAACGATGGAACATCGTGCCGGGTGGGACGCTACCTTCAGCGCCCCGAAAAGTGTGTCACTGACGGCGCTGGTCGGCGGAGACGAACGGGTGCGCACCGCGCATCGAGAAAGTGTGCAGGTAGCCCTGGACGAGATGGAACGTTACGTACAAGCGCGCATCGGTCGCAACCACCCGGCGGAAACCACAGGCCAATGGGTTGCCGCCAAATTCGAGCATGACAGTGCGAGGCCGGTGAATGGTTACGCAGCGCCCCAGCTTCACACACACGTTGTGTTTTTCAACCTCACCGAAACCGAAGACGGAAAGGCCCACGCCATCCAGCCCCAGGAGTTGTATAAGAGCCAGCAGTACGCAACTGCAGTGTACCGTTCTGAATTGGCCCACCGCATACAGGAACTTGGTTACGAAATCGAGCCGGGGAAAAGCGGTCAGCCGGAAATCACGGGCTACAGCCAGGAATACTTGGACGCCAGCAGCCCGCGCCGCCAGCAAATCAAAGAGCATCTTGACGAGCAAGGCCTGCGTGGTGCGGGTGCAGCGCAGATTGCGGCGCACCAGACACGCGAGGAGAAGCTGTCGTCACTCTCGCACGAGGAGATGCGCGCCAAGCACCACGAGCTTGCGGCAACCTTTGACAACCAGGCGCAGCGGGTAGTGGAAGCGGCCCAAGCCCGAGGCGTGCAGGAGCATCACGGCGGCGAGGAGAGAGAAACGCGCGCGCGGGAAGCCGTCACCTACTCCCGTGACCGAAATATTGAGCGAAAGGCGGTCGTGGATGAGCGCCAGTTGATGCGCGATGCGCTCCGCCGCTCTATGGGTGGGTCTGCGTTTCGGGAAGTCCGGGAGAATCTTGAGCAGCGCATCCGGTCAGGTGAATTCATCGAAGTGGGCCGTGCGCGCCCTGGAGGTGCAGACCGAAACCTCACCACGCGCGAAATGCTGGACTTCGAGCGCGACAACGTCACCCGCATGAAGGCCGGGCAAGGCGGGCACGAACCGTTGGTTTCGGAACAAAACCGGCAGGAGTTGGCTGGCAAGTTCGATCACCTATCCGACAGCCAGCGCCGGGCCGTGGAGCAAATCCTCAGCAGCCGTGACCAAGTGGTAGGGCTGGAGGGTGTCGCCGGAGCGGGAAAGACGACTTCGCTCTCCGCCATCCGGGAGGCCGCCGAGCGCCAGGGCTACCAAGTCAAGGGGTTAGCGCCGACTTCCCGCGCAGCTTACCAGCTTGAAGAAGCAGGCATCCATTCGAGTACTTTGCAGCGCCATCTTGCCGGATCGCACCGAGACCACGCGGAGCGGCACCTGTACATTGTGGACGAATCCAGCCTCGCGAGCACACGGCAGATCAATGAATTCGTACACAAGCTGCAAGAACAGGACCGGGTGATATTCGTGGGTGACACGCGCCAGCACCAGGGAGTGGAGGCAGGACGACCGTTCGAGCAACTTCAGGAAGCCGGGATGCACACGGCGCACCTCGACGAAATCATTCGCCAGAAAGACCCGGCTCTGAGACAAGCCGTCGAGCATCTTGCCCACGGCGAGGTCCGCGAGGCGATTGAGAACCTTGAGCGGCGTGGCCGCGTGCATGAAATCGGAGACCGCCAGGACCGCTTGGAGGCCATTGCCAAGGCTTACGCCGAGCGGCCCAACGCGACACTGGTGGTATCCCCGGACAACCGCTCGCGTCAGGAAATCAACGACCGAATCCACCGCGAACTGCAAGCCAGCGGACGGGTCGAAGAGCAGGAACACCGGTTAACTGTGTTGGTGCCGCGCCAGGAGATGACCGGGGCCGACCGGCAATGGGCCGCACAATACGAACCCGGCGACATCATCCGCTACACCCGAGGCAGCCAGGCGACAAGCGTCAAATCGGGAGAATACGTGCATGTCAACGGCGTTGACCGGGACCGGAATTTACTCACCGTCGAGCGGGAAAACGGCCAGCAAGTCACATACGACCCGCACCGGCTGCACGGCGTAAGCGTTTACCAGGAGGGGGAACGGGACTTCTCAACCGGTGACCGCGTGCAATTCACCGCGCCTTACCGGGACGAGCGAATTGCTAACCGCCAACTCGGCACCGTTGAACAGATCGATGCGGAAGGAAATCTTCAAATCCGGTTGGACTCCGGTCGGGACGCGCATTTCAACATCCATGAACATCCCCACCTTGACTACGGCTATGCCGTGACCAGCCACAGCAGCCAGGGAGCCACCGCCGACCGGGTGTTGGTGCATGTGGACACCGAACAGGCCCACGATCAGCTTGTCAATTCACGGCTGGCGTATGTCTCCGTCTCACGCGGACGATACGATGCGCAGATTTACACGAATGACGCGGAAAAATTGGGCGAAGAGTTGAGCCGTGACGTAACGAAGCAGTCCGCATTGGAATCAGAGCATGAAATTGGCGGCCAAGACCAAGGCCACGCGACTGAAAATGCCAAGCACGAATCGGTGAGCGAGTCGCACGAGCACGGACAAGGCTACGGCATGGAGCATTGAATATGGGATAAGGCGTGCCCCGTCCAAGGGGTTTCCACCATCCCCCCCGCATCACGCTATTGATCCACCTACCGCCTTCCGTACATTAGGATTAATGCCAGCAGTTAGCTGCCGGTCTGTCAATGCCCTTCCGCCGCTGTTGTTCGTCCTCGGCTTCTCAAAAAGACGTTGATGTCCTTCTCGCGGGATCGCAGGAACTCCAAGAAATCCACATTCTTGTATCTGCACGTTTCCGAAATACTCAGAAGGACGAGGTATTCCTCAATTCCGGAGGGCGTCGCCGTCCCTTCAATAACGTCCCGAAGCGCAGCAAATGCCTTCATCGCGTGCTCAGCGTTATTGTTGTTCCAAGGCACTCCGTCGTAACTGAGGAAAGTAAAGAGCTTGTTCCGGTTCTTCTCAAAACGCTGTGTGCATTTCGCAGCCACTTCGCTTTGCCACTGCCGCGTCACAAGCCATTTGTAGAACCGCTTCACATCTGAGAGGTGCTTCTTCAGGAAGTGCTTTTTCAGCCCACGCCGATCAACGGTTTCAACAATAGGCTTGAGAAGTTCGGAGAATTGTTGCACTATCTGTCGCAGCTCATCATCGTACGGATTTTTCAACATGTCGTCGTTCAGATCGCGCATGAGGTGGATTAAGCACTTCTGCTGTGGGCAGTCCAGCGAGTCATAGGCGGAGTAGAAGTCAGAGACCAAGACTCCCTTGAAATCCTTTAGGACCGCCTGCATGGTCCCAGCCTCGCGGTTTTCGCTGTAGAGGTAGACTACCTCTTCAAAATTGCAAAACACCCAGACGTAAGCTCGTCTGCCCTGCGTAACAATTGGCGTCTCGTCAGCATGAACCAGCGTTCCTGCTATGATCCGCCGAAGCAGTATTTGCCGGCTCTCCTCGTACTGTCTTGCCGCCATCCTTTTCTGTTTTAACACCGAACTGCGAGGCAGGGTGAAACCAAACAAACGGTTCACCTGACGTGTTGTCACACGCTGCGGGACAGATAGCTCCACAATTTCGTACATCAGGAATGCGATCAGGTTCCAGCCGTACTTACCGCGCCCCCATGTCTGCTCCACCGGATGAATCTGTTCGCCGCACCTAAGGCACGCACAACTGTGGAAGAAGTATTTGACAATCCACCTTTTGATGCTCGCCTTTCCAAACTGAAGGTCATAAATGATTCTGGAGCGTTGAGGGCCCACTTTTAGATTCTTACCTTGACACACTGGACAGCGTGAAGGTACAGAACACACAACCGCCTTATTGACACGCGGCCTCACAGTTCGTGGCTGGGTGCGCAAGGTATTGGGTCTCCTGCGTCTCCCGCTGTTTCTTGCATAGATCCTGTCGCGTTGATAATCCCAGTGGGCCGCCTCGGTGATCGCTTCCAAGGCCGGAATAGAACTTGTAAACCTGCGCCACTTCGACTCTTTCTGTATGTCTTCGGCATGAACGCAGACCTCATTTGCATTAGCGCCGGACTCGTTACGCCGCTCTGCAAAGATCGCAACCCGGTCGACAGCGTGCGTAACCAGTTCGAGAGCCTCACAGTCCTCCTTGTTGTAGGTGATAATCGTCTGCTTGATTGAAGGGTCGGTTGTTTCCTCCCATTGCTGTCTCCAGATTACGGATTGGAGACCTGACGCGGAAGGATGTGACCACTGGAACCCAAGGTGCCGGGCAACTTCTTTGAGCCCATTTGAGTACGTGGGAAAGTAAATCTGAGAATAGGTGATCGTCAATAGATTGACCGCCCGCTTAATGAGTGCGTCGACAAAGGCTGTATCTGCGGTTGAAGTGGGATATCGGATTGCGAGCCGCTTCAGGAAGCTTGACTCATAAGCTCCATAGTGGATCAGCACCGGATTGTCGATGCCCTGCAGGATACCAAGAAGGGATCTCCAGATCCGCTCCTCGTCACTGGGCTCATCAGCCCAGAGGCTGTGCTGAAGAAATGAGGATCCCTCAGGGATCCGTAGGCCGATCAGGTAATAGAAACCACGATCCGGCAGACCTTCGACATCAAGATAGACCGGCGTTCCATTGATTGCTAACTCGGGCTTCCCGACAACATGAATCTTCCGGTCTCGGATTGCCAAAGCTTTGAGAGCGTGATGATATTTTTCTCTGCGGGATGCCTGATTCTTAGGTCGGCGGCGCGGCCGAAATGTGTAGGCGAGTTGTGTAACGGTGAATATCCCCTTCGCGTTCAGCTTGGCTCGGTCTGTGGTGCCGAGGCCAACCAGAAGGCTGAGATCATCCTTCTCGGTCACTCTCTTCCTGCAACAAGCCTCGAAAATACACTCTGAACAGTGCTTGATCAACACGGGGTCGGGTGGGGTACCCTCTGCTAGCAAAGTGCGCAGCTTCCCGACAAGTGAGTCCACTTCGTGAATCAAGGCATCGAGCGTGACACCTACAGTCGTATGTTGCAAACCGTGGATAATCACTCCCTTGGTGGGCATCTGGTCGGAAGCCTTCCAGACCACGAAGGCGTCAAATGCAAGCATGAGCTTGTGATGCCTTGAGATTTTCTCAAATGGGACGAACCTAATTGGGACATAGGGGCTGTGGCGCTTCTGGCTCTGTGCGGGCCCGCGTTCGAGCGCGTGAATGTTGGAACCGACACCCTGAGCGGTTATGTTCGGTTGAATAATCAACCGATACTTGGCGCTTTTCAGGTCTTCTGGGCGCGGGCTGCCAACGAGGCATTCTGAGTTATCGGCAGTTTGGAGGCGATCACAGCAATCCGCCCTATAGTTTTCTGCGAGGCGCCGTTGCCAGTCGCTGATTACATGCGAAGGTTTATTCGTCCCCGCATGACCGAAAGTCAATTGCGCTTTGGTCTTGCATTTGAGGTACGCGTCGAAAAGCTCGTCAGTGATCAACATCCCATGATTGTAGTTTAACCTCATTTTTCTCGGCGTTAAACCTGTCTAAGCCTTTCGACCGAAAATTACCCAGCCCCAAACATATCAACTAGGAAGCGCCTGACCCAGACTTGCGTCGCAGAGCGGACGGGACCGATTACCCCCGAATGATGTCGCGGTGGCTCCGGCTTTCCCCGGTCACCCTTCTTTTCTAGCGCCCTTGCTTCTCGCGGGCACGGCGAGATGGGAAAGACGCCTGCGCGCTGGCGGCACGGCGGGCTTCTGCTTTGTCCGTCAGTTGACGGACACCCTCCGGGTTTGCGGTTCCCCCAAGAAACAAAACCAAAAGCGAAGTTTCTTGGCTCCCCCACAAAAAGCAGCCCTTGGCCTGGCGAGCAGGCCCCACTCGCCCTTTCTGCCCCGCGAGAAACGGGCGCAGAAAAGGAGAAAAAAACAAATGATCGAGCAAATCGAACAAACCAATCGAGAGCAAGTCAATGTTGAGAGTTCGTTCCAGGTTCGCGCAGCGGATGCCATGACGGGCGCAGAAGGAAAGCCTATGGTTTCATGGGCGGCGCTTTTGGATGAAGCAATGAAGAAGCCCGGATTCATCCACGAAGCTTACAGCCGGTTCCACAACTATTCACTCGGAAACCAACTCTTGGCTTTGTTCCAGTGCTTCGCGCGCGGAATCCAGCCGGGGCCGCTGGCCACCTTCCCGAAGTGGAAAGAGCTAGGCCGATATGTGAAGAAGGGCGAGAAGGCGTTGACCCTGTGCATGCCGCTGACTTGTAAGCGCACGAAGACGGTAAAGCAAGACGACGGCACCGACCGGGAAGAGGAGTTTTCTTTTACCCATTTCACCTACAAGGCCCATTGTTCGTTCTAGCGCAGACTGACGGCACGGAATACCAGCCGCCCGCCATCCCGGAATGGAACGAAGAAAGAGCCCTTGCTGCTCTCGACATCCGGCGTGTACCGTTCGAGGACCTGGACGGCAACACCCAGGGCTACGCGAAGCGTGGCCGGAAGATCGTGGTCAGCCCAATTGCCGCTCTTCCGGTTAAAACCCTCTTCCATGAGGTTGGCCACGTTATGCTTGGCCACACGGACGAAGGCGACCTTGCAGACACAGAACGTACACCACGGGATATCCGGGAAATGGAAGCCGAGGCCGTTTCCTTGCTGTGCTGTGAATCCCTTGGCCTGCCGGGGGCGGAGTACAGCCGTGGTTATATCCAATCATGGGGCCAAGGCCAGACATTCAGCGAGCGTTCCGCCCAACGCATCTTTCACGCCGCCGACCAAATCCTTCGCGCAGGCTATCCGGGCAAATGAGACTCCCCGAAAAAACGGCGGCTGGCTGACCCGGTCAGCCAGCCGCCACTGTGTGATCGGTTCTCACATTTGTCGACCCGTGAAAAAAAGTTGGCAGGCAGGGTGCACGTGCCCGCTTCGCTTGCTTACCGAGACAAACTGCAAAGGCCGAGAAGAACTTTGCAATTCGCCCTCGTGCTTGAATACCGGATTGCCTACACCTAGTATATGAATACCTTTGCCGAAGCGGTCGGTTCGCCTCTCATAAGCAAGTCACCCCGACCGCCAGGGCAGCGTCCCGCTGACTCTTATCGAGCGTCGCAAGCGGACTTCCCGACCGCATGGCAAGCTCCACATAAAGCGCGTCGTAGGAGGCAAGGCCATGTTGGCGGCAAAGCGCCTGAACGTCTTGGAACACCCGCTGCAGGGGAGCACCATCCAGAGTGGGGCGTAGGGCGGAAAGATCGTCAAGGAAAGCCCGTGTTTGGTCCGCAGAGATACGCCCTTTCCTCTCGCCGACGAGCAGCGAATTGAGAACCTCGGAGCACCAGAAGGCAGGCACCAGGGCTTGGTCTCCTGCCTTCAGCAAGTCCAGCACGCCCATGGAGGCGGGGGTTTGCTCATCGGGAAAACACCAGGACAGGGTAACAGAGGCATCCACGATAATCCAACTCACGGACGCGCCTCATCGCGGAGTTGCTTGATGGTCATGCCGCCCAGGGAAAGCTGGTGAGTCTTACCGAAGCTCTTAAGCCGCTCAATTGCCGCTTGCCGTTCATCCACGGTCGGTTCAGCCGCCGTTTGCCGCGCCTGCCAGACGGAGACGGCTTCCGAAAGCACCTCTTCGGCAGAGCGGTATTGGCCGGAGCGGACGGCATCCTCGACGATACGTTCAATCCGGGCGGGAAGACGGACAGTCATCACGAACCTCCTTACACCAAACCCTAGCGTAGCGGAGAGGGCGGGGGCAGTCAAGCATGGGATAACTGTGTTTACTTTAGTAGGACTACTGCCCCGAGTCCCGCGAGAAAAATAGCATGCGGTCATAGCATGCGGTCATGTGGGCCACATCTGGGCCACAAACCAGCGAGAATGGGGGGCAAGATCGGCCATCAGCAGCCAGCTAAGAGCCTTTAGAATCAGCACCGGCCATAGATTAAACATACCTGTCACGCATGAGGTCGCGGGTTCGATTCCCGTCGTCCCCGCCAGCACTTTCAATGACTTGCGGTGCTGGCAAACCCTCCAGCCCCGTTTTTGTGACGTTCCGTGTGACGTAACCCCCCTGAGAATCCCCCTGATTCGGGTTCCCCGCCCGCGTCATGGCGAGCGCATCCAAGGCCCGGCGCTTCGCTTCCAGTCGGACGTGGGAATAGTGTTCAAGCATCTTCTGTGAGACGTGGCCCGCAATTGATCGAATCACCTGGTCACTCGGGGCAGTCTCCGCCAGTTCGGTGATAGCGTGATGGCGCAAATCATGAAAGCGAAGTCGCGCCAAGCCGGGCATTGGTGGAATTCCCTTCTCCGCGTCACCCGTTGCGGCTGTGGCACGAATCGCACGCCACGCAGAGCGCCAACTAATCATGGGCTTCGTCGCATTAGGCTTCACGGTGGCCCGATTAGGCCCAATCTTCGGCCCCTGGCCCTCTCCGCTTGGAAACACGTACCAGTCCGGCGAGAGGTTATCGCCAAAGAAAGCCTTGGCCCGTTCGCGCAATTCGAGGATGGCGGCTTGGGCATCGGCATTGAGGGGAATCACCCGTTCCCCCGCTTCGGTTTTGCTGTGCCTGATCGTCAGGGTTTTGTCTATCAGGTTCACGTCCCGCCACTGAAGCCCCTTGATTTCACACCCCCGCATCGTGCTATTGAGCACTAACATCAAAGCAAGACGCGCGTTGGCCCAATTGGGATTTGTCTTGGCGGCTTGAATCAGACGGAGCTTTTCATCTAAAGTCATGGCCCGCCCAATGTCCCGGCGTTCCGGCAGAGGCTTCAAATCATCGGCCACCACGTAAAGCCGCTTGGCCCGTTTCAGGAGCCGACGTATGAACGCCACTTCCATGTTGACTGTTCGGTTACTGATTTCTGTCGCGTCCCCACGCAACGGCTTTTGCTGCTTTCTCCACACGATGTATTGCCTCAGGCTGTCCGCCGTGATGCGGTTAAGCGGCGTCTGCCCGAAATGGCCTTTCGGATTGCGCGAACGCTCTTGCTCCGTCCGAATGCTGTACCGGGCCAACCCGTGCTTTCGCTCTTCAAGGTAACGCTCGGCGGCCTCAGTGAAACCAAGTCGAGCGAAATTGACTGAGGATGGCGAGAGCTTCCCAGTTTGGGCTTCAGTGATTTTCTCTTTCTCAAGGCGCTTCGCTTCGCGCCCGTCTTGGGTGTGAAGCGGGAGCCGATAGCGCGTCCCGTTCACTGCAAAATCCGTCCAGTACCATTCCCCGCGTTTCCAAAGTGACATCGGATTAATCTCCTTTTCCCAACTTTCTCAAAATGCTTCTGGCGGCCTTCCGGCCACCCCCCGTCAGATATTGCTTTCGCTCACGCTCCCTTTGGTCCTTGCGATGCTTCCGCATGTACTCGCGCCGCGCCTTCTTCCCGGCGTCCGTCTTGCGCCATGCACTGTCCTGACATCGAGCAGAGCAAAGTTTCGAGTCTGTGCGCCGTGCAAAGAACCAACGCCGACAGTTAGGGCAGAGCCTAACGCGGTTCACTTGCCCCACTTGCGAGAGGAAATGGAAGTACGATAACAGCACGCCCCTTTCCCCGATGGGGCGAATCTCGAAATATGGCTTCCCCCCTTGCAAGTCAGCGTTAATCGTAAAGTCGCAATCCAATTGCGACGGCCTCAGCATGACTATGGGGGCGGTGGGGATTCCGCAAGATTCCAGGGATTTCAGGTAATCCGCCCACTTCCCCCCTGCCTCCACTCTGAGGAATCCCTCGACCAGACACGCCAATGGATCGCGTTTTGCGGACTTCCCATCGGCACCATGCGCATTTATCCAGTGAACGAGGAACCGTCCGCGCGATTCGACCAGTTTGTGTAACCCTAGTCTCTTTTCAATCTTCACAGGGTTACTTTCTCACGCTATATGGTGCCTTGTCAAGCGGAAAATAGCTGTAGCACGAAAACTTTTTTTTGGAGGGTTTATGCAAGAAGATCGACTAGCGTTTTCACGGAATGAAGTTGCTCGGCAACTGGGCGTGTCGCGTGATTCAGTGATACGCGCCATCGCCAAGGGGAAGATCAAAATCGTTCGCTTCGGACGGAGGGTGCTGATTCCAAAAGCTGAGTTAGAGCGGCTGTTGGAGGCGAAATAGCGATGGCGGAGAACCCGAGTTGCGAAGCTATAGCGCGTGCCTGGCGGGGCGAACCCGCCAAGCGCGAAGGGGCGGAATTGCTATACCGCTGCCCACACCCCGAAGGGCACAAGAACGGTGATTCTCACCCAAGCCTCAATATCAACCCGAAGAAAAACGTCTGGGCTTGCTTCCCTTGTGGCGCGAGCGGGACGGCATGGAAGTTAGCGGCCTTTCTCGCTGGCGTGGATGCGGGCGACAAGGCGGCTATTAAAGCGTGGCTGAAAGATAAGGGCCTGTTGAACGGCGCGAAGCGCAAGGCGAAGGCGGACGGGCGCGGGCTCTGTGTCGCAACTTACCTGTACACTGATGCGCAAGGAAACCCGCTTGCCCGCAAGTTGCGCTTCGAGCCGGGTGGGAACGGTAAGAAAAAAGACTTTGCGTGGGAACGGTGGGAGGGCGGCAAGTGGGCATTGGGGTTGGGCGCGGTAAGGACACCCCTTTACCGTATTGCGAAGATTATAAACGAGCCGTTTGTCGTGTTAACTGAGGGTGAAAAGGACGCGGACGCGGGCGCAAGTATCGAGTTGCCCACCGCGACAAGTGGGGGTGTGGGAAGCTGGCGTGAAGATCATGCTGAATGCTTGCGCGGCAAGGCTGTAGTGATTGACGCCCACGCCGACGATCCGGGGCGTGTTGAAGCGCAAAAGCGGGCCGCGTCTCTGTACGGCAAGGCCGCAAGCATGAAGGTTTGCGAGATTCCCGGCTGCAAGGATTTGGCCGAAGCAATCGAAAAGGGAATGACACGGGAAGCCTTGCTCACGCGTTTCGAGCAAACCCCGGAATGGCGCCCCGCAAGCGGGGCGGAAATCCTTGACGTGGTGCTGGCCTTTGTGACTCGGTTTGTGTCCATGACGGCTCACCAAGCGCGAGTTGTCGCCCTGTGGGTTGCTCATACCTACGCCTTCGATGCGGCAGACACAACTCCATACCTGAGCGTGAATTCACCCGAGAAACAAAGCGGGAAGACACGGTTGCTCGAAGTCGCGGAAAAAATCGTGATGAACCCCTGGCTGACGGGCCGGACAACGGCGGCGGCCCTGGTGAGAAAGATTAACGGCCAGCATCCCACGTTGTTGTTAGATGAGTCCGACACGGCTTTTCAGCAGGAAAAGGAATATGTGGCCGCGCTTCGCGGCATTCTGGACACCGGCTATCGAAAAAGTGGGAAGGCTTCGCTGTGCGTAGGGCAGGGGGCGGCCATCGAGGTAAGGGATTTTCAAACATTCTCCCCGAAAGCAATCGCAGGGATTGGGCAATTACCTGACACGGTTCGAGATCGTTCCATACCAATCAAGTTGAAACGGGCGCGGCGGGGCGCGGTTGCCCGCTTCCGCGAGCGTGAGGCGAACCGCGAGGGGTTGGAGATAGCGGCCCGGCTTGCAACATGGTGTGCAGCTAACCTTGAAACCTTGCGTCAAGCCCGGCCTGAAATTCTAACGCAATTGAGCGATAGGCAGTCCGACTGTTGCGAGCCTTTGCTTGCCATTGCGGACCTGGCGGGCGGGGAATGGCCCGAAATCGCAAGGAAGGCGCTTGTTGAACTTTGCACGGGCGCATAAGCTCAGGATGACTCGATTGGCGTGAAGGCGCTGGCCGACATCCGGCGCGTGTTCTACCCGATTGATGATGACGGCGACCCTCTGCCCGTGCTCGAAAAGATTACATCAATCGACTTGGTAAAGGTTTTGGGTGAGATGGAAGATCGGCCCTGGTCCGAGTGGGGCAAGTCCCAAAAACCCATAAGTCAACCGCAAGTTGCCCGCCTTCTGTCTCGCTATGACATCGGCCCGCGCAACCTTCGCTTTCCTGATGGGCGCGTACTCCGGGGATACGAAAGAGGTTTTTTCACCGAAGCCTGGGCGCTGTACCTCCCCACAGATGGTTCGTCATCCCCCTCCACCCCCGATTCAAAGTGCTACAGTGCTACAACCTGCGTAAACACTGGCGAAAATGGCGATTTTCAATCCGCTACACCCGAGCCGTGTAGCGCTTCTGAAAATGCGGTTTCGGCCAATAAAGATGCGTCTTGTAGCGGTGTAGCGGATCAAAACCGGGGGGAGGGGCGAAAACAGGCAAAGGGCCAAACCCAAAAAGTGGAGGTGGAATGGGAAGCCTAAGCGCAACCGACTTGCTTGACCGCCTTTCATTCTTCGGCTGCCAAGTCCGGGTTGAGGGAGACAAGCTGAAAGTGCGTGGCCCAGATCGGCCCGAGGTGGAAGGCTTGGTTTCCGAGCTTCGCCGCGAACGAGAGGCAGCCATCGCATTCCTGCGGGACCGCGAGAGCAAGCCGCCGTCCCTTGATGAGATACAGGCCAGTCTGCCCCCTGGCGTCAAGCTCGTGAACTATGAGCCGAAGCAACCGCCCTTCGCGGTGGCCCCCGTCTCGGTTGTCACCAATGCGGGGAAATTCTTCCGGGCCTATCTCGGAGACTTGCGCTGGCGGCTCGAACACCCGGAGGGTTACGCGGCCCAACCCTTGCCCGACATCCTAGCGAAGCTCGCAGAGGCCGGACTGGAATTGAAGATTGACGCCCCCGGCGTGCCGAACGTGCAGTGACGCCGAAGGTTCATGCGAGCCTCAAACCCGCCTTGCCTTTCCACCCCACTTGTTATAGCCTTTCCCGCGTCCGTTCATCATTGCGCGTAACTCACGCAATGGCCGCTCGCATTTCCAGCAGAAGGCAGCGGCAAAGTAGATGGCAGCTTCCGGCCCCAAGCTCTTGACGGTGAGGCAAGACATGTCTTCATCGATGGAAGTTCTCCGTACTTTGAGGGGATGGAATAAAAAGGTTTCCTTGTACGGACAATTTCGCTTGGCCGGAGAGTCTGCGTTCAGCACGTCGGACGCTGTGGTATATGAACTATCAGGAGACATTCTCACGCTGTACGCAGTAGGACGCATGCGCCATTTTGACCTGAAAGGCGCGACTCTAGATATGGGAGAGAACCTTCCCCATGAACTAAGGAAGCGGTTTACTAAAGTGGTGGGGATTCTACTTGAGGATGGAGGCAGGATACTACTTGCTGAGCCTGTGAAGATGTGAGAGTGACGCGAGGATGAATTTGACATTCGGCGCAAATCCCCCTTTTTTACTGTAGGCTTTTGCTTCTCTGAGAACTGCTAAGTTTCTCGATTTTAACCGCAAGCCATTCCGCAGTTGGAAGGTCGTAGATATCAATCAGCGAGGGAAAGATGGCCAACCCAAGTCCACGGACATTCAATCTTTTCAGGCGTTGGAGGGATGCTCGGACCCCTTTGGGGATAACTGTATGGCGAGCATCGGAAGGACGCTCGATATTCGAGGCTCTAATTTCAGGTATCAACTCGAAGACGCTTCGCCTGCGTCCGTTGAAAGGTGGAGATGAGGTTGTCTTAGAATTGGAAGGGGCAGTCTTGGCTGGTCCGTTACCGAAGCCAAAAGGAGGCGTGCTTGCGATTGTAATCCCTTCGCCTTTGAGGGAAGACGGCCTAGCTTTACTTGAACCTTTGGGCGCAAAAAGAAGGGCATGAGATTTTGGATGGTGTCTAAGATTTGACATGTGCGTGAATCTCCCTTATCGTGAGACTGGCGCACGCGATTCTCAGGCCCCGACTGACATCGGGGCTTTTCCTTTTGCATCTTACCATACCCATTAAGACCCAACCAGAGTACAATTCCACAAACTGAACAACGAGGGGAATTATGGCACCCGAAACACCAAACATTCTGACTGTACTCGAAAGGCTGGACAGGCTGGAGAGGCAGAACCGCAGGCTCAAGCGAGCGGGCTTGCTGGTCCTGACAGCGGTTGGAGCACTGCTGCTGATGGGCCAAGCCACACCCAAGAGCCGAACCATCGAAGCGGAGAAGTTCGTACTCAAAGACCCGGCTGGTAAGACAAGGGCTGTATTGTCGATGATCTTTGACGGACCGCACCTTGCCTTGAACGACCTAGACGGAAACCCGCGAGTGGAGCTTGCCGTCAGGGACGGGGCACCGACTCTTACCATGCTGGACGCTAAAGGCAACGTCACTTGGAGCACCCCAACCGGGGACGTCGCAAGCACCACCTCGACTCGCGGCGGCCATCGGCCTCGCGTATTCATCGAGGCATGGAACATCGCAACCCTGTCGCAAGCACAGAGAGAGAAAGGCCCTCAGCCTGTGACAGATACCACCCAAGAGATGGCGACATTTGCACTGAGGTGTCCGCAAGCGACTGCCACCATCGAGCGGCAGAAGGCGAATTATCTGCTTCGCTTGGACGAGTACCTTTACTTTGACTGGAACGCCAATCAGAATCAGCGCACATATAGAAGCCTTGTTTTCGACGCTGAGGGAAGCCAAGTCGGAACCGGCGTCGTACTTTCTTCGCTTGAAGAATCGATGGATGGAGCCTGTAGGACGATTCTGAACCCCGCCGCGCCCTCGCAGTGAGTGCTGGGGGAACGCAGAGGGCTAGCGCCAATTTGGAGCCGAACCCACGGCGGATAACCCGCCTGCGACATCAAATGGGCTGCATTCTTGCACCCAAAGGCGCCAGGATTTCCATGGTAAGTCTGGCATTGTATCTATTAAGTATCCTAAAATGCAGCATTATAGGACATGGTGCAGTTGCGCTCTTCCGACATCCACCACGCAGATTACACGCATCTTTTTTTTCAGAACTTCAACGGAATTACAGGTTTGCGGGTTTTGCAATTTGCCATATATCTCGATAAGCAAGAATGGATTTCTGAAATGCTTTTTTTGATGTGCGAGTCTAAGTCGCCTGTTTGAGAGCCCCCTCCCCCCTGCTCAGGACTACCCGTTTCGGCGTGCCGTGGACCCGCCCGCCAGCTTTCGCCCGCGAGATGCGCCAGAGTGCCCGCCGGTGGCCTGCATCTGCCCCAGGACGCGCGCCGACTCACAGGGTGGGGGATAGTCCCGCGTCCGTGTGACGTTGCGTGTGACGTAACTACTCTATGAAGCACGAAAATGCAAGGGAATGCAGCAAGCGCGCATCCCCTCCAAAAATGCGGCTAAACTGTGGCCCGTGCGCATCTTATGAGTTATTATGCGATTTATTGCTGTTATCACTTATAGAACTGTCACGCATGAGGTCGCGGGTTCGATTCCCGTCGTCCCCGCCAGCTTCTAAACGACCGGTCTGGCTGCTCAAGAAAGGCATCTTAGTGCCATTTAGCTGAACCATGGCAGCGAACCGTCAGGGTTGTAGACACCAGCGCTGCGGGCGCACTCCATAACGATGTGTATGGAAGTCTCCGGGGTGTCAGGAGGCAACAGACAGCCCGGCCCCATGATGAATCCTCCTCCGGGCGCCATGGCTCGCATAATTTCTAATGTGTGCCCTCGAACCTCCTTCGAGGCTCCTCGCCAAAGAATGCCGGCGGGATCGAGCATTCCCAGTACGCTGGTCCGCCGGTGAATGGCCTTTTTGCAGAGAATGGGATCGGTCCTGGGATCCAGTTCCAGGCAGTCTGCCCCCGTTCGAACCAGGTTCTCGAGCAGTGCCGTCTCGTCGCCGCAGGAATGTACGAAGCTCTTACACCCGATGCCGCGCATGGCATCACAAAAGGCCTTGTCTCCGGGGAACTCAAGCTGGTCATACATTTGGGGCGAGATCAGGCTGCTTCCACAGGCGCCAATCGAGCTGCCTTGCGCGCCCGCACGGTGTTGGGCTTCACCGAAGACGATGTTCATTCGAGAACACGTTTCAAGCAAGCGCAACACTTTCGGGCGCAGCGCCTCTTCAGCGCAAGCGAGCAAGAGCTTCTCCGGCCCGCAGAGGGCGGCGGCCAGCGCCATGGGCCCTTGGTCCGCGCGACCAATCACGAAGGCCTTCCTATCCGTCTCGCGGACCAGAATGCGGGTGGCCTTCAACAATTCATTAAGTGGGAACGTCTTCTCGGGATCAGGAATTGTCAACTGATCGACGTCATCGAGTGACTTGATTACCGGATCCTCGACGTGGGGCGGATAGTCGGATTGATAGAGGATGCCGCAGCCGAGGGCTTCTGCTTCCGCGCAGACACCATTTTCGTGCATGATGACGTCATGCCCGAACTCACGCCATGCCGCGAGTTGCGCCTCCGCGAGTACCTCGCCGCTGCGCAAAGCCTGGGTGAAGTCGGCCCCAATCATGCGGCATCCCATCAAGAAGTTGTGGAGAGCGACTGGAACCCGGTCCGGCACCTGATGATTGAGCACCGCCAGGGTGCGTTCGAGCGATGTCATTTGAGCCATGTGAACCTGCCTAGCCTATCCGCTCACGGCGATTCCGAGGGATTTCATTTTCCGGTAAAGATGGCTGCGCTCCAGGCCGAGAGCTTCGGCAGTGCGGGTGACGTTGCCCTGGTTTTCCTCCAGCTTGCGCAGGATGTAATCGCGCTCGTAAGCGGCGCGGGCTTCCTGCAGGGAGGAAAAACCGGTGGCGAGGGTTTTGGTGGAATCGGAGCGCGCATGGTCGTGATGGAGGGAAGGGGGGAGGTGCCGGCGCTCGATTCTTTCGCCCTGGACCATGATGACCAGCCGCTCCACAAGGTTGCGCAGCTCGCGGACGTTGCCCGGCCAGCGGTAGCCTAGGATTACTTCCAGGGCGGATTCGGAAAAGTGCTTTGGCCGGCGGCCATAAGCGCGGGCGAATTCTGCCAGAAAATAGTTGGCGAGGGTAGGAATATCCTCCCCATGGTCGCGCAGCGGGGGAACAAAAAAGGGGATGACGTTGAGCCGGTAAAACAGGTCTTCCCGGAAGTTG
>Ga0187891_1001451_pt1 | contig 20332 bp, 15 predicted proteins | sample June2016WEW_21_4_FD_132990 | JGI IMG/M metagenome (GOLD analysis project Ga0187891, IMG submission 132990) | Peatland microbial communities from SPRUCE experiment site at the Marcell Experimental Forest, Minnesota, USA - June2016WEW_21_40 | ecosystem: Environmental > Terrestrial > Soil >... | reverse complement strand
TGCAGCCGGGAGGTAGTGTTGCTCGGTGTATTCGCCCACAGCGCGATTTGCGGAAAAGCGCGGCGTCAAGCTCGCCATGCTATTCCGCATCCGCGCTACCCAGGCTGCAGGGATACCTTGCGCGTCGCGGGCATAAAACTCGGGAATCACTTCTCGTTCGAGCAGGTCATAGAGTCCTTCGGCTTCGGCTCTGTCCCAGGCTGGATCGTCACCATGCTCCCGGCCGTCTCCCAACGCCCAGCCAACTTCGGGCGTGTAGGCCTCCGCCCACCAGCCATCCAACTCCGAGAGATTGATGCCGCCATTGACCAGCACCTTCATGCCGCTCGTACCGCACGCTTCCCAAGGCCGCCGCGGCGTGTTGATCCAGACGTCCACGCCCTGTACCAGTTGCTCGGTCAAGAGCATGTCATAGTCGCTGAGGAAGATCACATGGGGACGGGCCTCGGGCTGCCAAATGAAATGCATCCATTCCCGAATCATGTCCTGTCCAGCCTGGTCCGCAGGATGTGCCTTGCCAGCGATGATGAGTTGCACCGGCCGCTGCGGATCGGTCAAGAGGCGGAGCAGCCGTGCCGGATCGTGCAGCAGTAAGTTCGGTCGCTTGTAGGTTGCAAAGCGGCGTGCAAAGCCCAGCGTCAGGGCATTGGGATCAAAAAGATGCTTCGCCGCTTCGACCTCCTCGGACGGAGCGTGTCTTATCTCCATATCCAGCGTCAATCGATCTCGGACGTAGTCCACAAATGACTTGGTGGCGGCAGTCCGAAATTGCCAGAGCGTGGCATCAGAAATCTGTCGAATGTCCTTTTCCAGGTCCTTCGCCGTCCCCAGCCAGCGTTCCTTTCCACAGGCTGCAGTCCAAAGATCATCGGCAAGGGCCGAGTCCCAGGTGGGCACGTGGACTCCGTTGGTCACGTGTCCGATGGGGACTTCGTCCGCCGGCCAGCGCGGAAACAGCGGCTGAAAGAGGCGCCGGCTGACCTCCCCGTGCAAGCGGCTTACGCCATTCACCGCGCCACTCCCGCGGATGGCCAAATGCGCCATGTTAAAAGGCTCTGACGAGTCGGCCGGGTTCTGGCGGCCCAGTGCCAGCAAATCGTAAAACGCAATGCCGAGCTCCTTTTCGGCATACCCCCTCAAGTGTTGCTCGATGAGCGAAGGATCGAAACGGTCAAAGCCGACGGCCATGGCTGTGTGGGTGGTGAAGAGATTACCCGCCCGGGTAACCGCCAGCGCCACTTCGAAGGGCTGACCGGTCTCTTCCATGAAGTTGCGGGCACGTTCCAGAACGGCGAACGCCGCGTGCCCTTCATTCAGGTGGCAGACCTCCGGTTTGATGCCGAGAGCGCGGAGCAGCCGCCATCCGCCGATCCCGAGGAGCAACTCCTGTTCGAGGCGCAAATCCTGCCCGCCCCCGTACAGCTCGCTAGTAATCCCCCGGTCAACGGGGAGGTTCGCCGCGTCATTGCTGTCCAAAAGGTAAAGCTTCATCCTTCCCACCTGGACCTGCCAGGCGCGCAGCCAGACCGAGTATCCCGGCAACGCGATCTCCAGCCGTAACCACTCCCCGTTGGGTTGTCGCAACGGTGTGATCGGCAGCTGTCCTGGATCGTTATAGGGATAGAGGGCCTGTTGCGCTCCGTCCTTGTCGATCTCCTGGCGAAAATAACCCTGCTGGTAGAGCAGGCCCACTCCGACAACCGGCACACCCATATCGCTGGCGGCTTTAAGCTGATCGCCGGCCACATTACCGAGCCCGCCCGAGTAGATGGGCAAGGCTTCGCTCACCATGAATTCCAAGCTGAAATATGCGACGCAGGTCAGGGAACTCTGCGCATGATTCTCCTGAAACCACGCCGGCGCCGACAGCGCGTTCCGCCTGGCCTGCACCCAAGCCTCGAGGTTTTTGCGAAAAGCGGGGTCGGCCAACACACGCTCGATCCGGTCGCGGGAGACCGTTTGCAGGACCACCCAGGGGTTATGTGTGATCTCCCAGAGTTTGGGATCAAGCTGCCGCCACACTTCGTCGGTGGCGTGATTCCACGACCAGCGCAAATTCAGGGCAAGCTCTGCAAGGGATTCGAACCCCTCGATTTCCGTGGGTAGAAGATTGTACAACGGGTGGCTGACAGGAGTCTTTTCGCTCATGGTTTCTCCTTTGGTTTTGCTGCGGCCGTCAAAGTATCGTTAACAATCGCCTGCGCTTCCTCCAAAATGAGGCGCAGATGATCGGCGCCACGGAAGCTTTCCGCATAAATCTTGTAGATATTTTCAGTTCCTGACGGACGCGCTGCGAACCACCCGCTCGGCGCAATCACCTTCAAGCCGCCGATGGGAGCCCCGTTGCCCGGCGCGCAAGTAAGGACGGTCTGGATCTTCTCGCCGGCCAGATCCGTGGATCGGACCTGTTGTGGCGATAGTTTCGCCAGTACGGCTTTTTGCTCCGGGGTGGCAGGCGCCTCAACCCGGTCATATACAGGCTCACCGAACTGGCTGGTGAGTTCGCTGTAGATTTCGCCGGGATCACGGCCCATTCGCGCCGTGATTTCCGCCGCCAGCAAAGCCGGGGTGATGCCATCCTTGTCCGTCGTCCACACGCTGCCATCGAGACGAACGAAAGACGCGCCCGCGCTCTCCTCGCCGCCAAAACCCAGCGAGCCATCGAACAAGCCATCAACGAACCACTTGAATCCAACCGGAACTTCGTAGAGTTTGCGGCCAAGCTTCGCGGTGACCCGGTCAATCATCTGGCTGCTCACCACGGTTTTGCCCACCGCCGCCGCCTTGCGCCAATTTGGGCGGCGCTGGAAGAGGTAGTCGATTGCGACCGCAAGGTAGTGGTTAGGGGGCATTAGCCCCGCGCTTCTGGTGACAATTCCGTGCCGATCATGGTCCGTGTCGCACGCGAAGGCGATCTCGAAGCGATCTTTCAGGCCTATCAGCCGCTGCATCGCGTAGGGCGAGGATGGGTCCATTCGGATCTGGCCATCCCAATCGACTGTCATAAAGCGGAACGTCGGATCGACGGCATCATTTACGACCGTCAGATTCAATCCGTAGCGCTCGGCAATCGGGCCCCAGTAGTGGACCCCTGCACCGCCGAGAGGATCGACTCCCATGCTGATCTTCGCGTCGCGAATCACTTCCATGTCGATCACACTCCCGAGGTCACTGGTGTAAGCATCGAGGTAGTTATGCCGGTGTGTCGTAGAAGCACGAAGAGCTTTCTCCAGGGGAAACCTGTTCACGCCCCGAAGGCCAGTCTCGAGAAATTCGTTAGCCTTCGCCTCGATCCAGCTGGTGACGGCGAATTCGGCCGGCCCGCCGTTGACGGGGTTGTATTTGAAGCCACCGTCATGAGGCGGATTGTGGGAGGGCGTAATCACAATACCGTCAGCGAGTCTTGTCGTGCGTCCCCGGTTGTAAGTGAGAATCGCGTGAGAAATAGCCGGGGTCGGGGTGTATTCATCGGCCTCCGCGATCATGACCTCCACCCCGTTGGCTGCCAGCACCTCAAGCGCGCTAGCGTGTGCTGGCACGGAGAGCGCATGTGTGTCCATCCCAAGAAACAACGGACCATCGACTTTTTGTTGCGCTCGATACAGGCAAATGGCCTGACTGATGGCGAGGATATGCCATTCATTGAAGGCTTTGTCGAATGCGGAACCACGATGCCCCGAGGTGCCGAAGGCAACCCGCTGTTCCGGCACGGAAGGGTCAGGAATCTCCGTGTAATAGGCCGTTACAAGTCTCGGTACATTCACCAGCATCGAGGGTTCGGCCGGCTTTCCTGCGAACATCGCTCCCATAATGGCTCCCTGGATCACAAATTCTGGCAACCAACTGTCAAAGCTATCACCGAAAAGGATGGCAGACGATCAATTTCTGACTCGACGGATGGGAGCGGGGGGGACGCCCTCAAGTCGCGGGGAGGTCCGGTCTCGTCTCAGGCATTTTTGGGGCTCAGATCGCGTCACCCGATACGACGAGCTCGTGGGTCGGCTGCGTTTCCGCCTCGCTCTGTGCAAATAGGCCTGTCGCCCCGGCGAAAAAGACTAACAAAATCCCGAAATATCGTTTTTTGAAGATCATCTCCTTTGATTCATTCATGACCAGACTGGCCGTGCCTCGACCATGGCTTCAATGTCTGCGGGTTGGTTCCCCGACAATCCCTCAGCGAGATCCATGCAAGGCAAGGGCCAATTGCAATCTCTTCAAAATGCTTGAGTTCGCGCACATACACGTTGCGATCCGTTCGCGAATTCGTGAGGCTCGCGAAAAACCTGGTGGTCAGTTGAAGAAATAATCCCTATCGTTCGTTCGCTATCGGAGCTGAATGATCTCGGGAGGTTCAACCGGATACCAAAAGAGCGCTTCGATGGCCAGTCAAACGCCAGTATTCACTTGCTTTTCCCCAGATGCGAAGTACATTATCGTTCCAACCGGCATCCCGTGGCCTTTCGTTTCACGAACAGCGGATGGCTAACATCCGCTCACTATTCCGTCTTCAACGCGAATTGAAGCTGGCGTGATGACGTCGAAGTCGTGGTAATCCGGCCCGCGGTAGTTACAGCTGCTCCGTTCGCACTGTTTAATGTGTTGTTTGCGCCGGAGAGGCGAGGGATTCGTGCGATTCAGCACGCTAAAGAATTCCGCCCCGGACTGTCAACGCCAGGAAGCACTCGGGCCAATGGCTTGCAGAGGGAGCAACAACCCCTGATGGGTCCCTCAACCCCGCGCTACACTAACAATCCAACTGGTTCAAAAGATCGGGCAGACCAAAAAAGGAAATGTGGGGTAATGACAAAGTATCGCTACGCGTTCCGTGCAGCACACAATGAAGCCGTGAGCCACTGAGGTTAATGACGCTGGCACAAGCCGACTCGTCACAGCTTATTCAGCAAGGCCGTTGCCCGCTTCAGAGATTGGCGGGATTGAAAGAACTCCTCCCACGGGTCCGGGCGTTCAAGGCGTTGGTGGAAATTTCCAAGATTGAAGTTAAAAGGGAGGAGTGTGGGTTTCACCTCAAACCAGTCCAGTGGAGCCGATACCGGCGCGTGCTCCCGCCGCCTGACGGAGTAGGGCGCGACAACCGTTTGCCCAAAAGCATTGCGAAACGGGTCTAGGTACACGCGGCCACGCCGCGCTGCGACCGAATGTTCGACGGTCAGCTCCTCAGAGTGCGCAGCCGCAACGCGCGCGACAAACGATTCGGCAAACGCAAGAACCTCGTCCGCATCTGGTCCGGCTCGGATTGGCACCAGGACATGCATTCCCCGGCTGCCCGAAGTCTTGGCGAAGAACACCAGCCCCAGAGTGTCGAGAGCTGCCTTCACATGCAGTGCTGCCCGAGCGGCATCGGCAAACTTCCCCGACTCTGGATCGATGTCGATCGTGATCCAGTCTGGCTTGCGAGGCGAAGCCGCTCGGCTGGCCATCACATGCACGGCGATGCAACCGAGGTTTACAAGCGCGAGTTGCGTGATGAGAGAGCCGCCGACTACGTAATCGGTAAACTTGCCGCTGTCGTCCACGTGTGCCAGACGCTTCGTTGGCGTCCGAGGAGGCATTCCTTTCGGGATCTCTTTTTGGAAGAAACATTCTCCGCGCATGCCGTCGGGACAGCGCTCAAGAGTGAGTATGCGATTCCGCACGTAGGGTAAGAGCTTGGGGAAAATCACTTCGTAATACCGGATGAGATCCTGCTTTGTGTAGCCTTCTTCGGGCCAGAAGACCTTGCCCGGATGCGACACCTCGATCGGCAGCCGGAGGGAAGTCATGGGATCCAGTCTTCGGCTTTTCATTCGGTTTCTCCGGGAAGGAAACACTGATCTGCGCTCTTATCGTTTCGCAGTCCGAGAAATACCGGCTGGCGCAGCTTTTGTTCGGCCGTCAGTTCCTGATATGCGATTTGGGCAACAAGCCGCGGTGCCAAATAGGTCACTCCCTTTTCTCGGGGTGGATCAATGAGAACGGGTTTTTTACGGACCAGCGGCTGGAACTTCTGAAAAAGCGAGGCAAGGAGCTCTCGATTGAACCCGGTGCCTACCTTACCGACGTACTGCAAGTGCCCTCGATGATAGGCGCCAAGCAGGAGGGCGCCGAAATGCACCCGCGAGCCCTCGGGCTGGGTATAGCCGGCAATCACAAACTCATCCTCTTGATGTACCTTGAACTTCAGCCATCGCCTAGTGCGCCCTTCGATGTATAGCGACCCAAGGTCTTTTGCTACGACTCCCTCATAGCCTTTGGCTTTCGCTTCACGGAACGCCAGAAGACCATTCGAGTTCATACGGTGAGATGGGAAAAGGCGTTTGCTTCCGCGAATCGCCTCTTCCATCACGCCGCGACGAACCGAAAGCGGCATCGCGCGCAAATCACGCCGGTCTCGGTACAGGCAATCAAACACGGCGTAAAGCGGCGCAACCTTTCCCTCCTGAAGGAGCTGAAACTTTGAGACTCGGCGTTTGTCGAAAGCGATGACCTCGCCGTCGAGGAGAAGAGTGCGATCGGGAAGCATTGCGACTGCAGCCGCAAGATCGGGGTATGTTTCCGTGCGGTCCTTTCCGTTTCGCGATAGAAGTGTGGCCTTGCTCCCTTCCTTGTAGGCAAGGATCCGGTAACCGTCGTATTTCTCTTCGTAGATCCAACCTGGTTTGTCGAACGGCTTGCTCACCAGCGTGGGCAACATTGGCTCAACGCGGAATGGAATCTTGTCGGTCATGTTCGCTGCCCACTCTTGCCGCGTTCTCGCGCCGGCTTCACCTTCGTTGTACGCTTCACTTTGGCCGGCGTGTCGCCCGTGGAGGCTTTTGCGACGTCGCCTCCCTCATCCCGCGCGATTTCCGCGAGAAGACGCCGGCTCACCACCGACCGCGGCTTTTCCAGGGTTACATCTTCGGTAGATGCATACTGATCGCGATGTTTAATCAGGAGCCACGTGGATCGATGTCCGCTTCCCTTCATGCCGCGCGTGTGAACCAGGACCCAGGAACCTTTGAGTTTCTTCCCGCGAAGCGTGAACTTGATCTCCCGCTCCGGTAACGAGCCATCCGCGTTCAAGCTTTCTGGCCGCCAGACTCCATGGTCCCAAAGCAACACGGTTCCAGCTCCATATTCTCCGGCTGGAATCACTCCTTCGAAATCGCCATACTCCAACGGATGATCCTCCGTTTGGACTGCGAGGCGCTTTACCGTCGGATCAAGAGAGGGGCCCCGGGGAATAGCCCAAGAGAGGAGAACGCCGCGCCATTCCAGGCGAAAATCATAGTGCAGGCGGGAAGCCATGTGCTTTTGCATCGCATAAACGAGTGAATCGCCGCCCCTCGCCGCGGAACCCGCTCGACCTTTCGGTTCCGGTGTCGCGTCGAAGTTGCGCTTCTTTCGGTATGCACTGAGTTTCATGCGAACCTCAAACTATTTCTCCGGGCGTCTTACAAGCCCTTGATCTTACACCTGCAAGCGGGGCTCTCAGCCCGTGATTATTCGGCGCCTCAAGAAGATTGGAGCATTTTGCGTACCATTTTGTGTTCCCGGCAACGCCAAGTCGAAGCAATGGAACAGTCCGGCGCAATCGCCTCTATATTCCCGCGATTGATTGAGACCGAAGCCAAGAGTTTAACGCATTAGATTTCCAGCCGTTTCCGGCAACGTGTTTTGCGCTGTGGGAACAATCTAACCCTGAGAGAACTTGAACGCCAGCGCCTGGTACGGAGAAGCCACGCCACATAAATTTGTGGTCGCGCACTTCGCGAAATCGCGAACAGGCCGCAAATTTGTGATGTGTCCGTCTCAGTGTTTTCATACATTTACTGGTTGGCGACTGAAGGGCAAAGAAGGACTGCAAAGGCGCGGCATACGAGCCGATCTCGAACAGCGACAGCGCCGGAAATCGGAGTGTACTATACGGTGGTTGTCAGCAAAGACGCTGACGGACATGTGAGGATCCATGCGACCGAAAAACCAACTGAATATGGGGCGTTGCCTCCCAAAAGCGATTCGCTGAGATGTCTAACTTGCAACCGCCACTGGATGTGCATGCTTCAGTGCGTTGTTTAGCACTACACGGCGGAGCAGAATCCTCTTCGCGACCTCCACGAGCAGAAGGTAGGCCAAGGTTGCAACGGCCACAAAGATGAAATAGCTGAATGGCAGAGGAGTAAATCCCAGCACGCTGGCAAAGAAACTGAACGGCAAGAGCGTCCCGATGGTCACGATTCCAAGACACGTTACAAGCAAAGGGGTGCTGGGCCGGCTTCGCAGCGGATTTTTTGACGTGCGGATGACGAAGATGACCAGTGTTTGCGTAGCAAGAGATTCGACGAACCAGCCGGTATGAAACTGTACTTCCGTCGCATGGAAAAAATGCAGGAGTACATAGAAGGTCAGGAAATCAAAGATAGAGCTGATAGGTCCGACGAAGATCATGAAATTGCGAATCAGGTCGATATCCCATCGCTGGGGCTTAATCAAGAATGTTTCGTCGACGTTGTCGGTGGGAATCGTGATCTGGGACAGGTCGTAAAGAAAGTTGTTCAACAGGATCTGCGTGGGAAGCATGGGCAGAAAGCGCAGAAAAATTGACGCTCCAGCCATGCTGAAGACGTTGCCGAAGTTCGAACTTGTGCCCATAAACAGATACTTCATCACGTTCCCGAAGGCTTTTCGGCCTTCGATGATGCCGTCGTGGAGGACGCGCAGGCCAGGCTCGACAAGAATCACGTCGGCGGCTTCACGGGCCACATCGGCTGCACTCGATACGGAAATGCCGACATCGGCAGCGTGCAGCGAAGGCGCATCGTTGATACCGTCGCCCATGAAGCCGACGGCATGCCCAGCGTGTTTGAGAGCCAGGAGAATCCGGCTCTTTTGTGCAGGAGCAATTCGGGCGAAGACATGCGCTTCCTCCGCGTCATGAGCCAGCGCTAGCTCCGTCATATTGGCCATTTCGTCGCCCGTGATAAGGCGGTCGGTGTTGAGGCCAACCTGCGAACACACGCGGGCGGTAACAAGGTCATTGTCGCCAGAGATGACCTTGACTTCGACGCCATCCAGTCTGAGCGAATCCAGGACCTGGGCTGCGTCCGGCAACGGTGGATCGGAAAAAGTAAGGAAACCTGCCAGAATGAGGTTACGTTCGTCCATCACGGAATAGTCGGTGCGCGCAGCAACGTCGACATACGCTACGGCAAGGGACCGATATCCCTGGCCATTCAGGCCATCGCTGGCCTGACGGATGCGCCTGATGGCCTCTTCGCTAATGGGTTCTACCTCGCCGTTGGCCAGGTACCCGGCAAGAAGCAGGAAGATCCCTTCCGGAGCACCCTTCGTTATAAGAACCCGCTGGGACTGACGCTCGACGACGACTGAAAGACGCTTTCGTTCGAAGTCGAATGGAATCTCGTCACACTTGGTATATCCCTCGACGTTTTGGGGGCTCTGTCGAGCGATAGCATCGTCGAGAGGACTGCGAATACCGGTTTCAAACTTGCTGTTCAAGTATCCGAGCTCCAGTGCGCGGCTGAATGGGTCTCCGAATGCATCGAGAGATCGATCGAACGACATGATTCCCGTGGTGAGCGTCCCCGTCTTATCGCTGCAAAGCACATCCAGGCTGCCGAGGTTCTGAATGGCCGAGAGATGCTTGACGATGACTTTTCTGCGTGCCATGGCGACGGCGCCCTTTGAAAGTGTCACCGCGGTGATCATGGGCAGGAATTCCGGGGTCAGGCCAACGGCCAGTGCAACCGCAAAGAGCAAGGATTGGAGCGGATCGCGATGGCGCAAAACGCCAACGGCTATGATAAAGAGAACGAGGAAAAAGACTGTTGCCGCGAGCATTCGGCTGAAATCCCGCAGGCCTCTGTCGAAGGCAGTCTCTTCGGGTCGTGCTGCCAGCCGGGCTGCAATGTCGCCAAAGGCTGTCTGCGCGCCCGTCGCGACAACCTCCGCGGTTGCCGTTCCACTCACGACCGAAGTGCCAAGAAAGACCATGTTGGCCGCATCCGCTTTGGGCGATGCGGGCTCTTCAGTGGCCGCCTTGGCGCTGGGAAACGACTCGCCCGTCAATGCCGCCTGTTGTACGTAGAGATCGCGTGCGGCTAGCAGACGCGCGTCCGCGGGGATCATATCCCCGGCGGAGAGCCGGGCAATGTCTCCGGGCACGACGTCGCGGCACGGAATCTCTTTCCATGCTCCATCCCGCAGAATGGTTGCGGTGGGTGCTACTTGATCGTGCAGCCGCTCAACTGCCTTATGAGATCGATAGGTTTGATTGAAATCCATCACGGCGCTTAACAGAACGATCGCGCAAATGATCCCCGCATCGACCTTGTCACCCAGAAATGCGGATGCCCCGGCAGCAATGAGAAGGATAAGTGTCAGTGGACTCAGGAACATGTGCAGGAGATCGGCCAGAGGAGAGTAGTGTCGTGTCGCGGCAGGCTCATTGGGCCCGAATCGGTCGAGCCGCGCCTGAGCCTCTTCTGCACTCAGTCCGGAAGTCGTATGTGAACTTTCATCACTGTTGGACGTCATGGATCGCTTTCTCCATGGGCGACGCAATACGAGCCTTGTTTGGCAAATGGTGAGTTCCTTGAGCCAGCCTCCGGCGTGTGCGAAGGATTCGTGACTTGAATGTAGCCATTGGAACACCAAACGTCAAAGCAGATTCTTTCGTCGAATGGCCGTCAATGACGACGTGCCGAAATGCGGCTTGGTGAGAAGCTGGAAGTTTCAGCAGCTGGTGTTCCATCATCTCCATTTGCTCGACAACTGTGCAGATTTTCTCCAGGTCAGGCCGATTCTCCGCGGCGCGGAACGCAAGCGTTTCCGGCCGATTCTCCATCAGTTCATCCAAAGAGAATTCCGGATAAGATTTCTTCCGGCGAAGAGTCATGAGCGCCGAATTGATGATGATTCGCGTTACCCACGTTGAAAGCGACGACCGGCCTTCAAAAGAAGGCAAGCGGTAGAATGCCTTCCAGAGACCCTCCTGCATCGCGTCTTCCGCATCCTTATGGTTGTGAAGCAAGGTGAATGCGATGCGATAAAGCTTGCCTAGATCGTGAGCCAAGAGACTTTCAAAGGCGGCTGTATTTGGTCCGGATGTCTCTCGGACGTGAACCCACCCGGCCCCGGCGGGAGGCGGAGCAATCGTCATCTCGGATTCAAGCTGCCCCATTGTGCTCGTGCTCATTTGTCGTTCCTTTCAGAGACCTCGCCACCAAGGATCCGGTGACTACAACTGCTGGCGAGGCCGAACCGCGCCCGTCCTCGTATCACGTGCAACAACGGTTGCCGGCTGCGCCCATTTGATGCGGCCGAAGGTCACGACGACCACCGCGCAAAGTTGCAGACCAATTGTCAAACCTGCAGTTTCTGCGCTCATGAGTTCAATACCGCCAAAGTTCTACGGACGACCAACGAATACATCAGCACGGTGACGCCGCTAAAGATCAGATTGATTCCCAATATGATTCCGATTGCCCAAGTTGAACTGGAGGGCCATAGAAGCACAATCAGATAGGCAAGCAGTAGCGTGATGAGAGCATGAAACAATACCCAGCCGGATCCCGGGTAGCTGCGGAACAGGAAAAAGTTTGTCAACTCAAGCAGGCCCTCCAGCACAAAGATCACAGCGAGAACGATCGTGAGGGATTCCAGCGCAATTCCAGGATGCAAAGCCAGATAGCCGCCACCGAGGATGTACACCACCCCGATCAACATTCTCCAGATGAATGTTCCCGCGCTCCGAACGGCGAATGCCGTTGCCAGATGCGAGAGTCCACTGAGAACGATAAGCCACGAAACCAGAACTGAGATAGCAATCCCCGATGCACGGGGAAGAATCACTGCCAGGAATCCCAGCAGGATCATGACGACTGCCCATCCGATGGATACCCCAGTAACTTCCTTGAGAGTCCTCCTTAGGCTTTCCATGATGTCATCTCCTTTTCAGCGTTCCCTCGCGAGAGGGTTTGAATCCTCCATGCTTGCCGATTCGCTCAGGCGGCTGGACGGGTAGAGAGTTGTTTGGCGCTTTGTGAGTCCACAATGCATTCGTTCGCACTCTTCCTGCCTAGCAGGGTGGTCGCTTTTGCTCTGGCACCGAAAGCTGAGAGCGCGCCAGCATGTCGACCGGACTTGAATTCGACAATCTGATCGATTCTTCCAAGGCCGCAATTCTTGTTTCAAGATCGAAGTTCGCCTGCCGCCAGCAGCCATCTGATTACTTCAGCTCTTGCAGTTTTTGATGGATTTCCTGTCTCAGGGCGGCCCAATCGGCGATCATCATGAATTCCATACCAGCCATCGCAACTTCGACTTAGTTCTTCAACGCCTTAAGCTTCGTTCCAACATGTTTCGGCGAGGGCCCGGGTTTGTCCTGAATCGAGTGCTGCGCCGCACTTATCGGCGATCGCAACAACAAGGAGCGCCCCGATTACAGTGGCTCGTCCAGCATTTGTAGCGGTAAGGCCAACGAGTAGCGCCATGCTCGTCACAATTCCTGCTGTTGCGCCAAAGCTGATTCTCGTAGGCTTCAACACGCAGCTAAAGTTGACTGATTATGCAGCTTCGGAGCTTGCTTTCACGGCGCCATCCTGGGCGGATTTCTGGCCCGGATTCTTCGCCAGCGCCTCTTTCACGTCGCTGCCACTTACGGTCTCCTGCTTCAGCAGTTGCTTGGCAAGCGTCTCGTGGGCCGCATGATGATCTCTCAGAAGCGCCTGGGCGCGCCCGTATTGCTCAGTCACGATGCGCTGGATTTCCGAGTCGATCAGTTGACGAGTCTCCGGACTAATCTGGCTATTGTCCTCGACCGAACCCCCAAGGTATTGCAACTGCTGGCCCGCGTAGCGCACAGAGCCGAGCTTTTCGCTCATACCAAATTCCGTGACCATGCGACGCGCGAGTTCGGTCGCCCGCTGAATGTCGTCACTTGCACCCGTGGTGATGGTCCCGAACTCTACGCGTTCGCCTGCCCGGCCCCCCAACATGACAGCGATCCTGTCCTGCAGTTCGTCTATCGAGAGCAGATAGCGGTCTTCGGTGGGCGTCTGGATCGTGTAGCCCAAGGCACCACGGCTGTGCGGGACGATGCTGATTTTGGTGACCGGTTCACCATGTGGCAGCAGTTCGGCCACCAGAGCATGCCCAGCCTCATGGTACGCAACCGTAGTTCGTTCCTGCTCGTTCATGACGTGGCTCTTCTTCTCGGATCCGGCGACGACCCGCTCGATAGCGGCCTCAAAATCACTCAACGTAACTGCCGCAGCCTTGCGCCGGGCAGCCAGCAATGCCGCCTCGTTCATGGCATTCGCCAGATCGGCGCCGCTGAATCCGGCCGTCATCCGGGCGGCCTGCTCCACATCAAAATCTCCTGCCAGCGTCACATTCCTGGAGTGGATCTTCAGGATTTGCCGCCGCCCAAGGAGATCCGGATTGCCAATGGCGATCTGGCGATCAAACCGCCCGGCGCGCAGCAGCGCAGGATCAAGCACTTCGGGGCGATTGGTGGCGGCCATGATGATTACCGGCGCTGAGGCGTCGGATTTGAAGCCGTCAATCTCGGCCAACAACTGATTAAGGGTCTGTTCGCGCTCATCATTGGTGCCGATGCGCATCACGCCCCCCCGGCTCTGGCCAATGGCGTCGATCTCATCAATAAAGATGATCGCGGGAGCCGCTTTGCGCGCCTGATCGAACAAGTCGCGCACGCGCGCGGCGCCCACACCTACGAACATCTCCACAAACTCGGAGCCGCTTGTCTCGAAGAAGGCAACGCCAGCCTCTCCGGCCGTCGCTTTAGCAAGCAGTGTCTTGCCAGTTCCGGGAGGGCCTACTAGAAGCACGCCCTTCGGGATGCGGCCGCCGAGTTGAGTGAAGTCCTTTGGCGCTTTCAGAAACTGAATGATTTCCTGGAGTTCGGCGATGGCCTCATCGGCTCCGCCAACGTCTTTGAAAGTGACCGTTACATCCTCGGGCTTAACCTCGATCGCCTTGCTCTTGCCCACACCAAATACGCCTCCGAAGCCGGTGCCGCCGCCTGCCCGGCGATAGAACATGTACCAGAAACCGCCAAGCAGGATGAGCGGCAGTATGTACTGCAGCAAAGCGCCAGTGAGGGGATTAGGCGGTCGTTCGAAGCTGTATGTGACATTTGCGCTTTGCAGTTGTGCAATCAAATTGGGATCGCCGGTGGGCGAAGGGATAGTGCTGAACGGGACGACCGGCTGAGATTTGTCCGCGTTCGGACTCTTCATCTCACCCACAATGGTCCCTTCGCCGATGGTGACATTCACGATTTGACCGCTGGCCAGCTTGGTTTTGAAGTCGCTGTACGGAATTTCTGACTGCCTGGCCTCATGAGCGAAGAAGAGGCTCTGAAACAGCCACAGCATAATCAGGCTTGTGATGAAATAGGTAAAGCTGAAATGAAGACGCCGCCGCTGCTGTTCTTCGCGCTTTTTTTTGTCGTCGCGATTGGGTTGTTCTGGTGCAGATCTCGATTCGTTCATAGACCACCTTGCTGGCTCAGCTCTTTGCCTTGCTGAGCGTCCGTCGTCTCTGCTTCACTTCCTGAAATGAGGACTTCCGGACAAGATTTTACATCCGGAACGTCGTTGTCGTTTCGATCGCGAAAGTTTCTCGGGTCTCTGAATCGCCGTCTGACGCGCAGGCGCGGGATGATCCTGGATTTGCCGTTTCTGGGCGATAGAACGGCACGAGTGGCAACACGGCATGGAAACGAGCGCTCGGCGATAAAGAGTTCGTCGACGGAGAGGCGAGCATCGCCCTCCAGATCGAGGAAGCCGGCGCTGGCGTCTTTACAGGCGATCTGTGCCGCAGGCGACAGATAAGGCGCGAAAATGACCGGTGTTGCGCTTTCGGTAACATGTGGGTCACGGTTGAGGAAATCGCACAGCGCAGCGTGGATGTGAGCAGGCTCTCCATCGCGCTCCACTGCACAGGCCAGAGTGTGGCTGTGACCAAACATGCCTATGTGCGCGAGGATTCCGCTGGGCCGGTCGCTTTTCGCACATGCGCGCTGCATGTCCTTGAAGTCGACTCCGAACATCCGCCCGAGCGTCTCCGTCAATGCTTTCTTCGCGCGCGTCTCCAGCTCAGAAGTCGTCATGTAGATTCTCATGGGGACGTCCCTCTACGCCTTGCCAGTATTTCTTGCCCTTCTTGCCCTTCTTGTTGACCAGATCAAGGATGAAGGTATTCTTTCCCGACCGGTTCATCGCCAGAGGCACCGACGCGTTGGCCTTTTCGTTCCGCTGCTTCGATTCGAGCCAGATGCACAATCTTGGGTCGTGGATTTCCGGCTGGTCTTGCCAGAAATCCGGAGACAGCCCACATTGGATACGCAGCTGATCGAGTTGCAACTCAATCTCGGTAACGCTCTTGGGAAAATAGCGGTGCATGTTTCTTGCCCCCACGTAGAGTCCGGTTACATGGTGTCCGATGCATACTGAAGTGACGACCATCGAACTCCTCTCGAATCGCCACGGCCTACACCTGTCTGCGGTTTGAATCTTCGATGACACTCACCAGCGCGACTCCGTCAGGCAAGAGTCTGGCCGGGCGGAGAATGCCCCAAGATCATCCTGTCCATGGCCGCACAATTCCCGGCGTTCTTGTCCCCGAACACCTTCAAAGCACTTCTATCGCCAATTGGTAAACGTCTCAAAACACTGGGCAAAACGGATCGTGAATTCGAGGTCTTCTCGTGATTTCGCGAAGTACACGATGAAATGGTGTCACTTCCATCGTCGAATCGGCAAGACAGGGCACGGTGCACCAGCCATGATTTCCAGGAGGGTATGACCAAAAAGGAATTCGCCAAGCGCTGTATGTCGCTCTACACCAACTGCGATGAGGTCCACGCCCATCTTTGCTGATGCTCTGCACAATTCCCGGCCGACACCGCCTCGAAACACCTGAACTTCCTCATCGCCAAAGGCTAGCCGTTGGAGTTTATCCAGTACCCTTTGGCCTCTTTCCGGCTTGGTCCCGAGGGCAACACATGCGCGAGGGTGAGCTTAGCCGAAAATCTCCGCCGAACTGAACGGGCATACGCGAGACTTCGGAATGACGCGTCGCTCAAATCGGTGGCATAAAGAATGCGATTAGGACCTTCGGCGGGCCAGTCCCTGAGGGCGCGGCAGGTTGCGTAAACTTCTGAAAACATGTGGGAACGCCAGCAGCAGGATCAAGATCTGGTCGCGAATTCGCGAATTGGTCGCCGGTTTGTTGACAGTAATTCGGAGCGTTTTCAAGAACTTAAGATTGGCAAACCATTGTGCATCCTGGAATGCGACGGATAATAGGACAGCTGGTTTCACAAGGAAAGAGGGAGAAGAATGACCGATCATCTTCAACACAAACAGGAGATGCTTTTGGCGAGCCTGCTGGCTGGTAAGCTCCCGCGCAATCTGAGCTGGAGCGAAGTCGTCGAACTGATGGGGAAGTTGGGTGAAGTCCAGCCGCACGAGGGCAACGAGGTTGAGTTTGTGATCGGTTCGCAGCGTGCGTTTTTCAAACGCCCGCATACCCATAGCCTGGAAATCGATGAAGTGTCACGCCTGCGGCGGTTTCTGCATGAAGCCGGAATCGGCTCCGCTCTGAAGAAATTGGCGCCTGCCGGGCGCATTGTTGTGGTGGTCGATCATCACATGGCGCGGATCTACCAGGACCTGAGCGGCAGCCAGCCTGAACGCGAGGATGCCATGAGACCATACGATCCGCATGGATTTCATCGCCACTTGATCCACCGCAAGGAAGCACATTACGAGGGACAACGTGTTCCCGAGGAAACTTCCTTTTATGAAGAGATCGCAGAGGATCTGGAACCCGCGAAGGAAATCGTTCTCATCGGGCATGGGACGGGCAAGAGCAGCGCTTTGGACTTCCTGGTGGAGTACCTGAAGACCCATCATTCAACGATCTTCCCGAGGATCATTGCAACCAAGGTCATGGACCTCTCAGCGCTGACCGAGCCGGAGATCGAAGCGATCGTGAAGCAACACCTGTAGCGGGTAGATCGCGTAGGTTTCTCTCGCGCACAGGGGCCGGCGCGCGGTCAACCGGTGTCGATGTTTGGGCGTGCTGCCTGCGGCGCTCGTTACCAGTGGCGGACGCGGCCCACGTCGACATGAACAAAGTCGGAGACCGGGTAGTAACCAACGCCGCCGCGGTGCAGCTCAAGAGCGGCGTCTCGAAGGCGGGCCGTCGAAAGACCGGGAAGGCGAATGTCGATGGCTTCGGCTTGCATGTGGAGGCTGTGCACGGCGACACCAGTGTGAGCATGACGGGTGCGCAGGAATTCGTTAGTCTGCGGTGTGCGATAGCCGCAGATCACATTGATTTCGCCGTCAGGCCTGCCAATCGAAGCAAGCAGATCGTGCAGCAGGTCGAAGACGCGAGGGTCGTAGTGATGAACCTGGCCGGTGCGCCAGTCGCGCAGGAAAAGGTCGAGCCTATTGAGAGCGCCTGGCAAGTAGGTGTTACCGTGGCGATAAACAATGTCGATGTGCTCGTTGGTATGCGTATGGAAGAGACGAAGCCCGTACTGAAGATCGGATTGGTTATCCGTCGATTTGGTGATCGGCTGGCATATCGCGAACGGAACGAACAGGGCAGAAAGGAGTGCGAAACGCAAAAACGATCTCATTTGTATTCTTCTTATCGCGGTCTCGAAAAATGATCTACGGGAATTCACCTGTAATGATTGTACTGGGAGACGCAGATGACTTTACCTTCCTGCTTTGTTTCGGCGCAGACGAGGGTGAACCAGGGGAGGATTTCACTGAAATTAACAATCTTACTAAGCCTCGTGGTATTGGTGGTGGGAATCGGCTGCCGGGGTAGAGATCGTGCCGCGATGGGACAGACCGGGACTGTTGCAAATGGCGGGGCAGCACACTTCAATGCCGAAGGGCAAGCTACGCTGCGCACGATCGTCGGTTCAGGGCGTGATGTCGATCTTCGATGGGCGGATTTTCATCCGTACCAGGCTGATGTGGAGGCCTTTTATGAGCCATCGGACTACGCGCCAGCCTGGACGAGGAATGGGCGACCCACCTCGCAGGCATTGGCCTATATCGGGATGTTTCAGCAGGCCACCGACAAGGGCCTGGTCCCTGAGGATTACGATGCGCCGCGCTGGGGTGAGCGGCTAAGCGAGCTGGAAAAATCACCCGGCAGCGCGGATCTGGCAAAGTTCGACGTCGCGCTGACTGTATCGCTGATGCGATACGTGCGGGCGCTCAATGTGGGCCGGGTGAATCCGAAGACATTGGGCTACGGACTCGATGCTGATAGCGGGAAGCTCGAGCTGGCGCAGTTTCTGCATGAAAAGCTCGAAAATGCAGCCGATCCGGCGGCAGAGATAAGAACGGCGGAACCACCGTGGCCCGGGTATTGGAGGACGCTGGACGCTCTGCATCGGGTGAGCGCGAGGGTGAAGGAGGATAGCGGAGAGCTTTTGCCCGTGTCGCGGAAGCCCGTCCTGCCGGGGCAGGCATACCAGAGTCTTTCCCGGCTTGCGGCATTGTTGCGACTGATCGGTGACCTGCCTGCCGACACGCAGGTAGACACAACCTCCGGGATATATCAGGGGGCGCTGGTCGAGGCTGTGAAGCAATACCAGTTGCGCCATGGCCTCACCGCAGACGGCAAGTTGAGCGCGGCGGTGGTCAACGATTTGAACACCCCACCAAACCACCGTGTGCGCCAGATCGAGCTGACTCTGGAAAGATGGCGCTGGGTATCGCATTCCTTTTCGCAGCCGCCAATCGTAATCAATCTGCCCGAGTTCAAGCTGCGGGCTTATGACAACACCGGCCATGTTGTGCTGCTCAAAAACATTATTGTGGGCAAAGCCTACCATCATCGCACTCCGGTGTTCCAGAACGAAATCAAATATGTCGTCTTTCGTCCCTACTGGGAGGTGCCACCTTCAATTCAAAGAGCAGAGACAGTGCCGCATATCGAACGCGACCAAAACTACATTGCGAAGAACCACTTCGAAGTTGTTGCCGGCGACGGCCACGTGGTAACGGATGGCGCGGTCTCGGACGAGGTGCTTGCAGGGTTACGAACAGGCCGTTACCGAGTTCGCCAGAAGCCGGGGCCGAAGAATGCGCTGGGTCTGGTGAAGATCATGTTTCCCAACCCGGACAACGTGTATCTGCACGGCACGGATGCTCCTCAGCTCTTCGCACTCTCGCGGCGCGATCTGAGTCATGGTTGCATGCGCGTCCAGGATCCGGCTGATCTGGTGGTGTGGGTGCTCCGCAACAACCCTGGCTGGACCCTCGAGCGGGTGAAGGCCGCGATGAACGGGAAGAACGACAACGTCACCGTCTATCTGGCGAAGCCGATACCAGTGTTGATCGTGTATGGCACTGTGGCGACCGACGAGAGCGGACGAACCTACTTCTTTGACGACATCTATGGATTCGATGCGGAACTGGAAGCGGCCCTGGCGAAGGTTTCCTCTTATCGAAGCGAATGAGCCGAGTTGTTCCGCAGTGCGATCTTCGCAATGGCGTCTCTGGGCGCGATCCGATCATCCGGATTTGACCGTGAACCTTGGGTGACACTGTGAAAAACTCTCAATTACTTTTCTTTCCGCTCTTTTGTATAGAACCTGTTTTTCGGCTCATCTGGCTTCCATGTCCTGCCTCAGCTGGACATGGAGAAAGCGTTCTTCCGCTAAGATAACGGAGCGAACAGATGAAGAAGCAAAAGAAGCACTACACGCCGGTAGAGAAGGTCGCCATCCTGAGGAGGCATTTGGTGGAAGGAGTGCCGATCTCGGATATTCGGATCTCGGGTATGACGCACGTCCGGACTTCGCCGTATTACCCGTAATCGAACGGCAAAATCGAGCGTTGGCACAAATCACTGAAAGGGGAGTGCATCCGCCCTGGCACACCACTGTCGCTGGAAGATGCTCGGCGTTTGGTTAAGGGCTACGTGGAGCGTTACAACGACGTGCGTTTGAACAGCGCCATCGGCTACGTCACGCCGAAGGACATGCTCGCCGGGCATCAGCAGGAGATGCAGGACGGGTGGGACCGGAAATTGGAGGCGGCGAGGGAACAGCGAAAGAATCGCCGCCAGCGAGCCGCGTGACGGATGAAACGGATTACTTCCGCATTGCCGGCGATCCGGGAGTTGATCGGTTCGGTCAACACTAGGTCTGTGACTGTATAAAGATGTATCTTTGCAGTCACTTTCCCGGCCACAGGAAAGGCCGCATAGTTGGGGTATGCAAAGCTACCATCGAGTGCATGGTCGGTTGGGGAAGAAGGATCGG
>Ga0187891_1001447_pt1 | contig 20386 bp, 15 predicted proteins | sample June2016WEW_21_4_FD_132990 | JGI IMG/M metagenome (GOLD analysis project Ga0187891, IMG submission 132990) | Peatland microbial communities from SPRUCE experiment site at the Marcell Experimental Forest, Minnesota, USA - June2016WEW_21_40 | ecosystem: Environmental > Terrestrial > Soil >... | reverse complement strand
CGCGAATGGCATAAAGCCCGTCCGGCGTCGGCGTCTTGTGGCCGGTATCGACGATCACGCGCTCGCCGGAGACGATGGTCGGCGCCATGCTGTCGCCGGTGGTGTCGAGGACCAGAAGGCGGCTGGGCGAGCTGTGCAATTGCTCGCGCACGAAAGTCTGCGGAAACAGCCAACCTTCGGCCTTCAGCGGGTCGGCGTGGCGTCCGTCCTTGCGCACTTCGCGCGCCGGCACGCCGCCGCCGCCGAGACCGGCGCGGGTGTCGAGTTCCGGCACCTGCCCGGGCGATGGGCCCAGCGGTTCCTCGTGTGCGGCCTCCTCACGCAGCACGTCGCTTGATTCGATGTGGCTGCCGGGGGTGCCCGGGTAGCGTCCCCACAGCAGAAGCTGCTCCGGCGTGTAGCCGAGCACCGCGGCGAACGGCTTGAGATGGTCCAGCCGCAGCCTGATCTGGCCGTTCTCCAGCCGTGACAGCTGCTGTTTGGAAATCCCCGACCGCTTGACCAGTTCGGTGCGCGACATGCCGCGCGCTTCTCGCGCGTAGTACAGCCCGGTCATCTGCTTACTGGGTCGGGTGCGGCGTGCCATGCAGCTATTGTCACCGATTCCGTTTATAGCGCCTAGCGTCTAAAACCGTGACTTGACTGTCCCGTTTTGAGGGACTATATCACAAACCGTGACGAGAGATAGCCGCCTGATTGGCGGGCGATGCGGCATCCAAAGCCTTTCCAGACTGACCGGCGCTCGCACGCGGCGGGCGGGCTCCGCGGAGTTGACAGTCGTGCCAACTGAATCATGGACCATCGAGCAAATTGATCTTTTGAAGAGGCTTTGGAGCGAGGGCCTGACAGCCGCCGCGATTGCCGCCCGCCTCGACGGCCTGTCGCGCTCCGCGGTGCTGGGAAAGGTCCATCGGCTTCGGCTGCGCACGGACAAGGCCGCGGCGGCGTCGGCGGCCAAAGCGAAGCCTGCCGGACAGGGCAGCGCCGAAACGGCGCCGGCGCGCCGGCGCCGCGGCGGGCAACGCCGCAAGCACCCGCAGACCGCGCCGACAGCAGTCAGGCAGCACAAGACACTGTTTGAATTGACCAACAAGACCTGCCGGTGGATCGTCGAAGCAACCTTCAAGTGGGCCGCCGCTTGGGCCTGGTCGCATCTGCACTGAGCGGCATGCGTAGCGCCGTTCGCTCAGTACCCCGGGATCATTTCATCGGAAACGCCGACAACGCCGGGTACGCCTTCGGCCAAGGCAAGCAGCGCCTTATGTTCATCGGCCGAGCCGACCAGGCCCCACAGGTGAACGATGCCGCCGCTGACGATGATGTTGCGCTCGCCGAAATCGGTCCAGGATTGATGGTCAAGCCGATCCAGCAGCTCCAAGCGTAACTTGCGATCGGAAGAGGTGCCTGAGCCGGCGCCAGTCTGAACTTGCGACGACGCCAGCGCCTGGATGAGATTCGATCGGCTGACGATGCCGACCAGTTTGCCGGCGCGCAGGATTGGCAGGCGTTTGATGCGATGCCGTTCAAGCAGCGTGGCGATCTCTCCGAGCGGCGTATCTTCCGACGCCGAGACGATATTGCTCGACATGATTTCTTCGACGCGGCGGCCGTGCGACTTGGCGAATTCCCCAGCAAGGGTCGAGGCCGGCGTCACGGCTTCGAGCCACCATGGACGCTGCTTTTCGGTGCCGATCTCCTCGCGATGGAGGAGGTCGGCCTCGCTGATCACGCCGATGACATTGTCGTCGTCATCGACCACGGGAAGCGCGCTGACATCATGCTCGGCGAGAAGGCGCACCGCCAGCGCAACATCATCGTCCGGCTTTACCGTGACGACGTCGCGAACCATGACATCCATGGCTTTCATGCTGGCCTCCTGCCGGCCGGCGGGGAGTCATTGCAAACGGCGCGAAGGAGCCAGCCACGGCTCGCGCGCTGTCTCAAGCCGGAGCCTTCCGAGCAAAGGCTCCTTGCATTACATCCGTATGACGGTTCGGGAGTTTGGTCGTGCGCTGCGCGCCCGCAAATTTATGAGCGCGTGAACGGGTCGACATATCGCAGAATAATCGGCAACCGCTGTATTCACATGCGGCGCGCCGTGAACAGGGATGGAACTGCAAAAAGAAAAAGGAGCGCCGCCGGTATGCTGACGGCGCTGTCGTCAGCGAAATCAATAGATGCCGCTACAGGCGACGACCGAAGCCGCCGCGGAAACCGCCGGCCACCAGCGAGATTATCTGCCCGCGCAGGCGATCGACCTAGCCCAATAGAACAGGCGATCGACCTAGCCCAATAGAAAAAGCTGTCGCTCGCTCAAAGAGCTCCCGTACCGCTCGCCTTGCTTGAGACCGGAGACCTTCCGATTGAATGGTCAAAAAACAGCGAAAGTGTGCCTCCGGTTCGGGGCAAACAAAGACGGCCGGCTGTTGGGCAAGCCGGTCCAGGCGGAGCCTGCCACCTGCGCGAGTTCCCGCGCCCCCTACCCCTGCCCAACGTTTCGCCGTGCGGTGCCCCATTGGACGGCACGGGCCTCAATCCAAAACGAAATACATAAGTAAATCAATAAGCTATCGGCTGGCACGCCGCTTGCTGCACCAACGGCAAGAGGGGGAGCCTTGGTCGGCCGATAGCTTCGTAAAGACGTCTCGGCGGCCACGAACCAAAGGAGCCGAGACATGGATTACGTCAAGCCGGCGGACGTCGCCTCCGCTATGGTCAATGCCGGGCGCAGTAAGCTCGCGCTCGCACCCCTCGACCTGATGATCCGCGGCGGCCTTGCCGGCGCCATCCTCGCCGCCGCGACAAGTCTCGCCATCACCGGCGCGGCGCAGACCAGCCAGCCGCTGGTCGGCGCGCTGATCTTCCCCGTCGGCCTCATCCTCATCGTGTTGCTCGGCCTCGATCTGGTGACCGGCAGCTTCGGCCTGTTGCCGCTGCCGTGGATCGAGAACGACACCGATAGCAAGACCATGCTCGTCAACTGGGGCTGGGTCTTCCTCGGCAATCTGATCGGCAGCGTCGTCTATGGCGGGCTGTTGGCGATCGCGCTCACCAATTTCGGCGCGACGGCGCCAGTCGGTGTCGCCGCAAAAATCATCGCCATCGCCGAAGCCAAGACCACCGGCTACGAAGCGCTCGGCTTCGCCGGCCTTATCACCGTGTTCGTCAAGGCGATCCTCTGCAACTGGATGGTCTGCCTCGCCATCGTTGCCGCCATGACCACCTCCTCGACGATCGGCAAGATCGCCTGCGCCTACATGCCGGTCTTCATCTTCTTCGCCCAGGGTTTCGAGCACTCCGTGGTGAACATGTTCATCATCCCGACCGGCATGATGATGGGCGCCAAGATCAGCATCGCGCAATGGTGGCTGTGGAATCAGATTCCGGTGACGCTCGGCAATCTGGTCGGCGGTTTCGTCTTCACCGGGCTCGCGCTCTATATCACCCACAAGCCGCGCACGGCCGCGCCCGCGCCGCTGACCGCGCCGACGCAGGTACCCGCTGAATGAGCGGGACCGACCTCAAACCCCTCGCAGCGGCACAGGCCGGCGATTTCGAGCCGGAACAGAAGCGTTACCTGGAAGGGTTCGTCGCCGGCGTGCAGATTGCCAAGGCGGCAAGAAGCGTCGCCGGCGCTGCGGCGCCGGCCGGCGTGTCGCTACCCCCCGAGCCGACCGGCCCGGACGCGGCGGCGTTGAAAGCGCAGAACCGCGTGCTCGCTGCCGGCGGCAAGCTTTCCGATCCGGAAAAATTCAAGCGCGAGCAGCATCCCTTCGACACCTATGAGCGGCTGAAGGAGCACGCGGCCAAGGGCGAATATCCCAAACCGCCGGACAATTTCCGCTGGCGGTTTTTTGGTCTGTTCTACGTCGCGCCGAACCAGAAATCCTATATGTGCCGGCTGCGCATCCCGAATGGGATCGTCAAATCGGCGCAGTTCGCCGGCTTGGCCGATCTGGCTGAGCGCTACGGCGGCGGCTACGCGCATGTGACGACGCGCGCCAATCTCCAGATCCGCGAAGTCGAGGCCCACAACGCGGTCGCCATGATCGAGGCGATCCAGGATTTGGGGCTGTGCTCGCGCGGCTCCGGCGCCGACAATATCCGCAACGTCACCGGCACGCCGACGGCAGGCATCGACCCGCAGGAGCTGATCGATACGCGCCCCTATGCGCGCGAATGGCACTTCCACATCCTCAACGACCGCTCGCTCTACGGCCTGCCGCGCAAATTCAATGTCGCCTTCGACGGCGCCGGCACTATCCCGGTGCTGGAGGACACCAACGACATCGGCTTCCAGGCGGTGCAGGTGAACGACGGCTTCGGCCTTACTCCCGGCGTCTGGTTCAGGCTCTGTCTCGGCGGCATTACCGGGCACCACGATTTCGCCCGCGACACCGGCGTGCTGGTGCAGCCGCAGGATGCCTGCAAGGTGGCGGACGCGGTGGTGCGCGTCTTCATCGATCACGGCAACCGTACCGACCGCGCCAGGGCGCGGCTGAAATATGTGCTCGACGCCATGGGCGTCGAGAAATTCCTCGGTCTGCTCGAGGAGAAACTCGGCCGCCGCTTCGACCGCGCGGTATCCGGCGCCGTGGCGCCGCGTCCGGCGTTCGACCGCACGGCGCATCTCGGCATTCATGCGCAAAAGCACGACGGGCTGAACTGGATCGGTGTCGTCGTGCCGGTGGGACGCCTGTCGGTCGCACAGATGCGCGGCCTGGCCGAGATTGCCCGCGAGCTCGGCGACGGCGACCTGCGGCTCACGGTCTGGCAAAACCTCCTGATCTCAGGCGTACAGACCGACAACTTGGCGGCGGCCAAGGAGAGGATCGAAGCGCTCGGTCTCGCCATCGAAACCAACGCCATCCGCTCCGGGCTCATCGCCTGCACCGGCAATACCGGCTGCAAGTTCGCGGCCTCTGACACCAAGCGTCATGCCGAAGAGATCGCCCGCTGGTGCGAGACGCGCGTCGCGCTCGACACCCCGGTGAACATCCATTTGACGGGGTGCCATAATTCCTGCGCGCAGCACTTTGTGTCCGAGATCGGCCTCTTGGCCTGCAAGGTCCAGGCAGACGAGGACGCCGATCCGGTCGAGGGCTATCACATCTTTGTCGGCGGCGGTTTCGGACCGTACGCGGCGCTCGGTCGCGAGCTCTATCGCGACGTCATCGCGCAAGAAGCGCCGCGCACCGTCGAGCGCATCTTGAAGGCCTATCTGGCGCATCGCGCCTCTCGCGAGGAGAGCTTTCTCGCCTTCGCCCGCCGCCACGAGATCGACGCGCTGAAGGCCATGACCGACGTCGAGGCCGCCGAATGAGCATGACGCCGCGGCCGCCGATCCCTTCGTTCATTCCCGAAACGGCGCCGTTCGCGCCGGAGCAGCGCACTTGGCTCAACGGGCTGTTCGCCGGATTGTTCGGGCTGGAAGAGAGCGTCACGCCGCTCTCCCCCGCCGATGCCGCCAAGCTGCTGGCTGGTTTGCTTGATGGCGCCGCGCCGGCCGCGCCCGCGGCCGACGATAACGGCGCGGATGATGGAGCCCCTTGGCACGATCCGGCGATGCCGCTCCCCGAGCGCATGAAGCTTGCCGAAGGCAAGCGGCTGCCGCGGCGGCTGATGGCGGCCATGGCGCAGCAGGATTGCGGCCAGTGCGGTTATAACTGCAAGGACTATGCGGACGCGCTGTTTGCGAAGTCCGAAAAGCGGCTGAACCTCTGCGTGCCGGGAGGCAAAGACACTTCCCGCATGCTCAAGCAGCTTTATCAGGAGTTCGACGCCACGCCGGTCGCGGAGTCTGCTCCGGCGCAAGCGAAGCCCGCCCCCGCCATCGCGCCCGGCCGCTCGCGCGACAATCCCGCCCACGCCACCTTCCTCTCGCGCCGCCGGCTGAACAAGCCCGGCTCGGAAAAGGAAACCTGGCATATCGATATCGACCTTGACGGCACTGATCTCGATTATGCCGTCGGTGATTCCCTCGGCATTTTTCCCACCAACGATCCCGATCTGGTCGAAGCAGTGCTCGCCGCGCTGCACGCGCCGCCGGATTTTCCCATCGCCGAACGCACGCCGCGCGAGACGCTGACCGACGGCGTCTCGTTGTCGCCGGCACCCGACATGCTTTTCCAGCTCATCTCCTATCTCACCGGCGGCGAGCGCAAGCAGAAGGCGAGGCAGCTCGCCGCAGGCGGCGACCCGGACGGCGATGCCGCGACGCTCGACGTGCTCGCGGCCCTGCACAAATTCCCCGGCATAAGGCCCGATCCGGAAGCCTTCATCGAGGCGCTCGATCCGCTGCAGCCGCGGGTCTATTCGATCTCCTCCTCGCTGAAGTCGCATTCCGGCCGCGTCTCGCTCACCGTCGATGCGGTGCGTTACGACATCGACAAGCGCACGCGGCTGGGCGTCTGCTCGACCTTCCTCGGCGGCCGCGTCGCGCCCGGCGACAAGATCAAAATCTATGTGCAGAAGGCGCAGCATTTCGCGCTGCCCGCAGACCCGTCGAAACCGATCATCATGATCGGGCCCGGCACCGGGATTGCGCCGTTCCGCGCCTTCCTGCACGAGCGGCGGGCCATCAAGGCGCCGGGACGCAACTGGCTGTTCTTCGGCCATCAACGCAGCAATTTCGATTTTTTCTACGAAGACGAACTCATCGCCATGCGTTCGGCCGGGCTGCTGACGCGGCTCACGCTCGCCTGGTCGCGCGACGGCGACGAGAAAATCTACGTGCAGCATCGCATGCGTGAGGTCGGCCGCGATCTGTGGTCGTGGCTCAACGACGACGCGCATGTCTATGTCTGTGGCGATGCGCTGCGCATGGCCAAGGATGTCGAGGCCGCGCTCGTCGAGATCATCGCCAAGCATGGCACCCGCACGCCGGCCGAGGCGGTGAAATTTCTCGCCGAGCTCAAGGCCAGCGGCCGCTACCAAGCCGACGTTTATTAGGAGGCCTTTGCGCGTGAACCTCAGCCGCCTGAACTGCGAAGCGCGGCCCGGCCGCATCGGACGACCGCTCGCGACGCTGCCGGTCTTCCTGGTGCTCGACGGCAAGCGCGCAGTGCTCGGCGGCGGCAACGCCGCGGCGGCCTGGAAAGCTGAACTCCTCTCGGCATCCGGCGCGAATGTCGATGTCTATGCGGTGGACATATCCGAGGAGCTGCGGAAGGTGGTCGCCGATCCGCCACGGGGCGTGATCACGCTGCACCAGCGCGGCTGTACGGCGGAGGATTTGACAGGCGCCGCTGTCGCCGTGGGCGCATTCGAAGACGAGTTGGGCGCCAGCCGCTTCGCGCAGATGGCGCGGACCGCCGGCGTGCCGGTCAATGTCGTCGACAGGCCGGCGCTCAGCGATTTCACCTTAGGCGCCATCGTCAACCGCTCGCCGCTGGTGATTGGCATCAGCACGGACGGCGCCGCTCCGGTCTTCGCGCAAGCGATCCGCGCCAGGCTCGAGGCGTTACTTCCCAGAGGATTCGCAGCCTGGGCGGCGGCGGCGCAAAGCTGGCGTGCCGCGGTCAAGGCCTCGGTTCTGAGTTATGCCGCGCGGCGCAAATTCTGGCAGCGCTTTGCCGCACATGCGATGAGGCATGCCGACAGCGTGCCGACCCAAGCGGACTTCGATTGCTTGATCGCCGAGGTCAAAGGGCAGGGGGCCGCAGCCGAGCACGGATCGGTGACGATGGTGAACGCCGGCTCCGGCGATGCGGATTTGCTCACGCTGCGCGCGGTTCGCGCACTGCAATCGGCCGATGTCATTCTGTTCGACGAACGCGTGTCGCACGACGTGCTCGATTTTGCTCGCCGCGAAGCGCACAAGCTCTTGGTCGGCCGGAACGATTTCGGGCATGTGAGCCGGGAGGATGATGTCACCGCCCTCATGGTCCGCCTTGCCAAAACGGGCAAGCACGTCGTGTGGCTGAGAAGCGACGATCTACTCGCGGTTGGCCGTGCAACCGAAATGAATGAGCGCCCCCTCCAATACGTCCCCCGACAATGCGCGGTCCAACGACAAGAAAAAAAGCGAGCCGCGCGTTAGGCGCGAACCAACTGGAATCGCTCCCATTCGGTCGGCGTCTCTTTCAGCACCTCTTGCCAGCCTCGCTTCGTCGCATCATCACGTGGACTGATGCGACGCCCCGCAAACGCGAACTCGGCGCCGTTCGCAGCGAAAGGATAGGGCGACAGCGCGTAAACCCCCGGCCCGCGCGGTTGGATGGTTACCGTCACATCCTTTTGCGCGTTCAGCGGCACGTGCTCGAATGCCTGTTCTCGGCGCTCGCTTGCGTGAATCCGGTTGAAGTAAAGCGCAAGGGTATCGATGAATTGCAGCTGCTTGTAGTTTTGAAACAGCTTTTTGTCATCGAGCCATGCCGACGTCCGAGCATCCCGCGCAATCTCCTCCTTCAGCCGCTTCTGCCGGTCGAGCTCGCCCGCAAGCATGCGCTCCGTGAGCGGCCGGTCCTGCTGCGGAATCTTGTCGATGAGCACAAGATTGGAAAGACCATAACGGCCGTTGTAGAGGCCCCAGCTGTGCATGCTCGATATCAGACCGCAGTAGGGGTGCTGCCGCTCGTTGAAATCGGGCGACTTCCGGCTGGTGACCGTTAGATACTCCATGGGCGTCTCGATGAGATTGTAGGGAAGTCCAGTCTTTTCGTCGGTGGCCGGATCGCGATCAAATTCCGCCCAGCCGGCGTCATGATGGGAAATGACGTGGACCATCAAGTCCAGCGGTGCCAAGGACTCGAATTCGTCGTTGCCGAATGCGCGGGCGAACTGCCCGCACAGCGCGGTGTGCTCGTGCATGAACACGGCCAAGCGCGGCGTGCCGGCGGGCGCTGTCTGAATAATCATGGTTGCGCTCGTTGAACTTGAGAAAACGTTCAGATGCTTTCAGTCGATCGCCGTTCCAGCCGCATCGGCAGCCCGTAACGGGGCCGCAGCGTGATCAGGCCCTGCGGCTCGACGGGATGGCCGGGCTTGAGCCGCAGCCGATAGCGCTGCGCGATGGTGGCGAGGATCAGCAGGGCTTCCTCGATGGCGAACGCCGCGCCGATGCAGATGCGCGGACCGGCGCCGAACGGAATATAGGCGTAGCGCGAACGTGCGGCGGCGCGTTCGGGCGCAAATCGTTCCGGCTCGAAACGGTCCGGATGCTCCCACAGCGACGGCTTGCGGTGCAGCATCCAGGGCACGATCAGGACCGTGGCGCCGGCCGGGATGCGATGACCGAGCACTTCGTCAGGACCGATCGCCTCGCGCCCCAAAGTGTGCGCCGGCGGATAGAGCCGCATCGATTCATCGATCACCATGCGGGCGTAGCGAAGCTGGGCCAAGTCTTCATGGCGCGGCGCGCGGCCCCCGAGCACGGCGGCGAGTTCCTCGTGAAGCTTGGCTTCCGCGGCGGGATGTTGCGACAACAGATACCAGGTCCAGGCCAGCGCCTGCGCCGTGGTCTCGTGGCCGGCCATGAAAATGGTGACCACCTGGTCGCGCACTTCCGCCGCGGTCATGCCGCCGCCGGTCTCGGTATCGCGCGCGGCGATCAGGCGGGCGAGCAGGTCCTTGGGCTCGGCATCCGGCTCGTGGCCGCGCGAGGTGAGTAACCGATCGACCGATTTGTCGAACTCGTTGAAAATGCCCTTGGTGGGCTGCGGCAAGACCAGATGCGTGAGCCATTCGGGACAGTGCAGCAGATCGAGCAGGCTGGGCCGAACGCTTGTCTGATATCGCCCGACGCCGCGTTCGACGACATCGACGATCTCATCGGAATCCGAGGAGAACATCGCCCGCGAAATGATGTGCAAAGTGGTGTGCATCATCGCCGCCGCCACATCGACCTCGCTGCGGTCCGGCAGCGCGTCCCATTGCGCCAGCAGCCGCTCGGTGAGCTCGGTCATGATCGGCGCATAGCCGACAATGCTGCGGGGGTCGAAGGCGGGAGCCATGATGCGGCGATGGCGGCGCCAGGTCTCGCCCTCGCTGGTCAGCAGACCGCGGCCTAATCCCGGCTCCAGGAGGCGGCGACCGACCTCGGACTTTATGTAGTTTTGCGCATTGTCCAGCAGCACGTGGCGGATGCCGCTCGGTTCGTTGACGATGAAGGTGCGGCGCCACAACAGCCGGCGCGCGAGGATGTCCTCGCTGAAATCCTCCGGCGGATAGGTGGCGAGCGTATTCTCGCGGATGACGCGCAGGAATTGCCGGAAAGTCAGTCGGCCTTCCGGGCGGTGCGGTGCGGCCAGGATCGGGGTCTCGCGGGTATCAATGACGCTCATGACCGCTCTGACGGCTGCCGGACGACTTCTTCTATTCTATCAGACTATTGCGTCGGACAATGCCGGACCCGCCGGATCGAAACATTTTCACAGCATTGCAATGGGTTAGCTCCGCTGTTACGCCCACCTTAGACTGCACCCGCCTTGAGATCGACATGGTGTGGTTCCTATAAGGGCGCCATGGGGACGCACGGGTTATGTGCTCGCGTGCAGGTTAGCACGCTGGCCGCCGGCCGACGGGGGCGCCGGGTTCTCGCTCCTTTCGTTGTTTCGATCGGGCTATTGCTGGCGCTGGCGGCATGTTCCGCATTCTCGTCCTCGCCGCCGAATGCATCGAGCGCGGTTGCGGGTCAGTCTGCGGCTCCTTCCGGCTCTGCACCAGCCGTTGCCAATGCCGCCGCAGCTCCTTCGGTGCCAACCTACACCCCCTCGACTCCGGCGGTGGTGGGTACCGGTTATGCTTCGGCTGCCGCGGCCGTCACCACCACTTCGGGTCCGCCTACGGAAGACACAGGACCAAGCGGCATCTTCGTCGATCTTTTCAGATCCAATCCCCCGCCCTCCGCACAGACGGCAGCTGCGCCGTCCCCGCCCGGTACTTACACGCCCTCCGCACAGACGGCAGCTGCACCGCCGCCGCGCACTTACGCGCCCTCGGCTCCGCCGGCGGTGGCGGGGACCGGCTATGCTTCGGCTGCCGCGGCCGTCACCACCACTTCGGGCCCGCCCGCGGAAGACACGGGGCCCAGCGGCCTCCTCGTCAATCTTTTCAGATTCAATTCGACGCCGCCCGCGGCGCCGTCGAACATGCCGCACCCGCCGAGCACTTACACCGCCTCGGCGCCGCCTTACACGCCGCCGCCTGGTCAGCCCGCCGCACCACCACCCCCGCCGCCGCCAAACTCCGCGCAGTAATCGCACCGCGTCCGCGGGGCAGCGGGGGTTGGGCTAGAGCACCGAGCTCATCGAGCCGCGTTCACCTCGCGTCGTTGCTGCATTGGCAGCGAAGCTTGATCAGCTTCGATCAAGTCCTGCGTCTCGTCAGCTCGCCTTCGAACTTTCCGAGGAGCGGTCGCACTTCGCTCTTCCGTCAAGCGGACCATTGTCGGCGCATTCGTTTCAAGCGACGGCAAGAGGTCGAGGGAAGCTTCTTGCGTTCGACATCGCAATGGAAATCCGTGGCATTCGTTTTCTGAAGTCCATCCGTAAATCGTCTCATCCCACCGACTGACAAACCGGTGCCTGTTGCGCTTGTTTGACGGAGCGCCATGAGCGCTCCGTTTCTGACATCAACCAGGAGGCAGCGTGTGCTTGACGAACAATTACGTCACAAGTGGCGCGCGCGGAAGCGCGCTGTTCCCATCGAACCAGTGCTGAACCTCGCGCCTGAGGGACTCGTACTGGGAGCCGGTACCGTGCTGATCGCGGCCGACGGTGCGCGCCGGCTCAGAAGCCTGAAAGGCCAGGAAGCGCGGGTGCTGGCGCTGTTGTCCGCTGGTTACGGCAAAGCAGTAGCGCCCGCGGTGCTGGGTAATATCGAGCGCGCTGCGAAATGTTGGCGCGAGGGCGACGATTGCCTCGCTTACATTCATCTGGCGCATGCACGGCTTTCCGTGCCGCCAGATCCTTACGCAGCCGCACGGCGCCTCTTCATCGCCGATGCCTTGATGAAGGCCGGCACGAATCCGCGCGATATATTCAAAGCGCTCAACGCCGGCACCGCTTACATCGACGCGGTCGAGAAGGCCTACAACCCTGCGGAGCCGCGTGTCCCCGCTGGCAGCGGCAGGACGAGCGGTGAGTGGACCGACAGCGAGGAAACGGGCGCAGACGACGCTGCGAGAGAGGGAACGGCCGGAGAGGGCCCGCAAGGATCATCTCTGCTCGGCAGAATGCCCCTCCCGGCAGCCAGCTTTCTGGCGGAACTCGACGCAGCGCAAGTGGCGGAGCTTAGTGCCTATGCTTCGCGCCTTCTTGGCCTTGGTCCTGTCGGCGCCGCCGTGGCCGCATTTGGTTTATTGTTCATCCCGTCTCCCAATAACATCCGTGTTGAAGGTGAGGTGCCGGAGATACCGGGGCTGCGATATTCCTGGAATCGCGACGAGACTCAACTTCATCTGACATACGACGATCCCAATGGAGGACAGCGCACCTTTGCGTTACATTTGGACGGCGACATCATTCGCGACGACGACCGGCAAGTCGTTGGCCGGATTGTTGGAGGAAATAGGATCGCCATCGATACGCTTGCCGTAGTGCCCGATCTGGTGAAACAAGACGAGCCGAGGCTCTGCCCGGCGCCCGCGTCCGACGTGGCTGGCAGTGACCAAGGCAAGCCATATGAGGAAAATAGATCCCGACAGTACGAGGACTTCGTGAAGCTCCTGATCAATCCTCCGCCCGACGGGCCAACGCCAAGCGGTTTTGTCTATTACCTGCCGAACTCTCTGGGCGGCGATCTCGTCAGCTACGACGATTGTAAGTGGACGAACGGCATATTGTTTGAGATCAAAGGCGAGGGACTGGCCAAACTTACAAATGATCTTCCTGATGTAATGGGGGACAAATTTATATACCAAGCCACCCGGCAGTTGGCGGCAAGCGGGGGACGGCCGGTGGTTTGGATTTTCGCCGAACAGGAAGCCGCGCTCTTTGCTCGAGAGCTGTTTGACGATGAAGGTCTTGGGCGAATTACAGTTGGATATATTCCCTGGATCAGGAGCGGACGATAATGACGTCGGTAAACTATCGCTATTCTGTACGAGGCAGTTGGTCCGGCCCGGCGGACGAAGAGCCTGCTGGAACAGGAGCAAAGTTTTTGCAGACGCTTGATGCACTCAGTAGCATCGACCCGCTTTTTACAGGGTGGCAGTTCACCGGACGTTGGCAGATTCCCGAAGAGCACAGATCGTCATTTGTGCCGCTCGCCGCCGGACGCAAACGTATCGTGGAGATTGTTGAAAGCGGTGTCTACATTGACGACTTTAACAAGCCCCGTCCAGAATATGGACATAGCGTACACGCCGTAGCGGGGGCGAGAGGTCCTCGCCGCGTGGCGTTTTCAGTATCGACCAGCCGTCAAAGCTTTGCTCTTTCGTTCGGAGAATACAACCTAGCGTCCGATCTATCGATCGTGACCTATCCAAGATTCAAAGCGGCGCTGCTGGTGATCAGTTCAGCGTGGGACGCGCAGTGGGCTTACGCAAACGCCCACCGGAATGATGTGGTTAAGGTGCCGGTCGCATTTGCGCCCGGCGTTCCGGCGTTCAGAATAGACTCCGCTCCTCCGGTGCCGCTCGACCTGACGTTTCCCAAATCGATTTTTCATGTTCCATGGATTGCTTACCTTTCGCCGGATCACGCCGCCGGCGTCACGCTCGCGCGCGAAATCCTCACCGAACGTACGCCCGACGGCGGTCTCCTAATGAGCGCGACCACGGAGCGGCTTGACCCCATGAACCCAGAGCACGTGCGGCGCGCACGGATTCTCGCCGAGACACTGATCGCTCGTACCGGGTATTCCTCTAACGCCGGTTGATCGAATGAGGAAGCACGTGACGGCGGGTGTTGAGCCGTCTCTGACCAGACATTTCCAAGCTTTGGATTGACGCCATGCGATGGGTTATTTGTGAATGATTGTAGGAATCCGAATGACAAATGCGGCAAGTGGTGGCCTTCGGGTACGCTGGTATTTTGCGGAATTGGAGCAGCGCTCTTTGCGCGGCAGCTTTTCGGCAGTGATGCCCTGACTAATATTGATCCTTCAGTTTTCAGGAATTGGGAGGTCATGGATTTTTCCGCAAAAGCCTCGACGCCGCTTGCGAAGGCACGGTCACACATCGGCACAATGATCGAGAACCGTGTCGTCCGCGGCGAGTTGGGGGAACCGGAGCTGCATCACGTTACACGCCGTTCGGCGCCGCAGTTGCTGCATCAATCGCTTCAGGAAAAGCGTTTGGACATTCGTCGATCCACCCTGAAGTTGTAGTGTCGCTCCGCAACGACGCGCGATCCACTCACTTCTAGCTGCTGCCGCGCTGCGACCAAAAAGCCGCGCTTAGATTGCTCAATTGACATCGCGAGACTCTGAGGCCGATAATGATCTTTAGGCGGGTGCGGTAGCCTGCGCGCTGCAATCAAGGGTCGCACGGCCTTGCCCGCTGCAACATCAGGGGGTGCGGAAATGATGCGTTCAGCCGTCGTTACTGGCGCACTTGCGGCGGCAGCCGTAATTGCGCTCGCCAGTTCGGATGCTCAGACGCAGAGCAAGAAGTGGTATCCGTTCTCCGTCGAAGAGCACAATCCGCCGTTCGACATGGCGAGTCCCGTTAAGGAAGTGATGTACTCGCCGCTCGAGAAGGCGGACAAAAAGTGGAACATTTGTGTTTCTTTTCCCCACATGAAGGACGCCTACTGGCTCGCCGTCGACTACGGGGTCTCGGAAGAGGCCAAAGACCTGGGCGTCGCCATGCATCTCGTTGAGGCTGGCGGTTATACCAACCTCAGCAAGCAGATCTCGCAGATCGAGGACTGCGCATCGAACGGCGCCCAGGCCGTCGTGATCGGCGCGATCTCCTATGACGGGCTCAACGAGACGGTGAAGCGCCTGCACGACAAGGGCATTCCGGTTGTCGACCTGGTCAACGGCATGTCGTCCAAAGACATTTCGGCCAAATCTCTCGTCTCATTCGAGACGATGGGCTACAAGGCTGGAGAGTACATCGCCAAGCTCAATCCCAAGGGCGGGGCCGAGGTCGAGGCGGCATGGTTTCCAGGACCGCCTGGCGCTGGCTGGGTGGAGGCCGGCAACAAGGGCTTCAACGATGCCGTCAAGAACAGCGCGATCAAAGTCGTCGCGACCAAGTACGGCGATACCGGCAAGGAAGTTCAGCTTAAACTCGTCGAAGACACGTTACAGGCGAACCCGAACATCAAATACATCGTCGGCACGTCGCCGACGACCGAAGCGGCTGTGCAGCTGCTGCGCGAGCGCAACCTTTCGGACAAGATCAAGGTCCTCGCCTACTACTTCACGCCGGGCGTCTACGAAAACATCAAATCCGGACGCGTGATGGCGGCGCCCACCGATTCAGCCGTGGTCCAAGGACGGATTTCCATCGACCAAGCCGTCCGCATTCTTGAGGGCAAGCCATACCTCAAGCATGTCGGGCCGAAGATCTATGTGATCGACAAGTCGAACATCAATTCGTTCGACTACGCGTCGTCGCTTGCGCCGGCGGATTGGAAGCCAGTCTTCACGGTCAATTGACGTTTCACGACGTCGAACCATCCGGGACGATTGATGGTGTGATGGCGACGGACACATCGGCGTCGACAAACGGCGGCGTGGGCTCAAGTCTGCCCGCGCCCATTTTGCAGACCCGAAAACTGTCCAAACAATTCCCCGGGGTGCTTGCGCTCGACCAAGTGGATTTCGAGTTACGGGCCGGCGAAGTGCACGTATTGTTCGGCGAAAATGGCGCCGGAAAGTCGACCCTGATCCAGATTCTTGCCGGCGTGCATCGGCCTACCGACGGTCGCGTGCTCTTCCGCGGCCAACCGATCGAGCTCCAAGGAGTGCACCAAGCGCGCACGCTGGGCATCAGCGCGGTGTTTCAGGAATTCTCGTTGGTCCCGACGCTGACGGTCGAGGAAAATCTGTTTCTCGGCGCCGAGCTGACGCGCCACGGCTTGCTCGACAAATCCATGCTTCATCGGCGCGCGGACGATATTCTCAAACAGCTCGGTTTTCCCCTGCGGCCGCGACAGCGGGTCCAAAACCTGACGCGCGGCGAGCAACAGATGGTCGAAATCGCAAAAGCGTTCCGCACCGACCTGTCGGTGTTGATCCTTGACGAGCCGACGGCCTCGCTCACCGATCGCGAAGCGCAGCGGCTGTTCGCGATGGTCGAGCAGGCGAAAAAGCGCGGCGTCGGCGTTGTTTACATTACCCACCGGATGAGCGAAATCCGGCACATCGGCGATCGCATCACGGTGCTGCGCGATGGCAAACGCGTGGCGACACTGGACGTCGCCGAAGCCGACGATGAGCGCTTGCTGCAGCTCATGACCGGACGTGTCATCAGCCAGGTCTTCCCGAAGATCGCGTATCGGCCCGGCCGACAACTGCTGGAGATTTCAGAGCTGACGACTGCGGACCGCTCGGTGAAAGATTTCTCGCTGGAATTGCGAGCCGGCGAGGTTGTCGGGCTTGCCGGCCTTGTCGGCTGCGGAAAGTCTGAGGTCGGGCGGGCCTGCTTTGGGGTGGAGCGAGTCGTTTCCGGCCGTATCATGTTCGATGGCCAAGATGTCACCGGGCGACCGGTGCGCGAGATGCTTGACCGAGGTGCCTTCTATCTTCCGCCCGATCGGCGCGAGGAAGGATTGGTCATGATGCGCAGCGTGCGCGAAAACGTCTCGCTGCCATGGTTAGCTCTGTTTTCCCATTTCGGTCTTCTCGACCGCGGCAGCGAGCGATCAAAGGTTCGGGAATTGGCGCGCCGGCTCAATCTGCAGCCGCCGAATACCGAGCGTGATCTCGAGCGATTCTCCGGGGGTAATCAGCAGAAGGTTCTATTGGCGAAGGGCCTGGTATCGTCGCTCAAATTGCTCATCCTCGACGAGCCGACAGTCGGCGTCGACGTTGGCACCCGCGTCGCGATCTACGAGTTCATCCGGGATCTTTGCGAGGGGGGTGTCGGCATCTTGCTGATCTCGTCGGATTTGCCGGAAATTCTGCATCTCACTAACCGCACGTACGTCATGTACCGGGGCGAGTTGCGGGCGGAGCTCGAGGGCGAGCAAATCACGCAGGACCGCGTGCTGGCGAACTTCTTCGAGCGGACGCAGGCATAATGGACCGGACATGTATCGCTGGCTGATTTTCACCGTTCCGCTGCAGCGGCTGTTTGTGCGCATCGGCGTATTGCCGTTCCTGCTAGTGATCGCCCTTATCGTGTTTACCGCTCTTTCGAGGCGGTTCCTGACCAGCGATAATCTGCTCACCGTGGCCCGGCAGGCCACCTATCTGGCCATCGTCGCGATGGGACAGATGCTGGCGCTGCTCACCGGGGGGTTCGATCTTTCGGTCGGCAAGATCGTCGCTATCACCTCGGTCATCACGGCGCTGGCCATGGCGCCTCTCGCGGCTGCCCATCCCGACGCGACAGCGATCACGCTCACGCTCGGCGTGCTGGCGGGGATCGGAGCCGGTACCATGGTCGGGGTGGTCAACGGCGTCGGCGTCGCGGTGTTCAACGTCTCACCTTTCATGATGACGCTCGGCACCGCGACGATCAGCTTCGGCATCGCATTAACCCTGACCAGCGGCGTGCCGGTGTACGGCATTCCCGACGCGTTCGGCACCATCTTCAGCTTTGGCCGGATATTCGATATTCCCTCGCCCGTCTATGTAACGGCCGGCCTGTTCGTCGCCATGCACATCTTGCTGAATTGGACCCGAATGGGGCGCTACTTCTATGCTGTCGGCGGCAACATCAAGGCTTCGCATCTGTCCGGCATCAGCACACGATTCTACCTGTTCATGGCCTACGTCCTGTGCGGGGCGCTAGCGTCAATAGCGGGCGTTCTGCTGACGGCGCGGCTGGAAACCGGCGAAGCCAATATAGGCGCATCGATGCCGCTCGACTCCATCGCCGCGTGCGTAATCGGCGGAGTGAGTCTGCGCGGCGGCATAGGACGGCTCGGCAATGTCGTGCTCGGCGCCATCTTCATCGGTCTTATCCAGAATGGAATGGACTTGGCGCAGATCCAATCCTACCTGCAGGAGGTAGTGATCGGCGTCCTGCTTATTCTGGCGGTTATAGCCGATCAATTTCGGCAGTTCGTAATGCTGCGGCTCAAGGACTGAAAGGGGTAACCGCCGCTCGCCTTAGCTCGCGTGGCGGGTGATGATAGCAACCGATGCGGTCTTCTGCCTTGAGAAAGTGCAACGCGGCGGTCGTCACGGCTCTGGCGGCCGCTCTCTCCTGACGTACGTCGTGAGGGAGAGGTTTGGCTGGGGAACTAGGAGATTTTTGAGAGGGTCGCTAAGCGGCTGATATCCTTATAACCGATTGAAAAATTTTGTGAAAACGGAATTAGGTGTTACGAGAAGGTGTTACGATTCATCCCGGAATTATTCCCAGTATGTCCCTCTCCACCAATGTCGTCCGCCGCCAAGGCAGCCATAGATACTATGCCCGGATCGCGGTGCCCAAAGACCTCCAAAAGCGATTACGAAAGCGCGAACTGTGGAAGTCTCTTGGCACGACAGACCCAAAAGAGGCAAAGCGTCTCGCCCGGCCGATCTTGGATCAGTGGGAGCGAGAATTTGCCGACATACGTAAGCCCCGTATCCTCACTGATGTAGAGCTTCAAGATGCTGTCTGGAGCCGGTATCTCGAACTCCTCACAGAAGATGAGCGGTTCCGCCGATCGCTTCCAAATGATGAGCAATTAAACGAAATTTGGCAGCACCTAGAAGGTGAATTCGGTGACTACGATTTAAATGCCTACCGGATTTTGGAAGCGATCCGCGACCAATTTCAAACCGTGCAGGCCGAGCGCACTGCGCGATTTGCCAAGCTAAAAAGCGACACCGCGAGGGGCGAGACACAGCTAGTTGCGGATATTGTTCGTGACGTCATTGCCGCGCGGCGCTTGGACCTCGAAAGGAATACCGAAAGCTATCGCAAGCTGGCGCAGGGGCTTCAGCGTGCCGAATTAGAAGCCCTTGGCCGATCTGGCGAACGAGACGAAGGCGACTGGTCCGGTCAACCCCGCGACAAACTTGTCAGCCCCCCGGCGACAGTTCGCCACGCGCCGGGCGAGAAAATTCAAGAATTATTCGATCGCTTCAAGCAGGAGAGGTCGGCCGGCATTTCGGATGATACATGGGCGCAGAATCGAAAGATTGTCGTGCTATTCGACGAGTTCGTCGGTGGTGATGCTCACATCTCAGAACTCAAACGCAAGAACATTCGCGAGTGGAAAGCCGCACTTTTTCGATGGCCCGTAAAGGCGGCAGATACACGAGCCTTTAAGGGGTTAACGTTTTCAAAGATCATTGAGGCGAACGAGCGGGTAGGGAAGCCCGTCATCCTTCCCAGAACGGTCAATCGGTATTTGTCCGCCTTGGGCGGATTTTGCACGTGGCTTCGTGCGAACGATTTCATTGCAGAAGACGTGATGAGCGGAATGTTCCTCAACTTGGACCGGTCAGCTCGCACACGAATTCCGTTCACGGCAGCTCAACTAAACGCCATCTTCAAGTCGCCTTTGTATTCGCAGTGCGCCGGCGACAGGCGCGAACACGAGTACGGAGCAGTTAAGATACGTGACTGGCGTTATTGGATACCTTTGATCGGTCTCTATTCCGGCGCGCGTCTAGGAGAAATTGCCCAATTGCTTACGGGGGACCTGCGCCAGATTCATGGAACGTCGGTTTTCCATATTACCCGTGAGGGCTCACCAAGAAAGTCAGTAAAGACGGCAGGATCAGAACGCATAATTCCGGTGCATTCTGTGCTGGTCCGGCTTGGGTTGCTCAAATATCATGCCGCAATGATGGCATCGGGCAAGGAAAACCTGTTTCCGGAAATCAAACCCGATGGTCGAGGTTTTATGTCGGGGAACCCATCAGCCTTCTTCAACGGCTATTTTGCGGCGATTGGAGTAAAGAAGGACAAAAGGGTCAATTTTCATAGCTTTCGGCACGGCATCGCTGACGCATTCCGGGAAGCAGGTTACCTGGATGAGCAGTTCGGAATGCTGCTCGGTCACACTAAGGCGACCACATCGGGTCGTTACGGAATCATTCCACAGGGAATTTTGGCTTATCGGGTTAAGATGATTGAATCCGTCGTATTCCAAGGTTTGGATTTATCGTCACTAAACTAGGCGAAGCGTCCCTGGCGATTTGTACAATGGAGATAATGATGATGGATGACGACGATGACTCGCTCGATCTGGGCATAGATTGCGCGCACCGGCTGATTGCGACCACCGATTCCAATTGATTGCGACCAAGCGTTCCGATTGATCGCGACCACCCATTCCGGGCGATCGCGACCAGGCTGTGGACGGGTGTAACCGACGCCGTT
>Ga0187891_1001442_pt1 | contig 20425 bp, 13 predicted proteins | sample June2016WEW_21_4_FD_132990 | JGI IMG/M metagenome (GOLD analysis project Ga0187891, IMG submission 132990) | Peatland microbial communities from SPRUCE experiment site at the Marcell Experimental Forest, Minnesota, USA - June2016WEW_21_40 | ecosystem: Environmental > Terrestrial > Soil >... | reverse complement strand
CGCTCAGGCCCATGATTTTCCACTCGAATGCAGAGGGCGGGCGTAACTTCGCGGTTTCCCCATACTCGCGGAGCGCCTCGGCAGGTCGGGATTGTTTGAACAGGATAAACCCGAGAACGGCATGTCCGTCCGGGGAGTTTGGACGCTCGTCGAGGAACCGGTGGATGACGGGAACCGCCTCGTCCAGTTTCCCTTCGCGCACCAGCGAACTCGCCTGGACCAAGAGAGGCTCAGGGGGAGTCATCCGCGAGGCTCCGGGCCCAGGCGGAGCACCGGCTTGCCCGGCGAGGTCCGCCGCTGCGCAAAGCCAAACGAACACGAGCGCCAGGGCTCCAGCCTTCACCTGCCGTTCACCTCCAGAATCTGATCGCCGCGGGTCCTCCCCCTTCGGGGTGTGGACGAGAAAGCCGAGGCAACCTCCGCCTAGCATACTCCGCCAGCGGACGCAGAGTACAGTCTTGCGATGGCGCGGAACCGCCTGATTCGGTGTAATATGAAGGGCGATTATGCGTCGGCAAAGGACCAAGGCGTTGCCCTGTCGAACTCCCCCCCTGGGCTTGGTGGCTGTGGCGGGACTTCTGGTATTCCTCGGCGCTTGCCGCCATGCGCCGGAACAAGCCCGCCTCGAGCCGCGCGACGCCAACGTCTTGCTTATCACTCTTGACACCACTCGCGCCGACCACCTGAGCTGTTACCATCCCGGAAAAGCCAAGACTCCCCACCTGGATGCGCTGGCAGCGCGGGGCGTGCGGTTCGCGCGCGCTACAGCGCAAGTACCCCTCACCTTGCCTTCTCACGCCTGCATCATGACGGGTGCTTATCCACCCGTACATGGCTTGCGCGACATGGGTGGTTTTGTTCTCAACCCATCTCATCCCACCATCGCGTCTCTGGCCCATGCTGCGGGGTTTGCCAGTGCAGCCTTTGTGGGCTCGCTCGCCGTCGCCAGGCAGTTCGGCCTCTCGCAGGGTTTTGACACCTATGACGATGACATGGGGCCGCAGACCGAGGAGGGAAAACTGCCCGGCGTTTTTGCGGAGCGGCGTGCCAGCGTGGTCACCGATCACGCCCTCGACTGGCTCAAGCAGAATGGCCAGAGGAAGTTTTTCCTCTGGGCGCACTACTACGACCCTCACGCGCCGTACGACCCTCCCGAGCCTTATAAGCGCCAGTATGCGAAAAGCCCTTACGACGGGGAGATTGCCTACATGGACGAGCAGGTCGGGCGCCTGCTCGATGGCCTCGACCCGATGGGGCTCGCCTCGCGCACCCTGATCATCGCCATGGCGGATCACGGCGAGAGCCTGGGCGAGCATGGCGAAGCCGCGCATGGCATTTTCCTTTATGACGCGACCCTCCACATTCCGCTCATGATAGCCGGTCCTGACGTTCCGCAGGGCAAAGTGATCGAAGACCAGGTGCGGTCGATCGACATCCATCCCACTGCGATGGAATTCCTGCACCTGGCGCCGTCGCCGGAAGCGCAGGGCGTCAGCCTCTGGCCGCTCCTGCGTCAGGGAACGCACGTGCGGTCGGGTTACTCTTACGGCGAAACGCTTTATCCACGAACATACATGGGATGGTCGGAACTTCGTGCCATGCGGACGGACGGGTGGAAGTACATCCTGGCGCCGCACCCCGAGCTCTATGACTTGCGCCGGGACCCCGGCGAACTCAAGAACTTGATCGCGCAGCATCCAGGGGACGCCGACCAGTTCCAAAAGCTCATCTGGAAAATCGCCGGCACGCAAGGCAAGGCGGAAAACCTCACGACGGTCCCCCTGGATGAGAAGACACGCAGGGAACTGGAGTCACTGGGGTACGTCGGAGGGGGTGGATCGCGTGAGATCCAACTGGGCTCGGACGCCGCTGACCCCAAAGACCGCATCCCGGTTCTCGAGCTCACCCAGCGAGCGGAGGCCTTCCTTGATGCGGGTGACAACGCACGCGCCGCACAGACCATGGAGCAAGCGGTCCGCCTCGACCCCGGTAATCCCCGGGCTCGCATTGAGCTCGGCGCAGCGTATGAGCGCGCAGGCCAGCTCGACCAGGCTGCCAAGGCCTACGAGGACGGGATCAAGCTGCACATGCTCACCGAGACCTTTTATGCACGACTGGGTAAGCTCTACCTGCGTCTCCACAAGCTCGATAAGGCTTTGGACGCCATGACCCAGGCCAGGCAGATCGATCCCACGAACCTCGACAACCTGCGTAACCTGGGCACCGCAGAACTTCAGTTGGGCCGCGTGGATGAAGCGGAGAGGGCCTTCAAAGCTATCGTCCTCCAGAACGGCAATTTCAGCGGCGCGTACAACGGCCTCGGCCTGGTGGCCATCCAGCGCGGTGACGCCGACGCCGCCCGGCACGACTTTGAAAAGGCCATCGAGCTGAACTCCGCCGAGGTTGAGCCGCTCTTGAACCTGGGCGTACTCTATGACAAGGCCGGAGACAAGACCGAGGCTCTGCGGTATTACCAACAATTCCTTGCCAAGGCTTCGGCCAAGGATTACAGCGCGCTGATTCCCAAAGTCCGCGCGGCTGTTCAGGACTTGAAAAGCGGCAGATGACCGCCCACGGAGCGGCGCAGGCGCTCGTGACGGGGTCTCAGACCACTCCTCCCGTCGCGAGCACAGGTGCGAGTCGGTATGCTAGCGGCGAACACGCAGATAGGTCCTCCGGGAAACAACGGGAATCGGCCGGCCTGCGGAATCAGTCCCTGATTGCGGCAATGTTCATGATGGTAGTGGCGCTCTTGGCTGCTCCGACACATTCCGCCGGGCAGGCGCCAACGATCAGCTCCCTTAGCCCCAGCTCGGCAAACGCCGGCTGCGTATGCAACTGATGAAATCGTCGATGTGCGCCGCCTGCAGTGCGCGGGTGGCGCATACGTCGCGACGCATGTTGTCGCGATGTATGCGCCCAATGTCGGGTCCGCGACGTGCCGCTGGACCACTATAACGGCCCACGGCATGCAAATCGTGGCGTGGTTTACTCCTACGACCCCAAAGGGCGCATACATGCCGACAACTGCCGTCGGCACGTCTGCGCCACGCGCGATTGTTTGGCCCGTACTGTGTCCTGTGCGGGGCGGCGACTGGGTAGAAGATGGGAGTTGGCGGAGACAGAGGGAAGCCCATCTGCTGTACACCTCCAACCGCGGCGGCACAATTTCGTTGGGCCTCGACGGCAAGAAGCTGACGGATGCTCTGGAGATCGCGTCGACGAAAAACGATGCCGACCCGGTGGCTTGGCGCCAATGGCCTCATTGGAACGTCATGAAGGGGTTAGCTGCGGTATCCTTGCCGAAGGGCAAACATATTCTTACTATTCATATTCTCACCAACGGCAATATGAATCTCGCCTATTTCGATCTTATGCCTGCGACCAAGCGAGCGAAGTGACGGAGTCCGGCGGAAGCACAACGTTCCGGGCGTGAGCTGCGAGCGTACACTGCACGCGCCGCTCAACGGCGCTGTCGTTGGTCATCACGACCACTCGGCTGCCATCCGCATTCTCGGCGGCAACGTGCGCGATTCCGGGCACTTCGCCGGTGGAAGCGAAAATGTGCGCGCCGCGCTTAATCGTGTATCCCCGTACTCGCAACGCTCCGCGCGCGTGCCACCGGCACACTCGGGGCGGCGATTGCTCAGTGCCGGAACTGGCGCGGCCGGCGCTCGGTCATGCCAAGTCATAGAACACCTCGAGCCGTTGGATCCTGTCCGAGCGGTCGAAGATGGCCGCGCTCATCGCCGCATCCAGCTTAAGTCCATCGACAGTCTGCGATGTTCCGTCGGCAAAGGTCACCTGGGTGCGCCGCGGACCGCTTCGGTGCGCCACCACCGGAACTTGACAGTAAGTAAAGGCCACCGTGCCCCGATCCAACTTTAGCGCTTTGGGGTTGCCTTTGACATCCCGACAGTGAAACGTTTTGGGCTCGGCAAGGAACTCCGTCCTGCAGATATGCTCGGGAACGAAAGCAAGCTCACCGTTTTCAACATGAATGCCCATTTCGCCCATGCGAGCGATGAAGTCTTCTTTCACTTGGCCGGTCATCCCCGGCTGCTGTGCCCCAGCGAACGCCGGAGTGTGCGAATACGGGTCAGTGGGAATCGCCCCGAAGACGGCTGGAGACTTGTGTATCCCCAGGCCGTCATAAAGGCGGTTGTAATGAGCTCGGAGTTGTCGAAGGACGGAATCATCCGCGCCGCTCGCGACGGCACGCTCCAACGCCTCCCGCACAGCCAGGAGCAACTTTGAGACCATGTGCCAGTAAATGCACCCCAATCCCTCGTACTTGTAGAACGTGCCGGAACGCCCTGTGAACGATTGATGATCGAAAACCTTCTCGTAGAGGTCAAGAATCTGTGGTTCCTCAGCTTTTGCAAGCTGACCGAGGCCGCTCTTCTTCAGCTCGCGAAGCGCTTCCTTGAGATTCTCCACGCTGGAAAACGAGGCATTAAAGTGAAAACCACCTTCAACGTCACGAGCCACGATGCGGCGATCGTCCCGCTCCAGCATGGCGATCAGCAGCTCCGACTTCTCGACTTCGCACTGCGGAACGTTGTTCTTCTGGAAAAAGCAGGGCAGCGGGCGGTTAGGATAGAGAATATAGCTCGCCTGGTCGGGGCGGTAGAGGCTGCTTTTTCCAAGCGCTTCGAGCAGAGCTACGCTCTCGCCGGGCGTGAGCGCTCCCGAACTCAGCACCGCTACCTGGCCCTCCAACATCTCGTGCAGCGTCCGAATCCTGATCGAGTCTGCCGCGATGGTCATCAGATTGTACGAATGGTAGAGCCCATCGTTCCGGCGATTGGCGTGGACGGAATGATCCAGATGCCGCAAAGCGGAATCGCAAAACGACCGTAAACGCGCAACTGATACGCCGCGGCGCTCTCCGGAAAGACCTTGCACGTAGAGCTTCTCCCGATAGATCGATCCGGCGCTTCCCAGCTCGTCCAGAATCGCCTTGCGCTGGTGGTCCGAGATCGGGCCATTCAAGAGCGGCAGAAAGCGTTGCAGCGCGTCGAAGACTTGGCCGAAAAGCTCTGCCAGTTCCGCGGACAGCTCAATTTCTCCTCCTTGTTCCTGGGCCAGCAGTTCGCGCGTGAAAACCAGGAAGCGGCGCAGATAGTACAGGGTAACCATGGAAGCGCCCGCGCCAACGAGCGCGTTATTCGCATCGTTCCACTCGGGCCGCTGCGTATTCATCCATATGCCGGCTTCGGGAACGTAGTTCGCAAGCTTGGCCAGAATGACGAGAAGAATCTTCTCCGCCAGGTTAGCTCGAGCAAGCTGACGGTCGCGAGTAAGCAACGCTTTTCCGTCCGCTCCAATCTCCGCCGAGCGGTCCATGGTCTTCCGATGCGCCACGCTGTCAAAAACAATGGTGTTCCGCGAATCAGCAAGCAACGACGCATAGGGCAAGATGCGATACGGGACGTTCGCATAGGAGAATTCGGCGCGCGACAGCAGTTGTCGCAACCCGTCCGGATAGTGCCGCCTCGCCTGCTCGAGCAACTTCAGCAGATAGATGACCTGGTGATCTCCCCAGTAGCCGATATACGACCAGGGATCATGCGGATCAACGGTTTCCCACTCGTATCCGTCGCTGGAGATGCGGTAAGGGTTATAACCATCTGCGGTGGAGGAGTCCAGGAACTTATAGATCATGCTTTCGATAAAGCCGGGATACGACAGGCTGAGGGCTTCCCAGTTCTGAAAGATGTCGCGCCAGTTTCCCTGGTAGTTCAACGCCCTGCAACCGCGCTCATCCTTGAGTTTGATCTCGAAGCTGTTCCACGGACGGCTCGGGTCGCCGTGGCGGCGGCTGAAAGTGAGCGGCAGATACTCATGGGCAAGGCGCGCCAAGTCCGGATCACGCCGCTCGCACACTCTTTCGAGGAGAACCCTGTGCGAGAGCGACTCCGGCAATCCCTCGAGAAAGTCCTTGTGCTTCTGTGCAACCTGCCGATTGGCCTTCGAGATGAACAGCTTTAGCTGCGCAGCCGAAACACAGTAGTTATGGTCCGGAATCCCACCGCGCATTACGTTGAAGAGAGTGCTTGAATAATGGCGCCAGACGGCCGGCTCGTCCTGAGTGAGCTGGAGTCCGTCAGCCGCAGCCACGGTTCTCACCAGGTTCCGGGTGCCACGCGCAACGTCCTCATCAATCTGCGCCCCAATGTTCTCGATGGACTGGAGATCGTGGAGCGTAGACTTCACGCCTGCCGCGTCCTGGTTGACTTCGGCGACGATCTTCCATTGCTTCTCGCCCCGGGCGGGCAAGGCAAGCGAAGCCTTCAGAAAACAGGCGCCGCGTCGCCCCTGGATGTCCGTCTCCTGCGTAACGGCGTGCCCGCGGCGAAACGCGTCGAGTTGAACGCTGGAAAGAAGCCGCGCCTCAGGATCGAGGCCCACCGACCAGGCGGTGTTGACGCGTAGCGCTTCGCTGGGTTCCGGCTTGTCCACCGGAATCGACGACAGACGAAAGAGAACAAGGCCTGTCGTCGGCTCCAGTTCGGTGCGCTTGTAGCCATCGACGAGCGTGCTGTATTCCAACTGGAATCGCCGCGTAACGCCGCAGGGCAAAACGTTTTGAATACCATCGAGGAGCTCAACCGTGACCGGCCGGGCGCGGTGATTCACCAGCCGGGCAGGCCGGACGAACCCGAAGCGCTCGCTCGTCATCCACCCATAGGAGAACGTCAAACCAAGATCATGGTTCACTTCTTCGAAGATGATCTTGTTTCCGTAGGCGCTTTTATAAAGGTGGCGCGAGACACGATGGCGCACGTCGCATCGGCCTGAGAACGGCTCCCAGAGCGCGTCTTCGCCGTCTTCGATGACGCGAACGATGGTCTTGCTTCCCGTGTGCTCGCAGCTATCGTGGATACGATCCTCGGGATAATAGGGAAACAGCGCGTGGTCAGGATCTATTCGGCCCGCCGTCAGGCCGCCGTTGCTGGAAATGAAAAGCCAGTGATCCGAGTCACTGACGATACTCATGAAGAAGGGCGGAATGGCATCGTAGTGCGCAAGGCGATAGAACCGTTCCCCGCCAAGGTCGACGAAGGAGCCCTCAACAACTCCGGCAGAGACAGGGGCCTTCCGCCCGGCGGCGAGCGCCTTTGCACTCGTGATTTTCTTCCTCGCGCGCAAAGATTTCACCTCCCTGGAGCTCTTCTGGCCGCCGCTCCTGGATGTTGCACTGTGGAATTTGAAGTGCGGCTCAGCCGCGCCGACCTACTCATTCTGCCTCTTCATTGGATGATGACGACGGACCGGCGGCCTGCTGCAAAGTTCTGCGCTGCTTGAGATCCTGTTCAATCTGTACCATCGTCGTATCGTCCAATTTGTAGAATAACACCGCCGTGGCTGACAGGAAGCCGACGATCGCGGGGTAGAAGCTCATCACGTAACGTATGCCGGTCTGTACATGGAGAGGCTGCGCCACGTTGGCCTTGAATCCGATGTAGCCCATCAGCCAGAGAAAAAGGGAACTCCCCGCCGCCCAGCCCAACTTCTGAGAGAACGAGGCAGCCGAGAACACCAACCCCGTCGCGCGGCGTCCGGTCTTCCACTCTGAATAATCCGCCGTGTCGGCGTAGAAGGCCCAGAGCAGCGGCGAGGTGGGGGCGAACAGCGTCGAAATTGCGATGTGGGTGGCGAAAATAAGGGGAATGCTGGTGAGCGGAACATAATAGAAGAGCACGGTAAGCGCGCTGGCGAGCGTCATCAAGATGATATAAGCGCGTCGTTTGCCGCCCAGTAGCGTCGAAAGGGGCCGCGCCATCGCCGCGCCGAAGATCACGCCCACGGTTCCCATCACCATGAACCACGAGGCGAGGGCCTCGGCCCCGAGGTCAACCTTAACGTGCTGTCCCAGAAACGCGCGCTCAAAATGGTAGAAGTGCCCGGGCTCGACGACGCAATACTTGAAGTAGTAGAGGATTGCGCCCATGCGGAGAGAGATAAAGAAGACCGCGAATACTCCGATAAAGCACACCATCACCCAGGGCAAATTCTTCAGCAGATCCCGCAGATCGTCCTTCAGCGCGTCGCCCGGACGGTGGGCTGTCTGGACACGTTCGCGGGTGGTAAAGAAGGTTACGAGAAACAGCGCGATGGCCAGGATTCCATAGACGACCATCGCTAACTGGAAGCCCCGCTGATCGTTGCCGTGGCCGAAGCGCTTCACCATCGGAATGGTGAGCCCCTGAACCATGAAGAGGCCGCCGTAGGCGAGCACGAAGCGGTAGCTCGAGACGCTGGTTCGTTCCAGGGAGTTTGGCGAAATCACTCCCATCAGCGCGCTGTAAGGTATATTGATGAACGTGTACGCCAGCATGATCAAGCCGTAGGTCACATAGGCGTATGTCAGCTTGCCCTGCGGTCCCAGGTTGGGAGTCGTACACATCGCCACCCCGACCAACGCCATCGGCAGGCATCCCCACAACAAGTATGGTCGATAATGCCCCCAGCGCGTCTGGGTGCGGTCCGCAATCACACCCATCACCGGGTCAATGCAGGTGTCCGGAATACGGACCACCAGGAACATGGTGCCGGTGGCGGCGGCGCTGAGGCCAAAAACGTCTGTATAGAAGTAGGAGAGAAAGTTCAGAAAGGTTTGCCAGTAGAAGTTCGAGGCCGTGTCGCCGACGCCGTAGCCGACTTTTTCAAGGAAAGAGAGCTTACTGCTTTCAGTTTTCGTTCCTTCCGCCAACCCGCCGCTCGCCCGTACGCTCAAGCTATTCTCCGTTACTGGATGTGGGCTCGTGGCCTCAGATAAGAAACCTGAACCGGTTTAAGAAGCCAGATTTCACTCCAACGCCGCGGCTTTGTCAAGGACTATTTCCATGACCTAGGAGAGGTGCTTGGCGGGGGTGACACGTGCGGGGGCGGTGGAATTGCGGACGACCAACTGTGGGGTCAGTACCCGTTTCTCATCCTTCACGCCATTGGTGATGGCGTCGATGACTTCGCGAGCGGCCATTTGCCCCATCAATTGCAGCGGTTGCCGAACAGTGGTGAGCGCGGGATAAACGATGCGGGCGGCGACCACGTCGTCAAAACCTACCACGGAGAGATCCTGAGGTATGTGCCATCCGAGCTCGCGGAAGCGGTTGATGGCGCCGATGGCGGAGTTATCGTTGAAGGCCATCAGCGCCGTAAAATCGCGCTGACGCGAGAGGAGCTGTTGGGCGCAGGACGCGCCCTCTTCGATGGCGGAGATCTGCTGGGCGCCAAGCCTTTCCAGTTGCACGACCAGTCTGGGGTCCACCTTTATGGAGAGGCTCCCCGCCGCGGTCACGAACGCGTCCCAGCGGTCCTCCGTATCCGCACTGTCCTTGTGGCCTTTGATGAAGGCGATTTTACGGTGGCCGAGGGAGACCAGATGCTCGAGCGCAAGCCGAATTCCCGCATGATTGTCGATGACGATCGAGATGCCTCGTTCAACGGTGTCGGCGTTGCCAATCACCGCCAGCGGAAGATCCACCTCTGAGCTGAGGGGTGTGTTGATGAGGATGAGGCCATCTACGCCCCGCTCGAGAAACATCTGTATGGTTCGTTCGATTCGGGTGTTCGACCATTCGTGAGTCGCCAGAAAGTAGCGGTAGTCGCTCTGGAGGAGGTAATCCTCAATCCCTCCCAGTACGTTGGCGTTGTAACCTTCCGCCAGATCGGGCGAAAGCACACCAATGAGATAGCTGCGCTGGTGGTTCAGATAGCGGGCAAAGTAGTTTGGCTTATATTTATACTCCTCCGCCGCTTTATAGATGCGCTCGCGGGTCTCCGGGGCGAAGCTCCGGGCTAAGGGAGCGTTATTGAGAACGCTGGAGACCGCTGATTTGGAGAGGCCCAGGCGCTCCGCCAGGAACTTCAAAGTCACCTTCTTCGGCATGTTCTCCCCACCTCTGCGTCGTCAGAAGGGCAGTATATCACGAGGCGCGGGTTCCCCTTGGCGAGCTGGCCGTAGGCAACTGCCCTGGCGATTTCGTGAGCTTGGTTCGCCCACTGCAGCGCGGTCCCGCTGTGCCACTCAACCACTTCCTCCGCCGTTATCCGCTTCTCGAGCCGCCGGGCGAGCCCATGGGAATTCCGGCCGAGGCGCTCAGGCAGGCCGGTGTCCCATACCCAATGGAGATTGTCGGGGTGCCCATCGAAGATCACCTGCCGCACGTTACCCCGTCTGTCGCTGTTGTCCTCGTCGAACCGGACGTGCAGGTTTCCCGCATCCGGCTCTCGCAGAGGCTCTCGCCGCAAGCATGCGCCACCCGCGCAGAGGTGCGCCAGCCCGGGCCGACTCGGTCCAAATGTTGTCGAGTGGGGCGCGCGCTGCCTGAAAATGCCACCCCGCCTTTTCCCCCAAAATGCTGGCTGCTTGGCCGAGGCCCTTTCCACGATTGGGCGACTATCGGACCTCGTGGCGGGGAATCGGTAAACAGTAGGCCGCTACAAAGGATCTATCTTAGCCGGCGGTCATTTTCCGGGAGGCCAACTTCACATGTGCAAGCTGGTCCCGGGATCTGGCTGTCGAATGCTTGCTCTCCAGCGTAATTACCGGTAGGATATCTTCAGCATCAGGGCATCCACCGTCAGGGTAGCCGAGGCTTAGCGAGATGACTGGCACAACCGTCTCCCACTACCGCATCCTGGAAAAGCTCGGAGGCGGCGGTATGGGTGTGGTTTACAGGGCCGACGATACTCGCCTGCACCGGTTTGTTGCACTGAAATTCCTGCCGGAGGCCGTCGCCAATGATCCCCAGGCGTTGGCGCGTTTCCAGCGCGAAGCGCAATCGGCCTCCGCCCTGAATCATCCCAACATCTGCACGATTTACGACATCGGCGAATACCAAGGCCAGGCGTTCATTGCCATGGAGTTTCTGGATGGCGTGACCCTGAAGCACCTGATTCAGGGCCGGCCCATGGAGTTGGAACGACTGCTGGAAATCGCCATCGAGGTCACGGATGCCCTCGATGCGGCTCACAGCCAGGGCATCGTCCATCGGGACATCAAACCGGCAAACATCTTTGTAACCAAACGGGGACACGCCAAAGTGCTGGACTTCGGTTTGGCCAAGCTAACTGTGGCGGCCGTCTCAGACCGCCGTAGCGTCGGCGATGGGGACATCGCCGCTACAGCCATGCCGACCGCCGGAGCGGAGGAGCCGCACCTAACCAGTCCGGGGACAGCAATGGGGACGGTAGCATACATGTCGCCGGAGCAGGTGCGGGCCAAGGAGTTGGATGCGCGCAGTGATTTGTTCTCCCTTGGTGTGGTGCTGTACGAAATGGCGACGGGGGTGTTGCCCTTTCGGGGTGACAGCTCGGGCGTCATCTTTGAGGCGATTCTGAACCGTACACCTGCGGCTCCGGTGCGGCTGAATCCCGATTGTCCCGCCGAACTCGAACGAATTATCAACAAGGCGCTGGAGAAAGACCGCGACGTGCGGTGTCAGTCCGCCGCTGAATTGCGCGCCGACTTGAAGCGTCTGAAGCGGGATACGGATTCGAGGCATGCTGTAGCGGCGATGTCCTCATCGCCGCCTGCGGTGGGGGCACCGCTTGGGCCACCGGCGGCGGTGGGGACACCGCCGCTACAAGCAGACCGCTCCGATTCGCAGATCATTGCGGGAATGGTCAAGCGCCACAAGAAAGCCATGACCGGAGTGACCGCAGCCGTGCTGGTGATCGCCGCCGTCCTGATCTATGCCCTCTATCGCGCCTCGATTCGTGCGCCCGCCCCGCCCGCCGCCCTGGAATTTACACGCGTGACAGGTAGCGGCGACGTCCAGCAGGCGGACATCTCACCTGACGGCAAGTACGTGGCCTACGTGCGGTCGACGGCAGGAAAGCAAAGCCTCTGGCTGAAGCAACTGGCCACCGGCAGCGACGTCCAGATTGCCACCCTGGACGAAGATGTTTGCCCCGGCTTGGCATTCTCTCCTGATGGCAACTATGTCTACTTCGTCCGCAAGGATCGTCTGAAACCCAGCGGCGATCTTTACCAATTGCCGTCCCTGGGCGGAACTCCCAGGAAAGTGCTGGCGGGGATCTCCAGCCCGCCGGCATTTTCACCCGATGGCCAGCGGATAGCCTTTGAGCGGGACAGCTCTAGCGACAACAGTTTGTTGACCGCCTTGCTGGCTGGCTCTAACCAGCGGCTGCTGGCGTCCTACAAGCCGCCCGAGGCCATTAACCCGGACCGCGTCGTGTGGTCTCCAGATGGCAAGACCCTCGCCTTTGTTCACCAGAGTCCGGCGATGGTTTTGACCATCATCCCGGCGGAAGGAGGTCCAGCACAGCCAGTGGCTGGCGCACCTTGGTACCGTATCAATGACCTCACCTGGCTCCCTGGAAGCCGTCACCTGTTGGTTGCGGCCAGCTTGGCGGGGGGAAACTCACAGGTTTACGAGGTCTCATTGGCGGGAGGCGAAGCCCGCCAGATCACCCACGACCTTTCGAGGTACCAGGAAATCCGGGCGAGCGCGGACGCAAAGACGCTACTGGCATTGCAATTCCAGGTTCTTACCACCCTCCAAGTAGCCACGCCTGGAAAGGAATCCGAAACGCGCCCGTTAAGCGCCGGGAACCAGAACTACGACGGCATATTCGGTCTGGCATGGACGCCGGACGGGAAAATGGTCTATACCTCGTATTCTAACGGGCGCTATGATCGCGATGTTTGGGAGATGGGCGCGGACGGCTCGAACCCCCAGCGGCTCACCAGCAACGACGCATCCTCGGCTTCCTCCTTCCCAGCCGTCTCTCCCCAGGGCGGCTTCATTGCCTTCACTCGGTGGGATCGAAATGGCCAATATAAGATCTGGCGCATGGATACGGACGGGAGCAACCTGAAACAGCTTAGCCAGGGTAGGGTGGACTTGTATCCCGCCATATCGCCGGACGCCCGGTGGGTGATTTTCGTCAGCGCCCAGGGCGGCGAGAATGTTCTGATGAAGGTTCCAAGTGAAGGAGGACGAGCGGTCCAGTTGACGGACTACACCATATATTGGCCATCCGTCTCGCCGGACGGCAAGTGGATCGCTTGTCTCTCCATGCCCGGCCAGAATCAGCAACCCAGCCTGGCGATGGTCCCTTTCGCGGGCGGCCAACCCGCCAAGGCGTTCCCCCTGCCCGCGACTGCTATTATTACCACTAATACTGCTACCCCCATTCATTGGACCCCCGATGGCCACGCCATCGCTTTCATCAACACCGTGAATGGGGTGGGTAACATCTGGGAACAACCGGTCGATGGCGGCCCGCCAAAGCCGGTGACGCATTTCACTTCGGACAAGATTTTCTATTTCGATTGGTCGCACGATGGCCGCCTGGCCCTCTCCCGAGGCACGGACACGACCGACGCGGTATTAATCAAGAATTATCAGTAGTACCCGTCCGGCCTCCGTCATGAGACGTCCGGAAACACTCAAGCCAGCATCTTAAGTATAGGCAGAAGGCAGGCGGAGAAGACGAGAATGGAAACGACGGCTGCGGTCCCCGATCCAAAACCCTTCATGCCTCATCCCAACTTCAGTGCGGAGGTGAATCGGAACATCGTGCAGTCGGAGATTGAAGGAGGTGTGTGCCTGGACGATTTATCCGAGGGCGCGCGGTTGGAAGTGGAGACGCAGAATCGTTGGTACACCATCTTAATTGGCGATCGCGGCCAGGAACTGATTTGGGGCCACCCGCAGTACTGTCCCGGGCCCGTCGCGGTGAGAATCGCGGGGTCCACGTGGGGCGGCTCGATGCTGAAGCTACGGTTTATCGGAAGGGGAATGCACCTGGAATTCTGGCATCCCGTATTTCGGACCATCATAACGTCACGGATTGTGGACATCCGGGCCTCGGAGCAGCTCGCGAGCGACGCTTGAGCAGCCAGGAAACAGGCCGTGCGCCGCATGAACTTCCCGCCGTAGTTCGCTTCGCTCCTTTGCCATCTGATTCTGGATAGGAAGTCTGGGCATTTCGGCACAGGTCGAAACACAAGGCAGCCGCGCAAACGGGGATCAAGGAAACAGATGCTGCCTTGCTATCTTCCATAGGGGGTAAGGCTAGAACTTTCCGGCACTTGATTCCTGCGGCATATTAACCAGAGCCTTGATGAGCACCTGCCCCATTTTTGCAGCGGATATTCTCTCAGAGCCTTCCGAGAAGTAAAACTCGGCGCCATCCAATACGGGCATGAAAGTCCCGGAGCTTTCGGTGGATGAAGCAACGGGGGAGGCGGGCTGTCCAAAAAAGCTTCCGCGTTCTATGTGGTAGGTTATCTTGCCTGTTTCCGAGTCAAATTCCGTGTGCAAGATTCGATTGCCGTTTTCCGGAACATCCGCAGCGACTTCCAGGATTTGGTTTCGAGTGACCCTGAGCAGAAAGGTATCCCGACCCTCTTCCCGGTTCGCATCCTCGCAAAATTTCGTCATCCAGTCGCGTAACGAAGACCATTCCTCGAAAGCCCTCGCCTTCTTGATGCCTTCATCTTGAAGAGCTTTCCTGGTGCGTAGATCGACTTCCTGCCTTCGTGACTTCAGGTAGCCTGCTATGAGGTTTACAAAATCATCCGACATATGAGTAATATAGCCCGGATACGGACCTGTTGACCAGTCAAACGACACTGGAAATGTCAGCGACGATAATGAAGCAAAGCGATACGGGTTGTGCTAACATCAGCGCCGGAATCGATCGCGGGTTCCATAAAGAACTACTCTTAGGCAGCGTTGTCTGGGCAAGACCACAATCGAATCGAGGAGGCTCAACCATGAGACGGGCATGGGGAATGGCCCTTCTGCTAGCGGCCGGCGTGGGGCTCTTTCTAGGGCCGGAGCAGGTTCTGGCGCAGGTTTGCAAGGATGAAGCATCCATGGTGGAGGCATCCAAGCAGGCCTTCGTGGAACTCACCGAGGCGGTGAAGAAGGAAAGCCTCTCAGATTTTCAGCGCCTCAACCACCAGAAGAGTGTGTTAAACAAGCTCACCATTAACAACAGTGTGATAGAGGGACTGGTAAGCTGCCTCGAACAGGCCGCACAAGACACCACGGCGCCCAAAGAACAAGTGGAGGCAGCAAAAGCCCAGCACGATTCATACGTCAAATTGCAGGATAAGCTGCAGCACGCACGAGCCGCCATCAAAGCTGCGCCAACGCCGAAGGACGCGAAAGCTCTGATCGAGAAACTGGACTTGGCGCTCTGAAGATCAACACGGCAACCTTGATTTCCGCTGCGGGGAGGTTGAAGATGGCTTGAAGGCGGTGGGCTTAATCAATGAGGCCGGCCCCCCGACGCGAAGGCCGCTCCACATGGAATTATCAAGCAATCGCGGGCTCACGGCGCCTGCCCGCAAGGCTTGGCACGCTTTGCACCTAGATCCCAAGTTCCTCGCGGCGCAGAGGGCCCTGGACGAAATGCGGCGCGGCGAGTAAGCGGCGGAGACAGGGCGGATTTTATCCCGTCGCGGCAGCTTCCTCCGGTTTGGATCCCTCCCAGAGCGTAATCAGTAAAGTGCTGCCCAGAACGAGCAACCCACCTATGATTGCCATGAGGGTAAGCCTCTCCCCCAGCCAAATCGCGGCGATGGGAACCCCGAAGAATGTGATGAGATAGTTCGAAAGGGCCGCCTGAATGGCGTCCAACGCCTTAAGCGCCTTCAGGAAAAGCACCATGGAAAGAAAATTGTGGAAGAAGGTCAGCAAGATGAGGCCAACCCAAGTGCGCAAAGTAAATTGCGTGATGTGGCTGAAAACGCTGCGTTCCTGCGTCAAGACGAGTGGAGTCATCAAGATGAACATGGCGACGTAAGTATAGAAAAGCATCTGCATGGGCGAGTATCGCTCCAGCACTTTTTTCCCGTAAGAGTTGTAAAAAGCGCTCCCCAGCGTGCCGAGAAGAATCAGGATGTTCCCAAAGAAGTAACTCGTCCCGAAATTGAGGCCTCGCAGGTCAACGCCCGAGCACATCAGCACGCCCGCGATGGCCAGCAGAAAGCTCGCCCATCGCACCCACGTCATGTGTTCGTGGAGAAAAATGATGGCCAGGATAGCGGTGGAAACCGGCAGCGTCAGCATCAGGAGCGCCGCGTTGCTGGCCAGCGACATGCGTGTACCCCAGGTGATCAAGACCTGGCCGGGAAAGACACCCACGAGCGCCAGAACGAAAAACAGACCGATGTCTTTTCGCGATCGCGCTTTCCCTTTGTAGGCGTCGCGATTCTCCGCGCGAATGAGCGGATAAAGCATGAGGGTGGCCAAGGTCATCGGTCCCCAGACCGTCATCCAAGGACCCACCTGAGCTTGCACCAATTTGACGCAGGTAAATTGCAGGGCCCACATCAAATTGCAACTGAAGAGCAGCAGCCAAGAACGCATGTGCGGTTTGCCTTTTCAACCTTTCGAATACTTCTGCGCCAGGGCGCGAATGTCGTACGTGAATCTTAGAAAGCGCTTCTCCCAGCGCCGCGCCTCTTGCGGAGTGTACTTGTAAAAACCTTGAGCGTTGGCGACTCCGAGGGCGCCGGAATCTACCACTTTGCGCATCAACTCCGGCACCTCCTTGGTGCAGCATAAATCCGGCAGCAGATGCTCCATCACCCGCATATAGGCGGGCACGCCGGTAAGATCCATAAAGCGGAAGGGCCCGGCGAGCGTGATCCAGTAGCCATAGTCATTCCGCAAGGAACGATCCACGTCCTCGATCGTTGCGTAGCCCGATTCGACCAGGTAAAAGGCCTCGCGCAACATGGCGTACATACAACGGTTGGTCAGGAACCCGCGAACGTCACGCCGCACAACCGAAGGCTCCTTCCCCCAGCGCTCCGCCAGCGCCCTGGCGCGCTCCACTAGGTGCAGGTCAGTCTGGTCGCCGCAGATAATTTCCATGAACCGCAAGACGTGCGCGGGTTCACCCCAGTGGATTCCCATGAATCTCTCGGGATGGCTGGCGCCCTTTTGCAGCAAAGTCACGGGGAGCGCTGAAGTGTTGCTGCCGATGATCGTCTCCGGCGATACTGCGGCCTCAATTTTCCGAAACACCTCATATTTCACCTGCAGGTCTTCCAGCACCGTTTCAATCACCACCTGGCACTGGCGAAGGTCCGCGAAGTCTTCCGTGATGCGCAACTTCGTGAGCACCTGTGCCGGATCGGAGGAGAGTAACTTCTCCCGTTTCATCTGGCGGAGAATCGATTGCAAGTGGCGGCGGGTATTGCGCCGCTTCGAAAGGCTGCGAGTCACGCCGACCACCGGATGTCCGGCAGCTAACAAGCAGGCGATGATACTGTTTCCCATCAACCCCAGACCCACCACCCCGACAGGCATATCCGCCGCTTTCTCGAGTCGGATGCTCGCCCGGGAAGCTGCCCGCTTCGTTTTCACCGATGCCATGTTCATCGCCTCCATTTTCGATACTTATGGGCGTTTTCTGACCACGCTGATGGCCTTCAGCATAACGCCATTATTCGGAATGGTCGGGCCGAAATCATTGATCCAGCCCGGATCGCCGCCGCGGAAACCTGTCGTGCCTCGCAGCCGGACCTCCTTGATCACCTTGCCCAACCTGGGATTGACCCACTCGAACGCGAAGAAAGTGACGCAGCACGGGCACGTCGCCGCGACCCAATCGGCATTCTCCGTGTTCGCTGTGCTTCTAAGAATTGAACGCAGAGACCACGGAGCGCCTCAGCGAGCTCTGTGTTTTGTTCTTTCCCGGCATAGAGGACGCGGAGAAAAATCATTCATGTCAAGACCACATGCCCTCAGGCGGCGTTGGCTCGCGCCATCTTGAAAACCTTCCGGGCGTTATCTCCGTACACTTTCTTGAGGATTTCGTCCGGCAGGCCCAATCCATAAAGCGGCCAATGGTACGAGAAACCTCCGGAGGCCCCGTCGAGTCCCATCTCCCATCCGTAAAAGTGCTCATCGTGGCTTTCGAGTATTCGGAATGTGATGCGGAACATTGGGCGAGTGTAGGCCATATCCGTCCCGTAGAGCACGCGGTCGGGGTAGCGCTGGATGAACTGGCCCGCAGCTCGCGCAATGGGCGACATTTCCCCAAAGCGGGCGGCCACGTCCACATAGAGGTTGGGATTTCGATCCAGCATCTGACCCAGCCGCGTCAAGTCATACTCGAGGTTGGCGATGTGGCACGCAATAAAGGTCGTCCGGGGGTGCTTCGCGACGGCGCGCTCGAGACATTCAATCAATTCGTTGTGCCCCAGGACGCCCGGGCCCACGGTGATGCGCCACGTGTAGCAATTCATGAGTCCGTCATTGGTATTGTCCATCGGCTCATACGCCCAGATTGGATCCGAGACGTGCATGTTGATGGGCATTCCCAGGCGCGCGCATTGGTCGTAGAGAGGGTCCATACGTGCATCGTCCGGGTGCAGGCCCGATCCTTTGGGAGCGCCCCAGATGCCGGTGCCCTTGTCGCCGATCTCACCCACTCCAACGGCGCCCAGGCGATGACACTCCTCGAGCGATTTCACGGCGGCTGGCCCAAATCCCGGCTCATCGCAGCCTTTAAGGTCGAACCCACACCATAGGTCAAAACGTTCCGGGTACTTGGAAAACCGTTTGCTCAACTCTGAGTATTTGTCTGGAGAGCCCGTCCGAACGAAAGTAACAGTCTTCTCGACGCCGGCCTCGTCCATCAGCTTGACCATCTCATCCAGGTCCTCCGGTGACTTGACCCATTCGGCATGATAATGAGCATCGACGACCGGATACTTGGCCTTTGTGATCTCAGTTTTGGGAATTTTATAGAGAGAGCGGGGGCGGAAGTCTTTCAGCAGGAGCTTGCCCGGCAAGGTCTGGGACTCATCCCCAGGCGCCCGTGCCTGTTGTGCGCGCGCCAGCTCGCGCGGGTTTACGGCCGCTGCCCCGGAAAGTATCATCCATTGTCTACGGTTCATTGGTATTCCCTCTCAGTACTCTGCCCGCCCGCTCCATGTAAAGGCCAAAGGAGCGGCCCCTGCCCGCTTATATAGAGCCAACCGTCGATCAAAACACCCGCCGAGTAGGCTCCCGTAGAGACTTTCTTATCGGGATGCAGAATCTCGGTTTTTGGCATCTTAGGATTCCTCGCTGACGGGGGCACGCGCGGGCGTCCGGCGCCCATACTCCGCGTTCAGGATGAGCCGGCGCCTCGCGCTACGGTCGCGTGTTGTACTTTCGTTCCGCGATGCTGTCTGGAGATTTCAACCGCTTTAGCCGTGCGAGGGAAACGCGGCATTTTCAAGCGATCGAGCAACGCTAGTATGTTTGTATTCAGGAAATCGATATGCGCGGCATCGAGTGGGCTTAATTCAAGTCGCGGGTCACGTATAAATGTTTCGTTAATGATGCCGCGCGCGGCGAGCAACCGCTTCTCGGCATGATGATAGAGCTCCATATTCTGCAAGCTAAAGACGATCTGTGGCAGCAGGCCCGTGAACACCTCGTATGCTTGCTGCCGTTGTCCGCCCTCAGCCAGCCGAAAGATGCGCGCCAGCAAATCCGCCAGCGAGAGCGAGGGCATGACGCCACAAATCCCGGCGGCGACCAACTCGAGCAGATACATGCCGCCCCAACCCTCGATTACTCCGACTTTGCCGGAAGTCGCATCCAGAATTGACGCAATTCGCGCGGCCATGAGGGGTTCTTCCAATTTGACCCAACGAAAATGCGGGTGCTGGCGATGAAGTTGGGCGATAAAGCTCGTGCTGACCGTTGGCCCGCCCGGATTGAAGTCCTGCAGCACCAGCGGAATATCGATGGCCGATAAGATCCTGTCGAAATGCCGCAGCAGGTCGTTCTCCGAAATAGCAAACATACGGGGGGCGGCGACGGACACCGCGGCCGCGCCCGCCTCTTGCGCGAATCGCGCCAGTTCCACCGTGTAAAGCGTGGAGCCCGCATTCGCCTGCGCAACGACGGGCACTCGACGGCCGGATTGCTCGACCGCCTTGGCGATGATCTCGCGGCGTTCGTCATCGGAGAGCTTGTAGAATTCGCTTGCGTAGGCTGGGAGGCAAATGGCGCAGACATCGATCCCACAAGCGAAATCCAGCAACGCCTCAAAAGCACTCCAGTCAATCCGCTCCTTTTCGTCAAAGATTGTCGGGATGATCGGAACGATGCCGTCGATCTTGATGTTTCGTGGTGTTACCATGTGGAAAGTTTACCGTAGGCAAGAACTCTGTCAACCCAAATTGCATTGGAGTTGGCGATTGTTTTCCAGTAGGCTGGAAGATTCCTCTCAGCCCCTTCCAGCGGAGATTTGTGCTAGGATTGAACCGCGCAGAAGGCCCTCGATGAATTCAAGAGTGGAAAAGGGTTCTATGAAAGGGGATGTCAAGTGAAAACACTCCTCCTCTTAGAGGAAGGTTTTGTTCTTCTTGGCATCCAGCCCCCTGCTGATTAACTCGACCAATTTGTATGCACGGGTTTGG
>Ga0187891_1001439_pt1 | contig 20445 bp, 18 predicted proteins | sample June2016WEW_21_4_FD_132990 | JGI IMG/M metagenome (GOLD analysis project Ga0187891, IMG submission 132990) | Peatland microbial communities from SPRUCE experiment site at the Marcell Experimental Forest, Minnesota, USA - June2016WEW_21_40 | ecosystem: Environmental > Terrestrial > Soil >... | reverse complement strand
GACCATGGGCGGCGTCACCCCGCTCGGCTACCTGGAGGAGACCCAGGACCCGGACGGGGGCTACACCTTCCCCGGCAACGCGGCCCCTGATCCCTTCACCACCAGCCAGGTCCCACTCGCGCTCGAGCGGCTGGCGTTCCCCATCCCCTTCGGCAGCCGGCAGTGGTACCTGCCCGGCGCCACCCTCGGCACGCCGCCCACCGCCACACCCACCGCCACGCCCAGCCCCTCACCTTCATCGAGCCCGCCGGCGGGGGTGATCACGCCGCCGCCAACACCCGTCCCGACCAGCCCGCCACCCCCGTCGCCGACCCCCCTTACGGCCGGCTCACCGTCCCCGGTGTCGCAGGTGCAGGCGGCGGCGAGCGGGCCCAGCCCCGCAGCCGGGGGGACCCCGGCTCCAGCACCGGTGACGGCTCCCTCCCCGGTGGCACCGGCGTCCCTTCACCCGAGCACACCCGCCGCGGTGGGTGCCGCTGGGGGCCCCCCGGCGCCGCTGATCTACGCGCTGGTGGCCCTGGCGGTTGCCCTGGTGGTCGGCGGAGCCCGGCTGGCATGGGCGGCCCGGCGATGAGCGCGAGAGGGCTGGGTCACGCCCTGGCGATCCCCCTCCTCGGCGCCGGGCTCGCTCTCGGTGGCAGCGCGGGCCACCTGCTCGCGACGGCCTCACCCTGCGCCGCCGCCTCCTACAGCAGCCACGTGACCCTGGTCGTCGAGCATGGTGACGGGCAGGTGGTCGGTCTCTGCATCGGCTTCGACGGCGCGACCATCAGCGGGGAGGAGATCCTCCAGGCCAGCGGCCTCGAGTACGCGACCGCGGGCTACGGCGCGCTCGGCGATGCGGTGTGCCAGATCGACGACGAGCCGGCGGCGTACACCGCATGCCTGCCGAGCAGCGGGTCGTACTGGGTGATCTTCGTCTCGCGCGACGGTGGCGCGTGGCAGGTCGCCGGCAGCGGGATCTCGACCGACACCTTCGCCAGCGGCGACGCCGAGGGCTTCCGCTATGACCCCCAGGACGGCGCCGACCCACCCCCGGCGTCCCCCGTGGGGATCTGCGCCGCCGCCCTGGCCGGTCCCTCCAGCTCCGCGTCCGCCACCACCGGCGGGGGCGCATCGGGCGCGTCCGGCGGGAGCGCGTCCGGTTCCGCGGCCGGGGGCCGGCCCGGCTCGCCGGCCGCCGCCCCGCCCCCCACCGCGGAGGTGACACCCACCACCACGGCGACGGCTGCGGCCGCTGCGTCAGCGCCGCCGCCGGGGGTTGTCGCGCCGGCCGACCAGCCGCAGGGCGCCACCGCCGCCTCCGCAGCGCCGGCCGCCGCGGAGGCGGGCATCCCGCTCGCACCGCTGGTCGCGGCCGCCGTCGTCGGTGCCCTCGCCGGGCTGCTGGTGGTGCAGCTCGTGGTGCAGCGCAGACGGACATGAGCACGCGCGCCCTGGCGGCGTGGTCCGGCTCGGGACTGGTCATCGCGCTCTCGACGAGCGATCCCGTGTACCGGGGCGTGGTCCTGCTCTGCGCCCTCAACCTGCTGCTGGCCAGGGGGCGCCGGGGACCGGGTCTGCGCCTGCTCCTGATCGGCATCGGGATCGCCGCCGCCACCGCGACCGCCCTGACCCTGCTGCTGAGCCACAGCGGTGCCCACGTCCTGGTGCGCCTGTCCAGCGCCATCCCGGCGATCGGAGGGCCGCTGACCCTGGAGGCGCTCGTCTTCGGCCTGGCCACCGGGCTGGGCATCGCGGCGGCGATGCTGGCGGTGGCGCCGCTCACCCTGGTCAGCCAGCCGCACGAGCTGGTCGATGCGCTGCCCCCGGTCCTGGCGCGCACCGGTGCCGCGCTCGGCGCCGCCCTCAACCTCATCCCGGGCACGGTGCGCAGCGCGGCCGAGATCCGCGACGCCCAGCGGATGCGGGGCTGGCGCGCGCGGCGCGTCGTCGACTGGCCGGCGGTGGCCGTGCCCGTGGTCCTCACCGCCATCGAGGGCTCGCTGACCCTCGCCGAGGCGATGGAGTCGCGCGCCTACGGGGCGGCGACGCGCACCCACCTCAGCGTCGAGCGCTGGACGCCCACCGACACGCTGATATCCGTCACCTCCGCTCTCGCCGCCGCCGGGTTTCTGACCCTCACCCTCACCGGCGGCGCACCCGGATGGTTCCCCTTCCCGGTGGTCACCGTGCCCGCGTTCAGCGTTCCCGCCGTGCTCTGCTGCGCGCTGCTGGTCCTCCCCTCGCTCTGGATGCGGCGATAGATGGGCACCCTCTCCTTCGCGGGGCTGCACTACGCGTATCCGGATGCGGCGACCTGCGTCCTGGACGCATTGGACCTGGAGGTGGGTGCGGGCCTGGTGGTGCTCACCGGCGCCTCGGGAAGCGGCAAGTCGACCCTGCTCCGGGTCTGCAACGGGCTCATCCCCCACTTCCACGGGGGGGTGATCGGGGGCAGCGCGCGCGTGCTCGGCCGCGAGGTGGTGCGCACTCCGACCCGCGAGCTCGCGCGCGACGTCGGCTTCGTCTTCCAGGACCCGGAGCTGCAGGCGGTGTACCCGAGCGTCGAGCGCGACGCCGCCTTCGGTCTCGAGAACCTGGGGATCGCGCGCACCGAGATGCTCCGCCGGGTCGACGACGCTCTCGCGACGTGCGGCATCGCCCACCTCCGGCAGCGGGCGGTGACCAGCCTCTCCGGAGGGGAGCGGCAGCGCCTTGCCCTGGCCGGGGTCCTGGCGATGCGCCCCCGCCTCCTGGTGCTCGATGAGCCGTTCTCGCAGCTGGACCCCGAGGGGTCGCGGGCGCTGCTGGCCGCGCTCGACGCCGCCGTCCGGGGCGGCACCACCGCGCTGGTGGCCGAGCACCGCCATCACCTGGTGATCGAGCGCGCCGGCCGCTGGCTGCTCACGGCCGGAGGCCGGGTGGTGGAGACCTCGCCGCCGGCGCCGGTCGAGACCGCGAGCCCCGCGTCGGATCGCAGCCCGCCGTCACGCTCCGAGCTCAGCTGGCAGCTTCACCGGGTCAGCGCCGGCCACGGCCGGGTCCCGGTGCTCCACGACCTCGACCTCTGCGGTGGGAGCGGTGAGGTGGTGGCGCTGACCGGCGCCAACGGGAGCGGCAAGACCACGCTGCTGCGCACCATCGCCGGACTCCTTCCGCCGCTGTCGGGCAGGGTGGAGCGCCGTCCCGGCCGGATCGCCTACCTCCCGCAGAATCCGTCGGCGCTCCTGCACCGGGCGACGGTGCGTGCCGAGGTTGCCTGGACGCTGCGGCGCAGCCACGCCGCGGGCGGAGCCGGCCCGCTGCTGGACGAGCTCGGTCTGAGCGCGGTCGCCGACCGCGATCCCCGTGACCTCAGCACCGGCCAGCGGCAGCGGGCCGCGCTGGCGGCGGTGCTGGCCGGCAATCCGTCCCTTGTGCTCCTGGACGAACCCACCCGGGGCATGGACGCCGCCGCACGCACGTCGCTGGCCGCCGCCATCGCCCGCATCGCGCAACGGGGCGGGAGCGCGGTGGTGGCGACCCACGACCAGCAGCTGGTGGCGACGGTCGCCACCCGGGTGGTGGAGCTGCGCGACGGCGCCGCCCGCAGGCGGCTGCCGCTGATGGCGGTGTCGCGATGATGCTGGTGGCGGTCTCGGTCCTGGGCGCCGCGCTCTTTCTGTGGCCGTTCGCCGTCTCGAGCGCGCCGGCGCCGGTGGTGGCCCTCTCGCTGGCGCTGGGGACCCTGGCCGCGCTCGCCGCGGTGGAGGTGGCGGCGCGCCGGCTGGACGCGCGCCGCTTCGCCCTCCTCGCCGCCATCGCCGGCATCGACGCCGCGCTGCGGCTGGTGCTGGTCACCGGCGTCGGGGGGTTCAGCCCGATCTTCTTCCTGATCCTCACCGCCGGCTACGTGTACGGACCGAGCTTCGGCTTCATCTGCGGTGCGACCTCGCTGCTCGCGTCGGCGGTCGCCACCGGGGGGATCGGGCCGTGGCTCCCCTACGAGATGTTCGGCTGCGGCTGGACCGGGGCGATGGCGGGGATCGCCGGGCTGAACCGGCGGTCCACCCCGGGGGTCCGCGACATCGCCGTCCTGGCGGTCGTCAGCGTCATCGCCGGGTACGCCTATGGAGCCCTCCTCGACGTCTGGGACTGGACCACCTTCTACCGGGGCAGCCCCTCGTTCGGCTTCCTGCCGGGCGCGGGGACGGTGACCCTGCTGCAGCGGTTCGGGCGGTTCTACCTGGCCACGTCGGCGGTGTGGGACAGCTTCCGGGCCGCCGGCGACGCCATCGCCGTGATCGTCCTCGGCGCGCCGGTGCTGGCCGCCCTGACCCGCGTGCGCAGCCGGCTCAGCTTCAGAGTGTCCGGTCCCAGAATGTCACCGTGATGCGCGCCCAGCCTCTCGCCGTGAGCGTCGGGAGCGGCCGGCTGATGGGCGAGTGCTGGCGGGCTGGAGACGATCGCCCCACGGTGGTGCTGCTCCACTCCGGTGTCGCCGACCGGCGGAGCTGGCACGGAGTTGCGGACCGGCTGGCGACGACCGCGACGGTGGTCGCCTACGATCGGCGTGGCTTCGGAGAGAGCGGCCCGCCGGCGACCCCCTTCTCCCACCTCGACGACCTCATGGCCGTCCTGGACGCCGTGGCGGACCGGCCCGTGTGGCTGGTCGGCAGCTCGGCCGGCGGTGGGCTGGCGCTCGATGCGACGCTTGCGCAGCCGGGCCGGGTCGCCGGTCTCATTCTGCTCGCCCCGGCAGTGGGCGGGGCGCCGCCGCCCAGCCTGGACCCGGACACCGAGCGGCTCGACCGCGTTCGCGAGGCAGCCGTGGCCGCCGGGGACCTGGACGCGGCGAATCGCTGGGACACCTGGCTGTGGCTCGACGGCCCCGCGGAGCCGGAGGGTCGTGTCGGCGGCCCGATGCGCGAGCTTGCCCGTGCCATGAACGCCGCTGTCCTTCGCCATCGCCGGCCCGAGCTCGTCATGGCCGGCGAGACGGATGCCTGGGCCCGCCTCCCCGAGGTGCATGTCCCAGCCACGGTCATCTGCGGCGATCGGGAGGTCCCCTTCCTGCGCACTCGGTGTGCCGAGCTGGCCCGCCGCCTGCCCCAGGGGCGCCACCGGGTGGTGGCCGACGCGGCGCATGCACCGCATCTGGAGCGACCGGAGGTCGTCGCGCAGCTCATCACCGAGGCGCTCTCCGGCCGCTGAGAGTGCCACGGGCGTCCGCCCGTGTGACCCGCCATCAACGGGTCTCGGGTGTCGGCATGCTGGAGGTTGGCCGGCGTGTTCGAGGGAGACCACCAGCGAACCGGCCTGGGTCGGCACCGTCGTATGTCACGTGAGCGGCGCCGCAGACGTAGATGCTGATATGGGGTGGCGTGCGTCTTTCCCGGTCTCGAGGGCGACGGGGTGAGACGCCAGTGGCTGGCCGGCGTCGCGCTCCTGACGGCCGCCTGTGGGGTGAGCGCCCACCCGTCGACGTCCACCAGCCCGACGCTCGCGGCCTCGACCCCGGTCGTTTCTCCCAGCGCCGCATCCAGTCCGACGCCCGCTCCAGGAAAGGACTACGTCTCCCCGACCCCCATTCCCGCTTCGGCTGGACCGTACGTCGTGGACCTGACCTGGGTCAGCGACTCCATGGGGTGGGCCCTGGCCGCGGTGGCCTGCGCGGGCCAGCTCTGCCCGGCGGTGGCGGCGACCACCGACGGGGGTGTCAGCTGGCAGCCGCTGCCCAACCCGCCGGTGGCGCTCTTCGCCACCGCTGCGGCGCAGGGCGACTGTGAGCAGGCGGACCCGTGCGTCAGCCACATCCGCTTTGCCACCTCGAAGATCGGCTACCTCTTCGGTCCAGGCCTGTTCATGACCGTGGACGGCGGCGAGAGCTGGCAGGAGGTGACCAGCCCGCCGGTCGAGACCCTCGAGGCGGTGGGAGGGAACGTCATCCGCGTCGTCTACGACCACGGCGGCTGCCCGGGGCCCTGCAACCGCACCGTGGAGGAGGCCCCAGCCGGCTCCAACGCCTGGCGGACGCTGCTTCAGATTCCCGGTGCCCTTCAGATTCCGGTGGGTGCCCTGGACACCGCCACCCTCATCCTCCAGGGCAGCCAGACCATCTACCTCCCCATCTACGGCAACCCGGCGGGTGGCGAGCCGTTCACCACCCTCTTCCGCTCTCTGGACGGTGGCCAGACCTGGCAGCAGCTGGCCGACCCGTGCGTCAGCACCACCATCCTCGCGGATAGCGCCACTGACTTTGCCGCGGCACCTGGCGGGTACCTGGCCGCTCTCTGCTTCTCGATCACCGAGCCTGCCGCGTTGGCGGTCTTCACCTCCAATGACGCCGGCTCCACATGGGGCTCCCGGCTGCCGGTGCCGGGATCCGTTGGTCTGATCGCGGCTCCGAGCCCCGGCACTCTGGTGGTCGGCTCTCCGCCGACGAGCGGAGAAGGTCCGGTCACCTCGACGCTCTCCGTCTCCACCGATGGCGGGGTCGATTGGAGCACCGCCGCCACTGACCAGGTCAACCTGAGCGAGGCACCACTCGGCGGCAGTCTCTGGCTCGGTTTCGAGGACGCGATGACCGGCCGCTGGGTGGGTGATGATCAGACGATCTGGACCACCACCGACGGCGGGACGGACTGGACGGCGCGGCCTTTCGCTATCGCCTAGTGGTGTGTCGCGGATTTGGTGATCCGGTCGAGGGTGGCTTGTCCGCGGGCGACTTTGTCGAGGATCTCGTCGGCGGGTTTGGTCCAGGCGAAGGGCTCGGGGTTGTCGTTCCCGTGGGAGACCCAGCAGTCGATCCGGATTTCGAGTTCGGCGACGGAGGTGAAGCTGGTGTTGGTCAAGGCTTTGCGGCTGAGCACGGAGAACCAGCACGCGACGAGGTTGAGCCATGACGAGCTGGTCGGGGTGAAGTGCAGGTGCCAGCGGCGGCGTTTCTTGTGGGCCAGCCAGTCACGGACAGGCTGGCTCCTGTGGGCCGACAGGTTGTCCAAGATGACGTGCAGCTCCAGGTCGGGGTCGACGTGCATGTCGATCCAGCGGAAGAACGCCAGCACGTCACGGCCGGTGTGGGAGCGGCGGGTGTCGTGCAGCACCTCCCCGGAGCCCACGTTCAGCGCGGCGAACAGGTCCAGGGTGCCGTTTCTCTTGTAGTCGTGGGTCATCGTCCCGGCCCGCCCCGGCACCATCGGCAGGGACGGCTGGGTGCGGTCCAGAGCCTGGACCTGGGTTCTCTCGTCGAAACAGAACACCGCTGCGGCAGCCGGCGGGTTCACGTACAGGCCGACCACGTCACGCAGCTTCGACTCGAAGCTCGGGTCTGTGGACAGCTTGAAGGTCTCCGCCTTCCACGGCCGGATCCGCCGTGCCTGCCATATCCGGGCCACCGTGTCCCTGCCGATCCCGCACCGGGCCGCCATCGACCTCGTCGACCAGCACGCAGAGCCGTCCTCGGGCACCGTGTGCAACGTGTCATGCACGATCGCTTCCACAACATCGCCGCCGAGCACAACAGGGCAGCCACGCCCCGCCCGGATGCGCCCCACCGCAGCGGTTCCCTCCGCGGCGAACCGGCTACGCCACCGACGGACAGACTTCGGCCTGGACGCGCACCGACGAGCGATCTCGGCGTTCGAAACACCGTCCGTGGCCCACGACAACGCCTTGGCCTGGCGCACCTCCCGAGCCGGCGCGGTGTGCGAACGAGCAAGCCGCTCCGGCTCAGCCCGCTGTGCACCCGTCATCTCCAAAGCCCCAGCCGCAGCCACCATCCGACCCACGCCACAACAGATCACTGTTTAAGCGACACATCGCCGGTGTACCCCATCGCGGTACTCTTGCGAAATGCGACCCCTTCGGTACTCCATCAACGTCACCTTGGACGGGTGCTGCGATCATCGTGCAATCCCCGCGGACGAAGACTTGCATCGTCACGCGGTCGAGAACCTCAACCAGGCCGATGCCCTTCTCTTTGGCCGGGTGACTTACGAAATGATGGAATCAGCGTGGCGGCCGCCGGCGCCGACGGGAGCGAGACCTGATTGGATGGAACCCTTCGCCCAGACGATCAACGCGGCAAAGAAGTACGTCGTGTCGAGCACCCTGGAGCAGGTCGATTGGAACGCGGAACTCGTGCGTGGGGATCTGGGCACGGCCGTTCAGCAACTCAAGCGGGAGTCGGGCAAGGGACTGTTCGTGGGAGGTGTGAAGCTCCCACTGGCGTTGACGGAGCTGGGATTGATCGATGAGTACGAGTTCGTGGTGCATCCCAGACTCGCGGGCCACGGGCCGACGTTGTTCGCTGGGCTATCGAAGCATGTCGACTTGAAGCTCGTGAGCCGGCTGGAGTTCGGCTCGGGGGCAGTGGCGATGCGGTACGAGCCGAGAAGGTAGCCATCGGGCTTGCTGGCCCGAGCCGGCCGCATCATGGAGCCCTGGTTCGCGGCTCTTGCGCGCCCCACCGCAGCGGTTCCCTCCGCGGCGGCCCACAACCACGCCTTGGCCTGGCGCACCTCCCGAGCCGGCGCGGTGTGCGAGCGAGCAAGCCCCTGCAGCTCAACCCGCTGCCCACCCGTCATCTCCAAAGCCCCAGCCGCAGCCACCATCTCACCCACACTGCGACAGATTACTATTCAAGCGACACACCACTAGGTGGCGATCCCCGGCCGCCCTTCCGCCGCCAACCGTCCTCCCTGCTCTGCCGCCCCTCCCGCCACTGGTCGAGGCGCGCACCGTGCCTCGACTCTCAAAGGTCATGGCACGCTGCAGGGCGTCTTCTCTCCAGTTGAGACGTCACGTGGCGCTCGCTCAGCTGATGCCATCGGGGACAACCACTGGACGTTGGGAACGCCCTTCGTGGGGTCGTCCCCCACATCATGGTGGTCCGTCTCACCGGGTCAGGCCCACTCCTGCCTGCTCAGCATCTCGATGGTCACCTCGAGCGCGTCGATGGCGGAGCGAATCCGGGCCAGCGCATCCTCTACCCGATCCTCCGGCAGCGCGAGGTAATTCTGCCACATGCGGCCGGTGCGGATCTGCGTGATTCGCCGGACCTCCGCGTAGGCGGGCTCGAGATCGGCGCAGAGCCGCTCCATGCCCGGCGCGGACTGCAGCTGCGCCCTGTTCCTGTCCCACGCCCTGGTCCGGAGCAGCTTCTCGGGCAGCCGTATCCTTCCGAGCGCTTCGTCGATCTGCCCCTCGGCGTCGCCGAGCTCTGCGATCAAGAGACGCAGGACGGCAACGGACTGCGACACCGGCGACCCCTGACCGGTTCGCCGACCGGAAGGCGGAAGTCGACGCCACCGCGCAAGCAGATCGGGCATCCCGAGCCTAGGCTAGCATCCCTCCGGAGCTTGCCGCTTCATCCTCAAGGTCTGACCTTCAGTCGAGCACCGTCCAGTCAGGGCCTGCCCGCAGATGGCCTGGTAAGCCGGGAGTCCGGTTGGCCGCCCGGCGACCGGCTGGCACGCGATCGGTAGCGCGGGGTCGACAACCAGCGTGCAGCCCGGCTCGATGGCACTTCAGGTGCTTCAGGGTGGCGACGGCACTGGCGGGTCGCGAGCGGCTTTGACCGGGAGTCTTGAGGCGGGACCGGGCAACTGTTTTGCGGGAGCCAGCACTTGGGGGCGCTGCTCCAGTGACGGCGAGGGGCCATTGGGCTGGCCCAGCGTTGGCGAAACTCACCGGAGCCTGGTAGGGCGGCGCCTCATCCGGGCCATGCCGCTCAGTGGCGCTTAGCAGCCTCAGCCGTTGTCACGGCACCGTACACGTCGGGGATGAAGGTCTGAGATTCGATCGGCGGTCGTATGTAGCCTCCTGCTGACTTGCGGGCCGGCAGCTCGAACGGAGCCGGTTCGACGTCCCTATAGGGAATGAGGCCAAGGAGATGATGGATGCAGTTGAGTCGCGCTCGCCTCTTGTCGTCTGCCTCGACGACGTACCAAGGCGAGCGCCTGGTGTCGGTGTAGCGGAACATCTCGTCCTTCGCCCTGGAGTACTCCACCCACAGGTCTCGCCCCTCCCGGTCCATCTCGCTGAACTTCCAACGCTTCAGAGGATCCTGGATGCGCTGTCGAAAGCGGCGATCCTGCTCCTCGTCACTCACCGAGAACCAGTACTTGATAAGGATGATGCCCGCGTTGAGGAGCATGTCCTCGAAGTGAGGGCAGGTTCGGAAGAAGTCGGCGACCTCTGCCTCGGTGCAGAAGCTCATCACGCGCTCTACACCTGCGCGGTTGTACCAGCTGCGGTCGAAGAGCACCCACTCGCCACCGGCCGGCAGCTGCTCGGCGTATCGCTGGAAGTACCACTGTGTCTTCTCCCGCTCGGTGGGCACGCCCAGGGCGACGATGCGCGCCACGCGGGGATTGAGGTGTTGCGTGATCACCTTGATGGTGCCACCCTTCCCGGCGGCGTCCCGACCCTCGAAGATGGTGACCACGCGCAGGCCCTGGAGCTTGATCCACTCCTGCAGCTTGACGAGCTCGATCTGCAACTGCAGCAGCTCGGCCCCGTAGGTCTTGGCATCGAGCTTTGTGCGCTTCTTGTCTTCCACCGGCCGATCGTCGGGCTTAGCCATTCTGGTCCTCCCTCCGGGCGGGCACCATCCTATCGGCGGATTCCGGTCACAGTGGTCGTTCGGCGCTAGCAGAGCAGACCACCCAAGTTCCGGCTCTTCGCCCGAATCTGCGCCCGCGGTCGGATGTGTAGGGCATCGTGAGAGATCTCGACGGTCGTCGCAAGGACCTGCGGTGAAGCTGGGGAGACCGCCCTCGTCCCGCTCCCCCGCGCCAGCGCTTCGGCACTGCGCGGCGGTCCAGCGCGACTACAGGGTGAGCTCAGCAACTCTCGGGTGGCGTCGTCTGGCGCACCTCGCGGAGCGTTCGGGGCTGGACGGCCGCGTGGGCCTGGCTCGCGGCCGGTTAGCAGATCAACGCAGTTGGATACGTCGACCTGGATTCGTTGATGCGCCAGGGGTGAGTGACACGGTGGCGTGGGCCAGTGTTGGGGGAATGTCTCTTGACGCGGTGCGGTCGGCGGGGCGACGGCGGGGGCACCTGGCAGGTTTCGCGATGGTGATCCACGCCAACCTAAGCTCCGGCTCGACGTGATCATGGGTTATCGCGCAGGCGTCACGGTTCTCGTTCACCGGCCGACCCTGCTTCTTACGCGCCCCCGCCGTAGAGGTCGAGGGAGGCCTGGGCCAGCCCTTGGGTCAAGTGGGCTTCCTGGCCGAGACCAAGATCTGATAATTGCCGGGAACGCCGTACCAGGTCCGCCAGTCGAGTCGACGGGTGACGATGTCGACGCATCCGGCGTTGCGGAGAACATCGGGGTAGCGGTTCGCTCCCTCATCAACGATCCTCAGCTGGCCGCCATCACGCAGCACCCTCACAGCCTCGGATAGCGCCTGGTTGCGGCCTTCGGTCGATGGGATGTTGTGGAATACCAGATTGCTCACCACGACATCGAATGACGCCGACGGGAAGGGCAAGTCCCGCGCGTCAGCATCGACGAGGCTGACGCGGTCAGAGACTCCCTCCAACGTCGCGTTGCGCTCGGCAGCCGCGCGACTGTTACCGCTCTGATCGCGCCGACGCCAGAGATCCGCGCCGACCGCTTCGCCCGCTGGCAGCCGGCGCGCTGCCAGCATCAGGACGGCTCCGCGGCCGCAACCCACATCCAGGACGCGTTCGTTCCCCGAAAGCCGTAGCTCGTCCAGCAACTCTGCCCACGTCGTGAGCTTGCCTTGGCCCGAGGAGTAGAGGTAACCCGCGCCGATCCCGGCCACCGCGAGGCTGGCGAGGCCGGCCAAGCCGGCGATGCCACGCCTGCCACGGTGCAGCGCCCACCACACGGCACTCGTAAGCCCGGCCTCGACAACGACGAAAATCGGTACGCCGACGTTGCCTCCGTCGACGCCGTATTTGCCTCGTCGCTTGTGGGGATCGCCGGGGTCCCGTCGCGCGACGTCTCCGCTCGACTCCATGCACGTCAGTTTGCCCGATCTCGCTCCTCGCCGCGGCTGGTGCACCTCTGGCACCGTCCTCCACGCTGAGCGGCTGCTCTGGAACGGCTGTCCATGAGCGGCCATTGAGCCCGGGCCCGGCCCAGGTAGCCGTTTCAGGGGTGGAACTGACACCCTGGGGTGGCCCAGTGTCGGGGAGTGCCACGTGAAGGGTAGCCCAGCAGGTGGCTGATACCAGGCAAGATGAACGGTTTGGTGGACGCTCTGGGATTCGGCGGTGTCGGCGGTTAGGAGAACGACCATCGCGTCGCTCGCTGCAATGGCATGGCACATCCATCGCCGGGTGGAGCCATACCTGCTCGCCACCGCCTTCATGGCAGGGCTGGCGCTCGCCACCCTCGCCTGCTGGAGCCGGAGCGACCTCGATCTCTTTCGCTGGCCCATGGCCGAGCTTGCTCTCCACGGCCACCCGCTCCTCATCTACACCGTCCACGCCGGGATCTGGCGGAGTGACAACGGGCCGCTCAGCCTGCTGCCCCTCACCGCCGTGGCTGCCACCGTCAACGCCTTGGGTTGGCAGGCCGATGCCCCGCTCCGCGACGCGATCGTCATCGGCGTCTTCGGCCTCTTTGCCCTGGCCCTCGGGGGCGAGGCGGTCAGGGCGGTGGGGAGCGCGCGCGGCCATCCACTTTTCCGCTCCGTCATCACCTGGTCGGCGTTTCTGCTCGCGCCGCCGCTCTGCCTCGGCATGGTCACCTACGGCCACACCGAGCTTCCCCTCGAGCTCTGGCTCATCCTGCTGACCGTGCGTCAGCTTGGCCGCGGCCGCACCTCCGTGGCCGGATGCCTGCTGGGGCTCGCCCTGCTCACCCAGACCGCCGTCCTGCTCGCCGCCCTCCCGCTCGTCCTTATCCTCCTCGCCAGCCGGCGCTTTCGAGCCACGATCGTTCTCCTGGGCACGGCGGCGATCGTCGCAGCCGCCGGCCTGCTCCCCTTCCTGCTCGCCGACGGCCGCGATGTGATCGCCTCGCTGGTCACCTATCGGGGCCAGGTGCCCGCTCTCGGCGGGTCGCTCTGGGTGCTCTTCCCGCAGGGCCCGGTTGCTGCCTTCGTCCAGCACGACGATGCCCTCGTCGTCGGCGCGGTGGCGGTGGTCCTGACCGGGCTGGCGGTTCGGGGTGGCGGGGCGACGGTCCCGGGCTCGCCCCGGGTCTATGCCCTCATGGCCCTGTCCACCGCTTGCCTGCCATTGCTCGCCAAGTCCGTCTGGTCCTACTACCTGGTCGATCCCTGCACCTTCGCGACCATCTGGTGGCTGGCCCGGCCGGGGAGCGTGGAGAATCGGCGGGTGTGCGCCCCCGTTCTCTTCGCCATCGCCGCCGTTGGCCTGCTGGTCGGCGCCGACGGCGTCTGCGTGGCGCTGGCGATCGGCTCCGCCATGGCCCTGCTGCTCGCCGATCTGTTGGGCGTGACGGTCCGCGCGACAACGGCCGAACCCGGGTGCCCGGACTGCGGGACCGGGAACCTGAACCTCGGCTGACAGCGCTCAGGTGTAGGGGGCGGGTCACTACTTCCGCACACCATCCGCGCGACCGGGCGCGTCGCCATCGGATCGGCGCCTCTGGGACCGAACCGCGGGAGCTGTTCGCACGGGGTGAATGCACCTGCGGCCGGCCTCCCGCGACCGCACACCGCGGGTCGGAGGTGATGAGTGAGCACTGGGATGGCCCAGTGTTGGGGAGTGTCGCTTGACCGAGCACGCTCCATGCCCGACTCCCGGTGGTCCCCCCTCAGCCCACCCAGCAGGCACCAGATCGCCCCATCAGCCGCGCAACGTCGCGGGCCGATGCGTCGTATTACTGCTGTGCAAGCAGCCAGACCGGAGGCCGCCCGGGCCGCCCGGAGGTGATGGGTGTGACCAGCGGGGCACGAGCCCCCGGTTGGGCGTGGGCAGCCTCCTTGCGGTGATCATGGCCTCAACCCTGGCTGGGTGCTCTCATCCCGCTGGCGCCCGGGGAAGCGCACCTTCTGAGCCGTCCCCAACGCCTTCTCCGACCGCCTCTTCGGCTGTCACGCCCTCGGTCACCCCTTCTCCTTCCGCGACTCCCACGACGACCGCGACCCCCACCTCGCCCGTGGCAGCGGCCGCATGCACGGTATCGCAGCTTCAGATCGCGTACCTGGGCCCGTCAGGAGGTGCTGGAATCGTCGAACTCGAGTTTGAGGTGCGCAACGCAGGATCGGTCGCTTGCGAGCTCACCGGCTGGCCTGGGGTGCAGCTCCTCAACATCGCGGGAGATCCGTTGCCCACTCTGGTGACACAGACCACGTCAATCATGGCAGCCAGCGCCCTGCCAGTGCCCGTCGTGCTGCTTCCCGGATTACCCCCCATGCCCGGGTTTGAGGCACCTCCGACGCCGTCGAGCCAGGGAGTCGCGGGGTACGCGTACATCTGGATGGCGGGCGACGATGTGTTCTCCCCGTGTGACAACGCGGCGGAGGTCGGCTTCAGCCTCCCCGGCACCAGCGGAACAATCACAGTCGACCTGATCGAGTCCGGCTTCCCTAGCGGGCTGCAGCTTGGCTCCAATGCTTCGCTCGACGTCCTCCCCGTGGCAGCCTCCTGGCCTGTCATCGACCAGGTGCCATCGACGCCCGCCGCGACCAAATGACGGGTCCACCGCCAGCGAGCAGTCAGACCATCACCCTCCCCAGGGCCTCGACGGTGTCGATCGAACTCAGCGCCGACTCGCTGTCACATCGGCCAGGACGCCTGCGTCGTATGGGTGTGGTCCTCGTTGATCGCCGACCCGCAGTCAGTGGCGGAGGCCGCACGCGCTCCCGTCCGGGGTGGGCAGGGTGAAGCTCGGGTCCGCGGCCCGGGAGGCGCTTCGGTCCGGCCGCCGACCCCGCCTCGCCGTCGATATCGTCGTCGGCATGCTGCTGGCGGTGGCGGCTATCACCACGAGTCTGGTGCTCCCGCGCCTGGCCGCCGGACCGGTCCGGCCCGCCATCAGCCCCGTGGCGCTGGGACCGACGGGGTCGCCGACGCCGGCGGCGACCCCTGCGCCGACCGCATCGCCGGCCGCTCTTCCGTCCCGGTCGATCCCCGCCACTCCGGTCGCCCTGCCGCTCGTGCAGCCAGCGTCGTACCAGCCCTGCCAGGGTACGGTGCAGCCGGTCGCTGGCGGGGGCCTGTGGGTGATGACCGGCAGCAGCCTGCTGGTCAGCTCCGACGGGGGTGCGACCTGGAGCGACGCGACACCCTCGGGGGTGAACCTCACTGACAGCAGCTTCTGCGCGCTGGACGGGAGTGACGCCTGGATGGCGGCGGTGACAGCGACCGACGAGTATGGTGGGCCGGCCCAGGTCGGGGTCTGGCAGACGTCGGATGGCGGCACCACGTGGACCAGGACGGCGACCGTTCCCGACCCCTCGGAGGCCTATCCCGGGGCGATCCAGTTCGTGGACGCCGAGCACGGCTGGCTGATGATGGGCCTGGCCGGCATGGCTCACGATGCCCTCCTCTTCGGTACCGACGACGGCGGCGCGACGTGGTTTCAGCTGGCGGGCACCTACTCGGGTGACCTCGACTTCGTCTCCGCCACCCAGGGCTGGCTGGCGTTCCCCGGCGGAGGGGCCGGGGGCCAGGGCGTCTACGCAACCACCGACGGCGGATGGACGTGGACGCTGACCTCGGCCCCGTTCTTGACCTCAGGGGGCCTCGATGACTGCGTGGAGCTCGACGGCTTCCGATTCCTCAGCCCGAGCTTTGGAATCGCCGACTCGGCGGGATGCGGCGGGGTGGGAGAGTTCGGGGCCTGGACGACCAGCGATGGCGGCGCCTCCTGGCAGGAGGTGCCCTCCTCGCCCGCCTCCTCCTGCGGGTTCGACGTCATCAGCGCGACCGCCTGGGTGGCGCTCGAATGCGGCTCGGACTACTCCGTCACCGCTCTCCACTGGACCTTCGACGGCGGCGCTGATTGGGTGACCCTACCGGCGCATGGGCTGCCGGAGGATGCCTCGGCGGTCATCTTCGCCGACAGCCACGACGGCTTCGTGCTGCCGGTCTCCAGCTCTCCGGCCAGCCTCTACACCACCACCGATTCCGGTCAGACGTGGCAGAGCGTGCCGTGCGGCTGACAACGGCGGGCCGCCGGGCCGCGGTCAGCGACGCGGGTCACCGGCCGCGTACGGAAACCCCGCCGGCATGAACCCATCCAGGCGGTCGCGGACGCTTCCCGCAGCCGTCCCGGGCCGAGATCGCCACCTCGGTTGGTCCGCGGCCCGAGACGGTCCTCAGACCGGGGGTGAACCTGGAGTGAGGTGGGAGGCCCGTCGCCTGGCCCGGTGTTGGGGAATGTCATCACTCGAGCACCGCCAAGGACGTGGGTAGTGATATGGCGAATTCCATGACCCCCGCAAGGTGTGGCAGCGGCGTCGCGCTGTTGGCCGTGGGCCTCGCCGCCTGCAGCGGCGTCCCCACTGCGTCGGCCAGGCCTTCGACGACTGGAATCACCAGCGTGCCATCTTCGGCCACGCCATCGCCAATGCCCGGCACCAGCCCGACGCCCTCCGCCGCGGCCTGCACTTCGGTCGCAGCGGGGCAGGGTGCGGAGGGCTTCCAGCCTCTAGCCTTGACCTTCGTAGGTCCAGTCGAGGGGTGGGTTCTTGGCACCAACGCGCCCATCCCCGGCTCGTGCGTGCTCCTCTACCACACGACCGATGGCGGAGCCAGCTGGAGCCAGGTGTCCTCGCCGCCGGCCTCGTCCCCGGCCGAGGGGTGTGGCTACCCGCCGTCGATCCCCTGCGTGGACCGCGTGCTCTTCGCCACGCCAGAGCGCGGTCTCGCCTTCGGTGCCGACTGGGGCGACGTCTACGAGACCAGCGACGGTGGCCAGCTCTGGAGCCGTCTGGACACGACCGGTGTCAGCGCGATGGCTCTCGTCGGGGATGTTGCTCTCCGACTGAGCGCGGTAGAAGGCGGATGCACGTCCGGTGCGTGCCAGCTGGAGCGCAGCACCGACGGAGGGGAGACATGGTCCCTCGCAGAGCAGCCCCTGTTGAGACCTGAGGGACCCAATAGCGACGTGCTGCTCCAAGGCGACGGCCACGCGTACGCGGTCGGGTTCGGCAATCCCGCAGGTGGCGGCCCCGAGACGGCTGACCTCTACAGCTCGGGCGACTTCGGTGCCAGCTGGACGCACGAGAGTGACCCGTGCGCGGCGGTCTCGAAGTCCGACGGGGCACTCACCATCACGGAGGCCGCCGGCGCGGCGCCGGGCGGTGTGTTCGCCGTGGTCTGCTTGGTCGGCCGCGGCCAAGGAGGTGAGCTGGTCATGGTCTCCGACGACGGCGGTGCCAGCTTTGGCTCTCCGCACCCCGTGCCCGCCTTCAGCCAGGCGGTGGCGGAACGCCTGCCGAAGGCGCCGACGATGGCGATCCTCGACGGTGGCCAGTTACCGATCCCCCCTGACAGCCTATTCGCGGTCGGCTCCGCGACCGTGCTCGCCGTGGTGACCTCCGCAGGTCTGTCGGTGAGCCACGACGGCGGGCTCACCTGGTCCGCGACGTACTCGTGCCCGGTCGACTACTACGGGCAGGGCGGTATCTCCTTCGTCGGCTTCGAGACCGCGACCACCGCCCATCTTGTCTGCAGCAACGCCGTGGCCCGGACCACCGACGGCGGCCTGACCTGGGCGACTTACACCTTCCCCAGCTGAAGCCGATCAGGCTGTGCTCCTCAGGGGCCATTGGCCACCTCCGCAAGGTGTCCTCGGGTGACATGACAGAACTCTCGCCGGACCCAGTGTTGGGGAATGACATCACTTGGGGTCCCTCCCGGTGACGCTGCCTTCCGGCACCAGCCGTAACCGGACTCCTGTCACGACACACCGATTAGCGCCGGGGCCCCCGGGCTCGGCGCCGACTCTTCGCACAGGGCAGGAGGCGGTACGATCACTGTCAGCACGCCGCAGGAGGGCGGTCCCCGACATCGTGCACAGTTCTCGGTTCCGACTGTTCGCCGTCCTGACCGGGATCGTGGTGATCGGGGCGGCCGTCGCCTCAGCCATGGTGATCAGCAGGTCACCGACTGCCAGCCGGGTCCCCGCCGTCTCCAGCCCTTCCCTCGCCACCCCGAGTGCCCTGGTTCCGAAGTTCTCCAGGAGTGATGCGGAGGCCGCGGCGAGGCAGTCGGCGTCGGGCGTCATCACGCGCGAGGCGAGCAAGCTGAGCACCGACCAGATCATCTCGGCTTTCATCAATGCCTGGGAGAGCGACCAGTCCACCGTCGACCTCCCCGGGAGGCTGAATCCGCTCGTGGGGCCCCCAGCAAACCGGGAGGAGTGGGTCGTGGCCGTCTCCGGGAGCATCTCGCGCAGCGCTGCGTTTGAGCCGCTGCTTCTGCCGCCGGGGAATATCTCCTGGGCCGTTTTCACGTACGACGCGACAACCGGCCAGGGGAGCGGCGGGTTCATAGCATCACCGTCCTCCGCCACGACGTGGCCTCCCGGCTGGGATGAGATCTCCGACATGGCGGGGTAGCGGTTCGCACTGGCGAGGCAACTCCGTGCCACGGGGCAGATGTGGACCGGCCAGCTCGGAGGCGTCAGGGCACCTCGAGGGCACCACAGCTCAGCCCGGGAAGCCCCAAGCCTGCTCTGAAGCTGCAAGGGCATGAAGGGGCGCTTCCTACCCTCGCTCACGGACCACGAAGTCCGGCTACGCGATACGTCGCCGGTACTGAACAATGACTGATTGGTTTGTGCGAATCGTGCGCTCCGATGAGGGTGAGAGTACTCTCGCTTGGCCGAGTATTGGGTAATGTCACTCGATGCCCTCCAGCCCGACGCTGGGCACTCTCGGAGGCTCGTCGGTCCATCATGGTTCACGCGGGGGCAGGAGGTTTCCTCGGCTGACCGCGTCGAGCAGCAGCTTCGCGGCCACCGTCGCCCCGTCGGTGCGGATCGTGCCGGCCACTGTGGTCGCTCGTGCGCGGGTCTCGGGGGTCAGGGCCGTCCTGAGCGCGGCTGACAGGGACTCAATGGTCGGGGTCGGACCGTCGTGCGCCGCGCCGATGCCGAGAGCGGCCACCCGGCTGGCCCAGTACGGCTGATCCGCCATCTGCGGTACCACCGCCTGGGGCGCGCCGGCCCTGGCGGCCGTCGTCGTCGTTCCCGCGCCGCCCTGGTGCACGACGGCGGCCACCCGGCCGAACAGGGCCTGCTGGTTGACCTCGCCGACGACGAAGCAGTCGTCACGATCGTCGATCGGGGCCAGGTCGGCCCAACCATGGGCGATGAGTGCGCGGCGCCCCTGTGCGCGGATTGCCTCGATGGCCACGCGGGCGACGTCTTTCGGGGCGGGCATGCTGCCGAAGCCGACGTACACCGGTGGTGTGCCGGCGTCCAGGAAAGCGACCAACGCGGAGGGGAGCGGGCGCTCGTCCGGAACGATCCACGCGCCGGTTTGCACAACGTCGAGATCCGCCGGTTCGTGCCAGGGGGCGAGGGTCTGGTCCGCAGCCAGCCACGGGTCTTTGGTGAAGCCGAATTCGTACACGTTGTCCACCGGCGGCAGGCCGAACGACGCTCTGTGGCTGTTGAGCACCGCACCGAACAGAGCGTTCGCGCTCTGCGCGGTCAGGTCCCACAGCACCCGGTTGTCGGTCACGTTCGGTGGCAACGGCCGACCCGGAAATGACGTCGGCCGGTGGTGCGGCGACGGTAGGAAGATTGGACAGTAGGCGGCGTAGACGTAGGGGATGCCCAGCTTCTCGGCAACCGAGCGGGCGCCGGCCGCGGGGGGCAGCAGGCCCGACGCCACCAGCACATCACATCCCTGGGCTGCCGCGACGAGCGGGTCGAACTGCGCGGCGATCAACTCGGCCGCGAGCTGGGGCAGGTCCGGCGGCGACGGACGCACCCGCCCGTGCATCAGGGAGCGCACTGGCAGGCCGGCCGGCACCGACGGCACGCCAACCTCCGCCAGCCGCTCCACGCGGTCCGGCGGCGCGCACACCTGCACCTCTGCGCCGAGTCCCTGCAACCGCAGCGCCAGCGCTGCCAGCGGTTCGACGTCCCCGCGCCCTCCATACGTCGACAGCAACACACGCATTTCGCAACTCCATCTCGGTGGTTACTGGCCTCGACGAGAGATGGTGCAGCATGGCCCGGGCCTTGCCGCAAGCCCCGGGTGCGCTGATATACTGAAGTGGCGGAGAGTGAATGCTTTCTTTTCGCTATCCGCAGAGACGCAGGCCGAGTTCGACTCCGGCCGAGACGGGTCTTCTTTGTACCTCCAGACCCACGGTAGCCGCATCCAGTAGAGCACGGAAACCCGGAACCAGCCGTTGGCGGGTTGGGCGAACCTCGGTTAGTCCCCTAGCAGGGTGCTGAAGTAGGGTCCCTGCGCCTGCCGACCGCCGGGTCGGGTGGTCGGAGGTGGGTGCCGGTGCAGCGGCAGCGGTACTCGGTGCGACTCCGACCTCCTGACGGGCTGCCTTG
>Ga0187891_1001438_pt1 | contig 20446 bp, 25 predicted proteins | sample June2016WEW_21_4_FD_132990 | JGI IMG/M metagenome (GOLD analysis project Ga0187891, IMG submission 132990) | Peatland microbial communities from SPRUCE experiment site at the Marcell Experimental Forest, Minnesota, USA - June2016WEW_21_40 | ecosystem: Environmental > Terrestrial > Soil >... | reverse complement strand
CGGCTCGGTCGTCATTCATGCGAATGGCGTCATCATGGGCGGCCCGTTCACGGGACACTGGCGCTTAGTGAGCGCCGCGCAGCGCAAATACACCTTCACATGGCCTGAAGCGATTGACACAATTACCATTACGCCCAACCAACGCTCGTTGAGCGGAAGCAATCAATATGGGTATCCGATTGCAGCCGCGCGGATCGCAGGCTCGATCGGACTCGCGGGCTCCTGGAACATGTCGAATAACGTTCCCTTGCTCGTATTCCCGAATGGTACTTTCACCGCCGCAACGCTCAAAGGAACCTGGCAAACTGTCGATGCCTCGCGAGGGATCTACACGCTCACCTGGCCAGATCCGGTCGATAGCGTCAAACTGTCCGCCGACGGTCAAACGATCTCCGGAGCGAATCAGTACGGCGTGGCTACCTCAGGCACAAGAACGAAGCCCTGTCCAGGAGCGTAAAGCTGCCGCAACCGGCGAAGTTCAGGCCCGCTGCGGACTCTGACTCAATCCGGCCGCACTTGAAGCTGGATCGAGCTCATTTTGTAGGGGATTGGGACCAGCTCGGAAGCCAAGGTCCTTTGGATTGGTTGCGGGGGCTGGATTTGAACCAGCGACCTTTGGGTTATGAGCCGTCAGGATTTGCCCGAATTACCCATCCATAACTGAAATAAAATGCACGATAAATGCTTTATTATCATGCACATCCAAGCAGCATCATCTCATCCTCATTGTCATCAACCACTTGCTGCGTAAAACTCTGCGTAAAAGCCTTCGACAACTCCTTGCCAAATGCCGAGGCAACTTTGGCATCCTCTTCCCCGACCGCATGGGTGTAGTGAAGAGTCATTGGCTCCTCACTGTGACCAAGACGATTCAAGCGAGTCGCCATTGGTGCATTCATCCGGTCAAGTTCTGTCGCGGCACCATGTCGAAGTCCATGGAGAGCGGTGCCTTTGACCTTGATGCCAAGTTTCTCCAACAACGGATTCAGCTTCCGCTTGACGAGGTTCTCCGGGTGCAATCTCTTCCCCTTCGGCGAAAGAAACAGTGGTTCGGCAGCAGAACGGCTCTCAATCAAAGGCCGCAAAGCCTCGCACAATTCCACGCTGATGGTGAAGACCCTTGGCCTCCGTGCTTTGGTGCATTTGACCACGGAGGCGACCCGGTTTCGACGCACCGTCACTTGACGTGCAACCAGATTGATGTGGCCTACATCGAGACCACAGACCTCGCCCCGTCGAACGTGAAGTTCAAATGCCAGCCACCATATTAGGTTGTATGGGAATTCGGACTCAGCGATTAGTTCTTTGGCCACGTCCATCTCATACGCGGGCCGCTTTGCTTTGGCCTCTTCCTTGTCCCAATACGGTAACCGCAAATGGGCGGGAAATTCCGCTCTTGTGAACCTCCAATCAAGTGCATGTTGCCATGCGCTTCGTAGAGACCCCACACGGTTTTTGATGGTCTTAGGGTCAGCCTTCTTTAGGCCGTTGCCGGTGTGCCATTGAGTGATAATCGTCTGAACTACACCCGCGTTGATTTCCTTCATGGGCATCGAGAGCGATTCTCCGCCTCGTTGGAAACGAAGAGCCGCCTTCCATGCCTTGAACTCACTCTTCAACGAAGATTGCGTAGTGGGCGACATCGTAGGCACAACATCCTTCTGGTACTTCGCGGCAAACTCTTCAAAGTTTCCGAGACGAGATGGACAATACGTTTCATCCTTTACGCCGGATTCCTTTAGGATTCTGTCGCGTTCGCGTTTTGCTAGGGATTTTGTTGGGAACTCTGCCTTTGGGATGGACTTTGAGCGGTGATGGCGAATGATTTTGCCGTCCTGCTCCTCGTCCTCCTTCCAGCGGATTTCCCAAGCATTTCCCCTGTCCCTGATGCTCCCTTCTTGGTATCGCCGACGAGCCATGGTTCCTGCTTTCCACGGCGTCGATGACTCTGCCCCAAATTCTAATAGTCGGGCCTCCATCTTTCATATCCGTTCCCGGTGCTTCCTTGATTTGCGGCGGATGTCCACCGCTGTGAAAGCATCGGAACTTGACCCCACGGGTGCTGAGCAGTGACCGCAAAGAGCGGAGTCGATAGATAGGTTTTGACATGCGATACTCCGAATCTTTGGGCAGCAGCCCTGATACTCTGGCTTCCGCCGAGCCCCCTCTCCTCATAGGGCTCGGTACAGATTGGTGGTGGTTGTAGGCGCGGCGGGTGGACAGTCCCGCTGAGCCCCGGATGCTTTGCGTGGTTGGTGGCCGGTTGACTCCAGCCGGGTCTATCCACTATTGGTGCGGTCATCGTGAGGGTGTTGCCATCAGCGCCTCGCGTACATGGTGTCCCACGCCTTGTAGGCCCCAATCGAAAGGGTTGAAATGCCGGTGGCCTCGGCGATTTGCGCGTTTGACTTGCCTTCCGCCAGCAACCGCATCACGGTCATGCCATCGGCGACACCACGCAAATGGCGGCAGACATTGCGCCATGCCGCAAGTGAGTAGGCATCCTTGAAATGCATGTCGAGGCCATCAACTTCGTGTTGTAATGTTGGTGCCATCTCGATTAAGGTCATGAGGGCGTTTGCCCACGAGACACCGACGTTGTGCGATTGCTTTGTTGCCATATGTTGCTGCCCCTCCTTCAGGGCGTTGCCAGCTTGGCTGGTCGGTTGTGGGGCCGGTGGACTCCAGCCGTGTCTGCTTCTCGGGCGTGTGCCTCTCCCGACTCGGTGATTTGGCGACACCATGCTTTCGCCGAGAAATTATTTTGAGCCCTAAAACCTGAAAGACCCGGCCTCATTGAGGTCGGGTCTTTGTTTCGGCTGCATTTGTCCGGTTCAGCTTCCGGTCTTACAAAAGGGGAACGGTTGTGCTACTTGTTCTGGAATCCACCATCCGTCGATGGTCTTGACGCTGGTCTCTTGAGCCTCTCGTTCCCCTAATGCCTCACGTTACGTCTTACCGTGCCATGCCTCGCCACTCCACAAAGGCTAGGTAGTGAAAGCATTGTAGTCAGCCCGTGAGGACGCTTCCTACATTTTTAAGATACTCCTAAGTTAGTCACACAATCGGGCGACTTATATAAGAAAGTTGTGGATAAGTATTTTCCAACAATTCCTCTATAAGCATGGTGGTTTTGAATCACTAGCCTGATGACGCGACAATGCGCGTCATTAGTGGAGTGTTGTGCATTTGTAACTCGCGCTTCAGACTACTAAGGTTTCGGCGCGATTTCTTGGTAACCATTATTTGCGTGCTTGATTGCAACTTATCGCACATTGCGCGTCTTGCCGTGAGCGCCATGCCAAGTGCCCGTGCCGGTTTGCCGTACAAGTGTGAGCCGGTCTACGTGTTCAGGAAGGCGTAGTGCCGTACTCTGGCTTTCCTGAGAGTACGGTAGCCGAGCCTTCGTGACCGGGCAGGTATGCGACCTGCCCGTCACACGGTTAACGGTCGGAGCACCACACTCCTATACGCGCATTTTCATAAGCTACACAGGGCACTTTTCCCATCATCATCGGCAAAACTGCGCTAAGCAAAACCGCAAGTAAATAAATGCACAAATACTGAACCTAGAGTAGGGCGACATAATAGCCGCTCAATTCAACAAAGGAAATCAGTATGACGGATACAGCTACACGTCAAGAGGTCCGGCGTATCATCGCGGACTACATCCGCCGCAATCCCACTCTCAGCTATGCGGAAATCGCAAAACGCATTTCATGCAGCCCTTCTACCGTGTGGAAGATTGCAAAGGAGCATTCAATTTCACGGATGCCACGCATCGACGTCAATAACCTGCACGCACTGGATAGCTAACGTGAGGCCGTGAGGATAGGCATATGACTAATGCAGACACATTACTTACTCGCATTCGCCGCGAAAAACAAGAAGCCGCTTCGCTGAAGGAGTTGTTTACAGACTTCTTCCCGCCAGAGTTCACGCCTGAGGACAGGCAGTTCCGAATCTGGCTCCAGAAGTATGACCTTGACACAGCCGTCTCCGCTGTCGAGCGGACCGCTGAATGGTACAACACTCACCTTCAGTCTATTGAAGAAGCGGAGTTGGAGGGCAAGGTCTATACGAATAAGGACGGGGATGAGGTCATTTCGGTTGAGAAGAACAAGCTAGACATTATTAAGTATTGCTCCGCCACGATGCGGAATATGGCGAGAGCAAACAATGAATGATAAACAACTCGCTCAAATCGACGAATGGCTCTCCGGTCAGAAGCGATATAAGTTGCTCGACTGCGAATGCAAGGAACTCCTAAAACTCAAGGGCTCCTTGCTTCGAGTCCTGCTGGCTCAGTTTATGGGCGGAGATGACAATGAAGAGTCGTGGCTGTCCAACACCAGCGTGATGGAACTCACCGGCCTGTCGGAGAAAGCTGTCATCAATGCCCGTAAAGAGCTAGTCAGAGACGGCTGGATGCAAGCCACAGGTGAGACGGCGGCTCAAAAGTACGAAAAGCCGAGACATGGAGCGCGTCAAGTGAAGGTCTACTCTCTTACCTCTGTAAAATTTACTCCTGTAAAAAGTACAGACAAGGTTTATGGTTATGGTTCTCGTTCTGAATCTGCTACCGCTACTCACTCCGGTAGTAGTACACGTGACGATGGCGACGATTCAAAACAAAACCAAAAACCAAAAGCAAAACCAACACCCGCCGTTCCGAGTGTACCTGTCTCGGCTACGCCGCCCAAGGTTAAACGGTCTAAGTTGGCGAAGGATGGAACTCCATGGCCGGATGATTTTAACTCTTGGACAAATCCAGAGCGTTGTAGATGGTTGGACGACCATGACCCATCTAAACCTAAACGCGAGTATGACCCGGAGTATGAAGAGGCTTGGGTTCAAATAAAGAAGTTGCAGGAGATGGAGGAGTGGGAGGATTTAGAAGACTAGTTCATTCAGGCATCCCGTTCTTCCTTTAGTGTGCCGAGCCCGACTCCCGTCTTATGCATGGGAACCCACCCCAAAATCCGCATCAATCCGTGCGGCACTGACCGTGCGTGTAAACGCACCCGCCGCCATGCCCACTGGCGAATCAAGTCCATCCGAGCCGCCTTCTTCCAATAGCTGGCTCACGAAAATCCTGTGGGTCTCTGCGTTTTCCAAATATCGAGTTCATAGATAGAAGCTGCCATCACCAATTGGATGGCTCAGGAAGGACTCAAATATATGCGGGACGGTAAATCAAAACTGCTTCAAGCTGCACGTCGCGTCCGTGACGAAATCTATTCCGCTGTGAAGACGGAATTGCTTGATGACACCCGGACCTATCAAATGATTGCCGAGGCGAACTCGATTTCAGTTGCCACGGTTCAAAGAATCGCCGGGAGTCTCGGCATCACAAGGCCGGTCGGGCCTCGTCCCAAGTCGGCCACCACGGAGGTCAACAATGGAAACGAATGAAAGAGAAATACCCCGGTATGTTTTCGAAGACCTGCTCTTCCAGCGTCGGCTCCATCGCTCACTCAACGCGGAGCAGGAGAAGTTAAATGCGCTGCTGGCTGAGCACGTCAGGCTCCTTCAGGAGCGTAGGGCATTGATGGCCGAGGTTCACGAGGCCGTGCAGCAGCGGTGGAAGGACGAAGAGCAGTCAACGGTCACCGCCTCAGCCAAGCACTCAAACGAGGAGGCGAACCATGAGTGAACAAGTGAAGTTCCACGAACTGCGTCTTCCCTGTGCGGGACTTCGCTACGTTGCGTATCTAGGACGGCGTAATGGTGAGTTCGGCTTCGAGCGTGCATTCAATCCGTTTAGAGAAACTCGAATACTGCTGCCGGATGGAAGCAAGGAGGAAGTTCACCATTTGCCGGATGGAGATTTTGTTCACGAAATCCAACGTGTCGAGAACGGTAAGCTGGTGTACAAGTACATTGCTACGCTAAAAGGCGACCCTGCCTTGCACCCCATCTCTCGCCGGGGAGCGGAAGTCTTCGCAAGCAGGATGCAGCCAATGCGTCAGGTGATTGAGGAACACCCCGAAGTGCCCCCATTGGAGGACTACCTCGAAGAGGATGAATGAAGCCGCAAGGATGAAAAAAGGGGAATCTAACCGGAAAATTAGGGTCTCCCCCTCCTCCGTTACGTGCATCAAAGTGGTCAATCCGCCGCACTTGCGCCCGGTCCCCGATTGTTCGACAATTGAGGGAAATGACCGTCACATTGGTTCGTTACGATGCAGCCAAACGCGCTTTGGCAGCAGCCAGCAGGGTTGATGAAGCGAAGAAGATTCGCGACCGTGCTGAGGCCGTCCGCGTTTATGCCGTTCAAGCACGGGACTATGACCTTCAAAATCGTGCAGCGACCATTCGCCTCTTGGCGGAACGACGTGCCGGTCAACTGCTGGCCGACATGGAGAAGAATCCCGGCACGCGGGGCGACGGCAGACCACGGAAAGACGGCAGCAAGAAAAGGCGATATTCGAGAGATACCGCCAAACCGCCAACTCTGGAAGAACTCAATATAAGCAAGGTGCAATCCTCGAAATGGCAGCGGCTGGCACGACTCGTGGACGATGACACGTTTGAGGAGGCTTTAAGCCGGGCGAAGGACATCTTCGGCGAACTCACTACCGCTGGCATGTTGCGGATGCTCAAAGAGGTCGTCAGACCCAAGAGCACGCGGACTGACTATGACATCAACGAAGTTGCCGACGACCTCGTTCGTGAGATTGAGCGACGGCATGAACGGCTCAATGCCGTTGTAGAGAACAAGGAAAGGCTGAACCCTACGCTTCGCCGGAAACTGATTACCGCACTTGAACACGAATCCAAGGTGGCGAAGGAGCTATCGGATGGGTTCAAAGATTTTGAGAACAATGGGAAGGCGTATCAGAGAATTGTCAGAGAGCGGCTGGCACAACTGCCTGAGCCAAACCTTGAAGAGAAAAAGAGACTGGCGTCCACGCTGAAAAACGCAACAATCAGGGAAATCTCATACCACGATGCTCGGGGACTTATCCTCCAGAACGAGTGGCTTGCGACTGTCGGCAGTGCTGAGTTTTTCTTCGGGCTCTACTTTGGCGAGTTCCTCGGAGGCTGTGTTGCCTTCGGTTCGACGGCTGGCACGAATGCAGCAGCGTCAGTGCTTGGGGAACGCTACAAGCACACTGTAACGACACTTGTGAGGGGCCTCTGCTGCTCGTGGGCTCACGAGCACAGCGGCAGTTTTCTCGTGGCAGGAGCGTGCAGGGAGATGGCAAAGAAGGGCTACCACACGGTCCTCGCTTACAGCGATGTCGAGGCCGGTGAGCAAGGCGTCATCATGCGGGCCACCAACTTCTTGTTCTGCGGGGAAACTGGGGCGACGGAGCGATTTAAAACTCCTGATGGACGAGTGAGAGATTCCCGGCTCGTATCCGGGTACACGAGAGACCGAACTGGCGGCACCCTGAAATACAAGCGAACCCGTGCTGAGCAAAAGAAAATCATGCTGGAGGATGGCGTTGAATTTTTCAGGGGCACTCCGAAGTTGCGGTGGGTCGGCTTCTTCGGCTCGAAGACCCTGAAGCGGCGTCTCCGTGCGGCGTTGCAATGGCCGGTCTTGCCCTACCCTAAACGCTCGACGGTCGAGGAGCCGGTTCAACTGGAGCAAGTAGGAATTTCAGCTTAGAATCCCTGATTCTTGCCCCCACCCCGCCGTCGCGGCCCTGCTACCTCAGCGCCCAAGAAAGGGCTCCGCAAACATCGAATACATGTCTGTGGAATTGGGTCAGCGCAAGAACCACAGGATACCCCTCGGCAACATTAGGCTCATTCAAGACGATTTCAGCAAAGAACCCGGTGGTTTTATCGACCGTAACGCCGGGAAGCTGCGGACAGAACTTATCTCCCGCCTTGAGGCCAAGCGGAACACCTGAAACCCAGCCCCAACGATTTCCATCCCACAGGTCTTCAATGGGCGGCAGACCGTTAATCGCTGTAATGTTTCCCAAGGTCGTCACCAGCATGTTGTGCTTGTCAATCCGATTCAGGCGGTGAAGACGCCAGAGAAGATTATCTCCGCCCTGATATGGATGCATTGAAAGAATTTGGTCAATCGCTTCCTGCCGCATCCCTTTGGTCTTCCGTTGAAAACTGGCTTTGTCCTTGCTGTTGAGGATAGCGCCGTCGAAAACTGGAAACTCTGTTTGGCCGGAAGGGATGCAGCCAATTGCCCGGACGAGAGCGCAAGCTAGGTAATCGAGTGCAGAGCGTAGATTCTGGATAACGTCGCCACAGCCAAGGCGGATTGATGCCGGAATGGGCTCGGCCTTGATGACGTGAACCTCTGGATTTCCGTCAGCATCGCTCTCTACCTTGATTTCGTATGGACGAGTTCCCATGAAGTCCTTGATTGAAGTCTTCACGCCTTTGAAGTGATGCTCAGCCCATTTGACCTTTTGCCTCACGTCAGCCATTCGCTCGTAGGCCATAATCCCCCCGGCTCAAACGCATCCTTGAACGTCGTACGCCAGATACCTGCTGCCCAGCCAATTGAAGAATGAATTCATCAAACCCATCCCTCCACCTGATTTACATGCAGGGAAGTGTTACCACGATGGATATTTCCGTGGTGAGTTTTCACAGGGACTTCTCGATAGGCTTCATGACCGTCAAAGTCTATATAGACTCGGAGCCGAAGCCATCCACTCTCTGCGGAAACGGAGCGTCTTCCATTGAACCAATCCTGAAACATCTTGGATGGAACCTCAGCCTCATACTGATGAGCATAGGCCGTTGGAACGCATTCGACCGTACCGAACAAACTGCCGTTCTCGTTATATAGCCCTACGCGGGTGAGAGTAACCTAATGTCTCCAAGCCGCAAGAAGACCTGTTGGGTCGCTTGCTCCTTTAGAGTGATGTGCTCCGCAATTGTCACCATCGTCCGAAGAGAACCATTCAATTTGCAGACTCCCGAAGAGCATCGAGCCCGTACTTTTCTTCAAGTTCAGCCCGTGACATCTGGTACTCGTACTCTGCAATTAACGGCATGATGTAGTAGTCCCAAATGAAGCGAAGAAGTTCGGTCGAGAACCACTTCTCATCCACTGCTTGCTGATGCATGAAATAGCTGTGCCCCACCATCAACGCCTCGTCCTTCTGTGCGACTGCGCTGTTGAGTGCAACGAACAATTGTTCAACATCGGCGGCATTTCCGATACCTTTCGATTCCATCCATTTTCCGAGGACCAAACTCTGACCGTCCTTGACTGGCACAAGGTCTACGAACGCAAATCTCCTTCTCAGCGCATAGTCCACCAAAGCAATGGACTTGTCTGTTGTGTTCATCGTGCCAATGATGCACAGATTCTGCGGGATGCTGAAGGGCTCTCCGCACTGGAGTTCGACCGTCTTGTCCCTGTATTCGAGGAGATAGAGAACCACTCATCGCGATACTTCGGAGGAAGCTTCAAGCCTCCTGCGATGAGTTTGGCTGAGAATTCCTCGGAAAACTCTTTAGCAACCTCAGAGTTCTGGAAAGAACTGAAATGCGGCTCAAGTTTACCGTTCGAGTAAACAGAAAACGGGGCTATGGAGGAATGAAGGCGAGGCCACTTCGGGCTGAATGAGCCTGTCGCCGTACCTCTCCCCCACGCGATGTCAGCTTGGAGGGATTTGCAAACGTCATAGACCTTCCGAATCGCGGAAATTGTCTCTTCTTCTAATCCCCTTTGTTCTGCGTTCTTCTGAAAACTCTCCCAGTCTGTCGCGACGGGTTGGCGTCCCTGCCGGATTGTCGCTTCGCGTTTGATTTCCCGAATCTGCTCAGTGAAACCAAAGAGCGTTGGAACCACTACACGGAACCCGTTTGCACTGTACTGCTTGGCTTCAACCAGCAGGACTTCGACGGCTCCCATCTGTTTGTTCATGAACTCCACGAGTTTCTTCAATTCAACAGGTGCTTGCTCTAGGAAAAAGACGACACGAATTTCGCTGGCCTTGAGTTTTCGCTCGACCTCTTTGAAGAAGTTCTCAGCGGAATCGCCGAACTGAGACTGAACCACACGGAATGATTCATCGAACGTTTCATTTCCCTCTTTTGCTGTGGCCTCTGCAAATGCCCGAATATCATCGCCAGACCAGCAGTACTGGGCATTGGCGGCATATTCCAAAACCTGACCCACAACCTCACGCCGCGCTCTCGTATCGAGGTAACGTTTGCATTCTACAAATGTCGGGGTAGCGTTCTGGTCAACGAAAAGGAAGTCAATACTCCAGCGGTCCGTTCCGGTGGTCGGGTCCGGCACAGGCATTTCTCGCTTGATTAGCATCCAGCGGCAGGGCACATCTGGGTCGATTTGGTCGCCGGGGAGAAGGTCAAAGTTGTTCTTCAGGATTGTCTGAAGTTCCTTATCCTCATCCTTGCAGTGGACAACTTTCATCGGTTCGGATTTCCCGCTCTCTTTCACCACGTAAACGCTCGACATGTCTCCCCTTGCCTTGTCGCCAAATTTCCTTTTCAGGAACGTGGGTAGTTTATCCGACAGGGAGAGCGCAACTTGTATTTGAGGTCACAGCCCTCCATTTCTTTGTTTGGGTAACGATGGTAAAGTGGCCGAAGCATTGAAGAAATACGCCTTTCAGGGGAGTGAGAATGCTTCCGCCTTGCTTTGGCATATCCCGCCTCACTCACCGAGAGGACATCCATGCGGAGAACACAAGAAGTCTGGCAGATGCACGGAAAGAATTGGTTCAAATTCAAGAGAAATTCACTCTGCCTCAAAAACGAAACGAGACCGCGCTATAGAGTATAGCGACGGAGGACAATTCGGGGATGTGGATTACGACCGGATGTGTGCTGGTGGGCATGGTTTAGTGGTGCGTGTAGTTGCTGCCAACAATATCGAGTTTCTTTTCCTTCCACAGTTCCCATAGCTTGAGCGTCATGTATACGTCACGTTGATTCGAGCCTTCATAATTATCGCAATCGTCTGAGTCTCTGTGACCAAACGGGAAATCGGGACAATCCTTGAAATGCATCCCGTATGTTCTGATGAGGCTGCTTCCGACTAGGGGCTCCCAAATCATCCTTTGCATGTCGATGTGCTTGCCCTTTAGTGGCAACTCGCCAACGACTCCCGCAAATTTTCCAAGTTGTTCTAAATCGTACATCTCTCCGTTGTAGGTGATGACTTCATCGGCGTTCTGAACGCGCTCAATTGCCTCGGAGATTCTACTACCGCGATAGCCGATGTACTCTCCATCTTCCACGGAATAAACCCCGACAATGCTTTGACCGGCGTCAATCACGAGCGTCGTCATGCGCTGTGCTCCCATTCACGTCATCCACTCAGAAATCTGTTGCTTGTCTGCCCGTCTGCCGTATCGTCCGCACATGGGAATGATTCTAAGCCGGTGATGGGGGTCACGGTGACTGTGACGGAATTCGAGCTACGGTGGTGGAAACTTTCCACAGTTCTGCGTAGCAAGGCGACGGCTCATCGCATAGCGGTGAGCCGCTCTTGCGTTGGCCTAGAACTTGTCCTACCTATCAGCAGCAAAAGTCCAGTTCTTTCGAGTGACACCAATGAGGAGAGTCCCAATGACGGTCAGACGCGGGGAGAGGAATTTCCGCAATCTGCTCATGATTGTTGCACCATCGCCAGTTATCGTGGCCTACGAAGATGAGCCCGTTGCAACTTCCACATGTGAAAGCGATGTCGCTCCTGTGTGTAATCGGATGCGCCATTCGACGAGGTTCACTAATTGACACACCAATCTCAGGATGGGCAGTCACGTAGCTCTCAACGGCTTCGAAGACATCTGTTTCCATGAGGCGTCGGTCTTCGGTGCATGTATGACGAGGAGATTCGCCACACTCGATTTCTATCCCAGTGACCACATACATTCCAAACGGCTTCCGGCAGTGCGGACAATTCTTCACGTGCAGGAGGGAGAGTGTCTCGATTTTTCGAACCCGACGCTTGTCGCACCACTTGAATTCACGATTCAAGAGTGCGCTCACAGCGTCCTTCACCGACATTCGGCAATCCTCTGTTAGTGAAATCTGAAAGCGGGGTTCCCCAAATTCCCGTTCGTCATTCTGTTCTAGGGAAAAAATCGGAATGTTGCTGCTCGGTTCTTCCACATAGGCGCGTCCGAGCCGTCCCTTCACAAACCAGCAACTGCGAATCTTGCTTTGCCGATATACAGCGTATCGACGGCGCAGTTCCTCATCTGTAATTGGCGAGAGTTGGACTTCAAAAATGACCTTCGCGCTGCCCTTACTGGCGAGAACATCCGCGACCCATTTCCCCTTCGGGTCACGCGATTCAACATCTGCCGCCCACCCCGCATCTTCAGCGGCGTGCATGACGGCAGTCTTTAGATAGTCATGCTCAATGGAATCGGGACGCCCTAAGCAATCCTCAGGGCGCTGTTTGTGAACGAACTCCTGCATCCCTTCCCGTACCCGCATGTAGCCTTTTGCGGTGCAACAGGTCATGAGCACATTCGGCTTTTCCTTCTGAAGCGCCCTCCAATCATCCAGACCAATAGATGGAGCAAGAAGGGTTTTTCCATTCACTATGGCCTTCAGTGGCATGAACCCTCGATTCACCAATAAATCTTACAAGCATCCGAGACCGGTTTCCGGCCCGCCGTTGGCGGATGACGAGTTGGAGTCATTCCAGTTGTCGGAGTCTTCCAAGGCCGATGAACTTCACTTTGCGTTTCACGGGCACGTCGCGGATTTCCCCACTGAAGCCAATTTTCCGCCGTATCGGTGGGCGATGGTGGACGATGAACTTTCCGAATCCCCCCAGTTTGATGGAATAGCCATCCTCGGCCAGATGCTCAACGAGCGTGTCCTCCAGACAGGATGCGAAGACGTTCACCAGATACTCTGCTTCCTTTTTGGTGGCTAAGCGGAGTGCCGCCTGAACTCGCATGACCAACTTCTCACGGCCCTCCCTCGATGATTTAGCCATTGACCGCCTCCTTGCTTACGATTTCGCCGGAACTTGGAGGTTCCGCAAATGGTCAATACCAAGAAAAGCTCAACAATTCTGGAAAACTCTGAGTCGGGGCAAATTGCTCTGCATGACGATGCGTACATCGTTCGAGACGGCCACTTCGTGGGTCACGATGGGTTCATCGTCCCGAACAGCTTCAGCGAGTTCTACCAGCGATTCCCGAACTATGTGGCGGACTGGGTGAGAGGGCGGGTTCGAGATTGTGTTTCAGCGACTGAGGCTGAAGACTGGACGCAGGAACTTCTCTTGCATCTGGCGGCTTTACCCTCGACCTCGAAATTCCGCAGGGACGGGAAGCAAGATGTCATTCAGACCTTTTCTCCTGACCGTATGCATGGGGCGAACGAGGCGAGATTCCGTAGCTTCATCAATCAGTGCCTCGGCAACAAGTTCAATACTCTCCACGCGAAGTGGCGCAAGCGACCGCTGTCGAATCCTAGAAATCTTCCGTTGGATGTGGGCGTAGAAATCGGGGTCTCGGACGAGTTCTGCTATGCAAACTCGGCTTACCTTCAAGAAGCGGGACGCCGGAGCCGAGAGCGGGAAGAGCAGAGATTTCGCCTCGGCGAGTTTGTACGGCTTGGAGAGCCGAGCATTCCCGGTTTACGTCGATTCGTTTTGGCCTTTAAGGAGACCGGAAGTTGGAAAGAAACCTCCAGTCTAATCGGACACGAACGATGTGAATTAAGTAAGCGAAGTGTACGCCAACTTGCAATGAGGATGGTGTAGAACACACGAATCGAACTCAAAGCGTTTGACCTGACCGAAGGCTACTTGAACCAAGAGATGAAAGTCTTAGTGGCCTTCGGTTAGCGGTCTCCTTGGATTCTCTCCGGCACCCTGCGAAACACCCGATTGTAAATCTCGTGTGCCAACTCGACCGACTCGTCAATAGCCTGGCTCGTGGGCACCACCCGCACATTGACCTGCCGTTCCCGAGCCAGCCGGATACCGGCAATCAGGCACGCGCCGAGGTAGACCATCCCGCGATTTATTCGGGGCATGTGAGCGTCAGGGTCGAACATCACCGGCCTCCGGGCCGCTGCTGGTGAGCCACGAGTTGGTCGGGTCTGCCGAGGAAGACTTCGCTCGGCCTGTACTGCCGAACGTCGCTGCAAAGCGGACACTCAACAGTGATGGATTGGAACGGGAATTCCTTCAAGCCGGTGGGCACGTCGCGGCGGCAACGTTTGCACATGACCACGAAGGTTTTGCGACCTGAGGGCGTAGGGAACATGAAAGCATGGTAGGGGAATATAAGGCGAAAGTCTAGACAGCAGGAGTTGCGAACGCAAAGATTGCGTAAATCTATGCGTAAAAGCTTTTGAAAAAAGTGGATGGGAGTTCGGGATTAGAGTCATCGAGCCGTATGTGAAATTGGCTCAACCCATAGAAACCAAAAGAGGGTTTTGGTTGCGGGGGCTGGATTTGAACCAGCGACCTTTGGGTTATGAGCCCAACGAGCTACCGGGCTGCTCCACCCCGCACCTTCATCTTATCAAGCGGGTGAAGGTGGGTCAATCATGTGTGAGCAGAACGGCAAAACACATAGAGTTGCAATCAAAACTGATTCTTGAAGGGGTTCATAAGAGACATGAGGTGAAGTCAGCGCGGTCGGCCTGAAACTTCAGCCTCGTCCGCTTGGGTCGCCTACATGTTCACGTCCGTTGCGGACTCGTCGGGCTCACCTTCCACCGCGATCCGCAGCGAGCGCAGAAAGTGTAGGTCGTTGGGTGTGAATTTCCCCACCTCGCCTTCGCTCAGTTCCGGTGCCCCGGCAGTGGCACTTTTTTCGGTGACTTCGTTCAGACCGATAGTCGCTTCGAGCATCAGCAGCACGTCGAATCCATGCTTGCGGATGTCCTGCACCACGCCGGCGATCTGTTCGCTTTCGATGACCGACTCATGGATGGCCTCGCCCAATTGCTGAATCAGTTCACGCAGACGGGATGTCACAGCTACCTCCATGAGCGGCGCCCCCGCGGGATCGTAATGCGGGTCGCAACGCGGAATCTCTCTACCTTACTTCCATTCAGGATCGAGAGCAACCCGGGACCCGCGCCAAGCCGCGAAAAGCACCGCAAGCCGCTGCTACCATCATAATCGGTATGAGACCACGAAACATCGGCCGCGCTCTGGGCATTGGCGTTCGCGTCGCTGGGCGCATTGCCGGCCAGCGAATCATGAATCCCGTGCAATCCCCCGCGAGCGCACCTCATGTCAACGCTCAACCCGTCACGGCCGCCAACCGCGTCGCCCAGGTTCAAGCTCAGGCACGAGCTGCGGCGAGTATCGCAGCTCAAACAAGCCGCGGCGTTAGCAAGGGAATGGGCGGCTTCCTGCGCCCCTTCCGCCGCGTTGGCGGCATCGTCTGGCTCGAGGTCACCGGCACATTCTTCCTTTTGTTCGCAGCCCTCTTTGCATTACGCCTTTGGCAGAGCTGGTCAGGGATCGGTCAGATTTCCCGCGATCTCTCGATTGGCGCCGCGGTGGTCTTTCTCTACCTGGGAGTCACTTCTTTCTGGCGGGCGCGGCATCGATAAGGCCGACTTGCGGGTAGAGTCTTTCGCGTCGGCAAAATCGCTGACCCCGCGGACAATCGGACAGACGGGCTGCTTTCGAGCCTCTTCTACAGGCCGCTGGGGTCCACGTCCTCGCCGGTCGCAAACACCGCGCCGTCAAACACGACGATCCGTTCCTTGCGAAGATTGGCCACGTCTTTGTGTGGAGAGTGCCGCGTGAGAATGAACCGGCTCAGGAATCCGGGCTTGATCTGCCCGAATTTCTCCTTGAAGGCCAGCCGCTTCGACCCGGCTCCCGTGGCCGAGTTGATCACAGCCGGCGGCGATAGCCCGGCTCGCTGCATCAATTCCAACTCGTACAGCAGGCCCAGGCCGTGCGCTACGCCGTAAGAACCGGCATCGGCGCCCGCGATCACCTGCACTCCTATCGCATGAGCCTTCACCAGGCTCTTCGCGTGCGCATCGAGAATCTCCCTCAGATTCCCGACGACCTCCGCGTCCCAACCCATCCAATCTGCATGGTCTACCTGTTTTTGCACGGGCGCAAAGGTCGGCACCCACGCAACCTCCCGGTCGCGCATCTTCGCAAGCTGATCGTCGCGCACAAAAAAGCCATGCTCGATCGAGTCCACGCCGCCGCCGATCACATGATCGATGCCTTTATCGCCGGACGCGTGCGCCAGCGTCTGCTTGCCAAAGAACTTCGCCGCCGCGACGAACTCCGCGATCCGCTCCGTCGACATTTGCGGCGCTGCGGTCACAGCGCCCTTCTTGAAGCTGATAATCCCGGTCGGAATCAGCTTGATGCGGTCGGCCCCCGCCTTCACGCGCGCTTCCACGCACTGCCGCGGCGTTAAACAGTCCTCGAACGGCTCGGCCATAAAGCTGCCGTAGCGGCCGCGATGATGAATCGCCGCTCCGGGGCTGTCGACATACGGCATCAGTGGCCGGCCCTCGCCCGAGTAAAGCCTGCTCAGCCCTAGGCCCACGCCATCCTTGTCGCCTGCGTCGCGCGTGGCGATAATCCCCAGCCGCACCAGTCTCTCGAGTCGCTGCTTCGCATGGTCCAACAGCTCCGCGGGGCTCTGCTGCAGAAAAGCGGAGCGCTTTTTCGAATCCAGTTCGCCGCCTTCGAGAAAGAAATGCGTGTGCGCGTCCGTCAATCCCGGCAGCAGCGTGTACTGAGGCAGGTCGTGGTCCGGCTGCATCTGCCCGGCGTTCAGCAAATCTCTCGGCGGCGAATCCGCACCGGCAAAGAGAATCGACTTTCTGTCGTAGACCACGTTCGCGTTGAGCAGGGGTGCGGCGCTCACGCCGTCCAGCAGCGTTCCTACGCGCAGCCAGACGCGGCGGTCATCGGTCTCAGGGGAAATGAGATCAATTTCGGGCATTCTTCGCTCAGGCATGTTCTGCAGCCGCGCTCAATAGTCGACGGGCTCACCCTCTCTGCAAATATTCATAATGGCTTCAGCCTGACGAAAGCCGGAAGTCTCGCTGGACTCGCCCTCGCTTTTGCGGCCCTGCTCAAGCGCTTCACGCAGCCTGGCCACCATGGGATGACCGGGCGGCAACGGCGCGGGAGTCTTCTCCGGATTCGCCAGCGCAAAATCCAGCCCCGCTTCCATCCCCAGCGTCAGGTAGGCCTTCTCCAATTCATCGCGGACTTCTTTCGGCGTGCCCCATGCAAAATTCGAAAGGCCGACAATCATGTGCACGCCCTTCAAATCCGGATCGGAGCTGATCAGCCGCATCGCGTCGAGGCCGATATTCACCAAACCATACGTGTCCGCGCCCACCGGCGCCAAACCGGTATCGATGATGATCTGATCGTTGCGCCGGCCTGCCTTCGTCACCAGCAGCTCGACGAAATGCTTGGCCGCGCGATAGGAGTCCTGCGGGTTCAGGCATTGCGAGGTCCCGCCGGGCGCGAACGTCTCCGAAGCCATCACCACGGCGAGCGTATCGTAATGCTTCACCAGCTCGACCATCTCGTCCAGCCGCTCGCGCGAGGCGGCCAGCGAATTCAGAATCGGCGGTCCGCTCTTTTTCCGGTCGTAATGCGCGAGCGCAATCTTGTGGTAATCCACAGACGGATTGTCGAAGGCGATCGGCGTAGACGTAGCTTCCTGGATGGCCGGAATCACATCCGGCAGAAAGTCGAACATCTCTTGCCGGCGCACCTGAATTCGCTGCGTGCCGTCGATATTCAGAGTCAAGTACTCCGCCCCCAGGTCCGACTGCAGCTTGGCCAGCTCCCCATAGCCTTTCGGATCGCGTGCATTGAACGCTTTGCGCGCGCGTGCATAGGAGTTGTTCATCAATTCGCCAACGATGTGCAATTTCTTATTCATAGTGTCTTAGGCTCCGGTGTGGGAGGGGCGGCCTCCGCCTTACTGGCCTCCCGTTTGGAATTGTGATCGCGACCCAGCCACAGGTTCGCCCACGCCGAAGTTCCGCGCAGACCTTGATTCTGGACAACGGGCACGTGATCGAGCAGCTTTTCTTCTTGGCCATCGTGTTTCAGGCGCTCGTAAGCGCGCAGCCAGATGCAGTCGCCGTATCCGTCCACCTCGCATTGGCCTTCGCGCGTTCCGCCGCACGGGCCGTTGCGCTGGTTTTTTGCGCATTGCGATTCGGGGCAAAGATACGCGATGTCGGGCAACGAGCAGTCGCCGCAATCCTTGCAGCGGTAGAGGACAGCTTTGCTCACTTCTTCAAGTAACCGCAGCGGTGCGGGTCCCTGCATCGGGTTCCGCGAGTGCGCACAGGCCTTCGCGCCCCAGCGGGCAAACGCCGTGCCGCGAGCGAACATCGTTGCATGCGACAGTTTGGAGATTTGATAGACCGCGGTCACGTGCTTCGATGAAGTCTGCGGCCGTGGGGCCTCCTCAAGCGGATTGGCGAGCCCCGTCGTCGTGTCCTCTGAGTAAAGGAAGAACTCTCCCGGCCGCGAGAATCGGATCTCGCGGGCGAACTGCTTCCAGTCGTCCCGCGCAAAGCTCCGCTCGATCTCAAGAATCCGTTCAATCGCGGGCAGGCTGTGTACTCCGCCCAGGTAAACTCCGCGGAAGCCCAGGCCGCGATAGATCGCGATCTGCTTCGCTGCGAGTTCCAGGAAAAAAGCTTTTCCGCGGTCGGCGGATTCGCCCAGCTTCCGGCAAAGTTCCCACAACGCCTCGCTCACCACCACACCGGGAATCCTGCCCTCGTGGAAAAGATCGGCCACGCGCGGGCTCAGCAGGTAGACGTTCCCGATCAGCGGCGTCTCTTTCATCCCGTGCGCGTCCATGTAACAGCGCAACTCGCTGATCTTCCGCGAGTCGAATCCGATCTGGTTGATGATGAATTGCGCCCCGCTCTCCACTTTCTTTCTGAGCTTTTGGTACTGCGGGATGACCTCGCCCTCGCGCAGCTTGAAGTTGGTGGTCACCGCTCCAATGCAGAACTGCGTCTTTTCCAGTTGCTCGCGCTTGCCGTTCGTCACCGCGCCGCGAAGCCCCTGATTCATCTTTCGCAGCAGACTGATCAATCCAATGGAATCGATGTCGAACACCGGCCGCGCCAGCCCGTCGTTTCCCGCTACCGGGTAGTCGCCGGTCATCGCCAGAATATTGTGGAAGCCCTCGCTGTTGAGCATCCACGCCTCGCTCTCGAGGCCATTCCGGTTCAGATCCTTGCAGGTCAAATGAATCACAACTTCTTTGCCGGCGTAGAGAATGGGGCGGCCGAGAACCAGCGGCGCGAGCTGCGGATTGCCACCGGCATTGTCCGTGATCGAGATCCAGTCAATCTCAGGGCAGGCGACCAGGTCGTTGGCAAAGTTGCGCGCCTTGATGGCGTTCACTCCGGCCATCGATCCGCGCACCGACACCAACTCCGTAGCGACAAGAAAGCGCGTGGGATCGGCGAGTTTTTCGCGCAGCGTCAGCATCCGCCCAAAAAGGCTCCAAAAATGAGCGTATCATGACTTTATTCGAGACGCGAATTATACAAGCCTCCGCGTCTCCAACCTGCTCTCAGGAAAGAAGATAGCCAAGAGCGATCCTGTCGAGGAAGATAGCCGTCTGGCTCTCTCAGCCCTTGGCCTTCTTCCGCCACCACAGCCGCGGCGCAGGGGCATCTCCTCGATCTCTAGGACGGCTTGGCCGGCGCCGCCTTGAACGAGCGGAACGCCACGGCTCCGAGTAACGCAATGACCAGAACCAGCGCGACCCACAACAGAGTCGGATGCTTATCGGTGAAGGGGCGCTCGTCTGGCCGGGGCTGATACGCCGGATTGGCGGTTTCAACTCCCAACTGCGCGGCGACCGCGTTCTCCTGAAGAACGAACAGAGCAGCGTAGTCGTACACTGGCGCCGCCAACGCCGAATCACCGTAGAAGAGAGTGTAATCAGTGCCGGCCGTCGCTTCAAAGCAAAGGTGCCTCTCGAGCATCTCGAGCCGGACGGATGTCAGTTGTATCGGCGCGTCATCGTGGTTCTCAATGGTGATCGTCCACTTCGCCGGATCGTCGAAGTCCGCTTCCGGCGCGCTCACGGTGAGGCGCTCTTCATCGATCCGGTGACCGTCCTGCATGCTGTGAACGCGCAGAATGTTGCCCCAGCCCGTCACCGGCGGAGGCAGCGCGCTTCCGTCATTGGCCGGCCGTTTTTGAACCGGCGCAATACTGATCTGGACGTCGCGGCTGAAGTTGGGCGGGTTTTGCCCGGGCACAAAAACAATGCGATCGATCGGAATGTGCGCGGGCACGTCGAACTCAAAGACCGAGTTGCGATCCTTCAGCGTGCTCTGTGCCGTCTCGGCCACCGTGGCATATTTCGGTTGGCTCTTCGGCGGGCGCGTCACAGAAAGTCCGGTCACGTTATCCGGCGCAATGGGACCGGCAATCTGAAAATGCAAATAGCGGAAATCCGATTCCGGCAGGTGAAGCACGGTGCTGCGGCCCAATCGTTGCCGG